>OHCS01000202.1_pt1 | contig 38893 bp, 34 predicted proteins | sample 1566741 | NCBI WGS metagenome assembly OHCS01 (sample SAMEA3879604, study PRJEB24766) | human gut metagenome | biome: human-associated habitat; feature: feces | place: USA | collected 1985/1987 | reverse complement strand
GCAAGTGTTACCTCACAGGGGGCCATAGTTCATTTGTTCTGTGACTTGCACTTAGGATCAGTGCATTTCACGATGTACTGTCCGGCATAAGGCTCGACGCCATACACCTTGCCGCAGTGCTTACACTGTCCCTGTTCCACTGTCGCTTCCTTTCCATGTTTGCAGCAATATGCTGAGCATCATTGTCTCAGGCGCAGCACCTTCGTACCGCTGCTTGGATTCGAGCAGAGACATGTACCACTTGCCCTGGGACATCATGAGCATGTAACCGCCGGGAAATGCGGCGTCCATTTCAATCCTCAGAGCATCGAATACTGGTACTGGTTTCCATGCGTGCTCGGAATCCTTTGGCACAAATGTAGTACAGTCTGAGCCAGGTTTCGGCAGCCAGTAGTCGCAGTCACGGAACCTGTCATCAGGTATCTGTGTACAGAGCTGGAGATATGCCGGGTCCATGATCAGGCCTCGCCAGCCTCTGCAGCCAACCTTTCAAGCAGCTGGGCCGCACCTTCCAGAGCCTTGACCTTTTGCTTTGCTGTCTTGATGTCTTCAAGACTTTTTGCCGCTCTCTCTTTCATATCTGCACTTGCTTTGGCAACCAGCTCGTTTGCTGCCTCCTCCTCACCTTTCTCTGCTGCCAGTCGCTTATATGCATCTATTTCAGCTTTCAGTTTCTTTTCTTGTGCAAGTGTGTCTTTGTACGATGCCTTGCTGCTGGAAGCGCAAAGCTTTGTCAGGTGTTCAAGACCTTCGATGCCTTCACTGAATTTCGCCAGCATTCGCAGCATATTCTCAGGCGTTCTGTCAGACTTCTTGTTTGCTTCGATCTTGCGCAGCGTAGAGCATGCTTGTGCCAATGAAGCGTTGACTATGCGCATCTTGTCGGCAGCAGGCGCGTGCTTGAGTTCTGTTGCCTTGAGGTCGTTTACAACAGCTTCCATATACGCTTTTTCCGCCAGTTCCTTTCCAACAGCAGCTTTCGCCCTGAGATCTGCAGGATCATCTGTACCGTACAGTGTTTCGATACATCCTGAAATGTACCTGTAGAAGCTGCTTACAGGAATGTTTACAGCAGCTGGTTCAGATGGTTTGCGTGCAGCTTTCCTGGTAACTGTTTTCTTTACTTTGGTTTTCGGTGTTGATTTTGACATGCTCTTCTTCGGCGTTCTCTTTTCTACTTTCTTCACCATTCTCTTTTCTCCTGTATGTTATTATATTATCGGTTCTTCGACCGGCTCGGTTCTTGCAGTCAATTCTATTTCATCTGTTGCTGTGGCTGCAGTCGTATCCGTTGGCTTGGATTCTAGTGCAGCAGATTTGTGCACAGCAAGACGTGCAAATGTCATGCCTTGCGTGAATGTCAGGTTTGCAGGTCCTATCCTGTAAAAGTCCACAGCAATGGGCTCGCCTGACATAAACAGTGCAGTACCGTTGCAAGCTACCAGACCATACCGCCACAGTTCGCCTACAGGATGTACGGTGACGTACGCACCCTCCGGCAGAACAAGAGACAGTCCTGCAAACACAGACAGCAGAGGACCAGCCTCTGTCGTATAGGCTACTTTAAACAGGTATACATCGGGTGCAATCTGTTCAGGCTGCTGCGCCTTATCATGCAGTGTCGTTACTTGCATGGCTTCTCGCTGTTGTAGAAACGACGCTCAAGATAGTGCACAAGAGCATCGTACCTGTTGGCGAATCCTGATGTCCTGATAGGAATGCGGCCGCCGCACTCGTCACATGCGAAGTGGCCTTTCTTGGATACGATCATAGGTTCCTGTCTGTCATAATGCAGGAAACCTTCGGTGTCCACATAGTCGACCGGCATGTGGACTTCTGCGTCTTGCATAACGTCGACAATCTGCGCCTCTTTCTTACAGTGCGGACAGATGAACTTAAGTTTGCGCTTTCTCATTTCTTTTCCCTTTTCTGTTGCTGCTTCTTTGCCCATGCCACAAACTTGTCGTCAAAGGCATCGGGTTTGATACGAAGTCTGTAGCCGCATTCGCTGCACTCATATGCGACGTTATCGCCCTCGTTGATATCAGTACAGCCGTATTCAACAGTACCGTCATCCTGGATGCCCAGAATGGGCACATAGCATTCGGCATTGGACATACATACGCACATCGTATTTTCTCTTTTGCACTTAGGACATACGACTGTTATCATACTGTCATGATAGTCGGTACCGGGGAGGTACCGCATATCTTCTCACCCTCAAAGAGGGAAGAGCTACCTCCGTTACCGGAGATCGGGTCTGACCGACCCTACAATGAAATTGCGTATATTGTGCGCCGCATTGAGGTCACGGTCTATCTGGAGGCCGCATTCGGGGCACACATAAGTACGATCCGCAAGTGTGAGCGCATTGTTCTTGTAGCCGCAGCGGGAACAAGTTTTGCTGCTCGCGAAGAATCGTTCTACCTGCCGGTAGATGGCAGCCTTGTACTGAAGCAGCTGAATCAGTCGCTTCATCTGAGACAAGGCGAAGCCTCTTCGCATCCACTTCTCGGACGTCTTGATAAGGTCTGCAATACTGAGGTTCTCTGTGACGACTGTGCTGTGCGTCTTGCATAGCCGTGTGGTGTACTTATGTAAGGCGTCGTTAATAACGTTCGCCTTTCTCTTGTACGCCTTTTTGAGACGCCTGTACTGCTTCCAGTAATTGTTGCTGTCTTGAACTTTGCGCTGCAGCTTGCGCTGCTCCGCGCGTACACGCTTCTGCGCCTTCTTGTACGCCTTCGGGTAGTCGAGTGTGGTGCCATCTGAGGCGACCGCAATGTGCTTGAGACCCACATCGACTCCAACTGTGGAGTCGTTGGTGCACATCGGCATAACCTCAACTTGCGCTTGTATGGACACATACATGTCCACACAATCCCACGAAAAGGTGTACGACATTATGCGTGCACCTTTGAAGCGGAACTCCTCGGCGAGCCGAATAAGTCCGAGCTTTGGAAAGTGGACATAAGGCTTACCGTGATCTGTGCCCACTTCTGTCGCTTGATTGTTCACATAAAGCGTGTACTCATGTACATCACGCTTCTTGGTGTAATCCGGACATGCGTACTTATCAGGGTGCTTGATGTGGTTTTCCACTGCCTTCCAGGTGTCGCGTACCTTACGCTGCGCTGAACACCTTGGAAGGAGGTTGCCCTCCTCGGGCTTCTCCTTTGTGTACCGCTTATCCATCGCTTCATATGATGGGTAAGCATTGTTCGCAGGGTCCTGTTTCCAGGCTGCGTACATTTCACGGCTCCACTCGATGCACAAGTGCCTTACCGCCTGGCCTTGGAGAAATCTCCTGCGGAGTTTCTCCTGCTGCTCAGGCGTCGGCATGAGTTTTATCTTGTGTGCTCTGCTTGCTATCATGGAACCTCTTGTTTGTACGCATATAATATACGCATGTATATTAAAAGTTCAAGTAATTGTTCGCAATTTCATTGTCGATGTGTTAACTACCATGGTTCTGTTCAGCAAGGTGTACCAAACCTTGCCAGGTTTCAGGGTGTCACTCCTGACCACTCCTTGTGTTTCCACAAGGCACTGACTATATCATTGACTCATTCCTGAGACAGAGTGCTTCCCCTTGCTTTCGTGCGTTATCACGCACATGGCTACTCGGGTACTCCCATTACGTACGGGATAGTCGATGAACCTTCCTTGTAACGGGTATCTCTCGATACAAGGCTCGGCTGCTGATTGCCTTCGGCGTTACCCGTTAAGGTGTCCCAGCAATTCACTTTCTTGTTCGACACACCTCGCGGTGTGAAGCTCCAAACAGAGTCCGCTGTTCTGCCATTAAACTATGGGAGCATAATATTGGTTGCGGGGACAGGATTCGAACCTGCATATCCAAGCTTATGAGGCTTGTCGGCAACCGTTGCCACCACCCCGCCATATGTACACCTTAGTGCGCCTTGGTACTCCTTGTTGTTACATGACCAATCTACTGCAGACGTCGAAAAACAAAACAACTAACGCACTCAGCTCTAGTAAGCAGAAGCATACAAAAGTAATAATAAAAGGATATAGCAATGTAGCTAATTGGCACGTTGATCACAATAGTACTTGCAGTACTTGGTGGGTTCGGATATAACACCAAACAAAACTAGAAATGGTTCAAAAGGCTTTAGGACCGAGTTGAATCCTTGTAGAAGAAACTGGATATGACAGTCGATTAGGCCACATGCTGTGAGAGGCGCGATCACTATGTAACAGCAATCTCATTCCAGGAGCAGATAAGTCAGCTTACACTGTCCATATAGCGCCTGACACAGATATTAGAGAGCAAAAAATGAAGTACGCGTTGCTTGCTTGTTCTATATTGTTGTTTGGGTTTCTGTTATCTTGTGCGCCCTTTGGCTCTACTGTATAGCCGCAGCCGAAGTAGCTGACAGTTGTCTAGCAAATAATACAGTAGAACAAAGACAGCATACGCAGCATATCGAATTAGATAAATCAGGACTATTAGATAGGGTATAGAACACATAAACTTATCACATAGGTGCAACCTGAATCCGATCTGCACTATAAATAGCTTGGAAAGATTGTTTAGTCGATTGTGAAGTAGGTTTAGCAACAGGCCAACAAGACAAAGACTCAGCACAAAGACAGAGCTAGAACTGCAGCTGTAGCAGTGGTAACTATAGTTTGCCTGTGCGCTATAGGCAGATCTTGCAAAAGGGTAAGGGCTATATGCAGATCAAATAGAGATTCATAAAGCTAATGGCAAAACTCGGATTCAAGCTGATGTAGAATAAAGCAGTCAGGTTTCAGGTTATCCGAAGTCTGCTTAAGTATTTATCAAGGATGGAATAATGGCTGATATCTGTATTCCTTAGGTCACAGCAGGTGCTGGTGGTGTTGGCGGAGGACAGGGAGCCGATGGTCAGGCGTCCCTGATGGCTGACGGACACTATGCCACATCATATGGTGTACCTGTTATAAAGATCACTACAGGAATGACAGCCTAGTACACACTGCAGCTGACCAGAGACATGTAGGGAACGATACCTGCATAGCTGTAGGACATGCATACAATTCAGTTCATGTGTCTGGCAGACGGCATGCACGGCAAGGCGCTGTTTCAAGTACCGCTCACATATCTCGGCAACGGACGTGTACAGCTGCACCTCACACCGGCATAGGTCGACTACAGACCTGGGCTGCATTATGCATAGATACATTGCTATGATGAAAACCAGGCATTACGGCACGTGTTCAAGTGCTGTCTGTAGATATAGAAATCTTTTGATGGCAGCCACATCGACTGCAGACGACCGATAACAATCGCCTAGGTTCGTATGTAGCTGTATGATACGTGCGCAAAACAGAATCAGCTGCTGAATGACCTGTAGTTCTCCGACATCATTATAGCAAGATGTATCGGCAGAGCTGTACAGGACTGGAACTAGATGCCTCCGACATTAGCCAACGCTTAGACAGCAGCTTCCTTCCCTTTCCCTGCCAACCTGTGTTCCGGCGCAGCTGCACATTGTCTGAGAATGGCCATGTACAGATACAACAGGAACGGTATGCGTCACTCCAATGCCGGACTTACATTCGATGACAACGATAAAGGAGCTCTTTATGCCAGCCTGGCTGACAAAGCTATGACAGACTGGAAGAGCTGGATAATAGCCAAGAAGAGCTAGCTGAACATGCTGTAGTGCATGGGAAGCATTTCAGACGGATTCATGTAGGGTTCGTAGCCTTGGTGGAGGTAACATGTCCTCTCCGTTCGATTCCATAAAGGTATTTGTGCAGCCGAATGGCACCAGAGTCGTCAGCTGGCAATTTACACATGGAGTATAGATTCCATAGACCGCTACCATAACTGTTCAGAGAGCACGAGCTGGTGGCTAGTGGTAGACATTGGAAGAGGGTCTTCCTGTCTCTTACTGCTACTCTGATACTACCGCCTGGAACAGGAACAAATATCAGAATGACTATTACAGGCTGATACTTCAGACACAAGACGGTCAGAGCTACACATCAGATCCGCAGCATACAGGTATGACTCTTTCCTATCCCTATTACTCATAGGCTGCGAATCTCATAAGACTGAGCTAGCTGTAGATACAGAGAACAGGAAGATAGGGGTATCTGCTGAAAAAGATAACCTATGGACCAAAATGTCCTGTATGTCAACAGTTTGGTGACGATCATCCTGTAAACTAGCACTGTCCTCAGTGCCTTGGTACAGGTAAAAAGGGCGGGTACTATAAAGCGATTCCTTTAGGTGTTTTGTAGCAAGGATAGTCAGCTGACCAGTCTGTAGCCATGTCCGGGCAGTAGGTATCATAGACATTGACTGTGAAATGCACTGCATGGCCGATAATACAACACGGAGATGTGTGGGCAGATAAATATACAAGTCTCAGATACTACATAGATAAGATACAGGTCGCTTCGAAATTTAAACATGTGCCTTTGATATATACATTACAGATGCATTTGATATAGCAGTCGGATATAATGTATACTGATAATGCTGATCAGCTTATTCAGGAAGCACATGTTTAGTACAGCAACCCGGACTGGGACAAGACCTTCGGTTAGTTATGATATTTACAGATTACACATAGAAAAGCACATTTCAGAACGGCTACGCTCAGCAGTACCGTATCATGAAGTACTTCAAGGATCTGCTCAATAACTGGTTTGCAGATAAGAGAAACATAAAGGACTAGCGCCTTGTCAGTCTGCTGTATGATGTTAATGGGAATCTGAATAAGGACTGCTTCAAGACAGGTACGGCATTCAATCCTGATGGCACTTATGCAGGTACTACACCTGCTGTTGTTGTCAGTCTCGGCACTGTCACATATCAGAACAGACCAATTAACAGAGCAGGCAATCCATAGTTTCTCAGAAACCCAATGCAGCCGCCTGTAAAATAGTGCAGATTCAAGCTCATTCCGATTCAAATTACCGTCATTACATAGAGTTGTGACGGTACTATCTTATTAGCTGAACTCATATAGCTGTTTCTTGCTATGAACAGTTAGGCTATACAGCAGGACACAAATGCTCTAAGTTTCGTCAACGTGAACTAGATAAGCAGTCCACAAGCTGTACAGCCCGGATCAGGAGGCAACGCGAAACAGCTGTATGCATCTACCATATCTGTGTCTACTATGAGTGTACTCACTTGGACAACAGATACACAAGGACCTGTGTTCAATGGTTACAGCATGCGGAATGCGGAGCTCGGCAATATTAAGGTAACTAACAGCTGATATGCCCAACAACGTGTCAGTATCGAAACAATAAGGATAAATATGATTACAGACTATAAGGATCCTAGTGTAACCCTTAATCAGGTTTACAAGGCATCCACTGTCGGTACTACACCGGCGTTGGGAGCCTGTATTATCGGTCCGAATTACTTTGTACGTACATATTCCGACCTGAAGGAGTCTCTCAGACTCGACAGTTAGGACAATTACGCAAAGTAGGACTATTCGGTCGTGTATACTCCTGCAGACGGACTTTCCTTCAGATACTTCCCTGGAAGAGAGACGAAAGACGGCAGTGTAGACGAAGATTCCGTGAAGGTGCTTGTCAAAAACGCCCAGCTTTAGTACCTTCCTGAGTTCGGAGCTTCTGACAGCATCACTACGGATGCAGTGTATGGTACAGATACGATCAGTATCAAACAGGAAGGCATCTACTATGTCTTCAACGGTGCAGGAAGCGACACATCTGTTCCGGCTGTTCAGGCTGGAGATGCTGTGAAGATCACTGTCGCCGGAGATACTGTCGACTGCTATGTTCAGGGTTTCCTCAGAGACGACGGAGGCAAGTATACCAAGTGCGTTCTTACCAAGAGTCTTCCGTAGGGAGACATCACTGCGGTCAGTTTCAGGCGCGTTGTCGATTGCTATGTCAATCAGGCGTATGTGACTGTTCGCACTGTCGATGGTGTGCAGCAGGTTTCCATCCAGCCCAATGCAGAGGCGACCGTAGATCTCGGTATCGGTCAGACAGAGTATCCTATTCTGACAGGTGCTTTCTATGTCGAATACAGGTGTCGGTCCAATCGATATGTCGGTACTTATGGTATGGTCGCTGATATCGACGATGTCCAGGGAATGCTCGGCAAAATCTGTGCGGACAATCCGCTCGGTGTTGCTGTTGCGTGCGCTGTGACTGAATCCGATGGCGCATTCGTGTACTTCACAGCCACTGCATAGGAAGACCTCAACAACAGCGCTGTTAAGGTGTACAACGATGCGGCGGATCTCATTGCCGATACTGACGGCATTTACGGCATTGTTCCGTGCACGGCTGATGCAGAAGTTATGAAAAACCTGTTCAACTTCGTGACCAACCAGTCCGGTGAATAGGTTCCGTATCCCAAGTATCTGTATGGAAGCTGCGACATCCCGACTGAAGAGAAGCTGAATGCTGCATATCTCACTGTGACAGATTCTTCTGCTACCAGCAACACGACTGCTGTAACGTTCAGCAACTCTCCTCTGCTTGCTATGGCTACGGTTGTTAAAGGCGATGTGCTTCGCATAGGTGATAAGAGCTACACCATCACCGGTTCCAATCACAAAGATAAGGTGTATATTGCAGGCGATCAGACAGCAAATATTGCTTCAGGAGCCGTTGCTGACATTTATCACACGTTGACTGACAATGCTCAGATCGTAGCTAGCATTATCGCTGCTAAACCTGTTGCAGACAGACGAGCATCCATTGTGTTCGCGGACGGTCCGATGTACAACGGCTAGTCGGTCCCCAACTACTGCGTTGCAGCTGCTCTTGCCGGAATGCGTTCCGGAACTTATCCGCATGCTCCGCTCAGCAATGTTACCGTCACCGCTGTCACAACCTCATAGGAGCACGGATTTACAGCCAGTCAGCTCAAGCAGCTCGGTGCTTATGGCTTCTGGCGTGTCGGACAGAATGAAGAGGGCGTTGTGATCAGTCGCAGACAGCTCACATCCGCTGCAGCCGATGATGTCAATCTCGATGAGCAGTCTATAGTCTGTAACATCGACAGCATCTGCATTTCTCTTAAGACCACTGGAAGAGATCTTGTCGGAAATTCGAATATCTCTCCAATGCTTCTGACATTGCTTAAGTCCACACTGCTTACGAAACTTGAAGGTTTCCAGCAGTATGCTACGGATCTCATCGGTCCTCAGCTGCTCAGTGCATCTCTGGATTCGATTGAACAGGACGAGATACATAAGGATAGAATCTACGCGGACATGTCTGGATAGCCCCCGAAGCCATTCAACAGATTCCATATGAGATTCTATATGAATTGAGGTGACAGAGAATGAAAAGCGTTTTCAATAACCCTTATACACAGGCTCCTTAGGTATGGTCTGCACAGGGTGCGGCTGTCACCTGGGGACAGACATAGGCTGCCGCACAGGCGAATCAGGCTACAGCGAATAAAGTGTTTGCTGCTCTTGGCGGCATCACGATTAATTATCAGCGTCCTGTCAGCACGAGATATCCGATTGGCGGATCTGCTCCGATTCAGCTTATCGGAGCCCCTTCCGGTGTAGTTCAGCTTAATACACTCATCGGACCGTCCACGGAACTCAATGACTTCCTGGATGCTTTGGCAAGTGCCTGTAAGCCGATAACAATTATCGTTACCAACTCTTCCATTACATCGGGCTAGGATTGCGATGTCAAGTCTCAGCCGCAGGAAATTGTATGTAACGGTGCGATTGGAAGTCAGGTACAGTACAACCTTACCATCGCTTAGGGTGGTATGGCTATTGCACAAGGTACGTTTGTGTTGCAGTTCACTGAGATGAAGTGGTCCAGTACGAACAGCTGACACACAGTACATTGATGTTCAATGATGCGCATGTAAGTTACTACATGCGCATTTTTTATATAGGAGCCAACCTTGAGCGTTCTTAACAGCTTCACTCCATAGAACCAGCCTCTAACGTATGTGGGCAGCTAGGTTATAGCTGGTGTCATATAGGCCTGCCTGCCGAATACAGGTACAGCGGTAGTTCGTACACAGTCGGCAGGTGTCGACAGACAGTTCTCGTGTAAGATGTGTGGCGGCGGAGGTACCTTTGGCGCGAGTGTAGCTGGTCTGCCTGCTGTCGGTTCATCTGTCATAGCCTGGATAAATAAAGCAACAGGAAAAGGCTACATTCTATCTGTGAATCCAGGTGGCGGATAGCCTAAATCATACAAGCTGTTTTCTTTGCTCCATACATATAGCTGGAACACACCTGTAGGCGACCTGACTTTTTCCACATAGCTGTAGACATTGATAAGCAAGTATGCAAACAGTGGCGTGAATTCGACTCCCTGCGGTGCCACGTAGGACACATATCCTGGCGACCTTGTAATCGGTGATAAGTATGGACCATCTGCGTTCTTCGGGAGAGCCCAGATAACAATAAAGGGTTCCGGACTTGCCTATACAGAGTTCTCCGGACTGGACAACAGTATAACAGTTGTAGCTTAGCACGCTTAGTTCGACTCTTTCAGTCAGCTGATATAGCACAGTACAGATATAAGCAGATAGCTAACAGCATCGGGTGCCAAATAGGGTCTTGGTGTCCTGCAGACTAATAGCAGCAAACCTGTTGAGAATAATCCAGGCTAGGGAAACACACCGTCAGTTGACTACAGTGCGTAGTCAGGTGATCCTATCTACAGAACGCAGGAATTTAAGGGCGGACTTGTATCCGGCCAGTTCAGTTCGGTACTGTCTCCTCTGCAGGATTAGTAGTATCAGGACATGGATATACCTGTGCTTGCTACTAATCATGTATCATACGATGGGTAGACAGAAACAGTATCGGCAAAAAGCATCAGAATGATAAAGACACCTGATATCTACGCTCCTCAGCAGATATCAGACTAGACAGCGGCTTAGTTATCCTAGAAGTAGATTCCTAAGTTTCAGACTCCTCAATATACCTCGACAGATAAAGCGCTGCAGATGGATGCGCTGCTGCAGCAATCAGGAACACAGTACATACTTAGGAACCAACTTACGGATTAGCAGATTCTCAGTTTGTATTCCAATAATGTACAATGCCTTGCGCAGCCTCTGACATCCAGGGTAACGGACTGGACTGATTCTGGACAGTCGTCACAGCAATAGTTAGCTCCATGTCAGTACGCATAGATAACGGATACGTATACAGGACAACAGAAGCGAGTGTATAAATGCACGTCATTTATCACTCAATAGTAGGATGGGTCTATCCTTATCAAGGATGGTTGGGGAAGTTAGATACGAATGACCGGAGGCAACATCTACATATCCAGTGCGCTCGATACCTTTATTCGTCCGGGTCGTGACTGCATAGGTTTGATACCAAGACGTATGTAGCTGGATGCCAATGGAGCAGCTGTTATCGCCTCCAAGAAGTCAGTAAAGGTAGCTGCCTAGGGCAGTCTGTATCTGTCTTCTGCTGTAGGAGGACAAGACGGCTACACGGTGCTGTAGAACAGATCTAAAACATCGTCTGCCGGTATGGTGATACGCAGTAACGGCAACTTATCTCTCACTTCATCCAGAGATATGTACATAGGAATAAACGATAAGACAACTACGAACGCAGGAGATAAAGCTACCAGAGGCTCCGGTTCGATCTGCATCGATGGAAGTGTGCTCATGCTCAATGCGGACAGCTATATGAAAGCCACATCCGGATCCATAGGCTTGTATGGATATTCAGGTGGTACAGGAGCTGGCGTCGTCATAACGCCTAACGCTACAAGTGTGCTGTCACAGGCTTTCTATGTTAATGTAGGATCTACATTTGTCGGAGCACTCGGAGGAAGGAGCACTGTAACTGTCGGCAATACTGATCAGACTTTTACAGTCAGTGGAGGTTCAGGTTCAGGTATCATGCATGTCAGAGGCTCTATACAGTGCAAAGATATCACAGCTGATGGCACTATGTCTGTAAATGGATCTTTCGGAGCCGCCAGCTATATGGTACTGGGAACAGAACAGGTAGATATAATACCTAAAGTAACAATAGATTCATTGCGAGCTTTCAAACAGTCCATTGCTCGTATATTCCAATATAAAATAGATACCCCATCTATATCGTATCCAGAACAGACACAGCAATGGTACAACGACAACTATATCTGCAGCAAATAGCTGAGCTTCACCTAGTCAGGTGTATTGAGCTTTGGTGAATACAAAATGCCAAAGATGTGCTGGCAGACAAATACCTAGTCCGGTCAGATCTTTTAGCCTGTAATAACAATGGAAACAGGTCAGGATCAGCCGACATCCAAGTCATATCCTGGTAAGTCTGCATGGTAGGCTGGCACAATCTCAGCTCTCGATTAGAATTACTCTGTCAAATACGAACTGCCGCTACAGGGCAACTATACAGTGAATACAGATAAGGAGGACCAATAATGTCATAGACGAACACTTAGAAAGAGCTGCTTACATGTCCATGCTGTGGAAAACCGACATTTCAGGCTCCGGCCAAAGTCGATGATGAAACTAAACACAGGTATCTTGCCTGCATCATATCAGGTGCGCCTTACAAGCAGACTTACAATCTTTTTGACCAGGCAGTAAAAATCACTGTCACATAGTTATCTCCTTAGGTGACAGATAAGATGATTCGCCTCGGTGCTGTGACGTCCTTGGAGCAGGATAAAGACAGGAAATCCATTTTATCCGACTTGTTATCCAGATTGTACAGACTGCTTTCTGTATAGAACATCAGCATAGTTACAGACACCAGTGTATCTGATTACCACGTGAGCTCCGTATGTCTGTAGATTCTGGAGAAAGCTCTGCAACCGGATTGTACAACACAGCAGCTGTCTGAAATGTATGCACGTCTTGTCGATCCTTCCGTTGTTACATCATTGTCAGCAGGTATTCTCGACAAGGTTCTGGTTACACATTCAAGAACCATGGAGCTTCTGGTTTCCAGCGGATTTGATGATTCTTTTTATCAGGGTATTCCGCACGCCTGTTAATGCTATCTCAGCAACGGGATACCTACGGAGCAATAAAAAGATACGCATAGCGCCCGACTGATCGCAATTTCCTGGCTGTTAAACTGCTGGCATCCTCAACGTAGATGCTGTTAAGGGCTGCTGGCATTCAAATAGCCGCATAGCTCAATATCTAGCTCAATAAGGGTGTGCCTGCTGCAATAAATGACATACTCGGAAGGGCGAGTAAAGAGCTAGAGACAGGCCTTACGGTAGACGCAAAAAGTATTTATGAGAACACATTACGTGCTGCCGGATTCAAATTACCGTAGTAATAACAGTTGAAAGACGCGCATGAGTCAATAGTCAAATATACTTAATCAAATTCTACAGGTGCTGTCATCTTTTGTTCAGCGTCCGCAGACTCAACTTGGAGATGACTATTGGCGCAGTGTATCCGGTATGCAGACAGGCCCATACTCAATGCATAGCCTGTTACAGTCCACAGTTACATCCGCACTTGGTCCGCTGTTTGGCGGAATTGTAAACAAGCTGATCATAGGCGACTAGTTTAACAGAGCCGGAAATTTCTTCAGTCCCCTGGTCGGTATGCTGCTTCCAACAAATGGAGGTACATACAGCGGCGCTTTTGCCAGCATGGTTCAAGATTCGATGCGGACTGCTGCATTCTGGGGCAGACAGCAGAACTAGAGTGCTTTGAAGCGTGATTTCTACAGATCGTATTTTAATACCTTGTATCCTAACTAGTCAAATGCGCAGATATAGCAGCGTATATATGGTGTATAGAGAAATCCAATACAGGCTGCAGGGCTTATACAGGCATTTGCCGATCCATCTGAAGTGACAAGGACAATGCAGGGTATGTAGCTGGCTCAGGCAGGTGTCCTTCAATGGAGTACAAGGCGAAACCCGTTAGATACAAGTGCTGTTACTCGTGCCAATCAGTTAGCTGCCGGTATCAGTCAGCTTTCGCAGCAGGCGCAGCGCAGAGCAGTGCTCGGACAAGGGGAATCTTTTGGGGGGTTCTCAGGAGGAGCTGTTGCCTAGCTCGCAGGCATAATAGCCAATGCCAGTGATCAGTTCGGCAATGTCAGCGGACAGTAGCTGGCATCAAGCATATAGCGATTCAAGACCAAAGTAAGAGACACTACAAGAGCTCTGCAGCCGTTAAGAGATATCTTTGGTCAGGACATTCGCTCTATGGTAAATGCCATACAGGGATTTACAGGTCAGAACATATCTCAACTGAGTGTGTCTGCTGTACAGAACATTTCGACAAGAATCGCCGATATACAGAGATATGCTCCAGGTGTGTCAATGGGTCAGCTGGCTGATATGGGCGGTGCAATGCGCCGTATGCTGGCTAACAACGGCATTAGAGGATATGCCGGATTGGGAGCTGGCGTGCTTGGAGTTGAAGTTGCCGGTATGCTTATTCCGGGCAATACGTCCTATGGTATGACTCCTTAGTAGTTCCAGCAGGGAACGCTTAATGCCTACGCCAGTGCGCAAGGCAGCCGTGGCGTTGACTTCATGTCGATGGCTTACAGTCTGTGGAGACAGAGGAACAGAACAGGAACAATCCAGCAGTTCAGAGACAGAATCAGCTAGGCACAGGCTAACGGACAGGATGCACTTACAGCTGCCCGTAACCTTGCTGGCGTAAGCTCCAATGGCTAGCTGCTGAGAGGTCTGTAGTATTCTGATTACAGAGAAGCTCAGATGTCAGGTGCATTTGCTTCATCCGGTATCAGATAGCAGTGGAGACAGCAGCGAGACATTAAAGAGCTGCAGTTAATGCAGACAGGCCGCTGGACAAGAGCACAGATCAGCGCTGCCATGCGTTAGTTCAGCAACCCTTAGGTCATGGCATAGCTCAGTCGTTCAGGTAATGTTGACCAGGTGCGTGGACTGAACTAGACATCCAGACGCATCATTAACTGGGCTGTAAGCACTGATACGAATTTCCTGGCAGGTGCACGCAGAGCATCTCAGATACAGTAGCAGTAGCAGTTCGGACGTACCATGTCCACTATACGAAATACATTCAAAGATATGGATGCCACAGGAGGAACAGGTTGGAATACATTTTTCAACAGGTTCATGACAAATAACTGGGGAGATCAGTCTGCTGTCTATAAGATGTTTGCTCAACAGGTATATGGATAGACAGATGAAGCCAGGATAACTGCACGTAATACACAACTGCGAAGTGTTCTTGGTTAGTCAGGGATGCAGTAGGCATTACGCTACGGATTCCTAGGAGCCGGAAGGTCGGATAACGACTATAAGAAGCATCTAAAAACGCTCACACAAGCCGATAAGAGTATTCAATAGTACAAATAGGCTCAGAGATATATTCTGTCCGCAATTGCAGTCGGATAGGATAAAAAACTTAAGGAGCTGGCTGCAAGTAAGCAGGGGCAGGATGCATACAATGCCTTCACTGCAGCCCTGAAGCAGGCTGACAGTCAGACAGATCCGATAAAACGTGCTGATGCTGTTCTCACTGCCAGAAGCAACTACAGGTACAGACTGAATGCTCTCAGCCGCAGAAACGCACTTAAATAGAGCACTGATTAGTAGTTCACACTGCAGATCAGAAAAGATATGTAGACTCTGCTCAAGGCTTAGTCTGAAGGCACTGTTGTCAACTAGCAGTATTTCAATGCCAACAAAGGCAGCTTCAAGTCGATATAGTCTTTCAGCTAGTACAGCAGACTCAGAGCAAAGCTGGGCGGATCAGATACAAACAGTGATCTGGCAGGCAAGTTGAACAGTGTTCTGTAGCGTATAGCCAACTTCCTCAAACAGATAGCTTAGAAGAAATGAACAAGGCTGATCTATGTCAACTACAGTTTTCCCTATAACAAGCTATATACAATAGACAAAGCTGAAAGGTTACACATACGTTACGCTGAGCCTTGGATCTAAATAGCTGTATATAGCTCAGGCTCCGATAATGGGCATATAGATAGCCTAGCAGATAGACTACAATCTTATAAAGTCTCTTTCAGGCAACTTTGGCATGCTTACCTTTGAGGACCATCCTGTCAGCATAACTATCTCCGGCCTGCGTATGGCGTTGCAACCTACATGCAGTTTGTCGTCTGCTAACCGCAATGCGACCACTATATAGAGCTTGTCTAAACTTTACATGAATTATAGAGGCTCTATAAAAAATGCTTCCCGGCAATCACTGCTCACTGTAACTGTAGGTACAGATACATATAAGGGAGTCATTGTCAGCTTGCAGCAGAGTTCAGCCAGCTAGAGTCTGCCCGGAGTTATGCAATACCAGCTGACCATGTATGGAGCCAGAATATGATGACGTTATACACATCCGGCTCATTTGTACTTTGTGTCAAGGTGTCCGGAGCTGTAAAGTATTACGCTGTAAAGAACTTCTATCTTCGCAAGGCTAAAGGCGCAATAACTCAGTGCCGGGTGAGCCTTATGGATGTTACCTGGCAGGTGGAAGTCAGAAATCTGTCTACATATCCGAAACTGTCGGCATTGGCATAGCTGTATAACAGTGCATGTCAGCCTGAAACTAAACCCATGTAGTGCCAGCTGCTGTAGTACAACTCCAGATAGAACAGTGGACAGCCTGTACAATGGTTTACAGGACGTGTGTGCGTCGTAACTCCGGTTCTGGCATAGCGCCCTGGAATTACATCTTAGTATACATGTTTCTGCATGGGAAAGGCGTGCTAGCTGATGTTCTCCTATGTCAGCGACTATAAGTATGTGGATGCTAAGTCTGCAAACAATGTGCCATAGCTGTAGAAAAACGGTCTTATAGGAGCCAACGCACAGGCAACTAATATATTCAGCACTGAAAAACTCGATACAGCGTTACTGATTTCCAACAGTGGACAGAATATATAGTCAGACACCGTAGATCAGCTTTTTACCAAAGCATTCAATTACTTGCAGTAGATGCGGGCAAAACTGGCTCTTTTCGCATAGACGCCTACTATAGACTTATCCAAATACATAACCTCTCAGTACAAGATAAGTTCTGTAATCAAGTAGGCTATCAAGGCGCCTGTAGACTTAGGACATAGTAATCCATATCTTATAGCCTTTGATCAGATGTTCGCATCAGGTATCGATAACAGGCAGCTCATCGATGCTATAATGACTACTCTGGCCGGTTAGCGGTTCCTGACAACTGCGCCTGCTTAGCGAACACTTCCCGACGCTTAGGACAAATTGTTTATCATCCCTAATTATGTGCTGCCTGTTTAGACTCAAGATGCCATCATAACACCGGAAGACATCAATCTTGTACAGGTTACCGCCAATCCGTTGTCCCATTTAAGTATACCTGATAAATTGTTTGTCAACCTGACGATGCTGTCGGCTTTCGATATGGGAACAAGACTGATGCAGAATATACCTGGATTATATGGTGAGTACGAAGCGGTCACACCAGCTTCCAAGATAAAGCAGGCAGGTGCTCCGTGGTGGTTACTTACCATAGCTGTATAGAAGTCCAGATTCAAGACATATAAAGCCGATATGAAGAACATTCCTGTTGGTTAGTCAGCTGTTACGTAGACATAGTAGAACGCAAGCTGGGCAGACGGAGCTAAACAGATGTTTGATACATATGCAAAGACACTGTATTTCAGTATGTATGCTGCCTAGAAGCAAGCTACTGTGAGTCTGCTGCCGACTGATAAAGCTAAGAATATGGACAGGTATATAGGTAAGTCCATAGCTTTACAGCTTCCTTTAGATCAACAGAATCTGAATGACAGGAAATACAGTAAATTCTTCGGTGTTCTTGATTCAGTTACATATTAGTACGGATGCTCTACATCGCCTCAGCAGTCGTCATATCTGACAATAACGGCAAATGTGACGGCGCTGACTCCATAGAGCTCTGCCTTCGCCAAGGCTATATTTCAGGATTAGCGGACACCTCTGCTCTATTAGAAAAGCCTGGCCACAACTGATATGTACGATTACAACAACAGCTCTGATTACAGTGGTTTAGCATGAGGTTTAAGATGCCGGGTATATTTGAACAAATTAAAGGTCTGAATACTTCTCCTCAGAGTACTGCGCCTAAACCTGTAAAGCCGACGCAAGATGATATCGTGCAGACCATAGCCGATTGGCAGAAGAAGAGCACGCCTGAAACCACCAAACAGATATTGGACTTCATCAGGCCGACTATCGACAGCGCGCTTCATACCTATACACCTGGACAATAGAACACATTCAGGCTAAAGGCTACATCCTATGCATTGCAGAGTCTGCGTAACTACGATGTAACAAAGAAAGTGTCTCCAAAGACCTTCGTGTTCTCAAATCTTCAAAGACTCAACAGACTCAGAAGGTAGCGTTAGAATATCATTCATATCCCTTAGAATCAGGTCTATATGAAACAGATGCTGGACAATAAAACAGCTTAGCTGTAGAGTGACCTGGGAAGACCGCCTACTGATTAGTAGCTGAGCTAGGCTCTGTATATCTCCAAGCGCAAACTGGATAAGCTGCGTTAGCAGTCCTCTGTTACCATAAGTTAGACAATGTCTCAAGATCCGTAGGGACACTAGATGCTTGGAGCGTCTGATGTCACGGACAGGGATTACTATAATTATGTCTACTCATCTGTATCTCCTGTAGATAAAAAGATAATGTAGTGGACATCCGGGTACAAAACAAAGCCGCTGTCCAATAATCAGATAGCTGAGAAACTGCATATATCACCTGGGGCTGTATCACAGAGAAAGAACCGGATACAGCAGCTCATGGGTTAGGTGAGAGGTCTCGTATGAGAAAACTTATATAGGAAGGCGGAGAAAAGCCAACCGGCTGCTCATTGCAGCAGCACGATAAGTTTATCAGGTATGCGATGAACCTCCGTTTATAGTCTCTCTAGGATATAGTGGACGGCAGTCAGCAATACCGGGCAGCTTAGGCACAGAAACCTGCATAGGCATAGCTGTACCTGACAAACCTGGATTAGATCTTGCAGCCTCAGTTCTTGTCCCACCTGCAGAGTAATAAGGATCAGTCTGCACAGGTATCTACATTTTAGCAGTACGGCTAGATATTCCGTATAAGCAGAGACTTACTGACTTGTACTTAGAAAAGAAAATCGAGACTGCTTGCCGGTGTCCAGGAAACGCTTGGAAAAGCATGGGCTAACAGTACAGCTGGAGATGTGTACTTATGAAGGATATGCAGTTCACGTAGCCTAAAACAATGCTTATATAGCCACATGTGCTTGGAGTAACTTCTGTACAGGGGCTTATTCTGTATCAGAAAATACTTGTGCTTATGCTCAGCTCGTCTTCCTCCAGCTACAGAGAAAATGCCGGAACACAATTGATAGACTTGTTATCAGGCTCAAACACGCCATCTGACTAGCTTCTTACATCTCTCGGTTCCAACGCATGTGCACAGGCGAGATCTCTGCTGGACTCATAGGATATTGACAAAATGGACTCACTTACAGCATCTGCAAGTAATGGAGTCTTAAGTATAACCCTGCGGCTCAAAGACGGCTAGACATATACTGGAGAACTGTCGTGAATTTAACAGAACCAACAAATACTCAATTTCAGCAGGCCTAGTAGACACTGACCAATTTGATGCAGGACTACTCTCAGCAGCTTGATGTAAAGAAAGCATCTACCATACGGTAGCTGTTGATAAGACCCTATGCATATGTATTCGCAAAGATAAATCAACTGATGTAGACATGGTTAAGAACTACGTCTGTAGGTTACCTGTCCTAGTCACAGCTTACACAGAACCAGACTGCGGATATAGTTGCAAGTAATTACTTTGTCACAAGAAAGCAGGGCACATACGCAAAAGGTGTTGTGACTCTTACCTGTACTGCCTCTTCTGTTCGAGTGACTAAAGGAGCTCAGTTTACTATAGACGGACATATCTTTGTCACTTAGAAGACAACTATAGCCTCTGTGAATCCTCTATAGGATACTGAAGACATCAATTACACAAAAATGTACAGCATTAATGGCCAGTACAAGACCAATGTTCCTGTTGTTTCTGTTGTATCCGGCTACATGGAGATACCGGAAGGGGCTCTGGTCACAGTATCATCATACATAGCCAATGTCAACCAGGCGTAGCTTACATCTCCGATAACAGGTGGAGCTTAGAGCTAGACAGACGCATCTATGATGAGCAGATGTAAGGACAGGTGCGGATCTGCTATAGGAACATTGGGAGCTCTACGGATAAAGATGTAGGAAGCTCCTGTACAGGTTATGAGCTGCAACGCAATAAGCAGCAAAGATCCGGGATGCTTCAGAGCCAGAAACAACAACCTCGATGTACCCTACGGCGGCATAGTCGATGTCTACGTGAAAACAGCAAATCAGACATCATTCGGCAAGCTTCTGTTCTAGTCTATGAAACATGACAGTGATGGCTACTACATATAGGTATCCGCAGAAAATGATAGATAGATTGCCGGTTTCACACGCGTAACAAAGGTGCTTTCTGCTCAGCAAGGCACATAGCTCGGTACATACACTGTAGAGTATGGTTCATCTAACACACTTGTATCTGCGTAGGCAGCAAGACTTACTGTGTATCAGACAGCTAAGATCCGCTTCCGACAGTCCCTCACAGCTTCGGTTCCGGTATAGGCGACTGTGTAGTATGTTAATGGCATTACAGACCTGCAGTAGTATATGGACAGCTCTTCAGGTGCCTTCCTTGGACAGGATTGTCTTGTAAAAGCTGCTGTACCTGCAACAGTACATATATCCGGCTACATACACAGCGCACAGCCAATAACATAGGATACCTTATAGTCACTTAAGATTTTCATATCTCAATATGTGAATAGCAAACAGGTCGGTGACTATATATTAAATATGGCTTAGGTTGCCTAGGTTCTGCACCAGCAGTATCCTGACATCAATTTAAGACTTCCATATGGTATTCAGACTAGCCTGCCGATGACCAATGGCGGCAACTATAACTTTACCACTTCTGACGGCTAGATCGACCTGACATACAGACAAGGTTTGTATATGTGGGATCCTCAAGCATATTACTTCTCGACAGTGCCAGCGTATATCACACTTGAGGTACTGTAATGTAGAAATGGGCTAAACTTGTTCGCAGAATATGCGGATATTTCTGGACTACGGTATGGAAAGATACATGGCTGATCTAGCTGCTTGGCAAGTTCTTTCAGCACGTGTCTGGATAGGTGCTGTAGGATAGGCTGCTGCAAATAGACAATCAGTTGCATGTTGCATATACGGTGCAGCCTGATAAGTGGCACCCTGTGCGTATACTGGTTGATGCTTAGACATAGAGCAGCGCTGTAATACCTATAACACAGTTCGTAATTGGCGCTTCTTATATAGGACAGACTGTATAGGGTACTAAGTACAATACTCTGTAGCAGATTGGTATCCCGATAAAGATACAGAATAAGGTGGACACACCTGATATCCTGCTCAATATCGATACCGACTATACTGTGCAGGACGGATGTATTAAGTTCAGCCAGCCGTTGGATCAGATCGGATTCCGATCTACTATAGTCACTGTAGCCGGTTAGATAAAAGTTTGTTACTAGCTGTGGTGCATCTACTAGAAGTATCAGACACTGAGGGATGCTTTTACCGGTATCCTGTAGGTTCCGAATTATTGGTTGTATAAGTATCCGGGAGCTGTGGAGGCGGCCTGGAGCATAAAGCTTAACGGCAGCAACAAGCGAGATGTTCTGCGGTTACTTGGCGCTGTCGGACAATGTCCTGTAGCCTGGCAGTAGGGCACTGTATCAGATGTACAAGGCAGCACAGTCATTATAGGTGACCACACATATACCGGTGAAGGTTCTCCGATAGTTACCAAAGGTCAGTATGTACTGAAGGGTTAGCCTTTATTTGTTGTATCTGAAAACGCACTTGACTATCCGAGAGTGATAACATGGAAAGATACCATTCCATCCGATATCGCGAGCATACCTGTTGTTACGGATGCCGGAGTGCTCACAGCTTCAAACAGAGACGGACTGAGTCCTGTAAACAATGTACTGCCGCTGACAGGTTAGAACTACATACAGTATCAAAGACTGTGCGCATAGTTAAATGCTGATCTGAATATACCGTATATACAGCTTCCAGACAATATGAATCCCGCGCAATTCCTTTTGTCCACAGTATGGAAGCACTCCGGCTTTATCATTGTAGCTCCGTCTTCCAACTACAAAGACATGTGTATAGCTGCTCGTGTGATTGTTTAGAACACAGCGCTAGGTGCTATACCTATAATATACAGATATGCTGCACAGACATACGTTACGATATAGCCTGATTTACAGGTGACGTCTAAAGCAATAGCTTATTACAATGAATCTGTGAATAACGGCTTGCAGCATAAGGAGAGATACAATGACTTTGACAAATAAAGGATCTGAGCTGTTGTTGCGTGCTCTTCTGCAGGCAGTCAACTCTTGTACAGGACTTACAGATACAGGTAAAGTAGTAAGGAATGGAACTGTCTCTGTTGTCGATAACTCTATAAAATGCTGCTTTGATACATATAAATTAGATCACTCGTAGATTGAATAGCAAAAAGATAAAATAGTACATATATGTCTGCTGGATGAAAATAGCTGGTAGCTTGCCCGCGTGCCGGTATAGCCAACGTGCAGACTCAATGGTGCTGGACTTATATTCAATCTGAGCATGAATATTGGAGGCTTACATGGCTGAAAGTTACATGGTACCCAAGTACACATAGGGGATGGCTACTGTTGATAAGCTCAACCAGCCTCTTGACTACATATAGACAGCACTCAACAATATAAGTCAACGTGTTGACCAAATTTCAAACAAAAGCGCTGTCATACAGTGGTAGGCTGTGCTTGATGCATCTGTACAGACAGGAGACCTTGTATATTTCGATTCTGAAGGGTCGTCAGCATGCTTCAAGCCTGCGAAAGCGGCTCTGTTGGGCATTCCCGGAGCACAAGGGCAGTCTGTATAGGCGCCGCAGAGCCGAGTATAGGGCATCGTGCTTTCCACAGACCCTGCGGTTATATTGCGATCTGGATACTACTAGTCACCCATCGTCTAGGCTACATTAGGTACTGGAGCTTAGGCTGGAATCTATTATTTATCTCCATAGACAGCTGGTAAAGCTACAAAGACACCGGGATGGAATCTCAGGCAGCCATGCCTAAGCTATTACGGGGACGGCAAGTTCAGTCTGTTCTCGAACTATCTTGCACATGACAACCACCATCACGCAAGTTTGGTTATAGGGTAGTGGCAGTAGCGCGCAGCGTATGACGGAGAGTACACGGCACAAGGAAATTACTTCTATAAGATATCTGATGCAGACATGCTTGGACAGCTGTCCGCCGATACGACCGCTGTGTTCTACAGAGGTCTTCTCAATACTACTGATTTTTCCTTCCAGCCTGATGCTGTATGGTGTACAGCATCTGATGCACCGCAGGCCGGATAGGTTGTCGTGTTCAATGACTATCCGTTCGCCTATGGAGACTCTGTTGTAAGGACTGTAAGAAGTTCTTCTCTCAGTGTGAATTCTCTTAACGGTACATATGAGATCAACCTGCCGAAGTACGTAAAGAACAAAGTTGTTGGTTCGGCCACAGCCGTTGCCGATATTTCAGGCAAGAATATTTCCATAACACCTATCGTTTCCAGGCTGTATGCAGGTATGGGCATCAAAGTACAGAAGCTGGGATTGGGTATATATCAGATTTCGTCTGCTCAGCACGACGGAGCAAACATCGCTGCTTCTGACATGCGTATGAACGGTACACAGAGAGTTGCGGACGGCCTGCTGACGTATACTGTCTTCCCGAGATCAGCGACAACCTCGTTCATCATATCTACACCTGTTACGTATTCCGGATAGAACCTGAAAGGACAGACCAAAATATGGTTTACTACAAGAGGTCCCGGATCAGGACGTGTCAACATCTCTGTGTACTGGATACCTGTAGATACATCTGGCACTGAATATACTACTATTCCAGGAATACACATAGGCGACACAACTGCAGTGTTCTCCAACACCAGCACATCTATGCTTGCTTACACATAGACAGCCTACATCGGCAATTTTGATCTAAGTACACATGGCACGTTGCTGGCAAAGGTATAGGCTGTAGCGCCCGGCAGCGACATGTATGTATATCAGACAGGATTCAAGACAACCGCTGTTGCATAGGTGCAGGAAGACGACACATCCGATGCTGTGTCTCAGGACATTCTCGACCAGCTCGCCAAGGTGCTCACCTACAACGCGAATTACTGAGGTGGCAAATGACTGATTATTAGTGGATGAGCCATATGGCCGCCCAGACATATCCTCTGGCGGATTAGGTAACAGGGTTATCTGTTACAAGTCAGCTGTTGCCTAAGTATCTGATTTTGGACATGCGCATATTGGTCCCCGAAGCTACTGGAACTGTAGATGGCAATGCTTTTTATATAAGCAGAGTTCAGGACTAGGGAGCATCTCTGTCTATCTACATAGGATACAACGGTATCTAGGTTGCTGTAGGCTCAGGGATTCCAAAAACACTCACTATGACATAGCCTGCTGTGCAGCATTGGTACACATTGACTGCACTATAGGGAGGATCGATGTCATGGGCAGCTAAACTTACAGGCTCCATATGTGTAGGACCTACGAATACATATGATATCGGCACACAAGTATACACAGCGAGCAACACCAAGCTTAACCGGAATGTCATCAGTGTAATAGGTAAACTGACATATCTCTAGGCGATAAAGGTTGACTAGGTCTATTATGATGGCGTTGTGTAGATCCAGGCAGGATAGGGGGTCAGCATATCCGCTACTGTTGAAGACTAGGTGACGACACTTACTATATCTGTCGACCGGACTTATGTTACCTAGACTGTGCAGTAGTCTGTGGTGCAACAGATGAACGCCTCGATAGGAGCGACACCCATCACCTCTATCAATGGCGTAACTCCCGACTCCACCGGCAATATACAGATTTCAGGTGTTGACTGCGTTGACGTTGTCGCACAGGGACAGGGTGGGCTGATTGTGAAAAATCCATGTTCCAAACCGTGCTGTGATTCAACCAATATGTAGAGCACAGTGATTGCTTTGTAGGCCTTGAAGCAGCAACAGAGTGTCCTGCAGAGTTACTTTACGAATCAGGCCAATACCATCAATTATATGCAGGCGAATTTATCCACTTTAATGAACCAGCACTGACATGATAACAGAATTGCGCATAGCAGGATATCCTGTAAGTACAAAATACTTAAAGATACAGGGAAAGGATGACCTTAAGGTCGCACCAGGAACATCCGGACCGAAGATATCTTATATACTGGCTAAGCAGGATTCTGACAGTCAGTCGGAAGCTCCTGTCGTGCCCATTATATCAGGATCTTACTTAAGGACTATAAATGGAGTGTCGCCTATGTAGTAGGGACAATTCCTGCTGATGGGCGATTACTGTACGTCTGTTGTCTAGGGCAGTGACGATTCGGATCCATAGACATCCGAAGTGCCTGGAGCAATAAAGATCTTCGATGGCTGTCAGGCATGCGCCGACTGCAGTTCCCAGTGGTATGTGCAATCTATGCTCCAGTAGTGTATGCTGTGGCTTGCCGGGTTGAAGGATTGTATTCTGTACTATGAACCGGCTGCAGCCAGGCTCTGGAACCAGATGCTGCGGAAACGAGTATTGTAGATATAGAACTGCGGCAAAAGCGAAATAGATGCGGAGTACAGACAAAGAGAGTTCGGCAAGGCTGTAAAGCTTTTGTATCAGTATAAAGCAGTTGTCGCCATGTGGAACTATCTGGTGTTTACAAAAGCCAGATCGATAGAAGTGGTTCAGGCACCTGAGACACATCTGGGCTTTATAATGCAGTCAAAGCGAATCATAGACTTCTGCGATGCCGGGCTGAGTACTGTCACACTTCACTTAAAAGCGACATTATAGTCAGGGCAGACACAATCTTTCCTTGCGTCACAAGGACGCGCAATGCTGCTCTCTGTTACCAAAGTCACATAGAACACTTACATCTAGTACGGTAAAGATACCGGAAGCCTGGGCGGAGGGCTTGATACAGGCAGCCTCAGTTGTGACATATCGGCTACGAGCTAGCCTGTAATAACGTGCGCTATACAATTCTTCCCGACAAAGTAGTGCAGGGCTGTGTTCTCAGGATCCATTAAAGTGCTTCCTGTCATTATATAGGGGGGCAGCAGCAGTGACGCTCAGTTGTCTTCCAGCCCGCTTGTTGATCTCGGAACATATGCTGAGGCAGCTTACGATGCTACTGATATCGACAAAGGGTAGCTGACAAAGACAAACAGGTGGCGGATATAGCTTGCCTGGTAGTTCACACAGGGAGATATGGTGGTCAGCAGATAGGACACCTAGTAGGTAACTTACTTCACGTCAGGGTTTGGCTTATATCCTTCCAGATCTGATTCAGGTTCTGGATCGGTAAACGTCGGAGACGACGATACCGGCGGCGGCGGACTTATTTAGATATAATCGGTGAGGGCAACACATGAGCTTTGTAACAACAGAGACAAGCGCACGTACAGATACGTACCCTTTCACATGTTAGGTGTCTTTCGGCAATTACTTTATATAGTCGATAAAGTTAGCCCTTAAAGATGTACAGCAGCAGCCTTCTCTTAATATATTGACAGCTAAACAGGGCTAGTGCTCGATAACACTGATGTCAGGTTCTGTAGTGTTGGCTACTGTATAGTATGCAGGCAATCTGTGGATGACTTTTGATACAGCACATGCTTTCGGTTTCGTTAAGCTGCGTGTCAGACCTTCTCACACTATAAATTTTTCAGGAAAGCTGCCTCTCCATCCGCTTACATATACATACAGCTACAACAATGAAGGTATCACCAGTATTCAGGCTAACGACGACGTGAAGCCTGTCGGAGATACATTAAACATTACTGTAATAGGCTCTATTCATTGTGATAAAGACCAGTTAAGCTTTACGAACAGGGGTGCTTTAGGTGGACCTGACTGGCCTTTCAGTATTCAGAGATTCGACATGACAGGCAATGTTGTCGGCTAGCCTGGAACTCTTACAATAACGCCTGTAGTTGAAAACTCATAGCTCATAGCCAACTAGTATGTTGGACAGAATATATGTTATGGTGGCACTTACGGTGGTGTAACCCATGCTTATCTGCCCAGTGCTGATTATATGTATATAAGGCGTACGCAATAGCCATTGTACGACTTCATATAGACGCCTATAGAATCCAATTAGGTAGTATATACAAACACAGAGATAGGAAAATATATACAGAACATCAACGGAACTCAGACGCAGAGACTGAACATAACAAGTGTATGCGAGCAGATATCTGTTACAGGACCCGTTGCTGTTGGAGACTCTGTCTATGTGATCTATGTCTCATCCAATCCGGGCTTCCCTACATGCGCCTAGTATGACAGTGATTCCTTGTCATCTACTGGAAGCTGATCTGCAATAAACAAAAGAGGTAATAATGAACATTCTTAATGCAGATACGCAGCAGGTGCGGACATTTTCGAAATATCCGTTCGATTAGGCTTCCACTATGCAGATATATAACTACACAGTAAAATCTACGTGGATACCATCTATAGGTATTTGTGTATAGCAGGCTAGATTCCCTCTATATATAAGCGGCTTTACACACAACAGTGCCACTACATGCAAGTTACATATAAGTGACAATACAGCTACTGAAATAGCTTATGCCGTACTGTACAGATAGCGCAGTACGGCCCAGACAGCAGGTATACAGAGTGCCGATAAAGTTGTAGCTTCGCTAGTGGATGTATATGGACATGTCTGTGGGCAATTGATGTATGATGTATAGTTTTCCGGATTCATTCTGAATGTGCTTACTACGGAGCATCTCGGATAGATAGCACTGAGCGCGAACAACCTCATACTGTCTCCATAGTGTATAACATGTACACATACAGTGGGGTGTAAACAGGTCATATTTAATGGAAAATACAAATATAAAGGGAGTACAACTCTGATTTTCCAGCGCAATGTGACACTCACCGACAGCGGAATAATATCAACACCAGCTATAAATGTGTATGGGGATAAAGATACCACAGATGTATCCGACATTGCATATCAGGTACCGAAGTACCTCAAATATGTGAACGGTAAAAACCTGTCTGGCAGCCATGTGCTGATTAAACCGATTGCTCTTTCAGATCTTCGAGTGATAACCAACACAGGAACTATAACGTTCTCAGGGGTACGGAATGCTTGATAAACTGTACAATATATCTGCTGTATATCCATTCTATAACCATACTGGATTGTCTGATACAGACAGACAGACAGCCGGATGTATAGCTTGCTGCAGAATATAGATACGAAAACCGAGACTCAGGCAATTTTTAGCAGGCTAGGATTACTACAAACCTATTCAGGATACAAATATTCCGACGCAGATAGTTCTTGAAAGAACAGAACCAGGCAAGGCTGTATTTAAAGTGCAATACGGTTACTATGAGTAGCCATGGTACATAACATGGACAAAGGATGGCACTTGCTCAGGTACTTTTCTTGTTTCATGCTATATGTAGCTGACAGCTTAGCTGCCTACATATACAGGCAGCTCTTTAATTCTCCTTAATTAGTGCATGATAGTCAGAACGCCTGGAGTAGTGCTGCATGCCGCATCGGATGGAATCCAATAGACAGGCGGGATATATCCTAACCAGACCATGTATACGAATGTCAAAGGTTTCTGTGACGGATATAACTGTCAGGTAAGTGCATAGGATTCCAATTTGATTATACTGTCGTCGGCTGCAGCAGGTAAAGGGAGACCTAAATACAATGATGTGTGGGGTTCAGACTCACAGGAGTCTTAGTTACCAGCGGAAGCTCCGACAGGTGTGCGCACTATAAACACAAACACAGGAAGCGTAACTTTTCTGTCTATAGGCGATGTAACGCAGAACGTTGTTGTTACTTAGTAGGATGACGAAGTTACAACTACAGTACAATTAAGTATCTGAGCTTATATGAAACACCTTAAGAAAGACAGATGTGGGTGGAAAGAGTATCAGTGCGTAGGTATTAAAGACCTGTTCTCCGACTCTATATCCATATGCTGTGACACAACAAATTATGATTAGACTGTCGGGTAGAGATAGAACGACTATAACTATCTGAATCTGCCTGTATCTTTTTAGGGTGTAGTCAATATAGTTCCATTTGCCAACCTGTAGTCACTCGGATGTGGCGTCGGATGTATATCCAGCTACGATCCGATGGGGGACGGCTTGCAGGACTGGTTTGACAAAGTCAGTAAAAATTCTGACTACATAGCGGCATATGGTAACTTCAGGGCTTCTCTGGCTTGCTATTTTGATTCTTAGAAGTAGCGTCCGGGTATAATGACACCGAAAGCTACGCTGAGTCCGTTTAACACAGCACCTTCAGTAGTTGTCCCGACGTCTTAGCTGCGTGTATAGCCTAACGTGGGCGGCGGAGGTACAAGTTCATGGGATGGACAGAGTGCCTGCGCTAACGGGTTCGCTATAATACCGCTGGATCACAAGGGCTCTGGATATAGACTATATGTAAGTTCAGGCGATGCTATACCTTCTGTAAATGCAAACGGATAGGCTGTATCCTATTACGTAGAAGGCAGATATCCGGAGGGATAGAGTGCTAGATATAAGTCCGATCTGTAGGTATACCTGACAGCCAAATATGACTTTACCACCGCAAAATGGGACTTCGGAATTGCGGTCGTGCAGCAGGATCAGGATTGGTAGACTGCTGTGGACAGATAGTAGTGGGAAAAGGTGACTCTGCTGGGCACTGTAAGTTGTGTCCGGAATGGTAACGCGAAGGTATAGACATACGTAACGCAGACAGCTTGCTCTCCTGTCGATATGCGCGACTTTGTTTCTTAGGTTCCTATGCCGTCAGGTACTGATACATCAATGTATGTATTCGCTTATCTTGGCAGCAGCAAGATAAAGAAATGGGTACAGGTAAAGGACTGTTGACTTACATGTAACTTCAGCTAGGCTTAATGAAAACTAACTGAAGGAATATAACATGCCAAATTGTCCATGTCCGTAGTTCGACATTTAGAAGTACAAGGATAAGCCTTACTAGGAAACTCCTTGTGCCAAGTGCTTCCTGTCCAAGTAGACCACCAACACGCATAAGCATTCATAGCTGTTCGACACAGATGGTGTGTAGTCTCAGCAGCCTGCCAAACGTCCGTAGCCTGTATAGATATAGGATATCCTTCCTGAAAAAATTTCTCCTGACACGTTGGCTATAATCGTATAGGCGTGTCAGCAGAACTTTATCCTCACACTCAGCAATCTGGTGCTCAAACTTACACGTCTGTCCAAGACATATCCTGTACTGTTTTAGATTCTCACATACAAGATGCAGCATCCATAGATGTCTTACTTCGAGATAGGCAGGAAGCTTAATCCGCCGTGCTCAAAGCAGAACGTGCTGTATCACCTGTCGCACGCTGTCAGATAGTTCCCTCAGCTGGAGAAGAGTATTGTTACAGATACAAGGTTCTCAGGAGGAAGATACGCACTGAAGACCATAGCATAGCTGGCATCCAGGATCAAGCAGGTGTAGATCGTGCGGCGTAAATTATACGAGCAGAACTAGTACAACACACGTAAAGAGTTCGACGAACTGAAGAGATAGCTGTAGAGACCATATAAGGTTAACATCATCAGCGAGTTCGACAGTTATCTTCATGAATCCGACAGCGGAGACGACAATGTTAAGAGCAGATGAATAGGTATTCAAACTTAATGATTCAAGAGTTAAGGCACTGTCAACCGGTAAACTGACTGTAGCTGCACTTGCATATACTATCAAACCTGGAGACTACATGATACTGTACAAGAATACAGTATATGCACTGACAGAAGACTAGTACTATGCCGCTCAACAGATGGACATGTAGAAGTATCTGACAAAAGAAGCATTCTAGCAGGTACTCAAATAGGATATAGACAAGCTCGATACAGTAGACAGGAAAGCCGCATAGAGAATCAAGAACAGCAAGACTAATTGTTCCACCTGCCAGTACAACTCGTACAAAACTCAGCTGCTCAGAATCATGCAGAAGTATCCATGGCTGCTCAGCAAGTACAATCTTGTGAAGATAAAGCGCCAGATACGGCAATATCCATAGGTATCGTAGCCTGTTATATCGAAGGTAAGCGCTCTGTTCCCTACGTTCTTCCAGAAAGTTGAATACGACAGGAAACCGTGTCTCGACTGCGTGTAGAAGCACATCGGCATGGCGTACATAAAAGGATGCTAGGCGCAACAAGGCTATCCTGAGCATCTTGTACTTGCAGTAGCTAATTTGCAGGAAGCATATGAGGAATGCCCTAAGGACTGCTCCGCTATAAGAGAGATGCTGCTGTTCTGTATAGGAAAGACAAAGATCGAGAACAAGGCGTTTATTCCACTGGATAATCTCCTGTATCTTATATAGATGGCCAGACAGGAAACAGGCATGTCGTAGGCTCTGGATAAGAATAAAGCGGATTAGTCGTTCGATCTGTAGCTCGATTAGCAGATGAAGCAGGAGCTTGCAGAGATTCCTGTGCTTAAGAAGCTGGATATAATGAACGAACTTAAGGCTCTCATCGCACTTGAGTACAGCAACAAAGACCACATATCTGTCAAGTATCAGGGATACATGGGCAGTCTCGCAGACATGATCCTGCCGTTCTCTGTGAAGGTAAGTAATCTGATCAGGAACAGGCGCCTTATGTTCAAGGCGTGTCCGTAGTTAGTGCGTCAGACTGAGTATGATTGCAAAGATTTACAGGAAGCGTTGAAGAGTCCGATGGCGAAAAAGGACTGATCTACTACAGAATATCAAATTCCATGCCGTAGATGCACATTGTTCCGCTGTTGCTTGCATCGGACTGTGATTCAGAGCTCTAACTGTAGCTTATGCTGTAGCTGGAGCTCTGTGACTATGAACCTGACAACGACTGCGAATATGACACAGAGTCAGAGCACGCTGTTCCTGTTGTAAACTAAAAGGCAGTGGCCTGTGCAGAGTTCAGATAGTTAAGAGCCTTAACAAGCGCTGCTACACCTGTCTTTATTCCGTTTATAGCATGCTGAGCCTGGAAGTCGTTACGAACTCTGAGCTTTATACTGTCTGTGCGGAAATACGCGTAATCATCCATAATCTCGGACGGATAATCCTACATATCCACAGGATCTGCAATATGACTGAATCTGTAGTCAGGCTACTTATTGAAGTTCTTCGGCAGCTTCTATATTACAAAAACATTTGTATCTACGTTACAGGCGGAGGTTGCTTTGCATTCAATATCAACAGCCGCCTTATATCCTGATCGCTGATATCTTTTGACACTGAAGTGCAGAGTTATGTTCATTACTGCTCCGTAAATGTGACGCCGCCAATTGTAATTGGCAATTTGAAATTCTATTTAAGAAAAGCATTAAAGGCTTTATTATATTGTAAGCGCAAAGCAGCTGCTTTCAGTATAGTATGCTTGTTTACCTGTTTATGCGGGCACGTTGGACAGCCCTTGATAGCGGCTGACGCAGCTGCCATAAGAGGGAAGGACTTTAAGTCCATATTGAGTAATTTTTGCTAATCAGGTGTTAAAAACATTTTGCGCTCCTTATGAGCTGGGCGCGTTCAACTGGAAAGAATAGAATGGGAACATTGAGTAAAGACTGTTACGCGTATCCTGCCAAGGAACTCTATCCTATACACACCAAATAGGCTGCGCTTAATTCTTACAAAGAGTTCTAGCACGATATTGATAAGTATTCAATTGACAGCATCAAGATGATTGCAGCCAATTTCATAAAAGCTGCGTCTGTACACGACATCAAATATCCTTGTGCACAGGCTGCGAAATCCAGACAGTGTGTAGACATATAGCTGGATAACGGCGCTGTAGTATCTATGACCAAAATATAGAACTTGCAGGATGCAGATAAGGCTGTAGCCATGCTGGATCAGATCAGAGACAACATTGAGCTTAAATCTCTCAGAAAGGTTGCGAGGTATATTGTCAATGAATGTGAGAAACTCAGCCTGTAGCCTACTGACAGCATAAAGCTTCATAAGTACGCTGGTTTTGGTCTTGGCAATGCCTAGTAGATGGCTGCATAGTTCCGCAAGCGCGGTACGCTTATGCTGTTGCCTGAAAGCATCAAATCATAGTTCTATCAGGCATATAGAAACCTTGATCAGCAGGATGCATAGACCATGTACAAGCAATCTGCTGCTATTTGCGATATGCTTGATGGTATCGACAGACTGTATAAGCTCGAATCTCATTACGGTAACGAAATCAGTAAACCGTAGGATGTGTGCTTTTCGTAGACACTCGATACTATGCTCAAGTAGGCTTCTGATTATCTCGGAGTCGAGTCGACATCCACCATTCTATCCAAAAAGGCTCTACTGCAGGACAAATAGAAAGTAGCCCGGTTCTTTGCTGATAAATACGGCGCGTAGATAAAAGATGACAATGATATGCTGAATAAGGTAGCGACACTGTCTTCAACCGGAATAAAAGCACTCATAAAGGAACTTGAATGAACCTATTCTAGCGCAAAGACTGTATGGTTCCTGTATATGCTCTTGCTGCTGTATCCAAGTTTCAGTAGTAGGCTGTAAACTGGGACCCTCTGGTACTGCGCGATGCATTCTAGGCTCAATTCAGCTGTAGGCTGTCACAGAGAGGATTCGATAAGCTCATGGCTGGTACTTCTATGATAGGTACCAATCTATTCACAGCATCTATATAGAGCTTTTTAGCATGTACTGCAGCTTGTGCCAACAGAAGCATACAGTCATCACAGCTGAACTACGTATCTCTGAAAGAATGCTGTTGGTCTGTATTCGTGTATAAAGATATGATCGGATACAACTAGCAGGAATAGAAAGATCAGTTCGACCCGGATATAGTGATGTATATACAGGGCCTTATGGATATATAGGGTATATCCAAACTACCTTCATACATGTCCTTTGCCTAGCTGCCTGCGTAGAGGATGGCGACTATATAGCAAGCTCTGGTAGGTGACGTCACATCGTTCTAGGCCTACAACACAAGGCAGCTGAACTAGGTGCAGGATATAAATGCCTACGTGATGCAGATGCAGGCAGATCTTGTATAGCAACTGAAGCTGTTGGAGCCTATTATACACTGAATTGTTCTCAAAGGAAAAAGTATGTGTTTTCCTTTGAAAATAGCTAAAAAATGACCACTTTTTTGGCATAATAATATGGAGGAGCTTTTAGAGCTTTTCTGTGGATGGCTAAGTCCATCCAGTTTCACGGTGCTGTATTGAGGTCGACTTATGTTGACTGTCAGTACAGCACCGTTCGAATTTGTGACTATGTTGTTCCTGTTACCCTGCTTAAATTTTTACTTAGTAGTCGTATATGCGGCAGCAGTTGTTGCTCGCTGCTAAAGCACAACCTAAGTAAGTTCGAACTACGCTGTGAACAAGAAGTTGATGCGGCTTCGATTTGTAAAAGGACCGCCACGTGTCCGTTGACAATTTCTCACGTAATTTCACGACCGATCTGATCCACGTGGTTACTTAGGAATCAGATCTTACATGAAATTACAGAGAAATACAAGACATCGTTATCTGAGTGCGCAGTTGTTACAACTGCTGTAAACACATACTCATTGCAGTATGTGATCCTATTTCCTGGTCCGAGTTCTAGGACCAGGAAATCAAAGAGATATACGGGTGAACGGTTCGGCAAGCAATCGGCTGGATATGTCACACTATTTTGTTTATGTGAATTCTGTTGTTCTTGTGCCTTGGTTCATTTTAATATTCAATAGACTTCGTATCAGCTGCTGATACACTTACAGAACATGTGAGACACATATGTGTGTCTATTACCCCCAGCATACCTCCAGAGTGATACTCTGGAGGTTAACTTTAGGGTAATAAAGTATTGAATATGTTGCCAATAGATGACTATTACGTGAAACAGAAGTCGTTGCGACTTCGCACTAGGTTTGATGAATACCTCATCAAATAGATAGACGCTAGTATGCATGCGACCCGCCAAGCCCAACCGAGGCACTTGGCTGTAGCCAAGTGACCATCGAGTGGGCACCGGCGGAACGCATGCATACTGTAATTAAGACGTTAAAGCCTGAATCTACAATCGTTACGATTGCTTGTATGCTGGCTAGGACAGTATATATGTTATAATTGGAAGGATCATGCTATTATTGATCCTTCCAATTATAGAGGCGATGACTAGTTTATTTATTTGGTAAAACAGATGCACACTAACACGTTACGTGTTATTTTACAGCATACAATGGACAACGTTGTATCGCGATATGTTCTTACTTATGAATCCTGCGGCGAGCGCAAAACTCTGCTGTCTATCGACGCAGACTTCAGCGCACCGACGCAGCTTCAGAACTAAGAACAGATCAGATCTGTAAATAAAGCTGAACTCGAGTCCGTTACGGATTCACAAATGTGTATTACTCAATGCGTGATACACGACAATCCTGGTGCTGCATGGAGCACCTCCGAACAGCACCAGGATTCAGAGCTTATACCCCAACGCAGCTAAAGCTTTCTCAAGCTAAGCTATAAACTTGGCATCAGGAACAACAGAATTCGCAAACCCTCCAAGTCCGTCCCACTGTCCTGCAAGACGCTGTTTAACAGCCTACCTTATCCGCACACCAAGATCCTACAGAACCAGTTTGAGCTACTGGCTCTGCACATGGAAGCCTTTCTGCTCCCACCTGACCCAAATCGGGTACCACCTTGCAAACCGCTTGCATGCGGTAGGCAGAGGATATATAGTATCCCTTCTTCCCTATTTGCCGCGCAACACAACGTTGCCGTTTATTGACTAGAGTCTCCTGACCTAGTCAAAAGTGAACTTAGCGTGACTCATAGACTAGTACTGCGTTGCTTCTTTTTTTAGCCTATAGTCATTGTTACTGTCAAGTTTAATAACTTTCATATACATCCTCCTATGGGTCTATTACAACAGGGTGACTGGAAACAGCCTACACGAACTGACTGAACTAGGATCTTGGACTGAAGTTCTGATACTAAGTGACCAGCACAGAAGTGTCGAACTTCTAGCCCAGCACAGGAAATATTCCGAACTTATGCCATAAGGCTGAGCAGGCAAAGTTGACAGCATGTGCAAAGTCATCAGGCACACCTGGTTTCTTGCCTATGAAGACAACTGTCCTGTTGCCTATATACGCTCTTGGATCCTACTTAAGCGCAAGGAAGTCATAGGCAAGCTAAGTCTTATCCTATACATTGAACTTCATTACACGTACAGACGTATCTTTCAGCGCCTGTACAATGAGAGCCAGACTTCTGGATTTGTCTATTGTGTAGTTATAATAGTCAGCCTGCTGCTGCGCTTTATCATAGCTTATGATGTCACCTTTCTTAGGTCCGGTATATGTGAACGGAACAGGATACGTGCTTGTGAGCAGCAATCCTCGCTGCTTCATGATCTACATGCGCACAAAACCCTAGGCCTGCTATGTCGGCGTCGTTCCTTTAGGGTATCTCTTGCCGAACAATATATCTATGCGGTCTGTATCCGTTCGCAACCCTGCTACACACGCAGTTGTGAACGACTATGATACAGCGCCCCCTCCGTCCCAGTCTACACCTATGGCTATGCATCTGTACATGTGCCTGATACCGAGTATATCCTGTATTGAAGCGATGTTGTAGTCGTGTTGGGCTGCAACAAGATCACGCAATGTCAGAGGATTGACTGACTAGTCATACGGCCAGCCGAAAACTTCATTGTACACACGCAGCTTGGAATAACTGTCGACTTTAGCCAGAAGGTCGTACCATTTTCTAGGTTCATTGGTAGCCTGATCGATCGTAAGGTGCAGCGGATGTATCGGCTGCCCTATATGGTAGCCTGGGAAAGTGAACTGCCTCTAAGGTACGGCATGCACGAAGCCTCCGTTATGCGGAAACACAGTGCGTCCGCACCTGGAACACACAAGGCCGTTCTTTCCAAGCATTCCAAGAAGATCGTGCTATGGATTAGGTATATTGAAATGGTTGCAGTGCGTGCATCTTATTATCCACTATGCCTGCGATGACTTATCCCACAGGATACCGCAAGTAGTATCTGTCGTAGTCGGAGTACCCGCATACATGGAATACCCGTGCCGCAGGTTGGCCGACATAACCTCACGTATGACAGGCACAAAACTGAAGTCTACGTCTGCAAGCTCATCGATGACTATCTGTGAGCATCCGGACAGGCCTCGCAGAGCATCTGCGTTGGCATAAGCGGTGCCCAGATACATGAACGAGCCGACATTGAACTGCTTCAGCAGAGTTTTGCTGAGCTACACTTTTTTGATAAGAGATCCGCATATCGGACTGGATTCAAGCAGAGGTTTCAGAATGGTAGTATGGTATCGTGTCCTCTGCTCGTCTCTGGGCTCGATATGAAGTATGTCATAAAACGGTATCAGACTGGAACGCAGTACAGACGACTAGGCTATCTGATAGGTCTTGCCGACCTGTCGTCCAGTCATCCATACCTGCTACCTTGGATATACAGTGTTGAACATAGGTGCGAACTGGTAGTGCAGATCCAATGTCAGAGGTTTCCCCTTAAGAGAGAAGATACTCAACAGTGGAATGAACGTCTTCAGTTTGCCCTATGCGATAGCATTCAAACACGATTTAACAGCATCAATTAAAGTCATAGTAACTCAAGCATAAAACAGAAAGGAAAAACGAAAATGAAAAGCAAACGGACACCGGAACCAGACGCAGAACTCGTAACAGCAATCAAGTGTGCACCAGACAATGGGGCTTGCGTTACCAAAGTCATCAGCGTACACAAGGCTGCAGCCAATCTGAGCTCGAGAGCTGTCGCACGTAAAGCTGTACTGGATATAGTTAAAAGCCTGAAACTGAACCATGCCAAAGTCCAGCTGGATTCGGCTGCTTATTTCGATGAAGATATTTTCAGAGTCCGAATCTGGAAAGAGAAAGCAACAGCAGATGCGTGGGATAAGACTGTCATCTACTGGCTCGAGACGATGCCTCTTATAAAGCCGGTCAGGAACAAGCTTGAAAAGCTGGGCTTCAACCTGGACTGAGCTTTACTATAACAGATAAAAGGAATAAAAGATGAAACGAAACAATTATGTATTCGCAGTACTGAGCTCAGGCATATTCCACACGTATATCGAAGCTGCATTTGATAGTGAGCTGTTGGCAATTGCGTACATGCAGAAACGTCTTGATGCTGTGCGGGCAAAGCACAAACGAGGATATGGTGGCAGATGGCTTACTGAACCTGACGGGTCGAGAACTGTTATGCTCAGGATGTACAATCAGCCACACATCCAACTGAATCTGCAGAAACTCACCATACAAACTAAGCTGTAACCAATGCACACACACACACAAAAGTAGCTGAAAGGAAAAAGTATGACAAAGAAAATTAAATATGTATACGTCGTATCCAGGAGCTCTGCCTTTGAGGATTGCTTGAACGGTCTGGAAGCGATATTTGATACACACGAAGCTGCCGAAGCTTACATACAATTCAGAATTGATATGGAAAGGAATAAACATAAACAAGGACATGGCGGCCGCTGGTTCAACAGATCAGTGCACGACGAAGCTATCATAACTTGTGGCTGTGGCGATTACTACAATCTCAGTATCGAGAAAAGCAAAGTATACACAAAAGAAGATATAAAGGAGCTTGAATGATCGTTATCAGTCGTCTTTATGTCTCCGGACTTCCTTTGGATAAACTCGAACAACTGGCAGATGAAATCAGCCACAAAGACTTCACGGACGGTTGTGTCT
>OHCS01000191.1_pt1 | contig 39862 bp, 26 predicted proteins | sample 1566741 | NCBI WGS metagenome assembly OHCS01 (sample SAMEA3879604, study PRJEB24766) | human gut metagenome | biome: human-associated habitat; feature: feces | place: USA | collected 1985/1987 | reverse complement strand
AGCCGCCGATGGCGACGCTTATACGGTAATCAAGAACACCCCGGAACTGATCCGGGAAATCCCCTATGAACTATCCATTCCATACCACCCATGGATGAAGAACGCCGCTCTGATCTTGGTTGGGGAGTTGGATAATTATGAAGGTGCGCCATTACGAACATTCGTAAACGTGTTGACAGAACATTTGGACATTCCGTAAAATAGTTTTTAACGCATTCCGTTATCTTGCAAGTACTGTCGAATAAGCGTAGGCGGTAGACTTGGGTATGGGCTTGTGCCTGCAATGTGTTCTGTATCTTTCGCTATGTTTCAGTCCACAATATCCCAAGAAGCTTGCTACAGTTTTGATGTTTGCCCATCAATAAGAGCTTTCATTTCTGCGCTATTAGAACTATATTGCTTTTCTTTCAAATATTTAATGGCATTCCTTAGGATTGTTATTTCTTCTGCGCTCTTAATTTCGTGAAATAACTTTTTGAAGTTCGTATCCTCTTTGCTCGATACTTGCTTTGTCTGCGCTGTAAAAGATCTCAATTCATCTGAAAGATCGAATTGTTTCATCTCAACTTTCTCTTCCTTAGCGCATTTTAGGATAAAGCGGTCTACGGCAGGATCGATCATTATTAAGAAATGAGCCTTGTCCGGGTGTTTGTAAAAATATAGGGAGTCCGTATGTCCTATTTCCGCAAATTCGTTGACGTAACTGACCTGTCGTTTGTCTTTATCCACTATTCCAACCGCGAATTTATCCGATAACTTTTCTTTCATCACTTTTACGACGTTGTTACAGCCTTTCTGATGATTATATCCTTTAGCGGTGGGAACCAACGTCTCGATTAGGTTTGTATCGACGTAGCATTCCGGAATTATGTAGAGTTCTGCCATTATCTTAAGAAGGTTTCGGTGTTGAAAAATAGGTCGATGCCATATTCGTACATTTCTTGTACTTCTGTGTCACTGGCTCTTTTCACGAAAGTTTCCCCATTCCTGAAGTCAACTAGGTAAATGGCAAGTTCGTCACTCGGTAATTCCAGAAAGTCGTTAACCACATAAGGACTGTGTGTCGTTATAAAAAACTGGTTTCTGTCCGATTGGATAATATCCTGCGTTACCTTTGATATGAAAGGAGGGTATGAGTGGGCTTCCGGTTCTTCAAAAACTAATGCGGACTTACTGTTACTTTCAATAGCCGCTTTGTAGAAAATCATACGCTGCAGGGTATCGGCTATGGAATGAAATGGAATTAAAAATATCTCTCCCGGTTTCTTTTCTTTCATTACTTTAATCTCCTGGCTATTGGTATCGAAGACATATTTCAAGCCATAGTCGTTGAAAATAGCTCTTAATTCTTCTTTCAACTTGGGCATCATGGAAACGATATTCATCAAATTGCTTCCTCCCGGAGGTAATAGGAAAGGAATCGGTAATTTCTCCTTATCGAATGCTGGTGGATAGAGATAGCATTTGAAAGGGTTTGCCGTTGGAATATCTATATTCTTCTTGGCGGGTATCGTCAAGTTGGAAATAGTAAAAGCTACATCTTGTGCGGGATGAGCCGGATTGGTTTGCGAATAAAGAAGTCCCATGTTATCCATTTTTACTTCTACATTCACCTTGTTCGTTTTCACAGAAATTGGGCTATCTACATGGCCGTCGAAAAATAACTCTGCATCGTTCTCCGTACGGATAAACTGCTGGATGCTTCTTTTCCGGGTATATTTCAAATAGGGCAGACAAAACAAGGACATCGCTTCCAATAGATTACTTTTACCCACATTCGGCTTGCCAATAATCAAGTTGATCCTCCGGCATTGGTCTAAAGTCACATCTTTGAGTGACTTGAAGTTGCTTATATGAATATGATTTATGATCGTCTCCATTTTATGACTTTATGTGATTTAAACAGGATTGACAAAGATAATGATTTTTCTATGACTTTATGTGATTTGAGCTGGCTTACTTTACCAACGAAGTTTACTTACTTTGCGAATTTTTGAAAAGGGTGGTTCGTCTTTCGCTGAAAGAAAGTTCTTGCTATTGTTTCTTTTCGAATTAAGGATTATCTTTGGCAGAGTGTCCGATAGTGGATAGCAAATCAAAATCAATTAACTATGAAAACAAAAAAGGAACAAGAGTTTATGAACGAGATGCAAGACAAGTATATCCGTTTCGATTGGGCGATCAAGCGTCTGCTTCGTCAGAAGGCCAATTTCGATGTGCTCGAGGGGTTTCTCACGGTATTCATCGGAGAGAGGATCACGATCGTGGAGCTGCTGGAGAGCGAGGGCAGCCAACTGTCTGCGGAAGACAAGTTCACCATGTCCCCCGCCGAGCGTCACGCCTACGATGAGCATTTGAGCGCTATCATGTCCAAAACGACGTACTTGATTCCGCTAAGCTAGAAGGTAAGATCGAGGGCCGTGAAGAAGGTCGGAAGGAAGGTCGTGAAGAAGGTCGAAAGGAAGGCCTAAAGGAGGGGCGTGGGGAAGGATTGGCCGAAGGCCTAGAGCGAACCGCCCAAAGAATGAAAGCCTTAGGCATCGACTCCGAGATGATCTGGCAAGTAACCGGCCTTGGCCCGGGTGAATATGATTGAGCCTTATAGTGCTCCACCAGCCGAGGATTTCTAGCTGTAGAGATGGGCCATAAGGTGTTGAATAATTGATATTTATAGTTTTTATTGGCATAAAACAAAAGTTTTCTCCTAGGAAAACTCTTGTTTCCTCATAGGGAAACTTTTGTTTCGTGCTTACGAAACTTTAGTTTTCCCTAGAAGAAACTATTTATTCTCTGTATGTTAACGTTTTTAGTTGACTACTTTGCGTCTTATTTATAAAGCAGGTTGACCGGTTTGCGACTTAGTAATAAAAGAGGTTGACCCTGTTCTTTCTTATTCATGAACGAGGTTAACCCGGACAAAAATAATCAATATTGTTATTATCCCAAAGAGATCATGAAAAAACCACCACGGAGGTTTGCCACGCGGCTGGAGGCGTAGAGCCTTACCGTGTGCCTCCTCGCTCCGGAGTCTGCTCTTTATCCGGTTTGAGCCAAGCCTTTTTTCTTCTTGATGGCTATTTCCCGGTAACTTTTCCATCTTTTCTTCATCTCGCCTTCACATTGGGCTGCCTGGGCCGGCGTCATGCCTTCCAGGCTCAAGTGAGGGCGTTCATGGTTGTAAAAGTCCACGGCGGCTTTCACGGCGGCTCTCACCTCCCTCATGCTATAGAACTCCATACCCTTAAAGAACTCATTCTTAATGGTATTATTCACACGCTCGGCCACGGCGTTATCCTTGGGATTTCCACTCTCGGTCATGCTTATGCCTATCTTACGGTCCTTCAAACGGGCCGTGTACGCGTAACTGGCATATTGTACGCCACGGTCGGAATGGTGGATCAGCCCTGACAGGTCTTTCCCCCCGTAATGCCTCAGGCACATTTCCAAGGCTTCCAGCGGGTATCTCGTTTCCAATGTATCTCCCACGCTATAACCCACGATTTCTTTCGTATAATAGTCCGTAACCAGGGACAGATAACAAAAGTCGTATTCCTCCCGCTCCCTGCTTGTCCAAAACGGGACATAAGTGATGTCACTCACTATCAATTCACGGGGACGAGCGGGCAGCAGATCCTTCACGAGGTTCGGATAAAGAGGGAGATCATGGTTGGAGTCCGTGGTTGACACGCGACGTTTGCGTTTGCGCACCTTCAAGCCATAGCGTTCCAGGATATCATAAAAACGGTTATATCCCACACTCTGTCCCTCTCCGAACCGGTTATGATACATCAGCCAGAGTTTATTGCCTCCTATGCCACGATCATTTCTCCGGACATCTTTAACGAACTCAACCACAAAGGATTCACTGGCCAGCTTGAGCATCCGTTTATCCACATGCTTGTAGTAGGCTTGTTTGCTCACACCAAGCAGACGACACATAGGGACAATGCCGTAAAGCCTTTTGTCCCTGTCGTGAAGCCTATTAGCTACTTGGTGCCAGCTTTTTTTAGGTCGATACCATAAACCTCTTTACCGAAAGCGACCATTTCCTCATAAAAATCGGCACGCAAGCGTTCCCGGGTCAAATCCTTTTTCAGGATCGCGATCTCCTCTCGTAACTTTTTATAGTCTTCTGGAGTGACATCTTTTCCACGTTTTTTCATTAACTCGACTTGTTGAGGATTTTCTTGCTCAAAGGTAGTCAATGCTTTGTAAACGCGGCTACGACTTACTCCTAATTTCTCTATAATACTCTTTACATCCATACCTTCAAGGAGACGAAGACGATTTATTTCCTGGTTAAGCAAATTTCGTGCTTGTTCTTGATTGTAATTCTTTTCTTTCATTTGGGTGATTCTTGTAGAGTCAACCATATTTACAAAAAGACACTCCTAAAGGAAACTCTTATTAGCCCTATCGCTTTGTCCATTGATAGCCACTCTGCCAAGTATCAAATACCGCCTCCTCCTTCATTCTCATATGCCCGAAAAAACTGACGGATCAATGTCTTTCGAAAATAAAACGTTTTCTTATCCTAGGTAAAGAAAAAGCGCGAATATCAAGTATAAGTGGTAGATAATGAATGATAATTGTAGATGTCTGGATATCTACAACCAATAGGTAATGTTCTTATTGATAAAGTGGTATATGATATAGTGGCAGATATGGTAGATGTTTTCATAAAATCAATATTAGTAAGTAGCTGATTCATCCATGGACTATTTCGCATGAGCCGCTAATTCCCCACCTCGCAAAAATAAGTGACCTGTATCCATTGGCAATTCTGAAAGTGGATAAGTTGAAGGACGGCTCGATGGCTGTTGATGGTGAGGTTGGCGGCGATCTGCCCCATGGTGAATGAGTGATGATCGTATTTGGCGGTGTGGCTGATGATCTTGTTGGCATAAGTTACTTTTCCATCCTTTTCCCACGTGAAGGTATCGCATTCGAAATCTAGCGTGAAACGGTCATGGAAGGTGTTCCCTTTCCAAGTCTGGCCCAAGGGCTTGACGCCTTGTGGAGTATCAACGCATTCTGTTATCCGGCAAGTGTTGTCGGATAAATGTAGGTGATAGACTTGGGCATGGGCTTGCGTGGCAAGCAGGAGCCATAGCGACAAGACGGGTAACAGGAGGATCGTCTTCATTTAATGGATAAGGGCAACCTGTCTCCATCGGTTGCCGGGCTAAAAATACAGAAGCGTGGAAACTATTGATATTACCGTATTGAGGCTCTGGACGGCCCTATCCATGTAATAAACAATAGCCCACGCCATGCTGTTATATCGTCCAGAGCGATTACTGGTAAATATAGCACCGACGTGAGCGTTTATTGTCTATTATCCATGGATATGAAATTGTCCAGATTTCAATACGGGATAATATCTTTAAACGCTCTTCGTTAACTTATGTCCTCCTTCAGTGACCTACGCTTAGATATGAGGGATTATCGCAAATATAGGAAGAATAATTGATATCCGTATGCTATGTGGGGAGAAGTTTCCTCGCGGATTGACATTTTGACAAAATGTAAACGGAAGTCCGTGAGAGTCGATTATTTCGGGCGGATGTACGTCTCGCTTCCAAATACGCAAGAAAAAAACAGCAATTGTTTAGTAGACAGACAGATGTTGGAAAATGGCCTTTTATTCTAGCGAAATTAATTCATCGTAACTCATGGTTTGCCGGGTGTTTGGGCGATTCCATAAGGTTACGATAGGGTTATAATAAGGTTATAACGCCTTTCTCATTAGGTTATAACCCTATTCTTAGCTGCTTACGATGCCCAACGTAACCATATGTGTCGCCTAACGCGGCCTTTCGCGTTGGCTTTCGCGACCTATTGTGTGTGCAAAGGGGGGCTTTTGAGATGGAAAAGGGCACTAATGGCTATCTCCTTCTCGTTGTTTTGTGGTTCTTGCGGGAAGGGGATGTCACCGAATGTGGGTTGTATTGAGCAAAAAAGTAGTATAGAGCTTGTTTTGCTAACGGAATGGTCTTTGTGATTTGTTTTATCGTAGGCGTTTCTTTGAAAGATCCATACTAAATATGGGATGTACTTAAAATAATTAGTATCTATCGTAATAGAATGGAATATACTCGAATGTACCTTTTCTGTTCATTCGAGTATATTGGATTTTTAATTAACTTATTCTTATGCTACTTGAATAAATATAATTATTCAAAGATAAGTTTATAATTTTATGTCAGGAGTAATTGTATCGAACGAGCCGACTGTAGCTGTTAAATCAACAGCATCTAATGAGATGGTGAATATATATGTATATTGCTTATTTATATCCCATTTGCTATTAGCGGCTAAAGTAATCGTTTTAGTATTAGGTATTGTAAGTTCGGGATTTGTATAAACAAGATTATAAGTGATTTCAATAGCTTTGTTCGCTACATCTTGAGGAATCATTAGTAACGAGTTCCCTATTGGGGTTGCAGTATTATTTGATATTGTTGTACTAGTGTTTAAAGCTGTATAATTTTGTGTTCCTGAGCTACTCCAGCTTCCAACTGCTAAAGTGGAGGGAATTGTAAATGTTCCAGTGTTATTAATATCCTTAATCGTCACGTTAGTAATGTTGATCGTTACACCTGCATAGGAAGAAGCACCGAGTTGTGCTTTAAACAGAACTCTTGAAAGTCCGTGCTGGAATACAAAAGGAACGCTTGTGGCATCTGTTGTGGTGTTTGTAATTCCATTGATTGCTGTTCCATTTTTATCATCTTTAGTGGCAGCCTTAACTGTTGACCACATGAAATCAACCTGTTTTGTAGCATCACTCTCCACAGTAAAAGGAATTGCTGTTGCACCATCAGCTATTGTAGGGGCAGTTGTCAAATTCGGATAATAAGCTACAAATGAAACAGGGTTACCTTCTGGCCAATATTTCGTGTTGGTATAGGTCCAAGTGGAGCCATCTGTTGTACTAATAGTCTCATTACTCATGAAGTTTGCTTCGAAAGTTCCATCGCCATAATATGCTGACACTCCGAATTTATCATCCTTAGCAAAGGCTGATTTATCTAAAGCCTTCGTCTGTTTCCCCACATAAGTCCCGAAAGTAATCGCATTATCACTCTTAGACACTAATGTATCAATTTCATCTTCGCTTGAGCAGCCAGCCAATACTACTAGGCTTAATGCTGCAATGAATAAATTTGTCTTCATAACGCTTAGTCTTTTAATGTTGTTTTATGTTGTTACTATTTATTATTCTATATCTATGCGGGGAGCACAATATCTACTTCATCTCCCCAATTGTCTATACTTGCGTCGAATCCTCCTTCGCCGCCATTAGTTGCCGGCTTTACGTTTGGCAATTCCAGCGGAATATCCTCGGGAGTTTCCTCCTCGTCCGGATCGGCTCCGGTACCCAACACCACTTTCACCTCTTTCGTCTCATTATTGATCGCGGCACGTGGAGCTATATCATATTGCTTCGTAATGACCGTCTTGTTATCGACCAATAAGATGGAGAGCGTAAGCAAATTACTGATCTCGTCCGTGGCCTTCGATGTGACGTTTGGTCTGCCGAGTGTCAAGTAAGAGCCGGATAAGATACCATCGGTCGTTGAGTTCTCGTGAAAGGTCTTTTCCGAGAAGTCCACGAGTTGCGTCGCTACGCTACTTCCGGTCTTTCTATCCGCTATCCAATATGTATCCGCCATCCCTTTAATCGATCCCCTCGCAGTCCGCATGTTGTGCAATCCTTTTATCTCTAAGGACAGATGGGTCGTGAAGATTACCTTCTCGGGCCGGCAAGCCAAGGAAAACTCCTTTCCCTCCTTAAGGTTCGCCCGTACCATCTCTTGCGTCACCTCAAAACCCTCCAATGTAGCTACCGCTAAAGGTTCCGGATCGTAGATCAGCCGCTCTCCCTCGGTGGGCGTGTACCAATCGCTATCCGTCGTCTTCATCACGATCCGCAGGGTGCTGTATTGATCTTGACCCTCGATCGTGAGATAACTGTATTCTTCGGCCGCTTGGTTAAATACCACTACGTTATAGATCCCTTTCCTCAATCGCACCTCGTCGCCCGTCACCGTGTTGGTAAGGAAACGGCTTGGCTCCCCTCCATCGACCGGGTAAAAGAGCGCGGTCATACCATCCGGGTCGATACCGCAAGGACCCCAATCTATGTCGAGGCGCACTGCGCAACGGTCTACATACTCGCCGATCATAGTCTCTTTCGAGCATCCCGCCAATCCCATGACAAGCGAGATCAAGATGATAAATAACCGGCTCTCTCTCATCGGATACTCGTTTTCTTTAGCCCGTTGATATTGTTTGCGATCCCTTTCCTTTCATTGCTTAGATTCAAGGAACTGTCCTTCGATAGGAAAAACGGCGACAAGGTCAATTCCTTATGCTTCTCCGTGTCCCCCTCAACCTCTACCGAACGGATCGTGGCGACATATAACGGGATCACCTCGTCTTGACATGCCTCCAGATCCTTTAGAGAGGAGATATATGCTTCCGCTTCCTCGAACTTCGACATATTACGAAAACCTATGTTTTTCGCGTCGTAATTGAAAACCAATACATTATATTTATCCGGTGGTAAGAACAGGGTGATGCCATTGGCGTTCCCATCCGTCTGTATCATCGGCCCGCCCTCCGACGGGTAGATACAATAGCGAAGTTTCTCCGGTACCGGGGAAACTGCTACCACGCTATCCCAACGAAGGGTGCAAGTGATGTAGCCCGTGCCTCTTTTCTCCGGTTCCTCGGATCTCTCGCAACTACATTCCAGCACCATGCCGATAATGAATAAAACCGCAATAGAGATCTTTAAGATAATACTTGTCTTATTGTACCTATACATTTTATTTATCTTTGAAAATCAATTATGATTGATCTTCTGGACGCAAATGTATAGGGAATGCTAAAGGGGAGAATTGTTATTTTTGTCCAAAGAGTTGCAAAAGTTGAGAGATTTAAAAAAAATCATTGAATATTATGTATTTTCATCCTTTAGAGAACGGACAGAGCGGGGAGATTGGCCGAAATTAGCCCTGCAGAAGTGCGAGAAGTTGGAAAGCGACTCAAAGCCATACTTGTAGCAAATCTCGGATATGGAAAGCTCTGTCATGATAAGGTCGTTATGAATGTCTTGGCATTTGCGTTTCAGCATCCATTGATAAGCGGGCTCTCCGAACGTATCCTTGAAGATACGGCGGAAGGTGGGTACGCTGTAGCCTCCCAATTGGGCGAAGGTCTCCACGTCTTTTGCCTTTTGGTAGTTCTGCATCACGAAATACTGGAAACTGTGGCTATACCGGTAAACCGGGGCGTAAAAGGCGGCTAGCTCCTTGATGGGGTAGTAGCAGTTCAGCAAGTAGACCATCTCCGAGCGTTTGGCTTGCATCAGTCCGGAGCATCTTAAATCATCGTTGAGGTAAAGCTTCATGCCCTCGATGAAGAGTTGTATCGGCGGGACCATCGTCATTACGATGGGCTGCTGGCGTTCGTTCTCCACGATGGAGATGCCTTTGTTGAAACGATTGTCGCATATGTTTTGCGGACGCTCGAAGAGATAGATGATACATTCGGTGTAGTCGAGTACCTTGCATTCCACTTTCGAGCCGATCGGTTGCAACACGAACTGTCCGCCCCGGAACGTAGTGTCCGGGTGCTCCTCGCTGTTCAGCCAGATCTCTCCCTTGACTAGGAAAAAGACCATGTTCTGCATGCATCTTGTCTGAGGGATCACGTACCCTTTCGGATAAAGACGATACTTGAATATGTCCCTCTGGTAGAAACTACAAGAGGAACAGTCGGTATATTTGGTGCAGCGATGGTCGGTTAACATATATTGTTGTCTTTATAATTTTACTTTCTTTGTCTTGCCCTCGCTCTCGTTGTGAAAGCGATCTACGGCGGTCACTACATAGCGATATTTTACCTTTCCTTTCTCGTAAGGCATCAAGTAGCCGGTTTCCCGGGTGATAGCCACGATCTTCGAGGGATCGCTCGTGTCTATCGGCTCCTTGTCGTTAAAGCGATAGACCACGAAATAGGAGGCTAGCTCCGGATTCGTGGGGCTTTGCTCCGCTTGCCAATGTAACAAGAAGCCTTTAGGTGTCCATTCGGTCTTTAGCTTGCTTACGTCTTTTGGCGGACGGTTATGCATATGGGTATAGGCCGGGATAAGGGCCGGGTAACGGTGGTAGTTCCGTTTCAGGCTGTCGGCTACGCCCTTGTTGTTCCATAGAATCTCATTGGCGGGCCAGAAACAATTGCCGCTCACGTGAGGCAAGGCACGCTCGTAACGCATCTTGCGGGTTAATTGGTCCGCTTTCATGGTGCGGGCCACGTCTTGCCCGATATATAAATGACCTCCGTTGGCGTTTTTGTCCCACCATTTGATAAGCGTGATGTAATCCGCCGCCGGGTGTCCGATCTCCCAATAGATCTGGGGGATGTTATAATCGATCCAACCTTGCTGTACCCAATAGGTGATATCGGCGTAGAGGTCGTCGTAGTTTTGCAGACCGTTGGTATTGCTACCCGATCCGTCTGCGGTGCTTTTCTTGTTGCGGTAGATGCCGAAGGGACTGATACCGAAGCGTACCCAAGGCTTGGTGAGCAGGATGGTACGTTTCAATTCCCGGATCAGGGTATTCACGTTCTCCCGGCGCCAATCGTTCCTTTGCGCCTCGCTGTATCCTTTTCGCAAGCCGTATTTCCGGAAGCTGTTATCATCCGGGAAAGGCATACCCGCCGCGGGATAGGGATAGAAATAATCGTCCATATGTATAGCGTCCACGTCGTAACGGCCGACGATATCACGCACTACCCGGCAGATAAACTGACGGCTTTCCGGCAATCCCGGGTCGAAAAGGATTTGTTTATTATAGGTGACAAACCATTCGGGATGCTTATGATAGATGTGGGAATCGGCGAAACGGGTGTTTCCCGCCGTGCTCGCCCGGTAAGGATTCAACCAAGCGTGAAACTCCATGTTCCGTTTATGGCATTCTTGGATCAGGAAGGCCATCGGGTCGAACTCACCTGCCGGGGCTACGCCTTGCTCTCCGGTGAAGAAGCGGCTCCACGGCTCGATATCGGATTTATAGAAAGCGTCCGCCTCGGGGCGCACCTGAAAGATGATGGCGTTGATGCCGCATGCTTGCAGGTAATTAAGCTTGCGGATGAAGTCTTTTTTCATCCGGGCGGGAGTCATATCCTTGTATTCGCCTTGAAAAGCGGTCTGTATCCATGCTCCCCTAAACTCTCGCTTGGCCTCCTTGCCCGTACTCGTAGCCGGACGAGGCTTCTCGCGAACCGTAGAACATGAGGTTATCGCACAAAAGAGAATCGCTACTAAGAAGCGAAAATATTTAATGTACATGGGTGCCTTGCTGTGTTTGTCTATGAAATTTTCAACAAATGTAGAAGATTCCCTGTAAATATGAAATATTTCACCCTTGTTATTTTATTTACTTGGCAGTAGAGACGAGGCACACCCTGTCTAACTGTGTGAATTAGTTCGATGAAGATAAGGCAGAATCGGTTAGTTTTGGCTATCTTTGCGTTAAAGAAAAAGATAAAGGTAATATGTCTGAGAGCAATTCGATTTTCATCAAGGGGGCACGTGTCAACAACTTGAAAAATATAGATGTAGAGATTCCGAGGGACAAGCTGGTGGTGATAACCGGGCTGTCGGGGAGTGGAAAATCATCGTTGGCGTTCGATACCCTTTATGCGGAGGGACAACGCCGGTATGTAGAGAGTTTATCCGCTTACGCCCGCCAGTTCTTGGGAAGGATGAGTAAGCCGGAATGCGACTATATTAAGGGAATACCGCCCGCTATCGCTATCGAGCAGAAGGTGAATACCCGTAATCCGCGTTCCACGGTCGGTACATCTACCGAGATTTATGAGTATTTACGCTTGTTATATGCTCGCGTCGGGAAGACGATATCGCCGGTTTCCGGCACCGAGGTGAAAAAACATCAGGTGAGCGATATTATCAAGGAGGTCGTGCGATATCCCGAGGGGACTCGTTTTGCCGTATTCGCCCCGGTTGTCTTGCCGGAAGGCCGGGATATGAAGGAACAGCTGGAGATCTTGCGGAAAGAAGGATATGCCCGTCTGTCGGTGAATGATACGGTATATCGTATCTCGGAGGTACTGGCCAGCGAGGAGTTGCTGTCTTACCCGATCGAGTTGTTGGTGGACCGCCTGACGGTATCGGACGATAAGACCTTGAAAAGCCGTTTGGCAGACTCGGCTGAGACCGCTTTCTTTGAGGGCCATGGTACCTGTTTGATCCGTATTTATACGGAGGAAGGGATAGTCGTGAAGGAATTCTCGAAGAAGTTCGAGGCGGATGGCATGATATTCGAGGAGCCTACCGATATGATGTTTAGCTTTAATAATCCGTTGGGCGCTTGTCCGACTTGTGAGGGGTTCGGTAAGGTGCTGGGTATCGATGAGAATCTGGTGGTGCCTGATAAAAGCTTGTCTGTCTACCAAGGAGCCGTGGTTTGCTGGAAAGGTGAGGTGATGGGTGAATGGCTGAAAGACTTTATCGTGAAGAGCGAGAAATATAACTTCCCGATCCATCGTCCGTATTACGACCTGACACAGAAAGAGAAGGATTTGTTGTGGCATGGGGCGAGAGGCTTACACGGTATCGACGATTTCTTTAAGTTCGTGGAAGAGAATCTTTATAAGATACAATACCGGGTGATGCAAGCCCGCTATCGGGGAAAGACGACTTGCCCGGTTTGTAAGGGGAGCCGCTTGAGACCGGAAGCGCTGTATGTGCAAGTGGGCGGTAAGAATATCGCCGAGCTGGTGACGATGCCGGTTTCGGAGGCAAAGGCTTTCTTTGATCAACTGGAACTGGACGAGACGGATGCGGCGATCGCTAAACGTTTGCTCACGGAAATCAATAATCGCTTGCAATTCCTGTTGGATGTGGGGTTGGGTTATCTGGCTTTAGATCGCCTCTCGGCCTCTTTATCCGGAGGAGAGAGCCAACGTATCAATCTGGCTACCTCGTTGGGTAGTAGCTTGGTGGGTTCGTTGTATATTTTGGATGAGCCGAGTATCGGTCTGCATTCCCGGGATACGGATTTGCTGATCAAGGTATTGCGACAGTTGCAAGCCTTGGGGAATACCGTGGTCGTGGTGGAGCATGATGAGGAGATTATCCGTGCGGCGGATTATATCATCGATATCGGTCCGAAAGCGGGGCGTTTGGGGGGTGAGGTTGTTTATCAAGGCGATGTGAATAACCTCCGGAAATGTAGCGATAGCCATACGGTACGTTATTTGACGGGAGAGGATCAGATCGAGATCCCGCCTTATCGCCGTCCGTGGAATAATTATATAGAAGTGACAGGGGCCCGGAAGAATAACTTAAAGGGCGTGGACGTGAAGTTTCCTTTGAACGTGATGACGGTGGTTACCGGCGTGAGCGGTTCGGGTAAAAGTTCCTTGGTTCGTGATATTTTCTACGAGGGCGTGAAACGCCATTTGGATGATGCCGCCCGTCTGACCGTAGATTGCTCCGGTATCAGTGGAGATTTGAATATGATTCAGGCGATCGAGTTCGTAGATCAGAACTCGATTGGAAAGAGTTCTCGCTCGAACCCCGTGACGTATATCGGTGCTTACGACGAGATCCGTAAACTATTCGGCGAGCAGCCTCTAGCGAAGCAGATGGGATATAACGCCGCTTATTTTTCCTTTAATAAAGAAGGAGGTCGCTGCGAGGAATGTAAGGGCGAGGGCAAGATCACGGTAGAGATGCAGTTTATGGCGGATATCACCTTGGAATGCGAGGCTTGCCACGGCAAACGCTTCAAGCAGGATGTATTGGATGTAGAGTATCAAGGCGCTAACATATACGATGTGTTGGAAATGACCGTGAATCAAGCGATCGAGTTCTTCGAGAAAGGTTCCGGCTCCCAAGAGAAGAAGATCGTGAAACGCTTGAAACCGCTGCAAGACGTGGGCTTGGGCTATATCAAGCTGGGACAGACTTCCTCCACTTTATCCGGTGGTGAGAACCAACGTGTGAAACTGGCTTATTACTTAGGCCAAGAGAAGCAGCAACCTACCTTGTTCGTTTTCGACGAGCCTACGACCGGTTTACATTTTCATGATATCAAGACTTTGTTGAAAGCTTTCAATGCCTTGATCGAGAAAGGTCACTCCGTGGTAATTATCGAGCATAATATGGATGTGATCAAATGCGCGGATTATGTGATCGATTTAGGACCGGAAGGCGGAAAGGCCGGCGGGCAGTTGGTTTGTGCCGGTACACCGGAGGAGATAGCGGCTTGCGAGGCATCCTATACCGGTAGGTTTTTAAGGGATAAGTTATAAAGAGACGATATAAAGACAAATGTAAATAGCTCCTGCCCGAATATTCGGATAGGAGCTATTTCTTTTAAGAAGAATGGGAGCATTCCCATTAATATCCTGGGTTTTGCTCGATGATTCCATTTTTCGCAAGGTCTATAACCGCTTGCGGTATCGGGCCGTATTCGTGGGTCCCTTTGATGAAACGGGCATTTTGGAGATGAGAGCGGAATGTCTTCTCATGCTCGAAATAAGTGTTCATCACGTCTGAGGCGATTCCCCAACGGACTAGATCAAAGAAACGTTCACCTTCTAAGGCGAATTCCAGACGTCGTTCGGTACGTAAGGCTCGGATCGCCTCCTCTTTGTCGGAAAATGACGGATATAATCCGATCCGGTATTTGGCGGCATCCGCTGTCCCGTCAGCGGTTTTTACGGTCTGGCTGTTCATGGCACGCTCGCGAACTTGGTTGATGTATTTCAATCCGGTAGCCAAATCGCCTAGTTCGATAGCAGCTTCGGCACGCCACAATAACACGTCCGCATATCGAATAATATAAACATTCAATGCGTTTACGTATGGCCAGATAGCCAAATAGTAACTTGAGTTCTTGGAGACAATACGTTTTTTCGGGCTATACGGACCGTAAACCGTAGCCTCACGAGGAGTCCAGTCATAGAGTTGGACATCTAGGAACATGATTCCGGGGCGGGCTACCGTGTGGTCTAGGCGGGTGTCTACATAATCATTTTCCGAAACGTCTATGCCGTCTTCCAAAGGCAAGCCGTTGGAGTCGGTCTTATAAGCGTTTACTAGGTTTTGGGAAGGACGAAGGAAACCATAGTTGGGATAAGGGCCTCCCGGAGGTAACAAACGGTCGCCCGGATTTCCGTTGTAGTTGTTCGGGGAGCCATCGTTGATAGAGGCTTGGACTGAAAATAAAATTTCAGGGCAGTTGTCATTTTCCGGCAAGAAGATATTCCGGAAGTCGGGGAGTAGCTGGTATTTGCCGGAATTGATCACCTCATCCGTCGCTGTAGCGCATTCCTGCCATTTGCCTTGGAACAAGTAAACTTTAGCCATATAAGCCCGGGCCGTCATCTTGCATGGACGTGCCACATCCGGCTGGGAATCCGGGAGACCTTCGTAGGCGGCCTTAAAATCATTCAGTATCTTCTCCCATAATTGATCGGATGTATACTCCTTATTCGAGATAGAGGCGAACGCGGAAGGATCGCTGACACTCTCGTCGAAATATGGGATCTGGTTATAGATGATCTTTAAGTTGAAATAGAAATGGGCACGCAGGAAACGCATCTCGGCGATACGGGTCTCCTTTTTATCATAATCGCTGCCTTTGAGGATACGGATCGCTTGGTTACAGCGGTTCACGCCCTCGTATAAGGCTAGCCATTTCCGATTGTAATCTTGGATAGTCGGGTCGATATGGAAGATTTCCATCAAGTGAACCGGGTTCTGGTCTCCCGTACCACCTCCGCCTTTGTAGGTATCGTCTGAGATCACATCGCCAAATTGCCAGTTGGAGCATCCTGAATTCAAGCCGGAGCTGGCATCGTCCATCTGGCCGTCTAGGATGGAATAGGCGGAGATAATCAATCCCTCAATGTTATTGGGATCTTGTGCTTGTTCGGGAGTCAGTTCGCCTACAGGTGTCTCTTCCAGAAAATCGCTGCATGATGTCAATGCGAATACGGCACAGGCCGCTATAATCATTTTCTTCATATTCTTGTTTGTTGTTGTTTGATGATTAAAAACTTACGTTTACTCCAAAGGTGAAGGTGCGGGATAACGGATAGATGCCGCGGTCCACACCCATATCTAGGTTACGGTAGTCACTGGAGTAACTTTGCAATCCCACTTCCGGATCGATACCGTCGTATCCGGTGATCGTGAATAAGTTGGTTGCTTGCGCATAGATATACAAGCTATTGAACTTAATCTTGGATAGGATGGACTGAGGTACGGAATAACCGATTTTCATGTTCTTTAAGCGAACGAAAGAAGCGTCTTGCACATAGTAAGACGAGGGCCGGATGTTATTGTTCGGATCGTCCATGGTGACACGGGGTATGTCCGTATTCGTGTTGGTTGGTGTCCATGCATTAACGACACGGCTGTTTTTGTTGTATTGCGATTGATTGTAGAAATCACCCACATAACGGGTCAAGTCGTATACATCGTTTCCGAACATTCCCTGAAAGAATAGACTGAGGTCAAAATTATGGAAGTTGACTCCTAATGTAAGGCCTGCCGTGACATCGGGGAGCGGGTTACCGATATAGTCACGGTCGTTACCGTCTATTACGCCATCTCCGTTTACGTCTACGAACTTGATATCACCCGGTTTTGCGTTAGGTTGGAGCAGTTCGCCTTTATTATTGGTATATGATTTGATCTCCGCCTCGCTCTGGAATAAACCGTCTTCTTTATAAGCGTAGAAAGAGCCGATTGGTTGTCCGATGGCGGAACGAGAAACCTCTTGACCGAAGTTGAGGGAGTGAATCACGCTGGTAGGCAGTCCGATATAGGAGACATCACCGTCTAATTCAGTCATCTTGTTTTTGATAGCGGACATATTGAAGGCGACATTGAACCCGAAATCTTTATTGATGCTCTTATTGTAGCTGACCTCAGCTTCGAAACCCCGGTTACGCATTTTCCCGACATTGTCCCATACCGTTTGGTTCGTACCCCCCACGGTACCGATCAAGGGACGCTCCCATAATAAGTCCTTGGTATCTTTGTTAAACCAATCCAGCACAACGGTTAGGCTGTTATCTAGGAAGCCTAGATCCAGCCCGACATTAGTTTGCGTGGTGGTCTCCCATTTCAGGTTTGCGTTACCGTAACGGGTTTGGGTGTATCCGGTTGTCACGGAACTTTGGCTACCGTCGATCGGATAGTTGGAGTGGTTCGGATTACTCATGTAAGAATCGATCGTAGAATAAGCCGGGATATCAGAGTTGCCGTTTTGTCCCCAACCTATGCGGACTTTCATGTTGCTGATAGCCGGAATATCATAAAACGGTTCGCTACTGATACGCCAGCCTGCGGAGACAGCCGGGAAATTACCCCATTTATTGTTACCAAGTTTAGAAGATCCGTCACGTCGGAACGTGGCTGCGAATAAGTAGCGGTTGTCGAAATTATAATCAATTTTACCGAAATAAGACATCATCTTGGAAGTAAAGGCAGAACCTGCGTTCTTCTGGGAGCCACTATCGCCCGCATCGAGGAAATGGAAGTTATCGTCATCCGAGGCAAAGCCTTCACGGGAGGCGGAGAAGTATTCCTCTTGATAACGGTTTGTCTCGATACCTAATAAGGCTCCGATCGTATGTTTATCGAATGTCCGTAAATAGTTTAACGTGTTCGTGAATACCCAATTGAAGTTCCAACGGTTTTGCGTGCTCAACGTACTCAAGGGTTGCTGGGTGTTCAATTCGTTGTATTTGGCCTTGAAGCTTCGTTTATACAGGTTTTTGTAATCCGCTCCGAAGTTGGTCTTGAAATAAAGTCCCTCTAGGATATTCAGTTCGGCGAATAGATTACCGAATAGACGGGTGGTACGATCTTTATTATCCTTATTACGGTATAATTCGCCTAACGGGTTGGAGATGTCGGCGATCGGGTTGCTGCCGAAATTCCCGTCCAGATCGTAAACAGGGGTAATGGATACGGTCTTATAGGCGTTGTATAACATACCTCCCAGTGCGGCGTTATTGGTGACCGAGGTTCCCCACGCATGTGATAATGTGGCGTTCTCACCGATTTTCAAACGATCGTTGAAGAGCTTGAACTCATTGTTGAAACGTCCGGATATACGTTCGAAACCAGTATATTTCATAAGACCGTCTTGGTTGAAATAGCCTAGGGAGAACAAGTGGCTGCTAACTTTATCTGCTTTCGCCAGAGAGAGGTTATAGGACTGGACCATGGCTTTTTGCATGATCTCGTCAACCCAATCCACGTCTCCCGAGGGAAGGCGGTGATCTGCGTCAAGGAATTCCGGAATTACGGCGGTCTCGCCGGAGCCATACACGTCGCTTACTGGTGATTTCCCGTCGTTACGCTGTGCCTGCCATAATAAGTCACCATATTCTTGGGCGTTTAGCATACGCATCTGTTTTGCCGAGGTTTGTACTCCCACGTAAGCGTCTAGGTTTACCCGGAAAGTACCTTCCTTCCCTTTTTTTGTACTGATGATAACCACGCCGTTTGCCGCACGTGCGCCATAGATGGAAGCGGAAGAAGCATCTTTCAATACCTGCATACTTTCGATATCATTCGGGTTGAGAAAATTGATGCCGCCCTCTACTGGTACGCCATCGATGATATAAAGCGGATCATTGTTACGGATCGTGCTGAAACCGCGTACACGTACCGCTACGCCTCCGCCGGGCATATTATCCGGGATTACGTTTACGCCGGACAATTTACCTTGCATCATTTGATCTACACTGGATACCGGGGTATCTTTCAGATCGCCTACCTCCAGTACGGAAACAGCACCGGTAAGGTCTTTTTTCTTCTGTACACTATAACCTACCACGATAACCTCGTCTAGGTTCTGGGTGTCATCCTGCAATTGGATCGTGAGGGGAGAACCATTCCCGGCTGGAATCTCCTTGGTGTTATAACCGATATAAGTAACGACCAATATGCTTTGCTTGTTTTGCAGCGAGAGAGAAAATTTGCCGTCAAAATCGGTTACGGCTCCATTTGTAGTCCCTTTCTCAATCACGTTAGCCCCGATAATTGGTTCTCCGTTCGTATCGGTGACTACGCCACTTACCGTGAATGTCTGTTGAGTGATCGTCATTCGTCCAGTAACGTTTGGCAGATCCTCCGCCGATGCCGCATTGATTGGCTGTAAGTATGCTACGCCTAGCAAAAGAGCGGGAATCGCCATCGTAAAGTAATTTCTGTTGTCCATCCTTTTGTCCTTAAAATATATTAGAATTAATCTATTTTTTCAGAACGCAAAGGACGTGTGATTATATTACGATGATATGTCTATGTTATTAAAAATATGTTCACGATTGTATTGCCTTTCAGGGATATGACGATTAGGCTACGATTACAAAAATGATATTGGCTGTCTTTTGCGTATTGGTTAATGACGTTTTAGTACTAGTGAATAAAATGTAAGAATTATGAAAGTAACTCATTTTAAGAAAGTAAGCGAAACAAGTGGTGTGTGTGTCCTGTTAAGATTGTACTTATTTATAATCGAATAATTTATACTGTGCGTAGTCTTTATGAGACATTCAAGTAGCCTGTGAAGGCGAAAAAGCAGTAATATTAATACTAGTGTAATAAAATAAAGTTCATTCAGCCTGTTCTTCTGTGAAGAAAAACAGGCTGTGTTTTTATTGCTTGGCAGGATCATCGTCTTTATTCCACTTATCTCGCATTCTCAGACGTTTGACTTGCAGATAGCGTAGAAGGATGATGATGACGAGCGTAGCGCCGATCATCAAGAAATATTCGGTATAATTGTTTCCGGGATTGTTTCCCAGCCGATGATACTCATTACGATTAAGTAAACAAGTAAGGCAATTGTTGTGATATTGATCTTCTTCATATTCGTTTTATTCTAAAAACAGGGCAAAGATATAAGATTGTTTCGGGCTTTAGGAGGTTAAAACGCATTTGTACTGTGCCCGATAATGTTCTGTTTGAATAATTAAGATATATAAACCTTGTGGGAGGGGAATCGGGAGGATAGGGTTCCCTGCCTGTACCGCTTGCGTGAATACTAATATGCCTGCCGGAGTAAACAGTTCGACTTTACCGGGGGATGGAAGATTAGTAATGAATAAAGTCTTGTTCTCTAGCTGATAGCTTAATTCCGGAAATGAAAAGGCTTGATTGGAAACAGGGGAATCTTGTCGGGCTTGAGGTTCCGATGTCGGGAAAGATATGGGTGCGTTCGTTGATAATAATTTATAATTGGCTGGTTCGGATGTATTATATACAGATAGGCTGGTACTTTTATGCGCTTTGACAAAGAAAGCGGAGAATGGAGGGATGGCGAAATCGCTACCGATCACGTAGGGTTGGTAGGTGGAGCCGTCATATATATAAATGTATCCGTCTAAGGCCGAGTTTGATTCTATTTGACTAAGAGCTAAAGGAGCCGGCAGAGGATTACCGCATAGATACCAGCCGTTGTGATTCTGGTTCTGGCTTTGGTTGTTAATGCTTACCGGAATAGAGGCTTGACCGTTTTTTCCGAAATCTATAGGGATATCTTTTGCTTTCGAGGAGAAACGAAGGTTCTGACGATCGGCGGAAGCGTCAATAGCGATCAGGTATCCCTTGTTCTTCTTGAAGATGGGCTGGGATGTATTGATTATTGTTCGTGGTATGACTTCCCAGTTGTTGGAAGGGCTTTGTGAATTAGCTCGCTTTTCTCCGTTATAGGTTTGTACGTAAAAGTAATTACCGTTTGTATCGCTTTTGTCATCACCCAGTTGGAAATCCGGGTCTATGCCGGAAGCGAATACATCGAAGGGGAAGGAGATAAAATACCATTTGCCTTTTTGAGCGAAGGTCTTCTCGATTGTTATTTTGCCGGAGATGTTAATAGTTCCAAACGATCGCAAGGTGGAGGAAGACGCCAAGATACCATCATTAGGATAGATGGTAAGGTTATTTGCGGATAGATTTCCGGTTGGTAAAATATGGATATTTCCATTGCCAATAAAGATATCTTTACAGCTGATATTTGTATTTATGGAGATATTGCCGTTAATCAAGGCGTTGCGGTGACGGTAGGCGGGTAGGTGGCTCCAGCGATCCTCATGGTTCCAATCGCTGTTTCCGGTAAATAGGGAATAGGTAGGAATGATTCCATGAGCATAAACACTGTCTACATAATAATAGCCGTTTTTGGTATTGGCGGCCGGTGCGGGGACGATAATATCCAATCCCGGGGGATTGCTGCCTATATCCGTCTTTTCGAATGAAGCAGTAGCATCGTCTTTATTTAAAGTTATGATCGACACATATTCTGGTTTGTTAGGGCGGTAAGTCTTAACTTGCATCTTTTCTCCGAGCATTAAATGGATGCCCCCTTTCCGTATACTGATTTTTATATCTTGATGATCTGTTAACGTGAAATGCTCGAAAGCCACTTGCGTATTCATTGGCATTCGTAACCCGTAGTTACCGTGGCTGTTAGGAATATCTTTCACGCCGGAGATATCTTCAATAAGGGCTACACCTGTAATGGCATAATCCCAATTATCAGTCGGAAGTCCCTCAAATGTCTGCATCCGAAACGTATCCCGGATAGATATATTTGCGTTACTTTGCACAAAGCTTTCCCATGTAGACGGATTTGAAACTTGTGACTGGATAAATTGTTGTACGAATAGGAATGCCGTACAAACGACAACGCATCTGGATAGATGCCAAATTCTCTTTTTCATAGCTAAGTTGATTTATATTTGTAAATATGTTCGCAAATATACGTAAATAATTGAAATAATATATCTTTGTGGCATGAAAGAATTTATCATATCTGAGGCACAGACCGAGAAGGCCGTTTTGGTGGGTTTGGTTACCCCTGAGCAAAATGAGCAAAAAGTTAAGGAATATCTGGACGAATTGGCTTTCTTGGCCGATACGGCAGGGGTGGATGCGGTAAAGCGTTTTACCCAGAAAATGGATTACCCGAATTCCGTCACTTTTGTCGGGACCGGTAAATTGCAGGAAATTAAGGAGTATGTGGTAGAGAATGAGATCGGCTTGGTGATCTTTGATGATGAGCTGAGTCCGAAGCAACTCCGTAATATTGAGAAAGAATTGCAGGTGAAAATCTTGGATCGTACGAGCTTGATCTTGGATATCTTCGCTAGCCGTGCACAGACCGCCCATGCGAAGACACAGGTGGAGCTTGCACAATATAAATATATGTTACCCCGCTTGACTCGTCTGTGGACACACTTGGAGCGTCAGCGAGGCGGCGTAGGTATGCGTGGTCCGGGTGAGACACAGTTGGAGACTGATAAACGTATTATCTTGGATAAGATCGCACGATTGAAGAAAGAGCTGGTGGATATTGACAAGCAAAAAAGCGTACAACGGAAAAACCGGGGTAAGATGGTACGTGTAGCGTTGGTCGGATATACGAACGTAGGTAAATCTACCTTGATGAACTTATTGAGCAAGAGTGAGGTCTTTGCCGAGAATAAGTTGTTCGCTACGTTAGATACGACCGTACGCAAGGTCATTATCGAGAACTTGCCGTTCTTGCTGTCTGATACGGTCGGATTTATCCGCAAGTTACCGACCGAGCTGGTGGAATCTTTTAAATCGACCTTGGATGAGGTACGGGAGGCGGATTTGCTGGTACATATCGTGGACATCTCACACCCGACTTTTGAGGAGCAAATAGAGGTCGTGAACCGTACGTTGGCGGAGATCGATAAGACTGAAAAACCGATGATCATGGTTTTCAATAAGGTGGACGCATTTACCTTTGTCCCGAAAGAGGAAGATGATTTGACCCCTCGTGGTCGTGAGAATATCGATCTGGATGAACTGAAACGTACGTGGATGGGAAAATTGCAAGATAATTGCATCTTTATCTCCGCCAAGGAACGTACGAATATAGAGGCGTTGAAAGAGATGTTGTATGAACGGGTCAAACAAATCCATATCACCCGTTTCCCCTACAATGACTTCCTCTTTCAGCAATATGATGAAGAGTAGAGTCTTACAAAATTAGTACCAATGAATCATTTGAGAAATTTGCGGCCGGATGAGATCGCCACCTTGCGATCTCAGGCTTGCCGGGCCGATGATTGGAATCAAGTTTGGGTTCCAGAAGTGTTTGATATTGAATATGTGAACCACGTACGTTTTTCAGGAGTGGTTAAGTTAGGAGCCTTTCGTAAGGTGTTTACCCTGCCGGGAGGATTGGTAAAGCATAGCGGGCTTCGTCATGTTACCCTGCATAATTGTACGTTGGGGGATAATGTGCTGATCGAGAACGTACAGAATTATATCGCTAATTACCGGATCGGTGATGACTGCTTTATCCAGAATATAAATGTTATGTTGGTGGAAGGCAAGGCTACGTTCGGGAATAATGTCGAGGTGTCGGTCTTGAATGAGACCGGCGGGCGTGAGGTTCCGATTTACGATGGCCTGTCGGCTTCATTGGCTTATATTATCGCTTTGTACCGCCATCGTCCGGCCTTGATCGAACGCTTGCGGGATATGATTACCGCTTATACGGAGGGTATCGCCTCTACGGAGGGAACGGTTGGCGATAAGGTCAAGATTGTCAATACCGGTACGATCCGTAACGTGAAGATTGGTGATTACGCGACCATAGAGAATAGCGCACGTCTGGAAAATGGTTCCGTAAATAGTAAGAGAGAGGCCCCGGTATTTATCGGGGATAGTGTGATTGCGCAAGATTTCATTGTCTCTTCGGGAGCCAAGATCGCGGATGCCGCTAAGATTATCCGTTGCTTTATCGGACAGGCTTGCCAAGTGACGCATAACTTCTCGGCCCATGATTCCTTGTTGTTCAGCAACTGCGCTTTCGAGAATGGGGAGGCTTGCGCTATTTTCGCCGGTCCGTTTACGGTGTCTATGCATAAGAGTAGTTTGTTGATAGCGGGAATGTATTCGTTCTTGAATGCGGGAAGTGGCTCCAACCAGAGTAATCATATGTATAAGCTGGGACCGATTCATCAAGGGATCGTGGAACGTGGTTCCAAGACTACCAGCGACTCGTATATCCTTTGGCCGGCCCGTATCGGCGCTTTCTCTTTGGTAATGGGCCGCCATCATCATCATAGCGATACTTCCGATATTCCATTCTCCTATTTAATAGAGAAGGATGATGAGACTTACTTAGTCCCGGGAATTAATCTTCGCAGCGTAGGTACGATCCGTGATGCCCAGAAATGGCCGAAGCGTGATAAACGTACGGACCCGGATCGCTTGGATATGATTAACTATAATCTATTGAGTCCCTATACGATCCAGAAGATGCTGAAAGCAGTAGATATCTTGAAAAACCTACAAGCATTGGTTGGAGAGACTTCCGAGATTTATTATTATCAGAATACTCGTATAAAAGGTTCCTCCCTCCGGAATGCGTTGAACTTTTATGGGATGGCAATTAATAAGTTCTTTGGTAACTCGTTAATCAAGCGTTTGGAAGGTATGACCTATTGTTCTATGGAAGAGGTCTGGGAGCAATTGCGTCCTACGGAATCCAAAGGCTCTGGAGAATGGCTGGACTTGGCGGGCTTGATCCTCCCGAGGGAACCGCTAGATGCCTTGTTGCAAGATATCGAACAGGGGGAAATCGCTTCCTTAGAGGATGTGGAATGCTTTTTCCGTTTGGTTCACGGACGTTATTATTCCTTGGAATGGACATGGGCCTACGAGATGATCGAACGTTATTATGGGGTGGATCTCCGTTCGATTTCCGCCGCAGAGATTATTGATCTGGTTCGTCGTTGGCAAGAATGTGTGATCCGCTTGGATGAGATGCTTTATGAGGATGCCCGTAAGGAATTCTCCTTGACTTCTATGATCGGTTTCGGTGTGGATGGTTCCAACAAGGAAAAACAACAGGATTTCGAGGGTGTTCGAGGAGATTTCGTGAATAATCCGTTTGTTACCGCCGTGCAGGAACATATCGTGAATAAACGGGCGCTTGGGGATGAACTGATCGAGAGGTTGAAACCTTTAGTATAAAGCTTATGAAACCATTATTTCAAGAACTGCCATTCCCGATAGATAGTCACATTCATTTCTATGTGGAGGATCTACCGCATTTTATAGTGCCTTGGCACTACCATCCGGCTATTGAGATAATGTATATCACAAGTGGTACGGGTACTCGCTTTGTCGGGGATCATGTGGAAGGATATTTCGAGGGCGATGTTTGTATGATCGGCCCTCAACTGCCACATGAGTGGAGAAACGACCCTGTTTATTTCGATAAGAGCTCTGGCTTGCGGGCTACTTGTATTTGCTTGTTCTTCAAGCGTCAGATTTTTGAACCTAATTTAATCCGTCTTCCGGAGATGAATAATATCCGGGAATTGATAGAGCGTTCCCGTAGAGGGATTAAGTTTGTGGGTAAGTCCCGGAAGAAGATTGCCGAGCTGATCAGCCAATCCGCCAATGAGACGGGAGCGAGTAGGGTGATCAAATTGATTGCTTTACTGGAATTAATGGCGACTTCCGAAGAATATGAGATATTAGCCAGTACGGGGTTTACGGAAACGGTCAACTCGGACGATTTCGAGCGTTTCAATAAGGTCTATAAATATCTGGTGAAGAACTTCACGTCTCCAGTGAAGCTGGAGGAAGTCGCCGCTTTGGTAGGCTTGACTCCGACCGCTTTTTGTCGTTATTTCAAGAAACGGACCAAGAAGACTTTCGTGGAGTACCTGAATGACATGCGCATAGGACACGCGAAAAAACTATTGATAGAGGGAAATCTGAAGATATCCACGATTAGCTCCGAGGCCGGATTCAATAATCTATCCAACTTCATCGGCCAATTTAAGAAAACCACGAATATGCTTCCATCCGAGTACCAGAAAAAATATAAGGAGCGCCTGGATGGAGAATAAGGACAGGATTTCATAGTTGTTTGGAAAAATACTAAAATAAAGCCCAAGGTATTCGATCTATTTTTGCGATATAAGTTGTATCGTAAAATAGAATATCATGGAACATAAAAAGATTGTAATCCCATCCTTGTCATTTTTTCAAAATGAGTTAAAGGGGGAAGGTGTGGTAAAGAGCCGGAAAACTTTAGGTGAGCTTGCCGGAATTTTTGAGAATCAAGATGCTTATTCCCAATTACCATTAGATCAATTAGCATACGAGGTATATAGTTATTTACCGGAGCGGGAAGGCTCTCCGGGAGGGCTTTATTTTGGTATTACTCAATTATATCCGGGAAAGGTGGGAGATGAGTATTTCATGACGAAAGGCCATTTTCATCAACAAGAGGATCGTTCGGAGTATTATTGGGGATTGGAAGGCGAAGGTATGTTGATCTTGATGGACCGGGAACGGAATACGTGGGCGGAAAGGATGATGCCGGGTAGCCTGCATTATATACCGGGCGGTGTAGCGCACCGGGTAGCTAATACTGGAAATAGCGTGTTGTCATTTGCCGCGTGCTGGCCTTCGGATGCCGGGCATAATTATGAAGAGATCGCGAATAAGGGCTTCTCGGCCCGATTGGTAGAAGTGGACGGTACCCCTAAATTGCGATAGCTTATGTATACGATAGCGATAGATTTAGGGGGGACGGTCGTAAAGATCGGACTATTGTCTGATGGTGAGATCGTAGACTGTGTGAGATTACCTTCCCGTCTGGCTCTGGGATTAGCTCCGAACTTACCTAAGATAAAGGAGGCGATCGATCGGTTGTTGGCCGCTTGGCGTATTGATGTGGCGGTGCTTCGTTGTATCGGCCTGGCTTTTCCCGGGCTGGTAGATCCAATTCATAACCGGGTAATCTCTACGAATGAGAAGTATGATGATGCCTGTTCGATTAGTCTGGATAAATGGGCATGGGAGAATTGGGAAGTTCCTTTCTGCATGGATAATGACGCTCGTTTGGCCGTAGCTGGAGAATGGTGGCAGGGTGCGGCCCGGGGAAAGAACAATGTAGTCATGATGACAATCGGAACCGGTATCGGTACGGGAGTCGTGATTGATGGACGGCTTCTGTACGGACAGCATTTTCAAGCGGGTTCTTTGGGAGGACATTTTGTGTTGGATTATAAGGGCCGTCGATGTTCATGCGGGAATAAAGGCTGTGTAGAAGCTCTGTCTTCCTCTTTCTTCTTACCGACCATTATCAGGGAGCATGCCCTTTTATCGGAATCGTTTAAACGAGATGCGGATGTCTATGATTTCAAGCGCATTTTTAGGTTAGCGCAGGAGGGGGATGAAGATGCTTTATTAATTAGGAATGAATGTATGGATATCTGGGCGTCGGCGATAATAACCTATATACATGCTTATGATCCGGAAGTCGTGATTCTAGGTGGGGGGATTTTAAAAAGCCAAGAGGTGATTATCCCTTATATCAGCAAACGAGTGGATGAGTTGGCTTGGTGTCCTTCCGGGAAAGTCCCGATTGTGCCGGCAATCTTGGGCGATGACGCCGCTTTATTCGGCTTGGAGTATTTCATGGTAAAACAACAGCAAAATGAACGGATTTGTATTTGATAAAGGAATTGATATAACACCGGTTCAATCGCCTATGGGGTTTACCTATGGGACGGATGTATTTGGTCCGGAGGTCGAGATTCGCCGGCTGGAAGATATACGGGCTAGTTTGCGTGATCCTCAATGCAAGGGACCGGAGCAGGTTTACTCGATCGCTATGGATGTCGGCAAGGAAGAACATCGTGCGTTGCTGAATAAGTTACATTTGTTATTCGGGGTAGTGACATATAGCGCTGGTAAATTGGGGCAGGAGCCAGTCAGAAGTCAAGGGCATATTCATAAGATATCTCCTTATAGCGGTTGGTCTACGCCGGAGATCTATGAGATTTGGTCGGGAGAGGCGATTATTTATATGCAGGAGTATGCGGAGGATCAGCCCGGTCGATGTTATGCGGTACATGCCTTTCCGGGGGATGTAGTGATCGTTCCTCCCTATTGGGTACATGCGACGATTAGCGCAAATCCGAGATTACCTTTGACTTTCGGGGCGTGGTGCGATAGAGATTATGGTTTTGTGTATGAGGGGGTTCGTAAACACAGGGGAATCGCTTGGTTTCCTGTACTTAATGGAAGCGATGAATTGGAATGGATCGCAAATTCGATGTACGATTCCTCTCATTTGATTTGTAAATCTCCTTCGGATTATATTTCTTTAGATATTCGGAAAGGGGTATCTATTTACAGACAATTCGAGGAAAATCCGGAGATTTTCTTATATGTGCCTAATCCGGCGTTGAAGGCGGAGGTATGGCGTGATTTCGAGCCTTGAGTTTATAGATGGATTAAATACACAAGAAAAACATGAAAAACACGAGCTATAGATATTGGATGATTTATGTAATAGCGATTGTCGCCGCTATGGGAGGACTATTGTTTGGCTTTGATACCGGCGTGATTTCCGGGGCGATTCCTTTTTTCCAGAAAGATTTTGGTATAGACGATAGTATGGAGGTGGTTACTTCCTCCGGTTTGCTGGGAGCTATTCTGGGAGCGCTGTGTTGTGGTAAATTGACGGATCGCATAGGACGTAGAAAAGTCATTTTGACTTCGGCTGTTATTTTCGCTTTCGGTGCGTTAGGATCGGGTTGGGCTCCGGACATTTACCACTTGATTGCCGCCCGTTTATTCTTGGGAGTGGCTATCGGGATCTCTTCTTTTGCCGTACCTCTTTATATTGCGGAAGTTTCCCCGGCGAAGTCACGGGGGATGTTTGTCGCCATGTTCCAATTGATGATTACGATCGGGCTTCTGGTATCTTATCTTTCGGATTTGTATTTTGCGGATGAGACGTCTGTTTCATGTTGGAGGCCAATGTTTTATGTGGGGGTGATTCCCGCTATTATTTTGTTCGTGGGTATGTTGCTGGTTCCACCATCTCCAAGGTGGTTGATGTCTGTTGGTCGGGAGGAAGAGAGCCTATCCGTCTTAAAGATGGTCGAGCATCCGGATTTGGTAAATGCCTCGTTTGAGCAGATGCGGAATGAGACGCGAAAGAATGATGAGCGACAAGGATGTTTTAAGGATCTGGCCCAGCCTTGGTTACGGAATGTGTTAGTTATCGCTATCGGTATTATGTTTTTCCAGCAATTTGTAGGTATCAATACCGTGATTTATTATAGCCCTAAAATCTTTTTGATGGCCGGTTTCGATGGTGCGGTCTCTGCGATTGGGGCCTCTGTCGGGGTAGGTGTTGTCAATTTATTATTCACGTTGTTGTCTGTCTACTTTGTAGATCGGCTGGGAAGGCGTAAACTTTATTTTCTGGGGTTGAGCGGTATCGTGATTTCCTTGTTGCTACTCGCTACCTCTTTTATATTCGCCGCTCAATTAGGGGATTCTGGGAAATGGCTTTCCATCGTCCTTATTTTCTTATATGTGGGATTTTTCGCTATCAGCATCGGGCCGTTAGGTTGGTTGATTGTGTCGGAAGTGTTTCCACAAAAGCTAAGAGGGCTGGGGGCTTCTCTCGGTTCATTGTCCGTATGGTTTTTCAATGCGATCGTATCGTTTACTTTCTTCAAGATATTGAAGGTGTTTTCAATATCGGGAACCGAATTAACGATCAATGGCGAAAGCCAAGGGAATCCGGCGGGAGCGTTCTTATTTTATGCGTTCATTGGAATTGTGGCGATTATTTGGGGATATTTCTATGTACCGGAAACGAAAGGAGTTTCATTGGAGAAGATCGAGGCTTTTTGGAGAAAAGGAGGACACCCGAAAGATAAAATAATATAATATGGATAGAAGAGTATTTATTAGACAAACAGCAGTTGCGGCATTAGGCGGCTTAGTGGCTTTTGATTTATCAAAGGCATCAGCTAAAAGTGAAATGGCTTTTGCCGGGAAAGGAGAAATCTCGCCCCGGGCAATCACCATGTGGGATTTTTCTTGGTTGGAGAGGCGTTGGCCCGGAGCCGGTTATGAGGACTGGGACCAAGTATTGGACGAGCTCTCGGAACGGGGGTATAATGCGATACGTATTGATGCTTATCCTCATTTAATAGCGGAGAATCCAATGAAGAAATGGTTACTTAAAGAAGTTTGGAATCAGCAAGATTGGGGAAGTCCGGATATGAATGAGGTACAAGTTCAACCGAATTTGAACTTGTTCTTGTCGAAATGTAAGGAGCGGGATATTAAGGTCGGGCTTTCTTCTTGGTATCGTCTCGATGTGGATGAGGTTTGCCTGAAATTGGATACACCGGAGAAATTGGCGGATTGCTGGCTGACAACCCTTCGTTCGATCGAGGAGGATGGGTTATTGGATACGATCCTTTATGTAGATCTTTGCAATGAGTGGCCCGGTGATTCGTGGGCTCCTTTTTTCGCTAAAACCTATCCGAATGTCGGTTGGGGGAATTGGTATAAGGAGGAATCCTTACGATGGATGAAAACCTCGTTGGAGAAGATGCGACAAGCATATCCGGATATGCCATTCTTATATTCTTTTGATCATGGGGATGTCAAGAAATATGAAGAGGTGGATTGCTCTTTTCTTGATTTGTATGAGCATCATATTTGGATGGCCCAACAGAATGGTGGAGAATTTTATAAGCTGGTGGGATATGGCTACAATCGTTTTTCACCGGATGATTATAAGAATGTGGTGAAAAACGCGGAACGGGTTTATCGGGAAAGACCTGAATATTGGCAGAAATTGTTGACTGATAAGATCGAGCTTATGGCTTCCGTGGCCCGGAAGAATCGCCGTCCTCTCGTTACGACAGAATGTTGGGGATTGGTGGATTATAAGGATTGGCCTTTATTGAAATGGGATTGGATAAAGGATCTTTGCGAGTTAGGAGCTATTACGGCTGCCCGTACGGGTATGTGGGTCGGTGTAGCGACCAGTAATTTTTGCGGACCTCAGTTTGTTGGAATGTGGCGGGATGTGGAATGGCATAAACGATTGACTTCTATTATCCGTTCTTCTCCGATTGATGCGTCTCTCATGAAGAATAATGAGGTAGCGGCCAAATTGTTGAAACGGCTTTAATCTTGGGATGGTATGTATTACGATCATTCTTATATTTTGATAAGATTCTAAAAGCAGGAGGTAAATTTCTATAAAGTTTATGTCTTTAATAATTGTAACTTGCCTTCGTGAAAGAGTTAAATAAATCGGATGTCATGAAAAGAATAATTTTAATTATGTGTTGTTTCCTATCTGTATTCGCTTGGGCCGATGATGGGAGGACAACGATCTCATTAAATGGGGAATGGGATTTCGATCAAACGGAACTGGCTTTTCCTCCACGGAAATATACCCGTAAGATACCGGTTCCGGGATTGGTGCATTTAGCGAGGCCTAAAATCTCTCAATACGAGAAATTCTTTAAGAAACCTGACGGCGTGGAGCTGGTGGAACAGTTTAATTTCTTAGAGAGAGATTATACGCCGATGTATAATTGGTATAAGCGGAAAGTATTTATCGATGAGAAATTTAAGGATGAGCAATTATTCCTTACGATAAAGAAAAGCCAATATGTTACACGAGTCTTCGTGAATGGGCATGAAGTGGGGGCTTCTATGGAATGCTATACTCCAATGGATTTTAATATTACGAGTGCCGTAAAATATGGCTCGGACAATGAGATATTGATTCAGGTGGGCGACCGGGCGTGGTTGCCTAGCGAGGCCGCCGGCGGAACGGATAAGGAGAAAGTCCATTACCTACCCGGAATCTGGGATGACGTGTTCATTACGGCTACTGGTAAGATGCGGGTCGATAAAGTTTTATTCCTGCCTTCTCTGGCTAAAGGATTGGTGACAGTTAAGACCTTGGTGAGAAGTTTGTATCCACCCCAAATGTTGTATGGGGATAAAATGAAGGATTCTTGTAAGATTGAGTTCTGTGTCAAGGAGAAGACTACAGGGAGGATAGTAGGAAAGAAAATGATTGAAGGTGAGGCTAAGCGGGATAATAGGACTTATTTCGAAACGAGTATCTCTTTGGATAATCCGAAGGCTTGGACTCCTGATTCCCCTTTCTTGTACGAAGGTGAGGTCTCGGTGTATGACCAAGATGAGCTTGTAGATCGTTATTCCGTGAACTTCGGTATGCGTGATTTTTCGAGAAAAGGTAAATTCTTTACGCTTAATGGGGATAAATTCTACTTACGAGGTTCCAATATTACGCTTCAACGTTTCTTTGAGGACCCGGATTGTCAAGCGTTGGCTTGGGATCGGGAATGGGTGAAGAAACTGATGGTAGACCTGCCAAAGTCAATCGATTGGAACGCTATGCGAATATGTGTAGGAATTGTACCTGACTTCTGGTATGACCTTTGTGACGAGTATGGTATCGTATTACAGAATGAGTGGCTATATTGGCAAAATCATGGATGGGGTGAACAGGTACGTAAGGAGTATACGAATTGGGTATGGAGCGATGGGAATCATCCCAGTATCGTGATCTGGGATGCGATCAATGAGAACTGGGACAGTTATATAGGAAATACGCTGATTCCCGAACTAAAGGAATTAGACCCGACCCGGATCTGGGATGCCGGTTACATGACATCAGATCAGATGGGGACGAACGATGAGATGGATGAGCCACACCCTTATCGTGCGCTTACGTTGATGCATTCCAGCGAACTGAACGACTACTTCAAAAACAATCCCTATAACTTAGGTGCATTGCATGAGAATTGGGTAGGTTTCTCTTCTATACTAGATGCGGGCGTTCCTCAGTTGGTGAATGAGTACGGATGGATTTGGTTATGGCGTGATGGACGGCCCTCGAAATTGACACTTAACAATTACAATTACTATCTTGGCGAGAATGCCACTCCGGAACAATGTCGTGAATTGCAGGCATATTGGTTGGAACTTGAGACGGAATGGCTGCGTTCGGAACGTTCGGTAGGCGGAATCTTGGCTTTTTGTCATTTGACCAATAATTATGGTTTCACGGGAGATTGGTTCATCAATGATATCAAGGATTTGGAACCTTCACCGGCTTTCCGCTGGTTCAAGCATTGTTTCGCCCCCTCGGCAGTCTTTATCGATTTAGCGGATCGTCGTTATACCAAACATCTCGAGCCCTTGAAACCGGGTAGTGATTTAGTATTCAACTTGGTAGGGGTGAACGACTTGAATAAGGAGTCGTCTGGAAAAGTTCTCTTGAAACTACTAGACGAGAAAGGAACTATTATTTCGACACAAGAAGAGTCTATTGTGATTGAACCTTTTGGCAAGCGGCTTCAACCTTGCCTTCTGAAATTGCCCTCAAAATCAGGAAGCTATCTTCTGATAGCCGAGTATCATGAGAAGGGGAGGGCGAAACCAGTACTTAGTCGCCGTTATCTAAAAGTAGGCGATGCGGTAACCTCTTTCAAGGATTACTTTGAGTATACATTAAATTAGTTAGGTTAGCTTTTATATCCAATTTCCTACGGCGGCACTCCTCGTGAGTGCTGTCGAGGGGAATGCTACCCCTTTTTTGAAAATACTCAGAGTCCGACTAACCAAAAAGTAATGTTAGGAATATTGTTTAAACCTTTAAATTCGAATAGTTTATGAAAAAGAAAAGTAAGGATCAGCGATGGCGTTGGATATGTGTCGGGTCATTATTGCTCGCTTCCTTAAATGGCAATCTGGAGGCAAGCGGCCTTTCCCATCCTAATGTAAATCCGGTGGAAGTTTCTCAAGCGACAAGAAAATTGCGAGGAACGATCTTGGATACAAATGGAACTCCGGTTATCGGTGCGAGTATTTCCGTAAAAGGAACTACTACCGGTACGATCTCTGACATGAATGGCGTATTTACGCTAGATGTGAAAAATGGCGATGTATTAGAAATCTCGTTTATAGGCTATCTCTCCCATACGGTTAAGGTCGGTACGCAGACTGATTTACAGATTGTCTTGAAAGAGGACACGCAAGCCTTGGATGAGGTGGTAGTGGTTGGTTATGGCGTTCAGAAGAAGAGCGTGATGACAGCGGCCATCAGTCGTGTCACCTCCGATGATTTGGAGAAGCTGACGCCGACCCGGGTAGAGGATGTGTTACGAGGAAAAGTCTCGGGAGTAAGCATTATGCAGAATTCCGGACAACCGGGAGCCGAGTCGAGAGTCCGTATCCGTGGTACAGGAACTATCAATGATAGTAACCCTTTGTATATTGTGGACGGAATGCCACTTGAAGGAGGTGTCGATTATCTGAATCCGCAGGATATACAATCTATCGAGGTCTTAAAAGATGCCGCTTCTGCCGCTATCTACGGTTCGCGTGCGGCTAATGGTGTTATTCTGGTTACGACAAAGAGCGGGAAAAAAGGAAAAGCGGTTGTCAATTATGATTTCTCTATCGGTTGGCAAAATCCTTGGCGAAAAATGTCGGTCTTGAATGCCACCGAATATGAGACAATAATGAATGAGGCTTACGTGAATGCCGGGATGGACCCTATTTACGATGATCCTTCGAAAGCAGGTGTAGGGACGAACTGGCAGAATGAGATTTATAACGAGAATGCCCCGATCATGAATCATCAAGCGAGCATCAGTGGGGGTGGTGATAAGGGAAGCTATTTCCTCTCTTTTGGTTATTTAGATCAGGAAGGAATTGTTGGAGGAAAAGATAAGTCGGATTATAAACGATATAGCTTACGTTTCAACAATACCTATAATGTGTTTGAGAATAAGGCGAATAAATTTTTCCGTAGTTTCAAGGTCGGTACGAACCTAGGATATACACGGATCATATCCAAAGGTATTTCGGAGAATGACAACTTCTCCGGCCCGTTAGCAAGTGCGGTGATGACTCCACCGAACGAATCGGTCTATCTGGAGAATCCTTCGGCGGAAGATCTCGCTTATTACGAGAAAAATTATCCCGGCTATGTCAAGGATGATGAAGGCCGCATCTATAACGTGATCGAGAATCAAGAGATCGTGAATCCGGTCGCTATGATGCAGACCTTAAACAATAACAAGGACTGGGATAAATTTGTAGGTTCTGTTTGGGGTGAATTGGAAGTATTCGAGAATCTTACGTTTAAGACCTCTCTCTCCACGGATATGGCTTTTTGGGGCGAAAGGAATTGGTTCCCAGTTAGCTATTTGTGTTATATGGTCAAGACTGAGAAATCGAGGGTGGAGCAAACGATGAATCGTGGCATGAAGCTTCTTTGGGAGAATACGTTGAGTTATAAACGTTCGATCGATAAACATAATTTCGCCGTTTTACTGGGAACCTCTATGGAACGGTATGATAGTAAAAAGGTAAAGGGAACAGCATTGAATTTACGAGCGGAAGATGATCATAAAGCATGGATCGATTTTACCAATAGTGCCTCTCCCGGCGATCAGCATTCGGAAGGTGGTGCGACAGAGCATCGGATGGCGTCCGTTTTCGGACGATTAAACTATAATTATGACGAAAGGTATATGCTTGAGTTAACCCTTCGTCGGGACGGTTCCTCTAACTTCGGCCGGAATAATCAATATGCTTATTTCCCTTCTGTCTCCGCGGGCTGGACGTTGACTAACGAGCCTTTCATGGAAAATAAACCGGGATGGTTCGATTTCTTAAAAGTACGCGGAAGCTGGGGCCAAAACGGAAATGAGAAAATCGGGTCGTTTGGATATACTACGACGATGACCGGAGGAAATAACTATAGTTTCGGGGCAAGTTCGAACGGTGTCATCCATAGCGGAACAAAACCTACTTCTTTGGCCAATCCTGATTTGCGTTGGGAAACCTCGGAGCAATTGGACTTTGGATTTGATTCCCGCTTCTTTAATAACTCCCTTTCTTTTAGTTTTGATTGGTTCAAGAAAGATACAAAAGACATGTTGATGGAGCGTCCGATACCCCTATATGTGGGAAGTGGCTCGCCTTTGTCGAATGTCGGGACATTGACCAACCAAGGTATCGAGCTTGAAGTCGGTTATAAATTAAGTGTAGATAAAGTGAATCTGTCTTTCTTGGCGAATGCTTCTTATGTGAAGAATGAGATCAAGAATCTAGGAAATCAAACAGGATATATCGATAAGGAGAGTTTACCGACTTTAGGTACGGTATCAAGGAACCAAAATGGTTATCCGATCGGTTATTTCTTCGGATATAAGGCGATTGGGGTTTTCCAGACACAAGAGGAGATCGATAACTATATCAGTCCTGCTACCGGTAAGCCTATACAACCGAATGCGGTACCCGGTGATACGAAATTTGAGGATTTGAATGGAGACGGTGTGATCAGCGATGATAACGAGGACCGTACGATGATAGGCAAACCTAATCCGGATTGGATGGTTGGACTTACTGTTGCGGCTGATTGGAATGGCTTTGATTTAAGTGCCTTTTTCCAAGGTTCTTTCGGGGCGGATGTTTTCGATGCGTTACGTCGTTATGAGCTGGCGGCGGTCAATTATACGTCGGATGCTTTGGAAAGATGGACAGGACCGGGCACCTCCAATTCGATGCCAAGGATTGTCTTGGGTGATACGCCTAAGAACTTCCGTCCGTCTACTTTGTTGGTTCACGATGCTTCTTTCTTGCGCTTACGTAATTTACAGGTAGGTTATACGCTGCCGGCCCAGTTGACCCGAAAAGCTTATATACAACGCTTGAGGTTTTATGCGTCGTTCGATAATTTGTTGACTATTACGGGATACAAGGGAATGGATCCGGAAATCGGTTCGACAATGGGTATAGATAAGGGTGTATATCCTCAAGCCCGGGTTTATACATTTGGATTGAATTTGACATTTTAATCATTAAAATTAGTGTTATGAATAAATATATTTATCTGCTAGCCGTTGTATTCGGACTAAGTGGCTGCAATGATTTTTTGGAGTTGTCTCCGACGAATAAGGTTATCGAAACGGATTATTACAAGACACAGGAGGATTTGACCGAGGCATTGGTCGCTGCCTATGACCCGTTGAAATGGAACGCTTATAATGCGTATAGCTCTTATGAACTGGTAAGTAATATCATGTCGGATGATGCGGAGACCGGTGGATCGACGGTATCGGATCAACCGCAGTTGCAGCGAGTGAATGATTTTACCAATTGGGTGACACCGACAAACTTACCCGAGGGTTTATGGGGGCGTTCGTATGAGGGTGTGAACCGTGCGAATATCGTGATAGAGAAATGCCCTCTTCTTCCGGAGGGGACGATGTCGGAGGAGCTTCGTGATCGTTATGTGGCTGAGGCTCATTTCTTGCGTGTATTTTATTATTTCCAGTTGTGGCGTTTCTTTGGATACATACCGTATTACGAGACGAATTTGGGATTGGATGATATAACAACTGTCCCTCAGTTACAGCCGGATGAGGTCTATGCGAAATTAATCGAGGATTTAGATAATAATGTTATTGGGAAGTTACCTAAGATAGTCCCGGCTAATGAGAAAGGACGAGCTACGAATGGTGCCGCTATCGCGATGAAAGCACGTATCGTTTTATATCAGAATGATGATACTAAAATGAAGGAGATCGCCAGCCAATTGAAAGAACTAATTACCGATCCTGCCTATCAATATGATTTGATCCCGGATTATAAAGTTCTTTTTGATGATGAGTATGAATGGTGCAAAGAATCTGTTTTTGAAGTCAATTATACGGAAATCGGGAACTCGAATGATTGGGCAGGCAAGGCTAATCAAGGTAACTCCGATATAATAATGCTAGGAGCCAGAGGTTTGAAAGATCCTAATAATGTATATGTGGAAGGTTGGGGTTTTGCGCCTGTAACAAAAGCATTGAATGATGCGTTTTTACCAAATGATCCTAGAAAGTGGACAACAATCATAGATCATGAGGAGTTTAGAGCGGAAGGCGGGACGGTTAGCTCGGATGTGAATCAATATACAGGATATAGCGTACGCAAATATCATCCTCGTGCGGGGTATTCTTCTACGGTTGGCACGGAAGCGCTGAATTATAAGAACAATTACCGTGTAATTCGTTTCTCCGACGTATTATTGATGGCATCGGAAGCTTTGTTGAGAAGTGGAGGTAGCGTAGGCGAGGCACAGGATTATTATGCGAGAGTCGTTAAACGTGCGATGGGGGATGATTATAAGGTTCCGGCGGTTTCATTGGATAATATCTATAAGGAACGCCGTTATGAGTTTGCGATGGAAGGTATTCGTTATTGGGATTTAGTACGTACGAACCAAGCAAAAGATTTTATCAAAGGCTGGGATGATACAAAGAAATACTTGCCGATTCCTCAGTCGGAGATTGATAAGTCGGATGGCCATTTGGTACAGAATCCTCATTTCTAAGAATTGAGCTGTATTTACATTTGTTCATTTTAGGAGAACCTGATAGCTTTTAATTTGTTGATAATTAGATATGGATGTGTGATCATTTGTCCACATCCATGTTTTTTGTCTTTAAGTAAATAGTTTAAATCGATAAAATATGAGATTAAAATAGAGTAATAACGGTACACGAATACCCATTTGCGACCGCTTACGATCCCGTTCGTTGGCTATTCACTTACGGATCCAAAAAGAAGGACATTTCTTTTTAGATGGGATAAGCTTGTATTCCAGATCTTTTTATGTACATTTGAAGCCACCCAATAGTGGGGTAACTAAAACATGATATGACTATGGAAAAGAAAACAGAAAAAGAGGAGAAGTATATGAAGGAATTACAAGATCGATATATCCGTTTCGACTGGGCCATCAAACGCCTACTCCGGCAAAAAGCGAATTTCGGAGTGCTAGAAGGCTTTCTTACCGTGTTCTTGGGCGAGCAGATCAAGATTGAGGAGATATTGGAGAGTGAGGGATACCAGCAAATGGCCGATGAAAAATTCAATCGGGTGGATATCAAGGCTAAGAACACAAAGGGAGATATCATCCTTATCGAGATCCAGAATACCCGCGAGCTTTATTATTTGGAACGTGTGCTTTATGGCGTGGCGAAGGCCGTCACCGAACATCTTCATTTGGGACAGGACTATTCCGGGGTGAAAAAGGTCTATTCTATCAGTATCCTTTATTTTGATATAGGCGTAGGAACCGATTATCTGTATCACGGGCAGAACCAATTTGTCGGCGTGCATACCCATGATCATTTACAGGTAAATACCAAGGAGAGGGGTGCGATCGTCAAGCGTCTTCCCTCGGAGATCTTTCCGGAGTATATATTGGTCCGGGTGAATGAGTTTGATAAGGTGGCCGTGACCCCCTTGGAGGAATGGGTGCGATACTTGAAAGATGGGATCATAACTTCCGGAACGACAGCCCCTGGCTTGGAAGAGGCACGAGAGAAATTACGCTATTACTCAATGTCTCCCGAGGAACGTTATGCTTATGACGAACATCTGAATGCGATTATGATCCAGAATGACGTGTTGAGCACTGCTAAGTTTGAAGGACGGGAAGAAGGATTAGCAGAAGGATTAGCAGAAGGCAGAGAAGAAGGACTAATAGAAGGTCGAGAAGAAGGCCGTGTGGAAGAACGTCTAGAAACAGCTCGGCGTATGCGGTCTGATGGGCTTTCGATGGAAATGGTCGTGCGTTATACTGGTTTGTCAGAGGAGGAAATAAATAATTTATGACATCCTTGAGGCTTTGCTAGCGGAGTAGGATCGGTTCTTTTAAGTTCTTGGCCTGCTCCTCGGATGATGTTCCAGTATCTCTTTGCGAAGGAATTCCCGGTCGATATGTGTATATATCTCGGTGGTGGTGATTTTCTCATGCCCCAGCATCTCTTGGATAGCGCGTAAGTTGGCGCCTCCTTCCAGCAAGTGGGTGGCGAAAGAATGACGGAAGGTATGGGGACTTACGTTTTTATG
>OHCS01000188.1_pt1 | contig 40137 bp, 34 predicted proteins | sample 1566741 | NCBI WGS metagenome assembly OHCS01 (sample SAMEA3879604, study PRJEB24766) | human gut metagenome | biome: human-associated habitat; feature: feces | place: USA | collected 1985/1987 | reverse complement strand
TAGGGTGCGATCCATTTTTTGTAGGTATGAGTTGCATTTACTAATTGAATATACGTGCACCTGTAGAGAAAGACCCCACTTTTTACTATCTTTGTGGCACGTTTATAAAGAATCGGCACATAGAGCTATCTGATCTAACGTGCTGCTAACTAAAAACAAACTAAAGGGCTGAGTAAGCAATAAATAGTAATAAAGGAAGACAGTAATGGTTCGAGTTAGATTTGCGCCTAGTCCCACGGGTCCTCTACACATAGGAGGCGTGCGGACAGCACTCTTTAATTATCTTTTCGCACGTCATCATGGTGGCACTATGGTGCTACGTATAGAGGATACGGACAGCAAGCGCTTTGTGCCTGGAGCTGAAGATTATATCATCGAGTCACTACAGTGGCTAGGGATAGAGATCGACGAGGGCATCGGTAGTGATAATCAGCCCTATGGTCCCTATCGTCAGAGTGAGAGACGGGATATCTATCGAGAGTATGTGCAGCAGCTCATAGAGCGTGGTGCAGCGTACTACGCTTTTGATACTATGGAGGAGCTAGAGCAGGCGCGACAGGAGATGCCCAACTTTAGCTATGATGCCTCTACCCGAGCTAAGATGCGCAATAGCCTCTCGCTACCCAGCGAGGAGGTGTCTCGTCTGCTGGAGTCTGGCGAGGAGTACGTGGTACGCTTTAAGGTAGACCCTGATCGAGAGGTTGAGGTCGATGACTTAATCCGTGGCAAGGTGGTCATCAGCTCCGCACAGCTAGACGACAAGGTACTCTACAAGAGTGCAGACGACCTGCCTACCTACCATCTAGCCAATATCGTCGATGATCACCTGATGCAGATCTCGCATGTGATCCGTGGTGAGGAGTGGCTGCCAAGCGCTCCACTGCATGTTTTGCTCTATGAGGCTTTTGGCTGGAAAGACTCGATGCCCCAGTTTGCACACCTCTCGCTCCTCTTGAAGCCTCAGGGTAGTGGTAAGCTCAGCAAGCGTGATGGAGACAAGCTAGGCTTCCCCGTCTTCCCGCTAGAGTGGCGCAATCCTGAGGATGGCTCTATATCTATGGGCTATCGTGAGCAGGGCTATCTACCAGAGGCTGTGAGCAACTTCTTAGCACTCTTAGGGTGGAACCCAGGTACTGACCAGGAGCTTTTTGCCGATCCTCAAGAGCCTATCTCATCCGAGCTCATCTCCGCCTTTTCGCTAGATCGTTGTAGCAAGAGTGGTGCACGATTTGACTTCGAAAAGGCCAAGTGGTTTAATCATCAGTACATACAGCTAATACCTGTAGAGCGTCTCATGGCCTATATACGCCCAGCTCTCAGTGAGCGAGGCTTGAATCCTTCAGACGAGCAGCTACGAGACGTACTCTTGACGATCCGCGATAAGGCGCAGCTACTACCTGACTTACTCCCCGAGGTGCTTTACTTCTTCGTAGCGCCTACCGAGTACGATGCTAAGGGACTCAAGAAGCACTGGAAGGAGGAGACCCCTAGCTACTTACAGCAGATCATCACGCTCCTCGAGGGACTCCCGAGTGAGGCCTCGCTAGACACAATCGAGCAGGCACTTTACGACAAGATCAATGGTGATGAGCTACCTATGGGTAAGGTGATGAACGGTATACGTATGGCGCTCGTGGGAGCTCCTCGTGGAGCACGTATCCATGAGATCATATACCTGCTGGGCATCCCCGAGAGTGTGCGACGTATGCAGTATGCTATAGAGGAGATCCAGCTATAGCTACACAGATCGAAATAATCAATGAACTAAACTTTATATATAACGACTGAATCATGAGTTTGCGTATCAACAAACTTCTGAGCGATGCTGGTATCGGATCGCGCCGTGAAGTGGAGAAGTATATTGTCGCTGGGCGTGTCACGCTCAATGGCGAGCGGGCTGAGCTAACGGATATTGTCGTGGAAGATGATATCGTGACGCTAGACGGCGAGGAACTCCCTGTCAACGACATCTTGCGTGAAGCTCTCTCGATGAAGCACTACCTAGAGGCTCAGCAAGAGGAGCGAGAGTCTAGAGATGCCGACAGAGAGTACACTCCACGAGGTGGAGGACGCTCCAATCGTCCTGCCAAGTCTGGCCCAAAGAGAATGAGGTCAGACCGATATGGTGATGAGCCTAGAGACTCCAAGGGACACTCCAAGGGCAATAAGCCTTACAAAGCTAAAGGAGGAGACACCCATAGTCGTCGACGTGATAATCGAGGCAAAGACTTTAACAATGACGATAGGTGGTGAGTCCATCACCTATCATGTCGCTGGATATGAATAGATAAAAAGAAGCGAAAGGATGCAGATAACATTGGTCAGACATACCGCAGTATCTCCTGAGTGGCAGGTCATCTGCTATGGCAATACAGACATACCACTGGCAGATACATTTGACGAGGAGGCCCCTCGTGTAGCTGCTCAGATAGATCCGTCTCTATATGACCGCATCCTCTCTAGTCCATTGACTCGTGCGCTCAAGCTAGCACAGCACTGCGTACCCCAAGAGACTTCTATAGAGATGGACGATCGTCTGAAAGAGATGAACTTTGGCGATTGGGAGGGGAAGCATTGGGATAGCATCCTCGAGAAGGAGCAGGAGGTATCAGCCTTTTTTGAGTACTTCATCGATCAGCCAGCTCCTCGGGGTGAGTCTCTACGGGACTTAGCACGGCGTGTCGCAGAGCTGCTTGATGAACTCTACACATCAGGGGCTCAGCGTGTACTCCTCTTCTCTCATGGTGGTGTTATCAATGCTGTAAGAGCTATGGCGGGTCGCATCACGCTACAAGAGGCTTTCGCACAGATCCTACCCTATGGTAGCGTGACGACGATCGACTTAGATGAGCTCATACATATAGACCAAATCAAGCTCTAATCAAAAAGTATCGTACTTGCGTACGAAAAGAAGGTAACTGACGTGGGAAAGCGAACTATTTGGACCATAATCATCTTGCTAGTGACAATTGCTACAGCGGCCATACTACTGCAATTGAGAAACTTTAGCTACGTCACTGAGCTATACAATGACTACTTTGAGACTTTGGCTCAGAGAGCATTGGATGAAGTCTCACGCTCGTTGGAGCAAGACGAGGTAGAGCGTCAGTTGCGTTCTGTACTCACGCAAAACGATGTGAAGAGATTTGGTCTGCAAGAATCCCTTCAGGCTGGTGCGGATGGGTTAGGTACGATCTCGCAGAGCTATATGTCTGATGGAAGTGAAGTGTGGAATGGCTATGGCAACTCAGAGCGAGGTACCTGCCCTCCATGGGCAGAAGCTCGTGTGAATAAGCAGGATAAAGAGCATACTAAAGCTTTGCAGAGCAAGCTCCTCAACACTTACTTCTACCATCGTAATCTCCTCGATGAGGTGGTACTACGCACCATACTCAAGCGCAATGATCAGCCTCTCAGACAGAGGATCAATGTAGACTTCCTGCAGAGCGCACTAGTGCGTGAGTTGGAGCTGGTAGGTATCACAGAGGAGTTTGAGTTTACCATCTATGATCGTAAGGGGCAGCCAGTCTACACGACAGTACCAGACACTTACGACTCTTCACGAGGCACCCCCCTCGTGTTGCGGAGGGATCTTTTCGTCCGATCAAGTTCCTATCTAGATACACAAGACGAGCTACGGTTGCCTTATATTGAGTTGATCTTTACAAATCACAATCATCACATGGGCAATATAATCTATACGCTACCCTCAGCTGCTACGCTGCTAGTGATCGTGATGCTTAGTTTACTAGCCATTGTGATCCTCGTACGACAGCAGCACTATCTGCGTGAGCGTAAGGATTTTGTGAGTAATATGACTCATGAACTTAAGACGCCCGTGAGTTCCATACGTCTAGCCTGTGAGATGCTCGAAGATCCTTCTGTTGAGGAGTCTGAAGAGAGACGTAAGCGCATCACTCAGACGATGCTTAAGGAGGTAGATCGGCTCACGCTACTAGTAGATCAAGTCTTACAGTCCTCAACGATGGAGCGTGGTGTGCTCAAGACCTACCCTGTGGAGCTAGATGCTCACGAAGAGATTAGAGATCTAAGCAGTGCCTATAGTATGAAGCTCACGGAGGCTCACGGAGAGCTCGTATTAGCTCTAGAGGCTGACTACCACAGAGTCCTATGTGATAAAATAGCTTTCCAAAACGTTATATCTAATGTGATAGACAATAGTCTGAAGTATCGCAAGGAGGATATACCACCGATCATCACGCTCACCACGCGAAATGATGAAACCTACTTGATCATAGATATACAAGATAATGGTATCGGTATCTCTCGTCAGGATAGGGCGCACATCTTCGATCAGTTCTATCGCGTCCATACGGGTGATCGTCATGATGTCAAGGGCTTTGGTCTCGGTCTTGCTTACGTACAGCGGGCTATCCAAGGTATGGGAGGCGAAGTCAAGGTCTTTAGTAAGCTCGGCGAGGGCACTAAGATGTCACTCCGTATCCCATTTTTAGTACAGAGTAAAGTTAAAATAAATAATAAGGCAAAGTAAACCTTTCTCACTCAATAACATCTAACTAACAATAAACTAGACAATTCACAATCAACCAAATAACAGCTATGAATAATAAAGAGATTAGAGTATTCCTCTGCGAAGACGATGAGAGCTTGGGCTTGATGCTTCAAGAGTACCTTATAGCAAAGGACTATGAGGTAGACCTCTTTACAGATGGCGAAACGGGGCTAGAGGCCTTTGGTAAGGAAGACTATGCTCTCTGCCTTATTGATGTCATGATGCCTAAGATGGATGGATTCGAGCTGGCTAAGCAGATACGCGATGCTAACCCCAATATCCCTATCATATTTGTCACTGCAAAGGATCAAAAGAAAGATGTACTACGTGGCTTCAAGCTCGGAGCTGACGACTACATCACAAAGCCCTTTAGTATGCAAGAGCTAGAGGCTCGTATCTCAGCAATCATGCGACGCATCATCGGTGAGGAGCATGAGGAGCAGCAGTTCTATCAGCTAGGTAAGCTACTATTTGATACGAAGAAGCAGACCCTTACAACTGAGGATGGCAAGGTACTCACCCTAACCACAAAGGAAAACGAACTGCTATCACTCTTCTGCGTATATGCCAACGAGACACTCGAGAGAGACTATGCTCTAAAGACTATCTGGGCGGATGCCAACTACTTCAATGCTCGTAGCATGGATGTCTACGTGACCAAGCTCCGTAAGATCCTCAAGGCAGATCCATCGCTAGAGATTAAAAATGTACATGGCAAGGGTTATCGTCTTGTGACTCCGATGAGAGAGATCCCCAAAGAGCAGATCAAAAAAGTCTAGTCATACCCTCCATAGAGGGTAAAGATACAAAGCTCACAAGCCAGTGGCGACGAGGGTCCTAGTGCCTTCGTCGCCACTGGCTTTTTTTGACCTATAGTGACCTAATACAAGCCTGACATAACTTAAGGCTATAAGCGGGCATCAATCTATGATTTGTATCAAGCGACTATGTCCAGGTGGCGTAATCTAAAATATCCACGGGGATATTTCGGAATCCCCACGTGGAGATCAAACATTCTGCACGTAGGGACGAAATAAAACTTCGGAGGAATCAAATGAAACTTCGGAGGAAATGTTTCTCGCCCACGTGGAGAATAAAAAATCTCCACGTGAGGATTTCAATTTCCTCACGTGGAGATCCGCATACATCGTCACTTAGTTGGCCTTTTGAGCCATCTTCTCTTGATGTCGCTTACCCACGGCAAGCACTGCGATATAGCCCACTACACCTGATATAAGGCTGCCTACTAGGATACCTAGCTTGGCCTCGCTGAGCCAGTCTAGGTGTAGCTGCACATCGTACGACAGACTAGCTATAAACATGGAAACTGTAAAGCCTATACCTCCCAATATAGATACCGCAAAGAGTAGGGCGGGGTAGACATCCTCACTCCACTGATGCTTCGTGAGACGGATATAGACGTAGGTAAAGAGGAAGATGCCGACAGGCTTACCGATGAATAGACCCAGCGTGACTGCAACGGGAAGCGCTGAGATACCACCCATAGCAAAGGTGGAGAAGTCGATGCCTGCATTGACAAATGCAAAGATCGGTAAGATCAAGTAGTTGACCCAGCTCGTGAGCGCATGCTCTAGGCGCTGCACTGGAGGAATAGCTCGTGTAGCCGACTGGCGCAAGCTATTGATCAAGGCAATATCTGCTTCATCAAGGTGTATGGTCTGACCCTTTTGCGCATCCTCTGTATGTGGCAACATCTTAGAGACTGTACCTGCGAGATGGCTCAGCTGGTGCCGAGAGACAGAAGTCGTCATAGGTACCGTCAGAGCGACCATAACACCTGCAATGGTAGTGTGGATACCGCTCTGTAGGAAGAAGAACCATACGAAAAAGAGTCCGACCATGTATAGCCAAATACGGCGAACCCCTATGCGTCCTAAGATAGCTAGGAGGGCAACTATCGCTAGGCCGATCCCCAGCATCAGTAGATTGATCCCTGAGGAGTAAAAGAGCGCTATCACGATGATACCTCCTATATCGTCAGCTACTGCTAGCGTGGTCATAAAGACACGTAGCGAGACGGGTACGTGATCCTTTAGCACCATCAGTACCGCTAGGACGAAGGCTATATCTGTGGCCATTGGGATGGCAGCACCTCGGCTGGCGTCGCCAGATGGAGCGATCAGTAAGAAAAGGAGGATCGGAACGATCATCCCTCCGATGGCCCCCACGACAGGCATCATTGCTTTTTTGACAGAGGAGAGCTCCCCTACGAGAAGTTGCTGCTTGATATCTAGCCCTACAACAAAGAAAAAGAATACCATCAGCACATCATTAGCAAAAAGCAAGAAGCTCATAGGCTCTCCATGATGCTGAAATATGTCGACCCCCAGGATGTTTAGGTTGATCGGCATAGCGAGCAGGCTATGGTATAGATCTCTGAGAGGACTATTGGCCACAATAAGTGCTATGATGGTCGCGAGAAAGAGTACGACGGAAGAGTCTACTTTACGGATTGTAAACCTCTGGATAGGCCTGAAAATGCGATTGGTGGGAGACATGAGGTACGGGTTCTATTATCTATTTACGTGGTCTTAGGGAGGGGTACTATATCTGGTAATGTACAATGCTCCTACGAGTATGTTTTAACAGTGATGAAGAGCTACGATAGGATAGGAAGAGGTGTACTTAAGCAGCACCTCATACGATCACAGCTCTTAAGACAAAGGTAGCAAAATAAGTGGAGACATTTTGCATAAAAGTGAGATTTGCGAAATTTAGGTTAGAGTCTAGGCTCTCGGGTGATACAAATCAAAAAAAAGTCCCCTTACGAGAAGTGTCGTAAGGGGACCTATATATGCTTATCGGACTACTTAGTTTGTGGTGTTGTTTAGACCAATTAGCTGAGGATAGATACGATCACTTAACTATCGGATCTCTTTTTACTCTTAGGACTAGTGACCTGTCCGAGTGTTTTTCTCAAGCGAGCGAAGAGGCCTGCATTAGGGATCTCTAGATACTCTCGTTCGGACTCATTTCGCTCGGAGACGATGAGCAGGATATCGTTTGGGTGCAGGTGCAGTCCTCCCTTAGGCACTATATAGCGATCATGACGACGTACGAGGATAACCAGTTCGTCGGGATTGAGTGCTAAGTCCTTAAGCAGATGACCCTCGGTGAGCATCTCCTCTACGACAATACGCTCCTCCATGCTTGTATTGGTCTCCTCAGGGATCTCGACACCCATGAAGTATCCCTCAGGGGGTGCTGGCTCAGCGAGATGCAGTGCACGAGCCACTGGTGTGATCGTCATGCCCTGACAGATGAGTGAGACCAGTGTGATGACGAAAACGATGGTGAAGATGTGATTGGACTGGGGGACCTCGGCTAGTACTGGATAGGTGGCAAAGAGGATGGGAGCTGCTCCACGTAGACCGACCCAAGAAGTGAAGAGACGAGCCTTAAAGGATAGCTGGCGAAAGGGGAGTAGCGTCACGAAGCAGGCCAGCGGGCGAGCTATAAACATCATCAGCACAGCGATAATGAGCGTCGGGAGTAATACGGGGAGCATATCACTCGGATTGACTAGTAACCCGAGCATGATGAAGAGTACGATCTGTACCAGCCAGGTGATACCATCGAAGAAGCCATACACAGACCTTCGTGCCGTGATCTTACTATTCCCTAGATAGATGCCTGCGATGTAGACTGCTAGATAACCATTGCCACCTATATACCACGTACTCACGTAGGTGATCATAACGAGACAAAGTAGCGCGATGGGGTAGAGTACTTCGTTCTGTATGTTCAGATTATTGAGCATCTTGACGCATAGCCAGCCAAAGAGGAAGCCTCCGATGATGCCAAAGAGAAACTGTAGCACGAGGCTCCCTGCCACGCTCCATAGAGAGGTCTCGCCCCCCATGACGAAGCCAATGAGTGCTACGGTAATCATATAGGCCATCGGATCGTTGCTACCACTCTCTAGCTCTAGGAGTGGCTTGAGGTTTTCCTTGAGGTGTACACGCTGTGAGCGCAAGATAGCAAAGACCGAAGCTGAGTCGGTACTAGACATCGTGGCCGCTAGTAGGATAGAGATGGGTAGCGAGAAGGTGAGTGAAGCGAAGAGATAGTGCGTCACACAGAAGATGAGCAGTCCTGTGAAAAGGGTCGTGAGTAGCACGCCTATGGTACTCAGGGCAATACCCTCACCAATAACGGGACGTATCTGCGAGAGCTTGGTACCCATACCACCCGAAAAGAGGATGATCGAGAGCGCCACAATACCGATGGACTGCACGCCCCGCATGTTGCTAAATTGTATCCCGATACCATCTACACCAAAGAGCATACCCGTCAGCAAGAAGAGGAGTAGGGCTGGCACGCCAAAGCGGGCACCCACCTTACCAAGTAGGATACCTACAAAGATGACGATGGAACCAATAATTAAAAAGGTCTCAGTGGATAGAAGCATAAACTGATGCTAAGTGAGTAATACTGAAAGAATAGTACGACATTTACTGAACGTCTCTCCTAGAGGACGCATAAGTTGATACAAATATACGGAAGAAAAAGATAATCTCACGAGACGAAAAAGAGATTCCCCGATGCGAAAATTCTAATACACCTCTCGACAGGGTCAGAAGGAGACAGAGATGCTGAGACGGACGGCGTGACGCTGCAGAGCCGGGATCTCTTTTCCTGTGATACGGTAAAAATATTGGACAGAGAGCACCTTGAAGATGTTGCTCAGCCCAGCCGAGAGCTCTAGGTGTAGGTCGTTGCGCATAGGCTCAGCGTAGGTAGGCAGGAGGATTTGTCCTGGGCGTGGGGTGATGTGTCGTAGCGATGTATCGCCCCAGTAGCCATGGACACCAACGAGCTCCCGCAGTCCGAGCCGCTTGACAAGTGGAATACGATTGAAGAGTAGCCCCTCCATACGATAGAGGAGCTTGAAGTCTAGATACTTGTCAGCAATGAACTCGAGTGGCTGTATGGTCTGGAAGGCATCGGGTACGAGTAGCCAGGCGCGATTGCCATAGGGCGTGAAGAGCTGTGACTGGGGGGTATTGCCTAGTGCGATGCCACTCTGGAGGGTTATGTCTAGTGCGCCTAGTATGCTGAGGTATAGTCTTTGATGGTAGGCTAGATGGAGTGATCCGTGGCTCTCGTCGTTGCCCCATAGGCCTCGTGGGTAGATCGATCCAGAGAGTGTGAAGGAGGGCTTATAAATGTCTGCCGAGACGATGCTGCCTGGCTTGCGTCCAGAGTAAGGGGTGCGTCCAGGGGTCCAGCTGAATGAGGTTCCGATCTCGGTCTGCTGCAGCTCCTCGACTTCGTATTGATTGCCCTCATCATCTAGTGCGTAGTAGTGGAGCGTGCCAGTGGGTCTTTGGCGCTGGTAATCGATCCAAATGTGGGTGTAGAGGCTTGGTGACCAGTCTATCTCGTGCGAAGCGTTGAGATCTAGTCCGTAGTAGCGCCGTGTGATGCCGTAGGTACCAAAGATGGAGGCGATGCCATCTTTGTATAGTCCATAGCTCACTTCGCCAGGGAAGAAGAGGTCGTTGCGTATGGAGAGCGCGAAGTTGTTTCGGGGGTAGGTGTGGGGATGTAGCTCCTTAGGTTTAGTAGCATAGGTAAGGCGAGCGTAGTATTTCCACTTTTTGTCCTTAAAGCCATAGGTGACATATCCCTCGGCAAAGAGCTGATTATGCAGTCTGGCGGTGGTCATCCCCCCGATACGAAGCCGTACGCCCTCGATCTTGTTGGCACTGATGAGGGTCTCTAGGGGACCAAGATCTACATAGACACGCTCGCGGTGTAGTGGCTCGGCAGGTATCGGTATAAAGCCTACGGAAGCCATCCTAGCTCCTAGCGAAAAGAGCTTGTACCCAGGGTCGTGGAGGATGTAGTCGACAAGCTGTGTGGCTCGCAGCTCGGTGGAGTCGATCGGTTCGGGACGAACGACCAGTCCATAGTCGTCGATGACGCGTGTCATGAGCTGCTGGAGCGTGTCTGCCGAGAGGAGAAGACGAGGATCGAGCGTCTCAGGTCGTAGTGCCGTAGCACCTGTCTCGTAGTGGCTGTAGATGGAGGTGACCCGAGCCAAGGCTGAGATGTCTAGTCGCTTGGATATGCGAAAGAGCGCATCCAGGCGCTGTCGCTTGGGAAGCCAGAGGGTGTCTCGCCGTCCGTCTGGTCGTGTGATGCTCTGCGGAGCATAGTCGATGGTGATCTCTAGACGATCTACCCAGTTGACATTGGCGATGGTGGGTAGGCGCATCTCTACTCCGTGGATGCTATAGTCCACCGTGTCTACAAGTAGTGTACCCGAAAAGCCAGCGTCACGCATCTCTATCGGTACGAACTGTATCTGATAGCAGGGATTGCCCGAAGCGTCTGGGATGGTATCTAGAAGATAGTACTTGTAGAAGGTGATGCCAAGCTGCGAGTGTAGGGGACCGATGATCTCTTTGGAGAGAAGAGGCAGGTCGTTGTCGTAGATGTCTACAGGAGCGAGGAGCGCATCTATATTGCTCGATAGCAGTCCCTCATCGACGATCTGCTCGACTCCTTTGTGTCGTGTGCCGAGGAGTAGCGGGTTCTCTTTGCGTCCGCCCTGCTGCGCATAGACGGTGTGCCGCTCACGTAGGGAGAAGGGGAGGATAGGTGTCCTAGCGAGTGCGGAGCTATCGACGAAGCTCTTCATGCGCCACTTAGGGATACCCCAGTAGCCTTTGCCTCGTGTGATGTCTCCCTGAGCGAGGAGGGTCTTCTGGTAGAGCTGGTAGGAGAAGTCGGGTAGGGCGGATAGATGGTTGCGCTCCTTCTGCTGCATCACCTGACGCATGATGGTTACGGCGGGGTTTCCCTTGCGTCGGTAGCGCTCTTTCTTGGGCTTGACGACGACTGTTTCCATATTTGTCACTTTTCGAGTGAGCGGAATGCGACCTAAGTCGTGGTTTTGGTATTTATCCAAACGCAATGTTCGTCCCTCATAGCCTATACAGCTAATCTGTAGCACGATGGTGTCTTGCGCTATCTCCTCTTGTCGTAGCTTGATAGTGAAGGCTCCCTTGTCGTCACTCGCTGTACCCGTGACGCTTTGGCGTGTCGTGGTGGAGATAGAGGCATAGGGAACAGCCTCTCCTGTCTGATGGTCGTATAGGATGCCCGAGATGGTGGTACTACTAGAGACTTGCCCAGTGAGAATGGTGGGGAGAAGGCACAGGAAGCCCCAAAGTAGGATCAGGTAGCTACGCTTCGTTTGCATAAGCGATTACTTAGTTAGCTTGCGACGCAGACGAGCCGTGGGGAGTCCGAGCTGCTGTCGATACTTAGCGGTGGTGCGACGCGCTATGTTGTAGCCTTGACGTGAGAGTTCCTCCGTCAGATCGTCGTCCGTGAGTGGCTGTAGTGGGTCTTCCCCTTCGATGATCTGCTTAAGGCAATCTTTGATCACTTTGGTAGAGACGTCGCTACCGTCCTTGGCTTGCATACTTTCGCTAAAGAAGAACTTAACTGGGAAGATGCCCCACTGGCACTGCACGTACTTGCTATTGCTGACACGTGAGATGGTGCTGATGTCTAGTCGGGCTAGCTCGGCAACGTCCTTGAGGATCATAGGGCGCAGGTCTACGATGTCGCCCGAGAGGAAGAAGTCTCGTTGCAGCGTCATGATGATGGTCATGGTGGTGCGAAGGGTGTCGTAGCGCTGTTGCAGAGCGGAGATGAACCACTCAGCATCCTTGACTCGGTCACGGGTGTACTGTATCGTCTCCTTGAGCTTAGCTCGCTCGCTCTCTGACGCATCACGGTAGTCAGCGATCATCTGCTTGTAGCTTGGCGACACGGTCAGGGCGGGTATCTCGCGCTGGTCGGTGAGGGTCAGGGTTAGCTCGCCTTCATGCTCGGTGATGATGAAGTCGGGCGTGACCTTCGAGAGGAGGGTCTCTGCTGAGGAGTCAAATCCGTTGCCTGGCTTGGGCGAGAGCTGGTGAATAAGGGCCGAGACCTCTTCGAGTTGCTTTTGGTTAAAGCCTCGCTTGGTGAGTCGCTCGAACCGTTTGTAAGCAAAGTCATCGAAGTAGCGAGAGACGATCTTCTCCGCATTGACGACAGTCTCGCTCTGCTCCATTCTGTGCAGTTGTAGCAGTAGGCACTCTTGTATCGACCTCGCACCAACGCCTGCGGGGTCTAAGCTCTGAATGATCTGAAGTAGCTCGGTGAGTTCCTGCTCGGAGGCATCGACACCCTCTTTGAGGAGTAGATCCTGAGCAATGAGTGGGAGTGAGCGGTCTAGATAGCCATCCTCTCGGAGGTTACCTACTATATAAGGTACGAATAGTTGCTGCCGCTCGGTAAGCTCTAAGGTGGAGAGCTGGTTGTTCAGATAGTCTGTGAGAGATAGACCGTGAGCAGCAAAGGGGATCTCCTCACGCTGCTGCTCTTTCTCGGCGATCATCCTCAGTCGATAAGCTGGTATCTCGTCATCATTGCCAAACTCGTTGCGCGCCTCGAGCCGATCTTGGTCGAACTGGCTCAGTGCGGAGTCAGCTTGCTCGCTGGCTGCGTTGCTCTCATTTGAATCGTCATGAGCAGGATAAGCCTCCTCGAGAGCGGGATTGCGCTCGATCTCAGCACTGATGCGCTGCTCCAGCTCGGTGACAGGAAGCTCCAGCAGTTGTATCTGCTGTATCTGTCGCGCTGTGAGGGTTTGTCGCTGCTCTAGCTGCTGTTGCTGACGATTCTTTAGCATAGCTCTGCGATGGACGAGAGATGATGCGAGTTAGATCCTTTAATCAGGATAAAGCTGTGCTGCGGTTGGTGTCTGGTGAAGTATTGCTTTAGAGCAATAGCCGAGGGGAAGAAGATAAAGTGTTCGCTCCCGTAGCGCCCTTGCAGAGCGAAGAAGTTGGATCCGCAGAAGTAAGTGACCATCTTAGGATAGCGCAGTAGATAGCTCTGTATCTGTCTGATAACGGAGATATGCTCGCTCTCGGCTGCATCGCCTAGCTCGTTCATGTCGCCGAGGATAAGCATGCGGTTGAGTCCCTGCGAGTCCATCGTGAAGTAGCTACTGAGTGCCACCTCCATGCTAGAGGGATTGGCATTGTAGCAGTCTAGGATGACGCGATTGCCTTGCGCTGTCGGGGGAAGGACTTGTGACCGCTCATTGTGTGGCTGGTAGTTGACTAGTGCCTCATTGATCGTCTTAGGATCTAGGTCAAAGTGTAGCCCCACGGTGATTGCTGCCAGGATGTTGTTAAGGTTATAGTCGCCGACCAGCTTTGTCGCCAGCTGGTAGCTCTCACCAGTCTCCCGATCACGCCACTCTATCTTTAGCAGTCCAGACTCATCTGTGGGGAGTACGGAGCCCGTGATGCGTGGCGTAGCGGTGCCGTTGTAGTAGACCGTAGGCAGTCCATTGAGATTGCTGATGAGCGTCTTATCCTCTCCATTGCAGAAGGCTTGTCCGCCATGCTCTCGCAGATAAGCGTACAGCTCGCTCTTAGCCTTGACGACCCCCTCGGGTGTGCCAAAGCCTGAGAGGTGAGCCCGCCCCACATTCGTAATGATGCCGTACTGTGGCTGTGCCAGCTTGCAGAGCGAAGCTATGTCTCCGATGTGCGAAGCACCTAGCTCGACGATGACAAACTGATGTTCGGGGCGAACCTGTAGCAGGGTTAGCGGGACGCCTATCTCGTTATTGTAGTTGCCCTGCGTAGCATGCACCCGATACTTTGCGGACAAGACCGCTGCGATCAGCTCCTTGGTGGTCGTCTTGCCATTGGTCCCTGTGATCGCTATGAAAGTCGCTTCAGACTTCGCCCTATGTAGGAGTGCCAGCTCGTGAAGCGCCTCAAAGCCCCCATCTCTATAATAGATAAGTCGCTCACGGAGGTCGGCGTCAGACTCCTGAACCTCATCTATATAGCTAAGGTCGTCAACGAGTGCATACTTGCCCCCCTGCTTGAGCGCATCCACGGCAAAGCGATTGCCGTCGAAGTGCGTCCCTCGTAGCGATACGAAGAGCGAGTCGGGACGCAGATGTCTCGTGTCGGTGCAGATACCATCACTCTGGAGGAGTAAATCGTAAATATGATTGATGTCAGCTGATTGTCGCATAGTGAGAGGATAGGGGATAGAGAGATAATAGCTAATTAGTCAAAAGTCAAAGGCATGCCACTGGGTACGTAGTCCGATACATCTAGATTCCAGCTTAGCAATTCTCGTACCATAGAGCTAGAGATGTGGAGCAGACCTTGCGCCCCAAAGAGTAGCACCGTCATAGGTCCCTGCAGATGGTCATTAATCTGTGAGATACTCTGCTCGTACTCGAAGTCGCTCGTGGAGCGTACGCCACGTATGAGAAACTGTGCGCCACATTGCTTCGCCGCCTCAATGGTCATACCACTATAACTCACGACACGGACACGAGGCTCCTGCGCATAGACGGTCTCTATCTGTAGAGCGCGCTGCTCGGAGGTGAAGAATGGCTTTTTCGTCGGGTGCGTACCGATACCTATGACCACCTCGTCAAAAATCTTGAGAGCACGTGCCACAATGTCGGCATGCCCTAGTGTAAAGGGGTCAAAGGAACCCGCAAAGAATCCGATACGCTTCATATCTGTCTGCTAAGCTAGGTGAGGAGCCTTAGACGATCTCCTCGTCGATGACTAGGTTGTCTATGATAAAGTCTTGACGATCGGGCGTGTTCTTGCCCATATAGAAGTGTAGCATTCGCTTGAGATTGTCCTCCTTGCGCAGTGTCACCTGACGGAGCTTGATGTTTTCCTCCGTGATCAGTTCCTTAAACTCATTGGCACTGATCTCACCCAGACCCTTAAAGCGGGTGATCTGCGCCGAAGCGCCCATCCGCTCTACAGCTGCATTGAGTTCTTGATCACTGTAACAGTAAGCAGAGGTCTCTGTCTCAGATGATGGCTCATTGGTCGCCTTCTTGCCGCCCTTCTTCTTACCCCCTGATGCGACACGTGCCGTGATACTCTTCTTGCGCTTGGCTGGTAGCGAGACACGGTAGAGCGGTGTCTCTAGTATGTAGACGTGCCCACGCCGTACCAGCTCGGGAAAGAACTGCAAGAAAAAGGTCAGCGTCAGGAGTCGTATGTGCATACCATCATCATCGGCATCGGTAGCGATGATCACACGGTTGTAGCGCAAGCCATCGAGACCGTCTTCGATATTGAGTGCAGCCTGAAGGAGGTTAAACTCTTCGTTTTCATAGACCACTTTCTTACTCAGTCCGTAGCTGTTGAGCGGTTTGCCTCGCAAGCTAAAGACCGCTTGGTAGCGTGCGTCTCTACTCTGCGTAATCGATCCACTGGCCGAGTTACCCTCGGTGATAAAGATACTGGTCAGCTCGGGATTCTTAGCCTTCGGATCGTTGTAATGCTCGGTGCAGTCACGTAGCTTCTTATTGTGCAGGCTCGCTTTCTTAGCACGCTCACGCGCCAACTTGGTCACGCCACTCATCGCTTTGCGCTCACGCTCGTTGGCTTGGATCGTCTGGAGCATCACCTCGGAAACATCGGGGTGCATATGCAGGTAGTTGTCGAGCTTCTCCTTGAGGAAGTCACCGACAAACTTCTGCACCGTCACACCCCGCAGTGGTTCGTGCTCAAACATCGGGTCTTGGGGTACCATCTCCTTGGAGCCTAGCTTGATCTTCGTCTGACTCTCAAACTCTGGCTCGATGATGCGAATGCTGATTGCCGCCGCCATGCCAGAGCGAATGTCCCCATACTCAAAGCCCTTGCCCGAAAACTCCTTGATAACACGAGCCACCTGCTCGCGAAAGGCAGTCAAGTGAGTACCTCCCTGTGTTGTGTACTGACCATTGACGAAGCTGTAAAACTCCTCTCCGTACTGCTCTATGTGTGTGATAGCAACCTCTATGTCAGGACCAGTGAGACGTATGATCGGGTAGAGCGGATCGCCCGTGATGGTGTCTGAGAGGAAGTCCTGTAGCCCGTGACGGCTTACATATTTCTTATCGTTGAGGTAGAGCGTCAGTCCCGTGTTAAGGTAGCAGTAGTTGCGCACGAGTGCCTCCACATGGCGGAGGTCGTAGTGCGAGTTGCGAAAGACCTCAGCGTCTGGCGTGAAAGTGACCAAGGTACCATGCTCCTCCTTGTCCTCCGACGGCTCTGCTAGCGTGTGAGCGACCATCTCAGCCCGCTCGTAAGTGACTGAGGAGGTCTCTCCCTCGCGCCAGCTCTGGACGGTAAAGGTCGAGGAGAGCGCATTGACCGCTTTGAGACCGACACCATTGAGACCGACCGACTTCTTGAAGGCTTGCGAATCGATCTTGGCACCCGTATTCATTTTAGAGGTTGCATCGACGAGCTTGCCGAGCGGTATGCCACGACCATAGTCTCGTATCGTGACTTCGTTTGTATCGCTCTCTATCGTAATGCGTATCTCACTACCCACGCCCATGACAAACTCATCGATGGAGTTGTCTATCACCTCCTTGATGAGGATGTAGATACCATCGTCCGCCTGCGTACCATCACCGAGCTTACCGATATACATACCAGGACGCTTGCGGATATGCTCGCTCCAGGAGAGCGTCCGGAAGTCCTCTTCGGTATATCCTGCTACGGCAGGTTGGTCTAGGAGTTCAGGCTGGTTAAGAGGTTCTTGTATAGGCATTGATGTCAGTTAGTAGATAATGAGATAGTATATAGTATAGTGTTTGCTAGTCAGAGCGGTTTATGTTGTAGCTTGCTTATGTTATAGCTCCTTGATGAAGACACGGCGCGTCTTGTGGTGCTTACGCTCGAAGTAATTCCACTGTAGCTGCACCGCCATATTAGTCTCTAGCTCAGGATTGCTCTCAGCCATCTCGACACCTAGCTTGTTGTAGATCGGTATCAAGTCAGCGAAGATGAGTGCATTGATCCCCTTGTTTTGATACTCGGGGAGTATACCTATGAGGTAAAGGTCGACCACCTTGGGCGGAGTCTTGAGCGCATTCAGTAGTGGTATGAAGCCAAGGGGGTAGAGTCGTCCCTTGGCAGCGCGCATCGCCTTGCTTAGGTTAGGCATCGTGATAGCAAAAGCGATCATCTGCTGGTCACGTTCTCGGACGATTGCGGTAAAGAAGTCTAGTCGTAGCAGAGGTAGGTAGGCCTTGGCATAGTACTCCATCTGTGCGGGCGACAACTCGCTAAAGCCGTAGAGCGGAGCGTATGCCCTATTGAGCGTGTTAAAGATATCGTCAGCGTGAGACATAATCTCCTTGCGGCTCTTGTACTTAACCACCTTGAGACCATACTTCTCCTTGACTAGATTAGCGATACGCTGATGCTTCTCAGGGATCTCCTTGGGGATCTTGATCAGGTACTCCTTCCAGTCGGTACTCTTGATGTATCCTAGTCGCTCTAGCTGCTTAGGATAGTAAGCATAGTTGTAGAGACCTATGGTCGTACCCATCTGGTCAAAGCCCTCTACAAGCATCGCCTCCTGATCCATATCGGTGAAGGACATCGGCCCGTGCATATAGTCCATACCCTTATTGCGCCCCCACTGCTCGACAGTATCAAAGAGCTTGTCGACTACCTCGTCATCGTTGATAAAGTCGACAAAACCAAAGCGAGCGTAGTTCTGATTCCAGGTCTCATTTGCCTTGTGGTTGATGATACCAGCGATGCGCCCTACGATCTTGCCATCCTTGTAGGCTAGAAAGTAAGCAGCCTCACACACATCAAAGGAGGGATTCTTGTCCTTATCCAGTAGGTCTATCTCATCCTTGATGATGCCTGGGACGTGGTAAGGATTGTTTTTGTACAGCTCGAGGTTGAACTCAACAAACTTCTTCAGCTCCTTGCGTCCATCTATTTGTCTGATTTCTACTGCCATGATTTAAGCTTATGGTTTGCGTTACAACCCTCCACAAAACAGGGTAGGGGTGCTTCGGGGTCAATTGTAGCGTCTATACTACAAGTACAAGCAATAGAGGAGTATCTGAAGCCTGAGTAAGTGTGTGCACTCCCTCTTACTGCTCTGGCGACAAAGTTAGCAAAATAAGCGATACAAATAACTCTCCGACTGGGCTGATCCCTCTCCTGGTGGAGCAGAATAGCCGATCTACTGCTACTCGTATCGTCACAATTTTTCGAGCGCTATGAAGACGAGTCAAGTTTCTACCGCGTGAAACTAAAGTTACTCCTAGGTGGTATTGATGATGGCGATAATTTTGATCGCTAAGCGATTGTCGCATAAGAATAGAAAAGGGGATTGCACCACAAAAGGTACAGTCCCCTAATCGTCTATAGATAAGGTGTACTCTAGCTGAGCTCGTGGATGACGATACCAGAGCGGAGCTTAGGCTCGAACCAGGTAGTCTTAGGTGGCATGATGTTGCCCGTGTCAGCGATGTCCATGATCTGCTTCATCGTGACGGGATAGAGAGCTAGTGCTACCTTCATCTCGCCTGAGTCGACACGCTTCTTGAGCTCGCCGAGACCGCGGATACCACCGACGAAGTCGATGCGCTTGTCACTACGTAGATCCTTGATGCCGAGGATCTCATCGAGGATATGATTTGACGAGATGGTGACGTCTAGGATGCCGATAGGATCGTTGTCATCGTAGGTACCTGGCTTAGCGGTGAGCGAGTACCAGTTGCCATCGAGGTAGAGCGAGAAGTTGTGCAGCTTAGCGGGCTTGTAGATCTCTGTACCCTTCTTCTCAACGACGAAGTTCTCCTCGAGCTTCTTGAGGAACTCTTCGCTGCTTAGCCCGTTGAGGTCCTTGACGACACGATTGTAGTCGATGACGGTGAGCTGGTCGGCGGGGAAAGCGACAGCCATAAAGTAGTTGTACTCCTCATCACCACGGTGATTGGGGTTTTGCTTAGCCTTCTCAGCGCCTACGAGTGCAGCTGCAGCGCTACGGTGGTGACCATCAGCGATGTAGAGCGCTGGCATCTCGCCAAATAGCTCGGTGATGCGCTTGATGTCCTCGTCCTGGTCGATGACCCAAAACTGATGTTGGAAGGTGTCGTTGGCGATGAAGTCGTAGACTGGCTTCTCAGCCGTGTACTTAGCGACGATCTTGTCTAGCTCATCATTGTCTGGGTAAGCGAAGAAGACCGGCTCAATGTTCGCATTATTGATGCGGACGTGCTTCATACGATCCTCCTCCTTGTCACGACGTGTGAGCTCGTGCTTCTTGATGACACCATTGAGGTAGTCCTCGACGTAAGCACCGATGACGAGACCATACTGTGTCTTGCCGTTCATCGTCTGAGCATAGACGTAGTAGCACTCTTTGTCGTCCTGTACGAGCCAGCCCTCCTTCTTGAAGTGCTGGTACTGCTTGACAGCCTCGTCATAGACCTTGGGGTCGTGCTCGTCGGTACCTGCGGGGAAGTTGATCTCTGGCTTGATGATGTGGTAGAGAGACATAGGATTGCCCTCAGCCTCCTTGCGTGCCTCGTCAGAGTTTAGCACATCGTAGGGACGAGAGTTGACCTTCTCGACAAGATTCTGTGGGGGTCTGTATCCTTTGAATGGTTTGATTATAGCCATAATAGAGAGTCTTTGTGTGGTGAGAGTGAAAAGAAAGAGAGACTTCAGTCTCCTCAGCTTAGATGAGGAGACCAAAGTCTCTAAGTCGTCTACTGGTTAGTTGACGCGGAAGGTCTCGCAACCATCCTTGATGAAGCCAACGATCTGGTTAGCAGCAGCTAGACCAGCGTTGATGTTTGCCTCAGCCGTCTGAGCACCCATCTTCTTAGCGGTAGCTAGATAGCGATCCTGTAGCTCCTTCTGGTACTCCTCGTGCATGTCAGGCGCGATATCGGTAGCGTAGCGTACGTCTGTGCGCTCCTTGAGAGCTGCTAGGAAGCACTCCTCGTCGATGATCTCCTTACGAGCCGTATTGACGATGACACCACCCTGAGGCATCATCTTGACATACTTGCCGTTGATGCTCTTGATAGTCTCAGCGGTCTTAGGCGTATTGAGTGATACGATGTCGCACTGCTTGAAGAGATCCTCCTGGCTGCAGTAGGTGAGTCCGAGCTCCTTCTCCTCAGCTGCATCGAGGCGATGGCGCTTGTTGTAGTAAACCTCCATACCAAAGCCCTGAGCGATCTTAGCTAGGCAACGACCGATGTGTCCGAAGCCTTGGATACCGAGCTTCTTACCCTTGAGCTCAGAGCCAGACTTGCCGTTGAAGTGGTTGCGTACCATACCGAGCATAAGCGCAAAAGCGAGCTCAGCGACAGCGTTGGAGTTCTGTCCTGGGGTGTTCATCACGCAGACGTTGTGCTTGGTAGCAGCCTCTAGGTCTACGTTGTCATAGCCAGCACCAGCGCGTACGACGATCTTGAGGTTCTTAGCAGCCTCAAAGACATCTTCCTGCACCTTGTCGCTACGTACGATGATAGCGTCTACATCCTTGACAGCGTCGAGGAGCTGCTGACGCTCTGTATATTTCTCTAGGAGTACTAGCTCAAAGCCAGCGCCCTCTACAATCTTGCGAATGCCATCTACAGCGACTGGTGCAAAGGGCTTCTCAGTTGCGATAAGTACTTTAGTCATAGTATTTGTGAGTGATATCTTTATTTAGGAGCCTACCCCGTAGACCCCCTGTTGGTGTGAGGTGCTGCGGGGTAGGACAGATAGTGTTATGTAAGTAATGAGAGAGATTAGTGCTTCTTCTCGAAGTCCTGCATAGCCTGGATCAGAGCCTGTACGCTCTCCATCTCGAGACCATTGTAGAGAGATGCACGGAAGCCACCTACAGAGCGGTGACCCTTGATACCCATCATACCACGCTCGGTAGCGAAGTTGAAGAAGTCATCCTGTAGCTCTGCATACTCGTCGTTGAGGACGAAGCATACGTTCATACGAGAGCGATCCTCAGCCTCGACAGTACCACGGAAGAGCTTGTTGCGGTCGATCTCTGTGTAGAGAGCGTCAGCCTTCTCCTTAGCACGCTGCTCCATAGCCTTGACACCGCCCATCTCCTTGTACCACTTCATGGTCTGGAGGCAAGCGTAGATAGGTAGGACAGGAGGCGTGTTGAACATAGAGCCCTTCTTGACGTGCGTCTGGTAGTCGAGCATCGTAGGTAGTGGACGATCGATCTTACCTAGAGCATCCTTGCGGATGACTACGAAGGTCGTACCTGCAGGACCCATATTCTTCTGAGCACCACCGTAGATACAGTCGTACTTGCTGACGTCTACAGGACGAGAGAAGATATCACTACTCATATCGCATACGAGAGGTACCTTGCAGTCGAAGTCCTTGCGGATCTCTGTACCGTAGATGGTATTGTTGGAGGTGTAGTGGAAGTAGTCTACATCCTCGGGGATTGTGAAGTTCTTAGGAATGTAGGTAAAGTTCTTGTCCTCTGAAGAAGCGACAACAACAGTCTCCGTACCAAAGACCTTGTCTACGAAGCCAGCCTGCTTGATAGCGTTGGTAGACCACGTACCTGTGTTGAGGTAAGCTGCTTTCTTGCCCATGAGGTTGAGCGGTACCATATAGAACTGAAGGCTAGCACCACCACCCAGGAAGAGTACCTCGTAACCCTCGGGGATGTCTAGTAGCTCCTTGAAGGTAGCTACGGCCTCGTCCACTACAGCTTGGAATTGCTTGCTGCGGTGAGAGATCTCAAGGAGTGAGAGATCCATATCAGCAAAGTTCAGCACCGCATCAGCAGTGCGCTCGATCACACCACGGTTTAGTACCGAGGGACCAGCAAAGAAGTTGTGCTTTTTCATCTTACTATTTTATTGTTTTGGGATTATATGCTTGTCTATGTGTGCAATAGGGGGACAGTGCGTCCTCCTTTTGCTCTGTTTAGAAGGGACAAAGGGAAAGCTTTTAAGAGTCTCCTCTCTTTGCTCCTACAAAGATACGCAATTAAAGTGGAGAAACAAACTTTTTCGACAACTCCTTCTGCTAAAGTTGTCCTAAAGCTCGACTAATTCTTTTTTTTGAGCTACTTGGGGAGGGCGGTTTGGTCCACTGTAAGCTGGATTGATCTCTTATGCCTGCACGATCTCCCTTTTAAAAGGGGATCTCCACGTGGCAATTCTCAAATCGCTACGTGGAGAATGAAAAATGCCTACGTAGGCGAGAAATGAAACTTCGGAGGGATCAAATGAAACTTCGGAGGAAATGTTTCTCGCCTACGTAGGAAATGAAAAATAGCCACGTGGAGATTTTAGATTTTCCACGTGGCTATCGTCAAGAATCTCGTTTCGCTAGCTTATCCCGCAGTGACTTCTGTCGGGGAGCCATCTTGGATCTGGAAGAGGCGGTAGGGGACTTGCTTCGAGGAGATGATCTCGTCGAGGTACTTGCGGTTTGTGTCGGTGATAAAGATCTGTCCGAAGGTGTCCGTAGCAACGAGCTCGATAATACGCTCTACACGATCACTGTCTAGCTTGTCGAAGATGTCATCGAGGAGCAGTAGGGGAGCGGTCTGATTCGTCAAATGCTGCTGCAGATAGCGGTACTCGGCTAGCTTGTAGGCGATGAGGTAAGTCTTGTTTTGCCCTTCGGAGCCTATCTTGCGCATGAGGTTCTCTCCGAGGAGCATCTCAAAGTCATCTCTGTGGCAACCGGTCGCTGTGAAGCCATACTCGTAGTCTCGCTGACGGCGGTCACGTAGTATGCGCAGCTGCTCCTGGGCGGTGCTAGCACTGCCGGCACTAAAGGATAGGACCGCACGCTCTACACCCGCAGACAGATGCTGATAGATCTGATCGAAGGTGGGGACGAGCTCATCGACATAAGCTTGTCGCATCGTGGTGACCGCTAGTCCTGTCGTTGCTAAGGTCTCCTCGAGGATATCCATCAGAGCAGGCTCGTGGATCTGGTTGCGCAGCATATTGTTGCGCTGGTCGAGTGCTCTGTTGTAGTTGATCAAGTTTGCTAGATAGGTCGCATCTTGCTGCGATAGTATACGATCTACGGATCGTCTGCGCTCGTCGCTCCCGCCACGTATGAGCCTCTGGTCATGTGGTGAGATGATAACTAGTGGGTAGCGTCCTATGTGGTCGCTGTGACGCTTATAGAGACGACCATTACGAGAGAGCTGCTTGCTTCGCTCAGTAGAGATGCGCAGGCTGATCTTGTCCTCCTGACCATCGTCCCACAGGTACTCGCCCTGGATGATCGCCTCCTGCGCCCCCTGACGTATGGCGTAGCGGTCGGTCGTGCCTAGATGGCCACGCACCACCGAGAGGTAGTGGATAGCGTCTAGGAGGTTGGTCTTGCCCATGCCATTACCCCCGAAGAAGCAGTTGAGCTTGGGGGCGAAGTGACAGTTTGCCGTGGCTACATTCTTAAAGTTGATGACACTCAGCGAACTCAGTATCATAGTCGAGGCTCTATTCCTAACTGCTGCAGGGGTACGAGTAGCTCTTCGTGCACTGTACGTAATCGGGTCGTTAGCTGCTCTGTAGCGTGACAGAGGGGCAGGCGCACCGCACAGGTCTCTATAAGCTGAATGGTGTGTAGCAGTCCCTTGATACCTACGGGGTTACCCTCCTTAAAGAGGAGCTGGTACATCTCCGTAAAGAGTGCATCGATCTCATCTGCCTGCTCTCGCTGCTCCGTAATCAGAGCCGAGACGAGCGCTTTGATCGCTTGTGGATAAGCGTTTGCCACGACAGAGACCACTCCATCGCCTCCAGCACGGATGATATCTTTCGTCAGGTGGTCATCGCCCGAGTAAACGAGCAGGTCAGGACGGCACAGCTCACGAATCTGACCGATCCGCTCTACATGCCCCGAAGCCTCCTTGATACCGATGATCTTTGTCGAGTCTCGCTGCAACCGAGCTACCGTCTCAGGCAGTAGGTCGCAACCAGTTCGTGAGGGGATATTGTATAGTATGATAGGCTTTTTACTTGCCTCAGCAACAGCCATAAAGTGGCGGTACAGCCCCTCCTGCGTTGGCTTATTATAATAAGGTACCACCGAGAGGATCGCATCGACATTGTCATAGATCGAGTCACTCATACGCTGGCAGAGGTCTTGCGTATTGTTGCTCCCGACACCGATCACCAGCGGGCAGCGACCATCGATGGCTCGTCGCACCACATCGATCAGTAGCAGCCTCTCCGGGTAAACGACCGTAGGCGACTCGCCCGTAGTACCGAGTAGCACTACAAAGTCGCACCCGCCTGAGACTACATGCTCTGTCAGACGGCTTAGCGAAGCCGAGTCCACCTGACCATTCTCTAAAAAAGGGGTTATCAACGCTACGCCAGCGCCTATCAGATGGCTATAAGGATGGTAAGTGTATTTGTCGTACATATTATATAAGGTATAGCCCTTAGCAATTTGTCCAATTCATATCGATCAGCTCCGCACGAGCCGCATTGTACTCTGCAATCAGCTGGTCGAAGATCTGAGCCACTGGCTGCACCTCTTCTATCTGCGCAGCCACCTGGCCAATCTCTAGCTCGCCCTCATCGAGATCCCCCTCGAAGATCCCACGCTTAGCCCTGGCCCTACCTAGTAGCTCTCGTAGCTCATCGGCAGAGGCACCCCGAGCTTGCAGGGTAGCTACCTGCTGGTAAAATTCATTTTTCAGCAAGCGTGTCGGTGCTAGCTCCTTGAGGGTCAGTATTGTGTCTCCCTCGTCACTCTTGACGCACGCCTCCTTGAAGGCTGCATGCGCACTACTCTCCTCACTAAGCGCAAAGAGCGTCCCGATCTGCACCCCCTCGGCACCTAGGCTCTGAGCCGCCAATATGGAGCGCCCCGAAGCTATGCCACCAGCTGCTACTAAGGGCAGGTCAATAGCCTGAGCCACAGCTGGTATCAGCGCCAGCGTCGTCGTCTCCTCACGGCCGTTGTGACCACCAGCCTCAAAGCCCTCAGCAATCACCGCATCGACACCCGCCTCTTGGCACTTGACCGCAAACTTCGTACTGCTGACCACGTGCATCACCTTGATACCGTGCTCATGGAGGAGGGGAGTAAAGCGCTTGGGACTACCCGCCGAGGTAACCACGAGAGGCACCTGCTCCTCGATGATAATCTGAATCAGCGTATCGATCTCAGGGTAGAGTAGCGGCACATTAACCCCAAAAGGTCTATCCGTAGCCTCACGGCAGCGAGCTATATGTTCGCGTAGCACCTCTGGGTACATCGAGCCAGCACCTAGGAGACCGAGCCCCCCTGCGTTGCTCACAGCCGATGCCAATCGCCAACCGCTACACCAGACCATACCGCCAGCGATGATCGGGTATCGTATACCTAGTAAGTCGCAGAGTCTATTCTTCATATTGTCTTAATTGCAAATTCAAACTTCCTGCACAAAGCTACGCAAATCACGCCACATATCGTTTCCTTTATCTCAAGAAAATACGATCGAAAGAGTGTACGCTATCGGCCGATCAATGGTTTTACAAAAGCAATGCCACGCTCAGGAAGGATATTTTCCCTAAGCGTGGCATTGATAATTAACTAAGATCTATTAGATAGGGGAGACTACAAATTGGCTGTGTTATCGCGCTCTTCCAGAGGCGTGAGTGTGAGCGTAGCTGTGATAGGTTGCTTGGGAACGTACTTATCAGGATGATCCGCCGGGTTCATTAGGAGCGGAGTGCCAAAGTCTGAGATGCTGGTGATCTCGATACGATAATCGTTGTTTCGAACAATGCCGTAATGCCCATAACGCTCTTGAGAGGGTGCGTGCTGGACGGGTAGGTAATAGTAGTTGTAGCTCCTAAGGTAGTAGCGCAACCCCTTATAGTCAATAGGGTATAGCTCTCCCGGATAAGCTCTAATGAGCATCTTATCATCTAGAGTAGCTACATAGTCTTCGCATACATCTTGTAATTCCTTCGGATAACCTTCGGGTATCGTTACGAGAGGTTTCGGATTTCCCGTAGCTTTATTGCGCTCGTAGATGGCCTTTAGATAAGTGACAAAATCTCGTCCACGATAGTATCTCCCATTAAAGCTAACCCATCCCTCGTCTGACTTAAAGTCTCCAATCGCATCCAAGCTAGCAGGATAAAGCTTGTAACCAATGAGTACGGCTGGCAGAAAATAATAAGTATGATGATCGGGATCAATCGTTGTCTCCGAAGTGTAGTATACCTGCTGAGTTAGATCACAATCATCGACTGACTTGGGTATGAGCCTGAGAGACTCTAGATTGAAGATTGAATTTTTCTCATTAGCGACTCTGAAAGCCTTAAAAAGAGCTTTTTGATTACTCTGGTCACTTTTGGCGATCTCGAGATAGCCTGGGGAATAAGCGTATCGCGTGGCAAAGCTTGAGCCATCGCCAGGCTTTTCCATAACACTCTCTGTCCTCCCGATGAGTGGAGCTAACTCACGCATCAAAAATGCCTGCTTTGCTCGACATCCGAACCTAAACGTCCCGCCATTGGTCAAGTCAATCGACATATACTGAGGAACTTTAGGCTCCCCAAACAACCTTACACGAGCAACTGCTCGTGTGAGCGTCACTTTTACCGAAGAGGCGCCTTTGTCAAAAGCACTCTCATCAATCAGTATATGCCCTTGATCATTACTCCACACGACAGAAGTAATTTTATTCTCTGACTTTGTGTACAAATCATCGATTTTATAGGTCGATTCAAAGAGTTTACTCCACGACAACCCTTGACCAAAGGTACTTTGGATAACTGGTGTACTATTGAGTACGGCTACCAAATAATAGGAAGCTACTGGCAGTGAAATAGATAGGGGAGCGTTAGTCGCTAGTTCTGCCTGACCAAAGGTGCGATGAGCTACCATAGTTCGCTCTGCTGGCTCAGACTCGCTCGAGAAAAAGTATAGATCTAGACTCTCAACTGCGGACATAGGATCATTTTCGCCAGCTCTTAGGTCTGCCCCTAAGCAGTTCAGCTGTATCGTCAAGTTACCTTCTGTAGCTGTTTGGTTGATAGCCTTAGGCGATTTACGACATGCCCCTAACAGCAGTACACTCATACACAGCACTAGTGAGAGGAGTTTGGGTGTTGCAGTAAAGGCGTGCTTTAGTCTCGTGTTTTTGGCTTTTCGCGAGATACTCATCTCCGTTTGACGATGAGACTTTTGCTTCAGACTAACGTTAGTCTTTGAGAGTAGTTCCATATATGCATGAATTTTTGTGTGAAAATCTACGCTATGTTGGTGCGAAGGTAAACAAAACACACGAGATGACAAACATCTAAACAACAAACACGCACAAAAATGCCATTTTTCTTAACTAAACATAAAACTCATTCTGACAAATGCTATGTGTTAACCAAATACAAGTTCTAAACCCTAAGACGGGTAAATTTATCAAAGTGCCCTGCGGTACTTGTTACGCTTGCCAATCTAATAAACGATCTAGTTGGATGTTCCGTAATACAATAGAATTGCAATACGCTGAGAGTGCGTTCTTTTGTACGTTGACTTACAATGATACTTCATTGCTAGGTCTTCCGTATCACGCTTCTTCCAACTTGCGTATGCCCTTGAAATATCACTATCAACGCTGGCTTAAACGACTTCGCAAGGCGTTACAGCCTGCCAAAGTTCGGTATTTCTTGTGTCATGAGTATGGCGATGAGTCTTTACGTCCTCACTATCACGTTATACTGTATCTAGATAGGTCTATGTCTCTCACAGATATGCGCCGTCTTATATCTGATACTTGGACTAATGGTAATATACAGTGTGATTATGTCACCCCTGCTAGGATACATTATCTATCTAAGTACGTTACTAAGCAGTTCCGCAACGTGAAAGTATCTGGTCGTTCAGTGGATTATATATTTAATCATATCTGGGCTAATAGAGCTCTTCAGCATCGTTATATAGTTGAATTCTACCTCAAAAAGTTCTCTTTTGTTGTAGCTAGTCAAGGCTTAGGTTGTCAGCTCCTGCGGGAGCCTGCTTTTATACGCTGGTTTTGGGATCACCTAGAGCCAGGCGAATCGTATCCTACTTATGTTATCGGAGGTCACTCCTATACGCTACCAAGAATATATCTGCGTAAGTTAGTGCCTGAGATATGGCGAGAAGCTATTACCCCCGATATATCGCCCGAGGCTAAATATGCCCGTATGTCTGATATCGCGTCTGACGCTAATCTAACCGTAAAACAGTATGTGGAAAATGCGCGCTACATACAAGACCGTAAGTCTACCATTATCCGCGCTAATAACAAAAAATCCCCTTTGTAACTAACTATGAAGTTATCAAATCGTAAAGTCGGATTCTTCGCTCGATTGCGTAGGTTCCGCATTCCCGTAATCCTGCTCTTGCTGGCAGTGGTTGTTGTCTGTGTTGCTTTCGGATGGTTTTCTTTCTTAGTCTGATGTGTGCTATGAATACTTGTAAGTATCGAAATAACCCGTTTAATATACGGTATAGTAATTTGAATAATTGGAAAGGTCAGACAGCGCCAAAGAATGGCTTTTGTCAATTTAGTGATATGAAGTACGGCGTCCGTGCTGCTTTTCTGCTTGTCTACAACTATCGTAATATCCACGATGCTAACACTCCTCGAGATATAATACGATATTGGGCTCCCCGAGAAGATGGTAATGATACTGAAGCTTACATTTCATTTGTCGGTCAGTTGCTCAATGAAGATGAGGATATAAATACTACCCTCGAGTATGTCGTTTTGCTTTACTCAATGTGGCAGGTCGAACAAGGATGGACTCCTAGTATCTGGGAGTTTGCCCGCCTACTTAATGTATCACTCCAAGAAGATTTCTAAACTATGCCAAATCTAACTAAGTATTCGCTTGACCATGAGGTTCGGTCGAGTTTCGAAATGGGTCAGTTAATCCCATTTTTATGCCAGGAAGTCGTGCCTGGTGATAAATACCGTGTACAGTCTAGTACACTCGTGCGCTTACAGCCTATGTTATCCCCGCTGATGCATAGACTTGATTACTTCCAGAGGTACTATTATGTGCCTTATAGGTTGCTTATTCCTAACTATGAACAACTGCTGACTGATCCCGATAGCGGTAACACTGTGCCAGGTATGGATAAGTATTTGCAATATACTGCGCATACTCTAAAGGAATTGTTCTTGGAGAAACCTTTGTTGGAGTATTTTGGTCTTGCATCGTCATTAGATGGTACACACCCCGATAATGTGATTAAGGATCTTAATGCTACTCCCCTACTTGCTTATTACCTTATATATAATCATTACTATATGAGGTCAGACCTTGATAAGCGTTATATTGACCAATTGCGCCCCGAGAATTTCTCTAGTGCTGAGATACGTAAATACATTGGTAATGTGATGTACGTTAATGAGGGACTTGATTATTTTACTTCCGCTAAGACTTCTACTCAGTACGGCAATATGGTACAGTTGGATATGGACGGTAATAATACTATTACTGTGCCTGAGATGCGTCTCGCTGAGCGTTTGCAGTCTTTCCGTGAGAGGTTGCTCCGTGTTGGTGGTAAGTACGTGAATTATATTAAGGAGTTCTTCGGCGTTGAACCTTTGGACGCTAGAGTTCAAATACCTAAGTATCTAGGTGGTGATTCTTACGTTCTTAACGTGTCAGATGTTGACCAGACAGCTCCGTCTGAACTTGGTTCTGTTGGTGAGTCCTATGGTAAATCTGTATCGGTTAATCGTACGGGTCAGATTCAATATGATGTCTATGAACACGGTTTGATTATAGGTCTTCATTTTGTTCGCCCTCGTCCGTCTAATATTGGCGGTTGCCCTAAGATGTTTACTAGACGTACGTATTTCGATTTCTTTAATCCTCACTTCTCCGCCTTGGGTTATCAGGAAATAGAAGAGCGTGAACTTGATGTTGCCCGTCCCAAAGATGAAGCTTTCGGTTACGTCCCTCGCTATGATGAATACAGATACGGTAATGATATAGTATCTGGAGATTTCAAGCGGTCTCTTGATTATTGGCATATGTCGCGCGATATTTCCAAGGAGAAGTTATCAGTTGATTTTGTGACTTGTCACCCAGATAATCGTGTGTTCTCGTTTCAAAATTCTAGGCCAGATCTTTGTCGTATTCAAATGACTGGTAATATTATTGGTGTTGGTGCTGTTGGTACTTCGAAGTTCTTGCTAGATGGTTATGCTTGGATTCCAAAGAGTGCTTTGACACAAGGTTCTGATATCATGTTCTCTATTTCTAAGGAATTTATAGCTAATGATCCTAAGTTATTATTTATGGGTCAACTCTCATCTTTTCAAGATGTTGATAGTGTTAGTTTAGTTCCTGGTCGAGTTGATCAAGACTTATTATTTTTCAATACTTGGACTCAAGGTACTGATGTGTCTCATCGGTTTTATTTGGATAGAAATACTATTGTTGAAATTCACGAAGATGATTATTCAAGTAGAGCTTTATTAGGTTCATTATCTTATATTTCCTTTGGAGGTGAGACTTATCCGTTTTTGCTTGATGTTCGGAGTACTATTAAGTTAACTAATGCGATGGATCCCTCTTCTCTTGCTGTTTTTAATGATGGAGAGAATGGTTTTAAGCAATTAGTTTCTTTTCCTCTAGGGTTTTATACTCTTATGCCTTATGATACTGCTAAGCCTATGGATAATCACGTATTGTCTGTTACTTATAATAATGTTGACGTGTTGCGTCCGTTGGCTCGTTATGATGGTAATGTTTTACGCTGATGAGTTATGGATCCGAGTAATATTGTAGGTATTGCAGGTGCAGGCGCTGGTCTTATTGGCGGTCTTATTAATAATGCTTGGGCTGACTCTCGTAGTAATAAGCAATGGGAGCGTATGAATGAGATGCAAGATAAGATGAACGCATACAATGCGCCCGTTGCTCAAATGGCCAGATTGCGTGAAGCTGGACTTAATCCTAATCTAGTGTATGCTAATGGTGGTGCTGTTATGCAGTCCGCTGTCGGTAATGCTCCGAACCCTCCTAATACTGCCCCGATTGACACTCAGGGCGTTTTACAGATGGTGCAGACGATTGTCGGAGGTATGCTAGAAAAGGATAAGATACAAGCTCAGAAAGATATGCAGTCAGAGCAGATTACTGCTAATAAGGATTTGCAGACTGAGAAGATTACTGCCGATAAGGATATGCAGTCTACTCAGATTGGTGCAACTAAGGATTTACAGACTGAGCAGATTACTGCTAATAAAGAGATGCAAAAAACTCAGATTGATTCAACTGAAAAGATTGCTTCTGAGAATCGTGCTGAAAACGCTCGTCAGTTTGATTTGTCTTTTGAACAGCAGAAGCGTGTTGATGCTATGCGTTTATCTATTGATAGGAGTTTGGCAAATTCTCAAATAGCTTTGCATTCTTCTCAAATTGAGATTAATCGTTTGTCTGCTAATTTGTCTCGCCAGCTTGAACCTTTTTTGGTTGATAAGGCTAAGTTAGATTCTTTGTCTTCTCAGTTTTCTTTTAGTAATGAAAAGTTAGAGACTTTTCTTTCTCGTCCGTATGAGATTTCAGTTACTGATTTAGAGAACGCTTATAAAGATGCTGGTTTGTCTGTTCCTAGTGCTTTTGGATTGTCTCAAATGGTAGATTATCATAATGAGGCCGTTAAAGCTTGGAATCAAGAAGTTAAAACTAATAGGACAAAACTTTCTGATGATGAGTTTTATTCTGGTTGGATGCATCTTTGGAATGCTATTTCTGCTCCTACTCAGATGGCTACTTCTTTGCTTTTCAAGAAGAAGTAGTATATTTGCCTTGTACTAATCAATTTAAGTGTATGAATATATTTATCAACTATGTTCTTTATCCCTTGTTGGTGATATTTTGGTTCCTTGTATTCGTATGGCTTGTTTTGCTTCTTGCAAGGTCTATATGTCGTATTATTAAACAATTTCGTAATGGAAAAGAGAAGTTATAAGTATGTGGCTCGTGTGCCACAGAGTGTAGTGTCTGACACTTTACCGAATCAGACTGTAGATCTGTCTATACTCGTTAAGCAGTTAATGGACGGTCAAGCACTTAATGTTGGATTATCATTGTCTGAGGACACTTCGGACACTCTAGATACTCCAGATATTACTAAGTATGATTTTCGTCATATGACAGTATCTGATGTAGATAATCTATTGTCTAAGGTTCAGCCGGTGCAGGTTGATGTGCCAGCTGAGACCGGTACGGCTCCCGTAGCCGATTGATATTAATGGGTGCGGGGGCTGATGGCTTGTCCATTGCCCCCCTCACCTCTTTTGAGGTGGGGGCAATGGCAATAGCCGAATAAGTCCTTCGGACTGCCCCCCCGCCCGTTAATTATCACGAGAGAGCAGGCGATTACTCCTACTTGATATGTAATCGCCAAGTGACACCACGATACAAATACATTGTGGTGTTGTCTCTCTAAATAATTTGTAGTACATTTGTGCCAGAAGCGTATAACACTTGATTCTTAAGATTATCAAAGCGTGTTTTTGGACTAAACATTTAACTCATTCTGATTGTTTTGAGCATCGCGCCAAGATGTGTCTCAGAATCTGAGGACTCTTGAGTCATTAGATTGATAAGGCTCCGATCAGCTCTTGGACGTCTGAGATATGACTCTTTTCGAGATAATTAGATAGCTGGTGAACAAGCTTAGAGGCTATGTCAGGCTCGACGAAGTTGTAGGTGCCAACTTGCACAGCTGTAGCGCCCGCCAAAAGAAATTCGATTACATCTTCGATAGTAGCGATGCCTCCTAGTCCTATGACAGGGATCGACACTGCCTGCGCCACTTGCCACACCATACGAACGGCTATCGGCTTGACAGCTGGACCGCTCAGACCTCCAGTGATTGTAGATAGCTTAGGTTTGCGCGTTTTGATATCAATAGCCATACCGAGGAGCGTATTGATGAGCGAAAGGCTATCAGCGCCAGCCTCTTCGGCAGCACATGCGATCGTTGTAATGTCGGTGACATTGGGCGAAAGCTTGACCATCAGATGCCCCTTGTAAGCCTTTCTCACCGCCGAGATCACCTCGTAGGCACTCTCGCAATTGACACCAAAAGACATACCGCCCTCTTTTACATTCGGACAGCTGATATTTAGCTCGATAGCACGCACCTTGGGGTGATCATTCAGTCGCTCAGCACAGCTCACATAATCTTCGATCGTAGAGCCACTCACATTGACCATTATCTCTGTATCATAGTGACTTATCTCAGGTAGGATATGCTCTATCAAGTAGTCCACACCCTTGTTTTGTAGACCTACACAGTTGAGCATGCCAGCCGTCGTCTCTGCCATACGGGGATATGGATTCCCTTGTCGCGGGTGCAGGGTAGTCCCTTTGACTATAAATCCCCCTAGCTCATTGAGATCTTGAAATGGAGCAAACTCCAAGCCGTATCCAAAAGTACCAGAAGCTGTTAGAATAGGGTTTTTAAGGGTTATCCCCCCTCCTATATTGACCGATGTGCTTACCATAATAGTTGATCAAAGTTAAATACAGGACCATCCGTACAGACGCACGTATTTCCCTGGTTTGCAATATTCTCCACACAGCAAAGGCATGCTCCCACACCACAAGCCATCAGATTCTCGAGCGAAGCTTGACCTGGTACGTTGTGCTTCTTTGCCCAGCCGTGGATAGCTCGCATCATCGGACGAGGACCGCAAGTATAGACCATCGAGTAGTCTTCTTGCTCTAGCTCAGGAGCGGCCAAGACGGCTCCCCGAGCACCATACGACCCATCGTCAGTCGTATAACTATAAGAGCAACCAATCTCTTCAATCTCCTTGCGAAGTATCAGTAAAGAAGAGGTACGAGCGCCTATGACCAAGTGGGGATGCACTCCTGACAATTGCTGCAAATGGTGAGCTAGCATAATTATGGGAGCCATACCGACCCCTCCAGCGATTAGGAGCGGACGCACCCCAGCAATCGCAGGATCTGTCGCAAAGGGCGTGCCTAAAGGGCCAATTATATTGACCATATCACCCGCTTTTAGATCGCACATATAGTTACTTCCACGTCCCACACGCTGCACTAGGAGAGTCAGACAGAGCTCCTCGCTAGACCACTTATATATAGATATGGGGCGCCTCAAGAGTATACCTGCTGAGCGACAGTCTATTTGCACAAACTGTCCAGGTTTCACCCCTTGTAGCCACGATGCACTAGAGCTAGAGGTTATCTCCAGTCTTAAGTAAAGTAGGTGATAGCGTGGAGCTACCTGCTCATTGTCTATGACAACAGCATCAACGCTCGCAGGCTGTGATGATTTGATTCGATCCATATCTATTCATTTGTATGTGCATAGAAAACTATCGAGAGCCTCTCTCATAGGACTCCTAGCTTCTGCTGAGACAAAAGTACAGCTTTTTTGCCGTTTGCCCCATAGGCGAAAAAATCGGGACAAAGGGACAGAGGTGATTCACAAACAAATATTCGGTACACTACAAATGCAAATAGACTACAAATGCAAGTCCAAAACGAGTATCTCAAATGTAATGAAAAACACTTCACACAAGTGATTTACCTCCTTTTTGTATAGGTGTAACTTCGTTGATTTAGTTGCAAAAAGAAGCGTTTCACGATATTATCACAGCTGTCAAATATCTCTTTAAGCGCTATGTATAAGAAGAATACAACGAATATAGTAAGTAGATATTCGTTATTGCATTGAGATATATAAGTATCTAATAGTCCAGCCCCTACCCTACTCTACTAGAAGTATTGCTAACTAACAAATACCCAATCAATAGATACCAATATGCGTAGCTGAAGTACAAGTAGAAAACCAGGTGCTTACTGAACAATTCCTTATTTGGACCATGTTTGGGCACCACTTCTCTTGTCATTTCAATTGTATTTACTACATTTGTATTGCGAAGAGAGGTTGACACAACTCAATCGTCTACAACTTTGCGTATCACAAATGTATTGTCAAGGAAGAAGACTATGCTAATAGAATCTGAGGGAATTATAGAGCGTGTCCGCTACATGATGGACTCTATGGAGCTAAACGCTACAGCTTTTGCTACCGAGGCAGGGATTACGCCGTCTGTTATTAGCCATATGCTCAACGGGCGCAATCGCCCCACCATAGAGACGCTCAATAACATCATAGCCGCCTATCCATCGTGGAGCTATGAGTGGTTGCTCTTTGGTACAGGGACACCTAAGCGTGAGGAGAAGAGTGTCTCCCTACCCTTAGAGAGCAGTCTCTTCGGGAGTTATGATACCAATGCATCATTTTCACAGACGGCGCACGTGTCCCCCTCTTCTGAGTCAACATTGCAAAGTGGGCAGACCTCCATACCATTTACTCCAGAGGAGGTAGAGCAGATACGTCAGATGTTACTTCAGCAGCGTACTGCAACCCGAGAAGTGAGTGAGATACGTATCTTCTACAGCGATGGAAGCTATGAGATATTCGTTCCTCAGAGCAGGGCGAAATAGAGATTACACCTGATTGTCACCGCTAAGTTAATCGATGCTATCTCAAGCTTGCAGCCTAATCTCCACCTAGGCAAAAAATAGAACTCCCAACCTCAACTCCGTAAAATTTCACTAGTAACGAATGCTCCCTAAGTTCAAAAGCAAGCAAGTCGTTGCACATATTAACTGATTCGGGAACAGACGCACCAACAGTCTGCGTCCGACCCGTGCACCCCTATTGTGAGAGCTTCTAGTAAATGAAGACCGTGCAAAGGTAATCTAGACGACCTTTGGGATCGCACTCGAGTGTACTCAATATCCGTCTGTAGCCTGCAAGCGTCTTAATACTCCACAAAGAAGCGCTACACAACAACTACTCCAAAGCTAAGAAAGGAGGTCAAGACTGCTATGAACAATAGCAACTCTATGACGACCTCCAGCACCTCCGCCACCTATCCGCTATGGATAGGCGCATAGACCAGCTCTTCGACAATACACTCAAGAGGAGACTGTTGCAAAAGTCAACAGTCTCACAATCTTGCTTGCAAGATTGTCTAGACTTTGCAGAAAGGATGAAGTGCAAGGCGCTGAGGGTGAGGTCTGAAGGGAGCATACATCCGTATGTGACCGAAGCCGAATCCTGAAAGCAACACAGCGATTCGCCTTTATGCAACGGTCTCAAACGGCTGGCGAGCTACGGCATATTCCTTGACAAGCCACTCGGAGACCAGCCATTCAGCTTTGCCGACTACCCCGAGGTACAGCAGGTTATTGACGACATCTTCGAGGAGTTTAGGCAGTCCGTGGAGGTCACCATCACCGAGGGGCTAGAGTGGGAGGACAACCTCTCAGCCAGCAAGGCGACCGACATCGCCTCACGCTATGGAGTAGCAGTCGCACAGCAGAGGAGCCAAGCGGTCGCAGGCTTCGCACAGCGTAAGGTCGGAGGGCTAGACCTATCCCAGCGGGTATGGAATATCACCGACACCTTCCACAAGGAGGTCGAGACCGCTATGGACATCGCCCTCCGTGACGGCACCCCCGCCAACCGCCTAGCGACCGACCTCAAGCAGTACCTCAAGCACCCCGACAAGCTATTCAGACGAGTACGGGACGAACACGGACAGCTCCAGCTATCCAAGCGTGCCAAAGAGTTTCACCCAGGGGCTGGAGTCTATCGCAGTAGCTACAAAAACGCCCGCAGGCTAGCCGTCACAGAGACCAACATGGCGTACCACAAGGCGGACAACGAGCGGTGGCGACAGCTAGACTTCGTCCTCGGCTACGAGGTGCAGGTATCGGGTACGAACCCCAACGTCTGCCCCCTTTGCGAGGAGCTAGCGGGCAAGTACCCCAAGGAGTTCGAGTTCGTAGGCTGGCACCCCCACTGCAGGTGCCACGCAGTGCCGATTATGGAGGACATCGACAGCTTCCAAGCCCGCCAAGATGCACTCCTCCGAGGCGAGCGCATACCCGCCACGGGACAAGTGACTGAGCCTCCGAAGAACTTCACAGACCACCTCAAGGACAACAACGACCGCCTCCAGCGAGCCAGCAAGGCAGGCACGCTCCCCTACTTCGTCCGTGACAACTACAAGGTAGGCAAGGACGGCACCATCACACCGGCATTCACCACTCAATCTATAGAAGCTCGAAAGCAAGGTACATACGGCAACAAGCTCGGACGCAAAGCAACAAAAGAGGCGCAAACAGCTCTAGCCGATCACAAGACACTAGACAACTTTTCTGAGGCTCAAATGAAGAACTTTGAAGAGATAAATAAGGCTACGGGGTATAAGCGTGGAAAGGTAATGTCTTTTGAAGAAGCCACCAACGGACAATCTAACATCACACGAGACACTGAGAACTGCGCCTCCTGCGTAGTAGTACACGAGATGAGACTCAGAGGGTATGACATATCTGCCTTAAAGTACGATGCACGAGACGGGAGCATATCAAAGCTACTATCAGAGGACACTCGTAGCATCTGGATGACCGCTAAGGGGAAAAGGCCCTAATTCTCAGCTTTGATAGGCGGAGAGCCAGACGACATTGTGAAAGCTATAGAAAAGCAAACCCAGCCGATTGGTAGTCGCTACCACATAGGCTGGGACATTTCAAAAGAGTTAGGACATGTCGTTACGGCAGAGAGAACTGCCAACGGATTAGTTATCTACGATCCGCAAAAAAACGCATTCTTATCTCTAGAAGAAGTTGTAAGTGATATGATGAGTGGGTCAAAGATTCAATTGTTGCGTGTAGATAGGCTACTACTAAGAAGTGATCTTTTGGCGTCCATCTCCTCCACTTTGAAATAGATCTTGTTTGATTACTAACCGAACCTGCTCATGAGACAACTGAACGCCATCGGCAAAGTAAAGATGAGGGTACCCGACTTTTGCTCCAGTGGGTATGGAGCTATTGCTGAGCTGGTAAACTGCTTTGTCCATCAAGACGCCCACACGCCTTACAATGTCCCAGCCGTTTGGTATCGCAATAGGCTTTAGTCGCTCTAATACGGAGGGGTCTATCTTATTCATAATGCATTCGTTTTCAGACACAACAAAGGTACAAACTAACAACCAATAATACAACACTATGAACGACAACAACGCACCGCACTACACCGAGCTACCCATAGCACAGCTCGAGGAGAACAAGGGACAGATTGACGGGCTACCAGCCAACCCCCGCAACATACAGCCCGACAAGCTAGCCAAGCTCAAGCGGAGCATACTGGACAACCCCGAGATGCTCCAGCTACGAGGCATCCTCGTCTATCCGCACGGGGACAAGTACGTAGTCATCGGGGGCAATATGCGCCTCCGAGCAATGGTCGAGCTAGGTATGACCTCCGCACCCTGCGTCGTTATCCCGAGCCACGTCACAGCCGACAAGCTCCGAGCCTACACGATTCTCGACAACAGCTCTATGGGCGAGTGGGACTGGCAAGCCATCCAGCTCGAGTGGGACACCGCACAGCTTGATGACTGAGGCATTGACCTGCCCGACTTCACAGACCAAGAGGAGGAGGACGCTATCGCCAGCGAGGACGACTACGAGATGCCCGAGGAGATCGAGGAGGTCGAGACCGACATCCAGCAGGGCGACCTCATCATCTTAGAGAGGCGAGGACTGACGCACTGCCTTATGGAGCTTGACCCCGACATCAAAGTGAAGAAGAAACAGTTGCTATATATGGAAACTTTATATACCTTTGCCGTATGAACAGGCGGATTAAGACCTATGGAGGCTATTTCCAAGCTTTTGCTAAGACGCTAGACAAGGAGGTACTGCGTAAGATAGACTACCTGCTACAGCTCCTCAAGAGCGAGGAGCGACTGTCTAGTAGATTTGTCAAGCTCATAAGAGACGGGCTTTTCGAGCTTAGGATCAACGTCAAGGGGAATATATATCGGCTGTTCTTCATCTTTGACGAGGGAGATATCGTGATACTGCTCAATGGCTTTCAGAAGAAGACGCAGAAGACCCCTCGCAAGGAGATCGACAAGGCACTAAAAATTAAAGAGATGTACTATGCAGACAAACAATCACAAGATCGAGGACTATGACACCATCCTTGACAGCCGTTATGGGGCTGAGGGGACGGATAGTCGCAATGCCTTTGAGGAGGAGGCACGAGCATTTTACGCATCTCAGATACTCCTAGAGGCTAGAAAGGAGGTGGGACTAACGCAGGCTGAGCTAGCAGAGCGTGTCGGCACTTCTAAGTCGTATATATCTAAGCTAGAGACTGGTGCTGTGGAGCCTAGCGTAGGTCTCTTCTACCGCATCATATCAGCCCTAGGACTGAGAGTAGAGATAGTCAAGCCTCTAGGAGCATAGGATGAAGCAAGTGCTTGCTTTACTTTGACAGGTCGCAAGCCGACTGCAAGCCCTCACAGCGTGAACCGCTCGTGGGGGCTTTTTTCGTATCCACACTTCACGCACGTGACAAAGGATAGCCTTTGACTGTTGGCGACTGTCAGGCTAATAGGCAATATCCCTGTAGGAAATCGCAGATCTCCACGTGGGTGTGCAAAATTCTCCACGTGGAGAAGAAATAAAACTTCGGAGGAATCAAATGAAACTTCGGAGGAAATGATTCGCCTCCACGTGGAGAATAATAAATAGCTCCGTGGAGAATTCGAATTGCTTACGTGGATATAGGGGATTGGCTGTTAGCCATTAGCTAGTCAGTCACCAAGAGCTAAGAGCTAACCGTATATTCAATTAGTAAATGCAACTCATACCTACAAAAAATGGATCGCACCCT
>OHCS01000178.1_pt1 | contig 41068 bp, 40 predicted proteins | sample 1566741 | NCBI WGS metagenome assembly OHCS01 (sample SAMEA3879604, study PRJEB24766) | human gut metagenome | biome: human-associated habitat; feature: feces | place: USA | collected 1985/1987 | reverse complement strand
CGTCCTCACTGTCGGCAAAGTAAACCTGCCCCTCGTGCTCAAACGCTTCTACGCCCTCGAACGCAATGTCGAAATAGAACTCGTTTGCCCCTATTTCATCCTTTATTATGATGAATTCCTTAAAGCCGTTGTCGCGGACCTCATAGAGTATGTCCACGTTGGGGTAGACTTCCTCATATACAATGCTGCTCTTAGGTGCGGCCATTCCCCTCACCGCGCTGCGGTATTGCGCCTTATAATCGCCAAACAGCGTTCCTTCCGCGACCCGCATGCCGGACGGCCTTAGCGACAGCGAATAGCTTTCATATTCTATTCGCACAGGGTAGGCGCTTTGCCCTCCAAAGCGTACGGTGAACCGGTTGGCGCTGTTCTTATATGCGTATGAGTTATTGTCAACGCTCTTTTGGTAGGGAATGATACGGTTGTCAATATCCTCATATGCTCCGGCCTGGCTTACGTAATGGACGTCGGCCGCGTAAACGGAGGCTTCGTACGAGCCGTCGGACATAAGATAGGTCTTTGAATTGGTGGTGCGTTCGCCAATTAGTTCTTCAACGCGCGTAATCTTGTTGCCAGCCGCTTCTTTGCCTGAATCTAAAGCCCCGACATGGCCGCTTAGAAGCATAGGAATACACATCAGAACACAGATAAGCTTCAAAATTCTTCTTTTCATTTCTCACCTCCGAGAACATGCTGTTTTACTACCAATATGACTATATACATGGGTTATATTTAGTATTATATACTATGACACCAAATAAGCAAGCATTATATTTTGTCGATTTTTAGGTGTTCAGAGCGTTAATGGTCAATTATTACTTGCGTGTGGGACTTATTATTGATAGAATTATAAACAAACAGTTTAAATGTCACGGTGAAATCATGAATAATATTCCACCAACGAACTCAAAACAGCAATCGCTTATTATAGATACTCCAGCCATCGGCAAAGATATAAACAAAATAGTGGGAGGAGACATGCATGAGATTGGCTGGTTATGCAAGATATTCATCTGGCAATCAAAGGGCAAGTATCGAACTTTTAGAAAGACTTAATAGGAGTTATTTTGTTCGAATCTATTTTATAAAAAATCCCCGTGTTGGCCGTTACAGGTTGGCACGGGGGCTTTGTTTGCATCTTATCGCTTGAAGACGCAACCGAACACACCGTTTACGAAGATGAACTGCGGGTTCGGATTTGAATTGTACTGGCGGAGAGAGAGGGATTCGAACCCTCGGTACCTTTAAGGGGTACACACGATTTCCAGTCGTGCGCCTTAGACCAGCTCAGCCATCTCTCCATGATGCTTTATATGTTTGTCTTCATTCTACAAAGCCTTAATTATAATAACTTAAACCCAGCGTTAAATCAATACTAAAATTTATGCAAAAAAATATATTACAACAGCTTCATATCCCTCCCCGTCGGCTTATGCTATAATTTTTATATTGGATTTTTTGGGGGCTATAATGAACGGTAAGATTAAGAATTTCATAAAGCGTATGCTTGCCGGACTGGTTATAGGCATAGGCGGTATAATCCCCGGAGTCAGCGGAGGGATTCTGGCCGTATCCATGGGTTTATATAAACCCATGCTGGATGCTATCGGGGGATTCTTCAAGTCCCCAAAGAAAAGCTTTTTATTCTTGTTTCCGCTGGTTATCGGCGGCGCTGTTGGTCTATTGTCAATGAGCAACGCTGTAGAGTGGGCTCTTGAAAATTATGAGATACCCGTTATGTGTCTCTTTTTTGGTCTGGTTGCTGGGGGAATACCTTCTCTTATCAAAGAAGCCAACTCCCAGGGAGGCTTTAAAAAGAAATATATTTTTTCCGCCCTGATCGGAGCCGCTTTTATCGGTCTGCTTTCTCTGGCCGAACGCTCGCTAACAGGCACTGAGGCTTTGCCATTCAACTATTTGACTGCAATGATTATTGGAGGGATTCTCGCGGTTGGCACAGTAATCCCTGGAATAAGCACATCATTCATTCTGATATTTTTGGGCTTATATAAGCCGTTTCTTTCATGCGTCAACACATCAACCAGCGTTTCACTAATATTTTCCGCCATTTCCGGTAACCAAGCGGCCGCGGCTGAGTGGGGCGGAGCCATAGTGCATTTGTTGTTTACAGCCCTGGGATTTGCGGCTGTTGCTCTGATTCTTATTCTATTCGTTCGAAAAATGCTGGAGAGATATCATGGATATGCCTATTACGCTATACTTGGCTTTCTCGTTATGTCAATGCTGTTAATATTCCCCAATGGGTTTATAGCGGGATTGCTTTTGTCCGCCGGATTCATGCTTGCTCTTTTAATTGACACTATCATGGCAAAAAAGGAATAGTACTCAATGAATGAAAGTTTCGTAAGAACCGCAATGCTTCTAGGCGTTGAAGCGGAAGCCCTTTTTTCAGGAAAGTTGGTAGTCATATGCGGACTGGGAGGAGTAGGAGGGCACTGCGCAGAGGCCCTGGCCCGCTGCGGGATAGGAAAGCTCCACCTTATTGATCACGATTTGGTTCAACCGAGCAATCTCAACCGCCAGTTGGCGGCTGCAAAGTCAACAGTCAATATGCCAAAGGTAGAGGCCATGAAACGCAGGATTGAGGATATATCTGACTGTGAGGTATCAGTATCCCCTACCTTTATTACAGAGGATAATGTTTCCGAAATGCTGCCTATAACAGCGGACTATATCGTGGATGCCATTGACACCATATCCGCTAAGACATCCATTATCCATGAAGCAATGCTTAGAGATGTGCCGGCCGTAAGCTGTATGGGCGCGGGGAACCGGCTTGATCCGACAAAGATAAGAATTGGTGATATATTCGATACCGAAGGATGCCCCCTTGCCAGGACGATGCGTCAAGAAATGCGCCGTAAGGGCATAAAATCATTAAAGGTTGTGTATTCAATCGAGAAACCGATTGTCCCAATCCTTCCCAACGGTGAACGGAGCCGCGCTCCCGGAAGCATATCATTTGTACCGGCAGCTGCTGGCCTTGCCCTTGCAAGCGTTGTGGCAATGGATATATATAATTCATGGCGGCATTGACAATCGCTCAGGCGTGCAAATATAATTCATAAGTATCTTTCAATAGTATTTAATGAATAAGGAGTAGACATGTGAAAAAGCTTGTAATCGCTCTTGGCGGCAACGCTCTTCAGGAAACCGGGCGCCCCGCTACTGCCGACGCTCAGCTTAAAGTCATTGAGCATACCTCGGAATATATCGCGGATTTGATCGAGTCTGGATATGAAGTTATACTTTCTCACGGAAATGGTCCGCAGGTTGGCCGAATTGTCATGCAAAACGAAGCCGCGGACAGCGAAAAGACCCCTTCGATGCCCTTTGACGTATGCGGTGCGATGAGTCAAGGCATGATCGGATACCATATTCAGCAGGGTTTGTCAAAGGTGCTAAAAAAGAGGAATAACAACACCCAGGTTGTCACAGTTGTGACGCAGGTTGTAGTCGATAAAGACGATCCAAAATTTAAAAATCCGTCAAAACCTATAGGGCCTTTTTACAGCGAATCTGAGGCAATGGAAATAGCTTCTCATAAGGGCTATACCATGAAGGAGGATTCCGGACGCGGATGGCGCAGGGTGGTAGCGTCTCCCCTTCCGGTTGAAATAGTTGAGCTTAAGGCAGTGGAATGCCTTGCTGATAATGGGTTTCTTGTCATAACTGTTGGAGGCGGCGGAATACCTGTGATAAGAAATGCCAACGGGGAACTAGAGGGCGTAGCCGCGGTAATTGACAAGGATCTTGCGTCTGAAAAGCTTGCGGAAGACCTGGACGCCGATACGCTTATGATACTTACGGCCGTTGAAAAGGTATGTATAAACTATGGTAAGCCTGATCAGCTGGAGATTTCAGAACTGGATGCCAATACGGCGCGGAAATATATCTCGGAGGGGCATTTCGCGCCTGGTTCAATGCTGCCAAAGATCGAAGCCGCTCTTAAATTCATACTCAGCAAAAGTGGCAGACGCGCAATCATTACATCACTTGATAAGGCTGTTGACGCGCTAAACGGCAGAGCTGGCACTACGTTAAGAGGCTAAACCTCATTATATCTGTATACGGTTGTATAAGCCCGCAGTGAAATTCGGGCTTATATGTGTAGCAGTTGTCAAACAGCATTGTTTTTATACAGTAAATAATACTGTTATTGTCCGTTGGAATCTGATATAATCGAATAGCTTATGATTAGGCAAAATAGATATGGCGGCTTTATTTCAACCGCGCTTATATCTTTTATAGGAGGACAAGTTAAAGTGAAAAAAATCTTATCCATAGTACTTATAACTATTTTTGTGCTATCCCTTACCGCCTGCGGCAAGGATAACAACACTTTGAAAGACAGCCCCGCTCCCTCGGCTTCCCCAGCAATCGAGGGTTCGCCCGACGCTTCGTCCCCCGACGTCCCCGATTCCTCGGGAGCTATGCCAACGGAGGAACCGGTTGAAAAAATTGATGCTGAAATAATTGACGGTAACGCTGTAATATCAATAACGCTAAATGATACCGTTCAGCTGTTTACATATTATTATGACGGCGATACCCTTAAATCAGCCGATCTTGTAACAACGCTCAAGACCGAGGAGCTGGCGCAAACGTATGCCACAACCATTGTTGCATCCGGACTGTACCAAAATCCCCGTGTTGAAGGGAATAAGGTAACCGTTGATTTTACACAGGATTATTTGGCTACTTTCAGCCTGCTTACAAAGGAAGAGATTATTGATATGCACATATCAATGAACTCAGAAGAATAATGAACTAATGGTTCAAGTAAAAAACGGGCTTTAGGCTCCCTGCTGGTAAGACAGTAAAATTCAAAATTCTTGGAACAGGCATGATCTCGGTCATGCCTGTTCCGCTTTTAGCAGTTCATCCACGGGAATGTAGCCCACAAGGTCGTACTCGATATGTACCTTCTGCCTGCGCTTGCCGCTGGACTTGTCAGGTGCATCTACATAGACCGCCTTGACAAGCTCTCTGAGGGCATAGGGGGTCAGCTCCGTGAGGGTGCTGTTCCTCTTTACCCGCTGAACAAACTGCTCTATATTCTCTGCCTGTTGTTCCTGTTCATGGATTTGCTGTTGCAGACCTTTGACCTCGGCTTTGAGGTCTTTCTGTTCCTCGGTGTAGTTCTTGCTCATCATGGCAAAGTGCTCATCGTCCAGCCGTCCGGCTACATTGTCCTCGTAAATGCGGATGAAAAGACGGTCAAGTTCTCCGATTCGCTTCTCAGCCTGTGCCAGCCGCTTCTGAGACAGCCGCAGCGATTCCTCACTCTGCATACGGAGCTTTTGCTCCATTTCAGAACGGAAATACGCCTCATAGCGAGTGACTACCGATACGACCTCCTGAATGTGCTTCCAGACGATCTGTTCCAGCACAACGGCACGGATATAATGTCCGCTGCACTTGTCCTTGTTGGCACGATGGGTAGAGCAGATGAAGAAGTCCTGCCGCTTTTCAAAATAGCTGGTGGTGGAGTAGTAGAGCTTCTGCTTGCAGTCATTGCAGAACACCAAGCCTGAAAACATATTGCTCTTTCCCGTCGCTGTTCTGCGGTGCCGCTGCTGCCTGATCTCCTGCACCTTATCAAAGACTTCCAGAGAGATGATCGCCGGGTGGGTGTTATAGAAAATCTTGCGATTCTCTATTGGATTTTCCCGCTGCTTCTTATCCCAGATGGAGTTGGTGTAGGTCTTGAAATTGACCGTGCAGCCCGTGTACTCCATGTATTCGAGGATATAAGCAACGGTGCTTTCGTGCCAGCGGTACTCATTCTCCGGGGTCTGATGCGGTGTTTTTCTGCCCTCCCGTTGTTTGTAGGCGGTGGGATTCAGTACCTTTTCCTTTTCCAGCAAGGTGGCGATCTGGCTCGGCCCTTTTCGCTCCATGCAGAGCGCAAAGATCCGCTTCACGACCTGTGCGGCTTCCTCGTCAATCACCCATTTCTTAGGATTGTCAGAGTCACGTTTATAGCCGTAGGGAACGTTGGTGGTCAAGCGCTCTCCACGCTCCCCCTTTGCCTTGTTGACGGCACGGATTTTGCGGCTGGTATCCTTGGAATACCACTCATTGAACCAGTTCTTAATGCCTGCCATGTCGCTGTCGGTGCTGTTGGGGTCAATGGTGTCGAAGTGGTCGTTGATGGCAATATACCGCACGCCGTACTGAGGAAACGTGTAGTTGATATAAAGCCCTGTCAGCGAAGAATTACGACCGAGTCTTGAAAGGTCTTTCGTAATCACCACTTCCACATGACCGGCTTCAATTTCCGCAAGCATCTTCTGAAAGCCGGGGCGGTTGGAAAAATCCACGCCGCTGTACCCATCATCAATGAAGAACGTCGGGTTCGGAAAGTGCTGAGATTTTGCATACTCCATTAACATAATCTGCTGATGCTGGATGGAGTTCGACGGGTCATCCTTGCCGCCTTTTTCTTTGGTGTCCTCCACGGACAGTCTGCAATAAAGCGCTGTGATTTTGTCGGTTGCCCTTAACATATTGTTGTCCTCCTTCGGTGGGGCAACTGTCTGAACAGGATTGGATTCTTGATTTATATCAAGAGAAACGTCGTTACTCATCGGCGTCCTCCGTGATACCGTTTTTATCATCGGCGGCGTTCTGTTCCATAATGCGTCTGAGTTTCTTGTCGAGGGTTTCCGTTCCCTCGTAGCTGCCGGTTACGGTGTATTCCGTGCCGCCGTGTTCCTCCACGATTTTGATATCGGGCAGCCAAAAGGCGGACAGATTTTTCACCACGATGTTGCCCTTTTCATCGAAAGAAAACTCCCTCTTGGGGGCATCGTCGGGGCGCGGCTTGACCTTGGCATACGGGTCAGGATTGGAGAAATGAAACGAGCGGATTTCACCGTCCTCCTCGCCGTTATCAAAATCATCATCGGTAAAAATCTCATCCAGTTCCTCGTCGGTCAGTTCGATGATCTCATTGTCATTTTCTTTCGGATTCACTTCGTCAAGCCTCCTTTTCATTCGCTTTTTTCAAACGACAATTCAGTTCGTAGAGTGCTGTACGGTTTGAGTCCCACTTGAGCTTTTGATTTGCTTCGTCGTAGGTCAACCATACGCAGTCGGTATGTTCAGGAGATAGCCGTACATCATCTTGACATTCAAAGCCAAAAGTATATTCGGGAATTACATAGGTGCTGCTGTCCCAATGTTTGCGATGCATTTCTGATATGATCGTAACTGGAATATACGACAGACTTTTCAATCCAAGCCACTGAGTAGAATGTACACCACCCTCCTCAAAGGTTTCTCTTTTTGCTGCCGCCAAAGGTGTTTCGTTGTCCTCGCCGCCTCCGGCAATGAACTGCCATTGGTCGTGATCAGCACGGTGAAAAACGCAGTACATTGGAGTTCCATCGACAATCCGATATGGTATTGCAAGTATTTGAAAGGGTGCACGCATTGCAATCCTCCTCGACACAATTAGCCTTATCTTGTAGCAAAACGGACGAACGCCGTCAATGGTCAAGATGAACGGCTGCGCCGCCATTGACAGTGCCCGTCCGTTTCGCTTTTTGGCAGACAAGGCGGCGGTTGCCGCCGATTTCCATTTGGGAAATGGCGCTTGCTATCATGAGAAACGGAGAATAGCAAGCACAGCAAGTGTATGTACACTTGCGAAATCCGGCGTGGTACGACCGGGATTTCCTTGCAGAATAGCAAGCAAATCCGGTGAGTACCCACACCGGAGCTTGCCATTCCGGCAAGCAATGCACGGTGGTACCCACTTCTCATTACCTGCCAACTGCGAAACGCACTTGGCAAGCAATGCTCGTGTTTATACACCTGTGCAATCTTGTTGTGGAAATGCCCCAAACCCCTGAACGATTTCAGAGAAATCGGCTGCGCTCCTGCGGAGCTGAACATCACTCCATCTTGAAAAGTGAGTCAGGGATTTTCGGCTCACGGAGTTCAGGCATATCCGGTTTTTCCTCATATCCGTCGATCGCCACTTGGCGAAGGTAAGCGCTCATATTCTCTATCCCAAGCTGTGCCATCCTCGCCTTTATCAAGCTGAGTTCTCTTTCGTCTACGAAGAATTTGACCTGTATCGGTCGCTTGCGATTCCTGTTGTCTGGCATAGATGCTATCCCGCTCCTGTTCAGTTATCTCTTGTCCGTAGTGAAAAGCTTTACTGTGTCTGTTGGATTCTTCAATTCGGTCTTGAAGAATTCTGGATACATCTTAATGTCCTCATCGAGCGAAGCCCACACCAAGTGTTCTTTGCTGTTATCTTCCATAAAGCTTTCGCTGATCGGCGCAAAAGCATCAGGCACTTTCATATAGAAGAAAAGCGAAATCTCATAAATCAGCTTGTTCCGATTGGAAGGCATGTCGCCATAGAAATAGTTTTCATGCACAAAGCCAAGGCGGTCAATTTCCATCTGAACGCCTGTTTCCTCCAGCACCTCACGGACGACAGCCTCTTCTGCTGTTTCACCGAATTTTACCCTGCCGCCAACGGAGTAGAGATAGTCTCTGTCATTGCCAACCATCAAAATCTTTCCATCCTTCATGATGATTGCGCCGACACGAATATTCAAAATTCCATCGTCACAGGCTACGCACATATCTTTGTTCATTGTTTTTTCTACCTCCGCACACAGTTTCAGTGCTGTCATTCTTGCTTTTATCAAGCCAAGTCCTTTTTCATCTACGAAGAATTTACCTGTTTTGCCGATTCCAGTTCCTGCTGTCAGGTATGCCTTACCCTTCTGACTTTAGGATATGTTCTCGAATTTCTGATTCATGCTCTTGACAATAGACGTAGCTGATTCGCATAAAATCTTCAATATTCTGGCTTCTGTACATAGCGTCCAATGTGTCAAGAATAGGTTTCCCATCTACCATCATATCGAAGAAATACGGATAGACACATCCACCGTTTTCTCTCGGGAAATATGGGTTGATGGAGCTGAGCCGCTCATCTCTCATCACAGATTCAACCACCATTTCACTCAATATCCATTTGAGAGAGGGACGTTCATATTCGTCGTAGCTATCTCCAAACAACTGGTTCCATACATAGAACCAAACAAAGTGTATGATCTCATGTATTCCACCACCAATGGCACCCTTTGCGCTGTTCAAATAAAATGTGTCATAGCAGTGCTCTTTTAGAAAACGCGGCTCAATAGGGTTCAAACTCAAATTGCAGCGCAGGTCATTAAACAAGCCTGTGCAATCTATGCTGAAAGCCTCTGATAAAGCATCTGTAATCTGCGCTTTGCAAGCGTTCCAGTGATGAGAATATAAGGTCACCTTCTCGTTGATTGTGTTCTCCAACTCAGCATACGCGGCCCTCATGGTACGTTCAATGTAGTCTTTTCTTTCTGCAACTGGCAAACTTGCAGCGAATGTCCTGTCAAGCTGCGGATAGAAATGGTATAAAGGTTCAGACCAGAATTCAGATTCTCCTTCGGCTTGAAAATGCATGATACTCTGAATCATGTAATCGACACCGGGATTTATAAATGTAACTTCCATAAATCGTTCACCTCTGTGTCCTTTCCTCGTATATCTTTCTCAGCTCGGTATTCGGTGTACCAAACTTTTGCTTATCATGTAATCTGTTCCATAAGACCGTACTCAGTAACTGCTTCAGAATACATCTTTGTGTTGCCGTTCAAAACGAAATCAGCATGCGCCAACGGGGCATTGCGGATCAGATCGTCAAACGTGCCCACCCGTTTGTGTATACACACAGTATAACACAGCAATCATTCTATTTTCAATAGGCGCGACGGAAGTTATCGCCATTTAGCAATATTATTTTGTGCTAAAATCTGATTTTTCGATTCTTACAGTGTCAATCATACTCTGCATCGAAATACCTATCTATCGACTTTACGGTTTTGAGGGGTATTTTGCTTGACCACAAATATACGCACTCCCCAGCGAACGGTATCCGCTATGCAGCGATTCGCTGTTTCACAAAAGAACCACGCAGAGGCGATAACTATTTCACCCTTTTCGTTATCTTTGCTTTTCAGCGCAAAAAACAGGCGATTCTCGACCCTCAGATGTACAAAAACAGGCAGCACCCAACCGAAGCTGAGTGCCGCCTGTTTTGTTGTCCAATCCTGCTTAGCAGATGCCGATTTTGTAGTTTTCTCAGATTACTGTCTTATCGGCACACGGCATAAAGGCCCGTTTTTTACTTGAACCCAGGTATGCACAGCCATCCTTGCGTGTGATCGTGCGCAATTTTAGTTGTATTCCAAGGTTGCCGCCAAAATACGGCCGGTCTTTGCCGGCCCTTTCCTGCTACTTCATTTGCATAATTTGAATTAAACAATTTTTCTTTGAGCAAACTCATAAAATGGACAAAAACACTACTGAAAACAGACCCCGAAAGCTGATTAGTATAGCCGCCGGCGTAATTACAGGGCTGTGCAACGGCCTTTTTGGAGCCGGAGGAGGCATGGTTGCTGTGCTAACTCTAAATAAGCTATGTAAAATGCCGGCGCAGAAAGCGCATGCAACCGCAATCTGTATCATGCTGCCTTTGACCGTAGTCAGCATAGCGGTTTATCTGTTCAATAACGCAATACAGTGGGACATGCTTCCGTGGACAACCCCAGCCTTTTTTATCGGAGGATTGCTTGGGGCTAAACTGCTCGGGAAGCTAAGCAAGCTATGGCTTAACCGGATTTTTTCCATATTAATGCTTGTCGCCGCCTTATGGATGATATTTGGAGGTTAATGTATGGCCGAATTATTGTGCATAGTTGGCGGGCTTATCTCCGGAGTTGCGGCAGGAATGGGAATGGGCGGCGGAACGGTGCTGATACCCATTCTAACCCTACTCGTCTCTATTGACCAACATGCGGCTCAGGGTATAAATATGATCTCGTTTTTACCTGCTGCTCTAGCGGCAATTTTTATCCACCGCAAGGAGGGACGCATAGACTTCAAGGATTGCATACCTATAATCATCGCAGGGATTATAGGAGCTGTTGGAGGTTCAATGCTCGCCATGGTTATTTCATCAATATGGCTTAAAAGAATATTTGGAATATTTTTGCTGGGCCTGGCGATTATACAGCTTATATCGGGCGAAAAGAACAGGAATAACGGCAGCGAAGTTAAGAAACGGGGCCGTTAGCAATACAGCCCCGCTAAGTTAACCAGACTAGTTCTCAAATGGGAATACATAATTCAGTTTGAACATGTCCCTGATCTCGATCAATTCCTTCTGCACACCGGAGCCAACGGGGACCCCCTTATCCTTCCTGTCAAGCCACGCGATATACTCCTTCTCTCCAGCCGTATATATGCGGTCATGCCCTGGCGCTTTTTTTGAGGCCCTCAGCTCTCTAAGGATATCGCCGCAGATTTTCTTGAATGTCTCGCGTCCCATGAACGCATCAGGATCTATCGCTATAAAGAAATGCCCCAAATGATAAGGAACCCTCTTTCCGTCCCGCAGACCATTAAGCATCCTCATGTAGCTTCCGGCCTGCAGCGCGGCGCATAGGATTTCAACCACCGTGGCGTAACCGTACCCCTTATATCCCGCCAGATTCTCGCCCTGTCCTCCTAGGGGGGCCAGAACAGCTTCGCCCACGCTCAGAGCCTCTAATATTTTGTTGCTGTCCGTCATGGGATTGCCTTGCAAATCCATAACCATTCCCTTCGGGGTATCAAGTCCCTGACGCGCAAAGTATTCTATTGTTGCGCGCTGAGTAATAGACGTGGCGCAGTCTAGAGCGAATGGGAAATCCTCGTCGGTCGGCAAACCAAATGTTATCGGATTGGTGCCAAGCATATTTTCCACACCATACGTCGGAGCTATCGAAGGACGCGCATTTGTCCCCGTAATTCCTATAAGCCCCGCCTTTGTGGCCATAGTTACATAGTATCCGGCAATGCCGTAATGTGAGGAATTTCGGACTGCCGCCATTCCCATGCCAAGCGCCTTCGCCTTATCAATAGCCATATCCATTGCTTTATGCGCAGTTACCATGCCCATGCCGTCATGGCCGTCAATCACCAAAGTGGTCGGAGTTTCCCTTACTATTTCAATTTCAGTAACAGGATTTAATATTCCTGCGTTTATTCTATCAATATATATGGGCTTAAACCGATTCAGGCCATGGCTTTCAATCCCCCGCCTGTCGCTTTCCAGAATCACATCTGTACATATCCTCGCATCAGCCTCCGGAACGCCGACTGCTGTGAATGCATCAATAAGGAAGCTTTCAGCCAGCTCCCACGAAATGTATGGTCGTTTTTCCACTAAAAACACCTCCATGGCATGGTAATATAAATTGAATTATATCATCGTCCATCTGCTATGTAAATGATTTGTATAATCATGTTTTCAAAATTTTGCTAATGATGAAAAAACATATCATGACTTAACTAGTCACATTCTATTTACAAAGCGGAATGCATATGCTAAAATAATTCCGACCAAACTAGTAGGAATTGATGGGAGGGTTAATCCAATGAAGCTTTCCACGCGAGGACGCTATGGTCTCAAAGCAATGGTCGACCTTGCCCTTGCGTATGGACAAGGGGTTTTGATAAGTACCGCGTCACTGGCACAGCAGCAGGAGATCAGCGAGGCATATCTTGAAAGGATAATAGCCTCTTTGCGTAAATCCGGTCTTGTAACCGCCACAAGAGGCGCTCAAGGCGGTTATATCCTGTCGCGCTCACCTGAAGAGATAAGCGTATTTGACGTTCTGAATGTTCTGGAGGGAACGACTATAGCCGACTGTGTGAGCATAGGGAGGATTAAGTGCAAAAATGCCTGCAGCTGTTCGGCACGTCCATTATGGCTTAAGCTTCAAAACAGAATAAACGAAGTATTATCCGTCACCACTCTTAGGGACATGGCGGACGACTATAAAAATCAGATGGAGCGTACACAAAAATGATGAAGGTCTACATGGATAATGCGGCAACTACCGCGCTAAGTTCCGAGGTGCTCAACGCCATGATGCCGTATCTTACGGATATTTACGGCAATGCCTCCAGCGTTCACTCGTTTGGCCAGGATGCGAAAAAAGGCGTTGATAAGGCAAGGGAGCAGGTTGCCCGGGCAATAAATGCCGCTTTTGATGAAATTATCTTTACCGGCAGCGGAACGGAGGCGGATAATATTGCCATAAAAGGCGCCGCCTTTAAAAATGAAAAGAAAGGAAAGCACATTATAACGACCACCGTTGAACACCATGCTGTGCTCCATACCTGCGAGGAGTTGGCCCGCAAGGGATTCGACATTACATATCTGCCTGTAGACGAATACGGAATGATAACTCCAAAGCAGGTAGAGGATGCATTACGGGATGATACAATTCTTGTAACCGTAATGTTTGCCAACAATGAGGTAGGCTCCGTTATGCCTATTGCGGAGATAGGCCGAATATGTCACGACCGAAAGATTCTTTTTCACACCGACGCTGTGCAGGCGGTAACACATGTGCCTATAGACGTAAAGGAAATGCACATAGACATGCTTTCCCTCTCGGCGCACAAGTTCCATGGCCCTAAGGGAGTTGGCGCTCTCTACGTGCGTAAGGGCGTAGCTATTACCCCCGTAATCGTGGGAGGGGCGCATGAGCGCGGACGCAGAGCAGGTACGGAGAATGTGGCCGGGATAGTCGGCCTTGGCGCCGCTATAGAACTGGCAATGTCAAATATGGATAGGGATATGGTAAGAATCAAGGGGATGCGCGACAGGCTTATCGCGGAAATACCAAAAAGGATAGATGAGGTTAAGCTGAACGGCCACCCTACAAAGAGGCTTCCCGGAAATGTGAATTTCAGCATAAAGTACATTGAGGGTGAAGCAATACTGCTAATGCTTGATATAAACGGCATTGCCGCATCAAGCGGCTCAGCCTGCACCTCTGGCTCGCTCGATCCCTCACACGTTCTTTTGGCAATGGGCATACCGCATGAAATAGCGCACGGCTCACTGCGCCTTACCCTTAGCGGTATGACTACGGATGAGGAAGTGGATTATGTCCTTGATACACTTCCCCGTATAGTTTCAAAGCTGAGGACGATGTCGCCATTATATATAACCAAGCAATAATTGAGGGGGGATATGTATGTATACCGATAAGGTTATGGATCATTTTTCTAATCCCCGGAATATGGGGGAGCTAAAGGAGGCAAATGGCGTTGGTATGGTAGGCAACGCAAAATGCGGAGATATAATGCAGATGTTTATAAAGGTAAACGACGACGGCATAATTGAAGACGTGGGGTTTAAAACCTTTGGATGCGGGGCGGCGATTGCCACTTCCTCCATGGCCACCGAGCTGATTAAAGGCAAAAGCGTGGACGAAGCGCTTAAGCTTACCAATTCGGCGGTTGTCGAAGCATTGGAAGGACTCCCTCCCGTTAAAATACACTGTTCCGTTCTCGCCGAAGAGGCGGTAAAGGCAGCGGTTGAGGATTACAGAAAGAATCATTTGGCTGAAGACGGTTCATCGGCAAACGCAGGCTGATGAGTAAGCCCTAAAAACGGCGAACCAGCGCGTATAAAATGCAGGTTCGCCGTTTAAAGCAATATGCGCATGATTTAACCCATATAGACAAGGTTTATTTATGGTTCAGTGCAGTATTAACGGCGCCTCCATATTGTTGCCGATCTTCCCCGCCCTTTAGCCATTAATCAGGCTTGGTATAGCGTGTTTGAGCTGCTTCACAACTTCAGGGTATTTGGAAGCTAAAAAACATGGTCGTCTTAAAATATCGCGCTCCTTTTCGGCCTTTTAGGCGCTCCCAACTTTTCAACGTCCCTCCCCATCCTTATAAACCGAAACATCCTGTCCGCAGCATCGTCAAATAACTCAGTTCCCTTTTCCATTGCCTGTTCAGTTGACATTGGAGCATTTATCAGCGTCATTATTCCGGCGTTTCCAAGATTATATATCTCTTCAGCCCCACGTCCCATGGCGCCCGTAATAATGGCAACCGGGATTTTTCGCTTGGTGCAGCGTTTCATTATCCCTGCTACCGCCTTGCCGTGACGCGCGGTTTGGCAATCCAACATACCTTCGCCCGTAATTACCAGGGAAACACGGTTTAAAAGCGTTTCAAAATCAATAGCTTCAAGCATAGCGTCAATGCCCGGCATAAGCCCCGCGTTAAAAAGAGCCATCAGCATTGCCCCCATCCCTCCGGCGGCGCCAGCTCCCGCAGCGGAGGATACGTCCCTGTTTGCTAAATTGTTAAGAAGCCTGCCGTACGAGCACATGCCCCCCTCCAATAGCCTCAGTTGTTCATCATCCGCTCCCTTCTGTGGTCCATAAACATATGTAGCTCCTTTTTCTCCGGTCAGAGGGTTATCCACATCACACATCACGGTAAAGCGCGCGTCCTTAGCACGCGGGTGCACCGAGCGCATATCAATTTCAGCCACCTTAGCCAGATCCTCCCCAGCGCCTAAGAGTTCCCTGCCCTCTGCGTCAAGAAACCTTACTCCAAGCGCGCGCGCGCAGCCCATTCCGCCGTCGTTTGTAGCGCTGCCGCCAAGGCCTATGATTAAATTCTTTATTCCTTCGTCCAACGCGCGCTTTATAAGTTCGCCAGTGCCAAAGGATGTAGCCTTCATCGGGTTCAGTCTGCCGGCTGAAACGGACAGTCCAGACGCCTGCGCCATTTCTATTACCGCAGTTTTTCCGTGTAAAACCCCGTAAACCGCGGTTATTTTCTCATTGTTGGGCGACGTCGCTTCAATGCGCCGGTACGTGCCGCTACAGGCTGTTACAAGCGCCTCAACGGTACCTTCACCGCCGTCAGCAATAGGAACGGGAACGACCTTCACTCCAGGAAAATTGCGTCTGGCGGCAACCGTTAGCCTTTTGATGATCTCCATGGAGCTTAAATTGCCTTTAAACGAATCCGGCGCAAGCATGATCTTAATGCCTTTTCCTACCGGCCGTTTCCTGCCGTGCTTTTTGGGCACAACCAATCCAAACAGGGGAGCTTCTCCGCCTCTCATCCGGCCGTCGCCCTGAACCTTCCCATAATAGGTCAGGCCGGTTATACCTTCAATCCTGTTGTTCTCTATATAAGGCAGAGAGGAGTCAAGGTACATATTAACTCCCGCGTCGTTGTCAAGCTTATTAAAGATATTCCGCATATCTTTAAGCGAGCCCCCCATGAATACAATGGTGTATATGTTTTGACCCGCACTCCTGCATTCATCGCAAAGACCGCCGAACACATGCAAACCCTTCACATCTGTAACAGTAAGCACGGAAAAAACTTCCTCAAAAAACTGTTTTGCTACGCCATCGTCCGGCATAGTGCCCAGCGCGTCAAAACGTACCCCCAGCCCAAACCTTGTCACATCCATGTTAAACCACCTATATCGCTAGTTAACCGCCGCATTTTGCCTAACGGCGCGGAACTTAAGCTTGCCCTCATCCAAGTATGCCTCTACCTTATCGCCAAGCTTTATCTCGCCCGACAGCAGAACCTCGCTGAGACTATCCTCCAGCTGCTGCTGAATCGCCCTTCGAAGCGGCCTGGCCCCATATTGTATGTCAAAACCGTCCTTTGCCAGATGCATCGCCGCTTCATCTGTAACTATAAGCTCAATATTTCTGTCACGAAGCCTTTCTATTACATTAGCAAGCATCAGCTTTGCAATCTGGGCCGTCTGCTCCTGTTCAAGCGGATGGAATATTATAATCTCATCAATTCTATTAAGGAATTCGGGCCTAAACGCCTTTTTAAGCTCGGACATCATAACGTCCTTCATCCGCTCATACGAAAACTCCCTGCTATCGCGGCCGAACCCAACCGTATTATTCTGTATAAGCTTAGAGGCCCCTAGGTTTGAAGTCATGATAATTATTGTATTGCGAAAGTCTACAGTGCGCCCTTTTGAGTCCGTAAGCCGGCCGTCCTCCAGCACCTGAAGAAGAATGTTAAATACATCAGGGTGGGCCTTCTCTATCTCGTCGAGCAATAAAACACAGTAGGGCCTTCGCCTTACGCGCTCGGTAAGCTGTCCGCCATCGTCATAGCCTACATACCCAGGAGGGGAGCCTATGAGCTTTGCCACTGAATGCGGCTCCATATATTCGGACATGTCAAGGCGGATCATCGCGTTTTCATCAGAGAACATGGCTTCCGCCAGCGCGCGTGACAATTCCGTTTTGCCTACACCGGTCGGTCCCAAGAACAGGAATGACCCAATGGGCCGTTTAGGATCCTTAAGTCCGGCGCGCGCCCTGCGAATCGCCCTTGATACCGCTACAACCGCCTCATCCTGGCCAATAACGCGCTTATGAAGCTCCTGTTCAAGCCTCAAAAGCTTTGTTCCCTCATCCTCCGTCAGCTGTTTTACCGGTATCCCAGTCCAAAGGTTTACCACCTGGGCGATATCCTCTTCAGTAACGGTGCTTTCACGCTGCTCGCGCGTATTATCCCATTCTTCCCTTAAGGAGGCTATCTTAGCGCGCAGCTTCTGTTCCTCGTCCCTAAGATGAGCGGCCCGTTCATAGTTTTGATTGTTGACAGCCTCTTCCTTTTCTGTAAGAAGCGATTCAAGGGTGGATTCCATTTCCTTCATATCAGGAGGGGCAATGTATGCCTTAAGTCTTACGCTGCTTGCCGCTTCGTCCATAAGGTCTATGGCCTTGTCCGGCAGAAATCTGTCTGGAATATATCTGTCGGACAACTCAACGGCGGCCTTAAGCGCATCGTCCGTTATCCTCGCTTTATGATGCGCCTCGTATTTGTCCCTGAGCCCCATCAAAATCTGCAGTGTCTGCTCCTTTGTAGGTTCGCCCACGGAAACGGGTTGAAACCTGCGTTCAAGCGCCGCATCCTTTTCAATGTACCGTCTGAATTCATCAGGTGTAGTAGCGCCAACAACCTGTATTTCGCCTCTTGCTAAGGCGGGCTTTAGAATGTTTGAAGCGTCGACGCTGCCTTCCGACGCGCCTGCTCCGACTATGGTATGGAGTTCATCAATGAATAATATCGTATTGCCGCTTGCCTTCAGCTCGTCCAGAGCCGCCTTAATGCGCTCTTCAAACTCGCCTCTGTACTTTGTTCCGGCAAGCATTCCCGCTATGTCGAGCGATACGACGCGTTTGTCCTTCAACAAATCGGGGGTTTCACCGGCAACTATTCTCTGAGCAAGGCCCTCTATTATCGCGCTCTTGCCCACTCCCGGATCGCCTATGAGTACGGGGTTGTTCTTGGTCCTGCGGCTGAGAATCTGTATAATTCGCTGTATTTCCTCAGACCTGCCGATTACAGGGTCCAATTCTCCGTTCCTCGCCAGCCTTGTTATGTCGGCAGAATACCTGTCGAGTGTCGGTGTTTCCTGCGGGGCTCCGGTCTCGCTTTTTGGCTCCACCGCCTGATCTCCGCTTAGTCCCTGTTCAATTTGCTTTTTTAGCGATGACAGGTCCACACCCAATTCGGAAAGTATCCTCACAGCAACACACCCCTGTTCACTCAGCATTGCAAGCAGTATGTGTTCGGTGCCAATGTAATTGTTCTTATGCAGTTTTGCCTCGTACAGGCTAAGCTCCAGTATTTTCTTTGTTCTGGGAGTCGAGCCGAAACTATCCGTAAAGTGGTAGTCTCCCCTGCCGACTATAGCCTCCGACTTCGCGGCAACATCCGCTTCGCTTACCCCAAACCTATACAACGCCTTGGCAGCCGCCCCGTCTCCCTCTCTTATTAGCCCCATCAGCAGGTGCTCACTTCCCACATAATTGTGTCCAAGCTGTTTTGCGCTTTCCTGTGCAAGTGCAAGCGCTTTTTTAGCACCTTCGGTAAACCTGTCGAAAATTCCCATAGATCCTCCTTATCCGTTGTTTTTTTAACCATTATTAGTCCCTTAACGGAATCTATCATCTATTAATATGATTTTCCTCATCCTTGCCGCTCAGTATTCAAGGTGGAATTAAAAGTCCTTTAAAATGTCCCGAGTCATGGCGGCGCGGGCAACCATCTCTTCCTCAGCGCCAAGCCTGCGGCCGGCATTGATGCACAGTGATGCGGGCTGGCAACTAATCAGCATCTCGTCGGCGGTATCCGATGGAACTGGGGACAAATCCAGGCTTGCGCCCAATTTCAAGTTTGAAATATGCTGCATAGCTTCATCATATGATAACTTTCTCGCATAGCGGCACACGCCGACGGACCTGTTAGCGATGTCGGACAGTTCAATCGCGTTTTTCATCGAAAGAGCCTGCCTTATATCCATTTCACGTTCCGCTATTTGGCCGATTATGTCGTTTAAGCTCTTTATGATGTCTTCCTCGGTCAAACCAAGCGTATGCTGGTTTGATATCTGATATATATTTCCAGGGGCCCCGCTCCCCTCTCCATAAAATCCCCTAACCGCGCAGCCCAGCTTTGTTACATTCATAAGCAGGCCCTCCGCCTGGCCCGTTATCGCCAACCCGGCCAGGTGCACCATCGCTGACGCTCTCATTCCGGTTCCAACGTTTGTAGGACATGCCGTTAGATATCCGAATTGAGAATCAAAGGCGTATTCAATTCCGCTTTCTATCTGCACGTCCACCCTTGAAGCAAGCTCATATGCCTGGGATACGTCCAGCCCCTTCAATATTGCCTGAACGCGTATATGATCCTCTTCGTTTAACATAATGCTAATTCTCTCCGTTTCATCAATAAGGAGAGCCCCATAGGGACTTTTCGTTAGTTCCACGCTGCAAAGATGGCGCTCAACAAGATGGCTCCGCTGCATTTGCGTCAACTCAGACATCCGTAAAAGGTTGTATCCATTTCCATCATCAAGCGCTTTGCTTACGGACTGGATTACCTCCTCCGCCTGCTGCTGACTGAACTTGCCTACAAATGGAATGCCGTGTATATTTCGCGCCAGCCGTATACGGCAGCTCATTATTACATCATTATTATTCATTTGCCGCACCGCCTTCCGTAATAGCGCGTATCCTATCCCTCAAAACCGCCGCCCGCTCATACTCTTCTTTACCGACCGCCTCCGCAAGTTCGTTTCGCAGGTCCTTGATCTCCATCAGTTTGTTTACACCCGACCTTCCTGGGACACGGCCCCTGTGTTCAGTGCGTCCACCCTGGGCTCTCTTTATTATCGGTATTAAATCGTCCCTAAAAGTAGTGTAACATTCTTCGCATCCAAGCAGGCCAGTACGCTTAAAGTCGTCCATGTCGCTCGCGCACCCGCATACGGCGTCGGTAACAGGTTTTGCATACGCTGCCAGCAGGTCTGACAGCGTAGGCAGTTTAAATACATTTACGCCCTGAGCCCTGGCGCATTCGGCACATAAATGCTGCTCAGTCCTTTTTCCATTTATAACCGTGATGCGGTGGATCAGCGCATCGTTTTTATTGCATATATCGCATAGCATATTGCTTTACCTCCATTTGGAATAATAAGCATACTATATTATAGCACTTTCGCATGCATGAAGAACATGCGCGTCTACAAAACATATGTGAGTAGTTTGTGAAAAACGCATGGCAAAAAAACCATGGCTTATGTTATTATTATTGGAAAAGCGCGAACGGCATGGTTTAATACAAAAAATGATTTTGTTTTAAACCGTAACTGATGTATCCATCCTGCCGTACATATATATGGAGGCTTTTGTCTCGACTATAATGATAATACGGAGTGAAAACGATGATATATTTGGACAATAGCGCAACTACCCGCACCTTTGACTCAGCTGCGGAAGCTGCGAGAAATTACATGCTGAGGGACTACTTCAATCCTTCAAGCGCTTATTCGCCTGCCGTTGCTGTAGAGAAATCCGTGCTTTTGGCTAAAAAACGCCTTGCGAGCGTGATAAAAGCCAGTCCGGATGAAATTATCTTTACATCAGGGGCTACCGAGAGCAACAACATGGCGTTTTCAGGTGTCCTCAGGGCAATGCGCGGCAAGGGTAGAATAATAGTAAGCGCAGTAGAGCATCCATCGGTATATGAAACCGCTTTGACATATAAAAGCGCCGGTTATGACGTAGTTTTTGCCCAAGTGGATGGCAATGGCCGCGTCCGGCTTGATTCGTTCAGCCAGCTTGTTACACAAAACACTCAGTTTGTAAGCGTGATGCAGGTTAACAACGAAACCGGCGCTATTAACCAGATTTTCGAAATAAACGACAGACTCAAGTCTATAGCTCCCGGGGCCATTATGCATGTAGACGGCGTACAAGGATTCCTCAGGGTTCCTATCAGCGCTGAGGCCTGTGATATGTATTCCCTTAGCGGACATAAGTTTCACGCTCCCAAAGGCGTAGGCGCCCTGTATGCAAGCAAAAGGATAAAGTTTCTGGGCGGTCAGACGGGAGGGGGACAGGAAAACGGGCTTCGCTCCGGAACCGTCAATACCCCTGGGATACTGGCAATGGACGCCGCGATACAACAGTATGTCTCAAACAATGATACGTATGTTAACTCAATGATGCGCTGCAAACTCAGGCTCGCCGAGAACCTTCTAAGGATCAGGGACACCGTTATAAATGGTCCCGCTCCTCTTGACGGCGCTCCGCATATACTTAACGTCTCGTTCATGGGTGTAAGGGGCGAGGTCCTTTTGCATGCGCTTGAAGAACGCCAGATCTATGTCGCTACGGGTTCGGCGTGTTCTTCCTATAAACATGGAAAGAACCGGATACTTGAATCAATGGGCGTAAAAGGCGAACGTCAGGAGGGGGCGATAAGGTTCAGCCTGTGTCCATTTAATACTATTGCGGAGATGGACGAGGCGGCAACAGCTATTGAGAGTATGGCGGCGTTCCTGCGCAGATACCGCCGTAGATAGCTGGAATTCTAGCGCATACAGCCGTGAAAAAATGATTTAAGGAGAACAAATGATGGAAAACGTACTATTGATCAGATATGGGGAATTGCATCTAAAGGGATTGAACCGTCCTTTTTTTGAGCGCAAACTCATAGAACGCATAAAATCAGCGCTTTCGGGAATGAACGCGCAAGTGCGCCGGGAGCAGGGAAGGATATTCGTCTTTGGCATTGACCCGTCCATGAATGAACAGGCGGTTTCAAACCTCAAACGGGTTTTTGGCATACACTCTGTCAGTCCTTCCGTTGGCGTTAATAAGGACTGGAATACAATAAAACAAGCCGCCTGTTCACTCATGGAACGCGCGTTGGCTGCGAATGCTTCAAGCACATTCAAGGTATACTCAAAACGTTCTGACAAGCAGTTTGAGCTTAATTCTGTCGCCATCTGCAGGGAGCTGGGCGGATACCTGCTCTCAAGGTTTCCAAAACTCAGTGTTGACGTTCATTCGCCTGACATACAGCTGTGTGTTGAAATCAGGGACATGGCATATATCTATACCGAGGAAGTATACTGCGCGGGCGGTATGCCCGTAGGAACAGCCGGACGTGGTACGCTGCTTATATCCGGCGGGATAGACAGCCCCGTCGCAGGCTATATGATGGCCCGCCGCGGACTCGAACTAAGCGCAGTGCATTTTTACAGTTATCCGTACACCAGCGAACGCGCCCGCGATAAGGTGGTTGAGCTTACGCGCATACTTTCAACACATTCCGGTGCAATACGGCTCCATCTTGTACCGTTTACGGATATTCAGCTTAAAATATACGATAAGTGCCCACCAAAAGAGACAACCATCCTTATGAGAAGAGCAATGATGCGGATTGCTGAGATTATTGCGCGAATGGACGGAGCACAGGCCTTGATTACGGGGGAGGCGCTCGGGCAGGTTGCAAGCCAAACGCTCCAAGGCCTCCGCGTTACTGACGATGCGGTTAACATGCCGGTATTCCGTCCTCTTATCGGCTTTGATAAGGAGCACATAGTAAATGTAGCTAAAAAAATAGGCTCATTCGAAACTTCCATACTTCCTTATGAGGATTGCTGTACAATATTTGTTCCCCAGCATCCCGTAACAAGGCCTGATATTGAGGTCATACGGAAAAGCGAATTGTCAGCCGACCTTGACGAATTGATTTCCAAAGCTGTTTCCGAAAAGGAATTGCTCGTTATATCCGATATGGATGAGTAATTTAAGCATAGCAAGGATGCGCGGCATTATGAAAGGAGATAATTAAGGAAGAATTCGCTCTTTTAAAAGCGCAGTTTGTAATTGGTATAATTCAGAATAGTTCATTGATAGCGGACATGGTTTGGATATGGCGTATTCCAGGAAGATGATCAAAGCGCATTATGGTTAAGTTTGTTCAGCAATACGCCCTGAAAAGATCGAAAAACGGTTATGATCCTAACGATAGAGCCTATGATCGAATACTAGAGTAAATTATGTACGAATGAAACCCGAAGAGATTGCCGCAACCGCTGAAGATGGCTCTGATAATTCCAGCGACGCTTTCAATAGAGATTAAAAGCGTGACCATGGGTTACATGGTTTGCGTAGAAAAGTCTTCCATGTACAAGGGGAGGCAGTACGGCACAGCCATGACATAGGGGTTGTAACTGTTTCTTTGCAATACCCCTCTGTCGGCTTCCTTGACAGCTCCCTTTATACAAGGGAGCCCAAACTTCGGGATTGTTAATGGCCGCAGCCCTTGGCTTTAAATCCGGCTCTGACGACATGCGTGTCGGAACGGATGAAAACCGTGAGGGTTTCGTTCTTCAGTGGGTTTTGCCTCGGGCGGCTTAGAACCTTTTTTGCAAAAAAGGTTCTAAGCACTCCAAAAAACGCAGAGGGAATAGTATAAGATTTGGAACATCTCCTCAATTTTATAATCCATCAAATATCAGCGGCATGTACGGTGATTTTTGATACCTTTATAGCAAAACATGGCCTGACAGCTGCTTGTAACCGAAGGACATATTTTGCGGGTTGATTTCACGATGCGCTCAACAAGCGCGTCACGACGCCGAAGGGCGAGAGGCAAAACCCATAACCTCAAAAAGCGGCTTCGCCGCTTTTTTGACACACTGAGCTCCCTTTATGCCATGGAGCCTTTTATTTGCTTCTTTATACATGGTATGCCTTTGCCATCTCTTTACTTTAATACAAGTAATCTAGGCAATATGGTATTGATGTGGTTTCACGCGGCGTTAACTTTACACTTAAATAACAGATTATGTTAATTCATTAACTGTTATTATGGTGTTCCTTGAGGTAGAATAATGACGGAAAGCATAATGGAGGTATGGCAATGAAATGCGCCGTAATAGACGTGGGCTCTAATACTATACGATTATCAGTATATAAAGCCGAAGGCACAAGCTTTAAAATACTCTTTTCCGAAAAGGTTATGGCTGGGATAGCCGGCTATGTAAACGAAGGCGCGCTGTCAAAGCGGGGTATTATGAAAATATGCTCGGCATTAAACGAATTTAAACAGCGGCTTGAAAACTTTGAAATAGATAGGTTTGCTGTGTTTGCGACCGCCTCGCTTCGCAATATTATAAATACTCATGAAGCAATAAACCACATATACGAGTCGACAGGATACAATGTCGAGGTGATATCCGGCAATGAGGAGGCCATGCTCGATTACTATGGCGCGCTTCATTCAATAGACGCGCAATCGGGTTCCCTCATAGATATCGGCGGCGGAAGCACGGAGGTCGTATCCTTTTCAATGGGCGCGCACAACAACGCGCTAAAGACTTTAAGTTTCCCTCTGGGTTCCCTTAACCTTTTTTCACGTTATGTTTCCAAAATCTTTCCCAAGCCAAGCGAACAGAAAAAAATACTTCGCGAGATAAATAGTGCTATAAATAGCGTCGATATAAACGCTTTCGCCAAGAACTCAATGATATGCGGCGTTGGAGGTACGGCTCGCGCTACTTTAAAGCTCATTAATTCCATATATGATTTCGAATCCAGCAACCGAAGCTTTTCATCGGATCAGCTTGACAAGCTTTATAAAACTCTATGCGCTAATGACGAGACGGCCAGGAACCTGATTCTTAAGAACTGTCCTGACAGGGTGCATACCATAATTCCAGGCTTGTTTATTTTAAAAATATTGACCAACAGGCTTGGTGGTAATAGTATTATCGTAAGCGAATACGGAGTCAGGGAGGGTTACCTGTGTCACAGGATACTAAAGACCGCCTGAAGACCTTTACGCTTGATACCACATATACCCAAAACAGGGAGCTCAGCTGGCTTGGCTTCAACAAGCGGGTGCTGGAGGAGGCCTCTGACGCCACCGTCCCTCTGCTTGAGAGGTTAAAGTTTATATCCATATTCACCAGTAATCTTGACGAGTTTTTCATGGTTAGGGTTGGCAGCCTTTTTGACCTGTCGGTGATCGCTCCAGACATGTTAAATAACAAGACAGGCCAAACCCCCCGCGAGCAGCTCGACAATATCTTTAGTGCGATCCCGCCGTTAATGAAGCTGAGGGACAGGCTGATGCATAGAATTGATATATCGTTGCGTGATAAGGGCATATACGACCTTTCCTTTGACGAACTCACAAAAAAGGAACGGAAGCATGTCAATGATTATTTCCTCAGGTTTATCATGCCGATACTTTCACCTCAGATTGTAGACCCATGGCATCCATTTCCCCATCTTGCCAACAAACAGCTTTATATAGCCTCTTTATTGACTGGCAAAAAGGGCGGCATTCATCTGGGACTTGTTCCCGTACCCTCCCCGCTGCCGCCGCTGTTATGGCTTGATACCCCTAGCCGCTTTATTCGGGTGGAGAATATTATAAAGGCATATATGGATTCAATATTCAATATGTATACCGTCGTAAGTATCAATACCATCTCCGTAACGAGGAACGCGGATCTAAGTTTTGATGACGAAAAATTTGACGACGAGGACACCGACTATCGGCATCATATGAAAAAGTTGCTTAAAAAACGCGATCATCTTGCCCCCGTGCGTTTAGAGCTCCAGGGCGAACCGAACGCCGCGCTATTAGAGCTGCTATGCATGCGTTTGAATATTGATATGAGACAGACATATAGCTTTCAATGCCCTATTGATTTAAAATATACATCTGGAATTAAAGACGCCATACATCCCGCTTTACGCGCTGAGCTTACCTATCCTCCCTTTATTCCAAGGTATCCCGAATGCCTTGATGAGGATAAAAGCGTGACCAAGCAGGTGCTTAAACGAGACCTAATTATATTTTATCCTTTTGAGCAGATGACCCCCTTTATTCAACTTTTAAAGGAATCCTGCTCTGATCCGTGCGTTATCTCAATAAAGATTACCGTGTACCGGCTTGCTCCAGATTCCATGGTGGCTCACCTATTATGCGAGGCTGCTCAAAACGGGAAGGATGTAACCGTTTTAATGGAACTGCGAGCAAGGTTTGATGAGGAGAATAATATAAAATGGGCGGAAAGGCTGGAGAGAGCAGGATGCCGCATAACCTATGGAATCGATGTTTATAAGTGCCACTCAAAGGTATGCCTTATAACGAGAAAGGCGCGCGGGAAAGTAAGGTATATTACGCAGATAGGCACCGGAAATTACAATGAAAAAACAGCTTCTAGCTATACGGACCTATGCTTAATCACCTCGGATAATGAAATAGGCGTGGACGCTACCTTATTTTTCCAAAATATAGTTATCTCCAACCTGGATGGTTCCTATCAAAAGCTTCTTGTAGCCCCTTTTGGCCTTAAAGCAGGAATACTTAGACTTATCGATGAAGAAATAGCCAAGGGTTCAAATGGGAGGATTACGATTAAGGCCAATTCCCTGACCGAACGCGAGATTATCGATAAGCTTTCTGAAGCGTCCGTCGCGGGTGTACGGATTCAGCTGATACTTCGCGGGATCTGCTGCCTTTTGCCAGGCGTAAGGGGAAAAACGGAAAACATAAACATAACTAGCGTAGTAGGCCGGTTTCTTGAGCATTCACGGATTTATTGCTTTGGCCAGGGTGAAAACTCAAAGATTTATATCTCATCTGCGGATCTTATGACGCGCAACGCAACCCGCCGGGTAGAGGTCGCCTGCCCTGTGCTGGACGCCGACGTTAAACGCCAGCTGATGGAGATACTGGATATAATGCTGGCCGATAACGTAAAATCCAGGGTTCTCAATCCAGACGGCTCATACAAAAAGAAGTCCGCTGCCGACGAAACCTGTATGGACTGCCAAAAATGGTTTATGGAAAACAGCATTCAGCGCCCACATTCCACTTCCAGTGCGGATGCTAGGCATAGCCTGTTTTATCGAACAAGAGAAAAACTATCTAAAATATTCCTCAAGCGCAAAGATTATATGTAACAAGCGCGCCCAGCCCAAAGGGGCAATGGACGCGCCGCAAAATCTATTATATCAATATGCCTTTGCAAAATATGTAAGCGCTTTTGCGGGTTTACCACAGTGAACGCACACGTCCCCTATGGCGCTTTGATCAAAGGGCATGCACCGTGTGGTGGCGCCCGTTTTCTCCTTGATGGCCTCCTCACATTCGCGTTCCTGGCACCACATTGCCCTCACAAAGCCATTTTTAACGCCCTCTTTAAGCTGCTCAAAAGTAGCCGCATCTACGGTCTTTGATTCCCTCATGGCCAAAGCCCTTTCATAGAGTCCCTTGTGAACGGCATTGAGCGTATCCTTTATAGCGGCAGTTAAACCCTCCATTGGCAGCACTGACTTTTCGTGATCATCCCTGCGTACGATGACGACCTGCGAGTTTTCTATGTCCTTCGGTCCGATTTCAAGCCTGACCGGCACGCCCTTCATCTCCCACTGGTTGAACTTCCATCCGGCGCTCTGGTCGCTGTCGTCAACCTTTACGCGTATTCCAGCTTCCTTAAGCTGCCTGAAAAGCTCGTCGGCCTTTTCTAAAACGCCCGGTTTATGGGCCGCAATAGGAATGATTACTACCTGTATCGGCGCGACCCTTGGCGGCAGTACCAGTCCCCTGTCGTCTCCATGCACCATTATAACCCCGCCAATCATCCTGGTCGAGGTTCCCCACGACGTTGTGTGGCAGTATTCCAGCTTACCCTCACGGCTGAGATAAGTTATGTCATAGGCTTTAGCAAAGTGGTCTCCCAGATTGTGGGAGGTTCCCATTTGAAGAGCCTTACCATCCTGCATAAGGGCCTCCATGGTATAGGTTGCCAGCGCGCCGGCAAACTTTTCCTTCTCGCTCTTGCGACCAGATATAATAGGTATGGCAAGTACGTTCTCCATAAAGTCGCAATATACCCCCAGCATGCGCTTTGTCTCTTCCTCCGCCTCCTCCGCGTTTGCGTGAGCGGTATGCCCTTCCTGCCATAGGAACTCTGTGGTCCTGAGAAACGGACGCGTGCTCTTCTCCCAGCGTACCACGTTTGCCCACTGGTTTATAAGCACAGGCAAATCCCTATACGATTGTATCCATTTGCTGTACATGGAGCAGATTATGGTTTCGCTGGTGGGCCGTACGCACAGGCGCTCGGCAAGCTCCTCGCTTCCGCCGTGGGTAACCCATGCTACTTCGGGAGCAAAGCCTTCTACGTGCTCTGCTTCCTTCTTTAACAGATTTTCGGGTATGAACAGCGGGAAATACGCGTTGACATGTCCGGTTTCCTTAAACCTTGCGTCCAACTCGGACTGTATTAGCTCCCACACCGCATAGCCGTACGGCTTTATAACCATACAGCCCTTAACTTCAGAGTAGTCCACCATATCTGTCTTTACAACTACATCGGTATACCACTGAGGGAAATCTTCATTTCGCGATGCGATATGGGTTACAAAATCTTCATTCTTTTTTGCCATATTAACCTCCTAAATAATAAAACCCGCCCCCTAATATAAGGGCGGGATAATACACGCGGTACCACCTTACTTTGTACTCTTGCGCCTTTAACGCGGGCATGCGTCAGGGCATTTCCTCCCTGCGGCTCAAAGGGCGGGACATTCGCAACCGACTGCAACCCTCACAGCAAATGGGAAGCTCTCTTTAGTCGACATATCAAACTGAACCCTTATCACAGCCTTAGTAAAGTTAATTATAACATGGTTGCTCATCGGTGTCAATCGTCACTAAGTATATCGTCAATAAGCGCGTCAAGTTCTTCATCCGTTTCAAAGATTAAAGGATCCTTTTCGTTTTCATCAACCTTTATTTCATCCACGGTCCATACACGATCGTCCTCCTCGACATCTTCAGCACGGCTCTCTTTATCCTCCACCGGTATGTCGCGCCCCTGAATAGCGTATATGCTCTGCATAAGCTCTGCCGGATCCTTATAATCCTTCGGAAGTCTGCCCTGGTCCATGCCCTCGTGGTATTTGGGCAGCGTTTCCAATGCGTAATCCACATCGGTCTCAGGATTGATGCCTGCTATAAAGTCGCCAAATTGAGCTGCAAAGGTTTTTGCAGCCTCCGCCGCCTGCGTCAAATAGCCGTTAAGCCTGTCAATATTGTTTCTATATTCGCTTACGGCACGCTCCGCATCGTCCATCCTTCTTCTGGCCTCAGCCTGTGCGTTTTCAATTATCAGGGCAGCCCTTTCGTTGGCCTCGTTGATGCTCTCCTCAGCCACGGCAAGCCTCGCCTTCGCCTCATCCTCTGCGTCTTTTATTATAATGCACGCGCGGCCCTTGGCATCATCTACGGTTTTTGCGGCCGACGCCTGCGCCTCCGTAAGCGCTCCGACAATGGCGTTTTCCTTTGTTCTGAACAGGTTGAGTTCAGCTTGTAGGTTGCTCTGTTCCTGTCTTGCGGCTACAAGCTCTTCGTTTAATCGTTCAATTTCCTGTTCCAGATCGCGTACTCTTTTGGCCATGGTGTTACCTCCTGTTTTATATACGGTTTATTATGCTCAGTTTCATTCCTGAATCGGCGGCAAAAATCCCATATGCGCATATCCTCTCGGAAGTACGATCCTCCCACGCGGAGTCCGCGCTATAAACCCCAGCTGCATCAGATATGGCTCATACACGTCCTCCACCGTAGCCGCATCTTCGCCTGTAGACGCGGCTATAGTATCCACGCCCACAGGGCGTCCCGCAAACTTTTCAATCATGGTTGAGAGAATCCTTCTGTCCGTTGCGTCCAGGCCAAATTCATCAATCGACAGCATATCAAGCCCAGCCTGAGCTGTTTTTTTATCTATAACGCCGTCACCCCTTACCTGCGCGTAATCCCTGACACGCTTAAGCAGCCTGTTTGCGATCCTTGGAGTGCCGCGCGACCTGGACGCTATTTCCGTTGAGCCATCATCATCTATTTCAACACCCAGTATGGATGCGCTGCGTACTATTATTTCCCTCAAATCCTCATTTGCGTAAAGCTCAAGCTGCTCCTTTATGCCAAACCTGTCCCTTAGCGGCGACGTCAAAAGCCCCATTCGGGTGGTCGCTCCAACTAGCGTAAATGGTTTCAGCTCAAGCCTGAGCGACCTGGCCGCCGGACCCTTTCCAAGAACTATATCCAGCTCAAAATCCTCCATTGCCGGGTATAGTATCTCCTCAACGCTTGAATTCAGCCTATGTATTTCATCGATAAACAACACGTCGCCAGGCGCAAGCTTTGACAATATGGCCGCAAGATCTCCGGCATGCGATATAGCCGGCCCGGAAGTCACGCGCAGATTCGAACCCATCTCGTTTGCAATTATTGAAGCCAGCGTCGTTTTTCCTAATCCTGGAGGGCCATATAGAAGCGCGTGATCAAGGGGTTCGCCCCTATGTTTTGCCGCTTCAATATATATACGCATGTGCTCCTTGACGCCATGCTGACCTATATATTCATTCAAAAAGCGTGGTCTTAGGCTGTACTCGGCCTGATCGTCCTCTGCAAGCCACGATGAGGTTATGAGTCTGTCTTCCATCTAAAGCCTCCTCCTAAAAACCGCTCGGTATGGCGCGGAGAGCCTCGCTTATCATATCCTCCAGGCGTTCACAGTCGGACGCGGCAGCTACGGCTCGGCCCTCCGTTACGCCGTCATAGCCTAGAGATACTAGCGCGGCCACGGCTTCCGTTCGCATTTCATTTACGCTTTGGCCTCCCTTCACCGATTCCGGCGCAGTCGTTCCAAATGCTCCTATATTTCCCTTCAGCTCCAATAGCAGCCTTGCCGCAGTCTTTTTACCTATACCGGACACGCCGTCAAAGGCGCTTACATTTTCAGTTAATATAGCTGTCGTAATGTCCTGCGGGGTCAGCGAACCGAGAATGCTTATGGCGGTTTTGGGGCCTATCTTTGACACCGCTATTAGCTTTCTGAACATCTCCCGCTCTTCCTCATCAAAAAAGCCATACAGCGTCTGCGCGTCCTGAGAAAACTGCAGATGCACAAGCAATCTGCATTGGCTTCCAACCCCAACGCGTTTTAGCGTATTGGCGCTGCATATAAGCTCATATCCAACTCCCAAAGCGTCTATTATCGCCCTGTCAGCTCCAACACTGTCGACGACGCCCCTGATATATGCATACATAGTTTTCTTACCTTATTTTATTTTAAATTCTTCTGCCGCAGGTTCCGGCGTGCTAGCGTGACAGATTGCAACGCCGAGAGCGTCGGCCGCGTCATCCGGTTTTGGTACAGATTTAAGGTTCAGCAACAGCCGCACCATCTCCTGCATCTGCTTCTTATCGGCATGTCCATCCCCCGTAACCGCGGACTTTATCTGCATCGGCGTATACTCATAAAGGGGGAGTCCCTCCTGCTGGGCCGCAAGCAGCGCCACGCCCCTTCCTGCGCCGACGAGCATAGCGGTTGCGGTATTTCTATAAAAGAACAGCTCCTCAAATGCAATACACGCCGGCTGATAGAGCTGTATAAGCTGTCTGGCCCCAAGATACAGTCTCTCAAGCCGTTCTGGAAAGGGCATGCTACTGCGTGTCTCGGTTACGCCGTAATCAATTACTCGAAGCCTGTTTCCATCTGCGTCGATAATCCCATACCCCATTATTGCGTATCCTGGGTCTATGCCTAAGATGATCAATACCATACCTCTTTTTGAAACGATTATATCACGTATAAGAGCCGCGCACAAGAAAAGACGTGCGGCTCGGTATTTTCATGGCATTAAAAAGCAAACATGGTAATTATAAAAGCCTCTTGTTATTATTAAGTTGGAAATAAATCGATATTTACACAGAGGATATGATGGCAGTCCCAGTGTGTACAGAACCGCATATTCTCTTGGCTTATACAGGACAAATCCCAGACGGATATGATCTCACCTAGGGATAAAACACAGTAAAATAAAATCCTTAATTAAAGCCGGCGCCACATATAGCGTTAAGCGGCTCAGACTGTCAAAAACCTTAGCATCGTCAAGGGCCGCAGCCCTTGATTTTAAATCCGGCTCGACGGCATGCGCGTCACAATGGAGGAGAACCGTGCGGTTTTCGTTCTTTGCGGGTTTTGCCGTCCAGCAGACCAAAGGATGAGAGGCAAACCCTTAACTTTAAAAAAGTGGCGCAGCCGCTTTTGTGACACTCTGGGCAGAGCCGCATATACCATTACGCGGCTCTGCTGTAGCCAATATGTTGCGGTCAATTCAGCTTAAATTATTTACGAAAGCCATTCGGTCAATATTCTTATAAAAAAGTCTTTAAAGGACGCCTCATCCACGGTTTTATCCGCTAAAAGCTCAACCTTTAAAAGCTCCGTCCCAGTGGAGTCCACTATTTTAAGATAACCCAGCACATCTCCCTGGGAAAAAGGCGCTGGTATTGTTTCCGGTACATCAAGGACTTTTTGTGGCGGGGCTTCGTTTTGCTGTAATAGCAAGGTAATGTCCTTTGATGAGATCAGGCTAACGCTTTTTTCGTCTCCTCCTGCTATAGCTACATCGGATGCGACAACTTCATCCTTTTTTACAAGAGTAACGCTTTTGAAAGAGCCAAAGCCATAGTCAAAGAGCTTTCCTGCGGTTTCAAACCTCTCTGAGGCGCTCGCAGCTCCCAATACGACGCCCACCAGCCTGGTTCCGCCGCGTTCAACTGAAAACACGCCGCAGTATCCCGCCGATTCTGATGAGCCTGTGGCTATTCCATCACAACCGCTATAAGATTTTAACAGCTTGTTAGGGCTAGCAAGCTGCGTTTCGGTTCCATTTGCGTGAACCAGCTTATCAAGATAGACGGAGCTGTATTCCTTAAAACAGCTGCTCTTTATCAGCTCGCACCCCACCTTCATGAGGTCGCTGGCCGATAGAACTACTCCAGTTTCCGCGCACGTAGTATAGTTTACATTAATGTCCAGCTCCTGCATCCTGGAGTTCACCCGGCCGCAAAACGCACTGTCGGATCCGCTGTACAACTCGCAAAGGGCATATATTGAATCTCCCGCGCCTATCATGATAGCGCTTTTCATCAAATCCCTGGCCGAAATCTGCTCCCCTCCCTCAATAAACGAGGTCGGTCCTTTGACCCGCGACGCTTCCTCGCTCACGCTTACCGTGCTATCAAGATTTAGCTCGCCTTTATCAACAGCCTCGCACAAAACCATCAGCAGCGGCAGCCTCGACAGACCCGCCACGTCCACAGACGCTGCGGAATTATGCTCAAGTATTACCTGCTGGGAACTCGACTCCACCAATATTGCGGCCTTAAGTCCCGACATATCGACAGGCTGGTCCGCTGACGAACCGGCTGAGAATATGCACGAGGCAGCTATCAATAAGCTCAAAAATATATTAAAAAGCCTCTTCATAAAAATCCCTCCCCCTGATGATCTATATTGCGGGAAAAGGGATTTAATGCAGCCTTGTACAAAAATCAACAGACTATGTTTAAAAAGCTCGTGCCAACAGGCCATTTCAATCCGGTAATATATTCAAATACCGTCGCGCCTATATCAGCAAAACAGCCAAGCGTTCCCAATGAAGCGCCTTCCCTTATGCAGGGGCCGGTTACAATTACGGGGGTGTATTCTCTGCTATGGTCTGTGCCGGGCGTTGTGGGATCGCACCCATGATCAGCCGCGATGATAAGCATGTCTCCGGATTTCAAAGCTTTTATTATCTCTGGGAGCCGACCGTCAAAGTATTCCAAGGCCTTAGCATATCCCTCCATATCGTTTCTGTGCCCGTACAGCATATCAAAATCCACTAGGTTTGCAAATATGAAGTCCCCAGTACCTTCTTTTATAAAACGCAGTAAGGATTCGATGCCATCGTGGTTATTCCTGGTATGATCCGACATCGTAATGCCCCTGTTGGCGAATATGTCCTCAATTTTGCCTATAGCTATTGTGTCTTTATTATTTTTAAGCAGGCCGTCCAGAATCGTGTCTCCGGTGGGAGGAATGGCAAAATCCCTCCTGTTTTCGGTGCGCCTATATGATCCTTCCGATCCCAAAAACGGCCTTGCTATCACGCGTCCCACGTAGTATTCTCCATTAAGCATTTCGCGAGCCGTTTCGCACATGCCGTACAGCTCGTCCAGAGGTATTACCTCCTCGTGCGCTGCAATCTGAAATACGCTGTCCGCTGATGTATATACTATCGGCTTGCCCGTACTGACATGCTCGTCTCCCAGTTCCTGTATTATAACCGTACCCGACGCTACCCTGTTACCTATCGTGCCCCGCCCGATCTTTCGTTCAAAGTCGTCCATCAGCTCCTTTGGAAAGCCATAGGGGAATGTGCGAAACGGTTTTTCCATTATCAGCCCCGCCAGTTCCCAATGGCCGCTTGTAGTATCCTTCGCCTTTGTAACCTCAGCGGCCCTTCCGTAACATCCCGTGGGGGCGCAACCTCCCAAGGGGAGCCCAGACCCTTCGATACGGCTTAGTCCCAGTTTATAAAGGTTGGGAAGCCTTAGGCTGCCTCTAAGCCTATATATATTTCCCAGGGTATTAGCCCCTGTATCTCCAAATTCCGCGGCGTCAGGCATCGCTCCAACGCCCACGCTGTCCAGTATTATAAGTATCGCCCTCTTTTTCATTGGGAATCACCTCAAGAATTAATTAACTTATCGTTTAGAATAATTTTATCACAGCCTGCAAGATATTTAAATCAGGTTAATCAACCTGACCAGCACCGGAGCGGCTATTCCCTGAAATACCATATACGGCAAAAAAAAGATAGCGCTTGACAATGCTGACTTCAGGAACTTCTCATCCAGCGTTGAACGTCCAAACTTCAGCTTAAGGTGCGCGTTCTGCCTCCAAACGCTGAATGAAGCTATACACAACAATATTGAGGGTATAAACAACAAAACCTCGGGGATAACAATCGCGGTTAAAAAAACGAAAACATCCTTCATGCCCGCAGAATGCAATATAGCCCCCGAAGACATGCCAAATATAAATCCCTTTATAACTATAGCGAGCGCCGCAGGCGCAATCCCCGGAAGCCAGATACCGCTTAAAAGAATAATAGCAACATACAATACCGTAGTTAATACTGAACGCAGCAGCGAAGCGCCCAATGCGGGCGCGGCATCCCCCGCGTACATAACTATATTTTCATAATACTTTGCAATTACCTCTCCATCCTGAGTTAACACCGTTGCAACTCCCGTAACGCATCCAAAGATAAAGATAAAAATTATTACGATTGCCAGAACGGGGTGATCGGATAACAACGCTCTCACGCCCTGCGCAGAATTACGCTTGCTAGCGGTCATTTTTTCACATCCTTTGTGGTGGCCTGACAAATGGATGGCATTAATTACAGTATTGTTTCTCTCTACACCAATTCCATCCGCCGTATATATTGATATTTATTATTGGGCATGGCTTTCTATGCACTAATAGTCTGTTCGTAAAACACCTTTCTTTTAACTACATCCGCTATCATACATATTAACTCTGAATTTGTAGGCTTCCCTCTTGCGTCGCTTACCGTATATCCAAATAATTCATGCTGCAAATCAATGTCTCCCTTTAACCAAGCGTGTTCGATTGCATGGCGGATGCATCTTTCAACGCATGCCGGAGTCGTATTATATATAAGAGCCACTTCCTTGTATATACCTCTTGAAAGCGGGATAGACTCCGCCGCGTTTATAGCCTCAACGGCGCTTCGTATATATTTAAAGCCCTTCATGTTTGCCGGAACTCCTAGCGACAGCAATAGCCCAGAGGCCGCGAAATCGGTCTTTTTTTTATATACGTCCTTCATAAGACCTATTGAAGGTTCAGTCTCGAACAGTTCGGTTACCCTCCACATCAGCTGTGCAGGTGATATAGGCTGTGCGATAAAAAAATCTATATTATAATCATCCAGATGTAAAATAAGCTCATCATCAAATATGGCTGAGGTAAAGAATACCTTTGGCATCTCAATATTTATATCCTTAAGTATACTCAAGACTTCTACCCCATCCTTGTCAGGAAGCTGGGCATGTATCAATATGCCATCTGGCAAGCAATTTTTAATGCATTCTACAACATCGTTGCCGTTTTTAGCGGTATATATACGATGGAAAGTACCATTCGCCTTAAAAAGGCTTACAAGCTCATCACAGTAGTTCTCATCATTATGGGCAATCAAAAGGGAATGCTGCATTGTACGCCTCCATCAGTTCATCGCGTTATACATCCAGTAGGAATAAAGCGCGTAACCCCTGGTAGGATCATTTATAAAGACATGTGTTACTACGCCTATCAGTTTGCCATTTTGTATTATCGGGCTTCCGCTCATGCCTTGCACTATACCACCAGTGGCTTCAAGAAGCCTTTCATCCGTCACCTTTATTACCATTCCCTTTGTGGCCGGATCGCTCTGATCATAGATCTTTATAATTTCGCACTCATATTCCGCTATCCCGTTTCCGTCTATCGTGGTCAAAATGGCCGCCCTGCCCGTTCGTGCCTCTTCAGGATAGCCCAGAAGTATGCCGTTTGGATATAAAGGGTTCGCTTCCACATTGTCCAGCGTCCCGAATACTCCAAACTCACAGTTGGCATCAATAACGCCTATACCATCCCCTGAGGTACTAAACGTACCCTTCAATTCTCCTGGAATTCCTTTAGCCCCCTTTGTTATTCCGACAATTCTTGAGTTTAGCAGCTTGCCTCCGCCTGTGGTTATAATCGAACCCGTATCTACATCGGTAATGGCGTGGCCTAAAGCCCCATAACGGCCTGTCTCTGGCAAGCTGAACGTCATCGTTCCCACTCCGGCAGAATTGTCCCTTATCCACATGCCCAGCTTATACACCTTATCGCCGACATCATACGCTGGTTGTATGGTGAACTCCAGGTTGCCGCCATCCCTGACTATTGAAAGAACCAGCGGCCCCGTAACCTCGTTGCAGACCTGGCTTAGATGTTCGGCGTCTTCAATTTCAATCCCATTTACTCTGGATATTACATCTCCAGCCCTCACGCCAGCCTCATATGCCGGATTTATGCTTCCGCTCTCTGTTATTACTTCGCCCATACCTACCACAAGCACACCCTTGGTATTTATATGTATGCCGACAGAATTCCCTCCTGGCATTACAAGTATATCCCTGCGCTCCTTTACATCTATTGTTTTGAGCGGTATTAAATTGAAAAAGTCTATTGTAATCGTACCTATGGTAGATCCATCCTCATAGCTGGAGTTTGTTCCAAGACTTTCATCCCCGCTTTGGGACGCCTGTATCTCATCGGTTCCCTGCACATAAAAGGGCGCGTCGATATTCAGTATATCGTTCTGGATATCGCCGTCCCTGATATATATTTCATTTGGCATCGACCTGAGGCGTTCCATCTGCGGCCCATAGTTATACAGGCATATTATGGCGCATATTACGATACCAAACGTTTTTAGCAAACATAGCTTTGTTTTTTTCATACGTATACCTCGCTCCGGCCTTGAACGCATTAATCAACGCCCTTTTTAATAAAATCGTTCCAGCTTTGCCGCCAAAGCCGGCCTCACCGTTTTATAATCTGTCCGTAACTATAATGATATGCTATTTGATGAGTCGCTTTTTAGTGCCAAATGCTACTTATTTGGTAGAAAAATCCATTTGTTTTGTCCATTTTTGCCTGAAAACTTTTATACGTCATTTGAAGCGGCCTTTCTACAAAACAGGCGCTATATGTCGCTGCAACGTGTCAAAAAGCGGCTACGCCATTTTTTAAGTTACGGGTTTTGCCGCCCTTGGGGTTCCCGGGCGGCAAAACCCGCAAAGAACGAAAACCTCACGGTTTTCATCAGGCTTTTACGCGCGTGCCATCAGAGCCGAAATTGAAGTAAAGGACCCTTGGATAATCCAGGGGTTTTTTGACAGCCTAAGGCGCTGTGCGGCGCTGTAAGAAAAATCAATTCATTTAAAAGTCCGCCATTTTATTAGTCTGCGTTCTAAAAAGGCAACCCCATAATACATTAGCGCCGCCAAGATGCAGAGCACCACTATGCTCGACATTACCAGATCCAGTTTAAATACCTGGCCGCCATATACTATAAGATAGCCAAGCCCAGCCTCTGAGACCAAGTACTCGCCGACTATTACACCTACCCAGCTCATCCCTACGCTTATTTTAAGCGCGGATATTATAGTGGGTATACTTGACGGCAGGATCACCATAGTAAATATTTGGAGCTTGGAAGCCCCCAGCGTACGCATCAGCATTTGTTTTTCCCCGCCCATCTCTACAAAACCTGATAATACGCTCATCGTGGTCACTATAACCGAGATCAGCAGCGCCATTACTATTATTGACTCAACTCCCGCTCCTACCCATACTATCAGAATTGGTCCCAAAGCAATTTTTGGCAACGCGTTCAAAATTACAAGATACGGGTCTAGAATTTGCGACAGAGTCGAGCTCCACCAGAGCAAAACGGCAATAAGGGTTCCAAGCGCTGTTCCCGCAACAAAGCCCACAACGGTTTCATAAAGCGTAATCCCTATATGTCGGAACAGCTCCCCGCCATTATATAGACTGATTACCGTTTCCACTATTCTTGATGGACTGGAGGTTATGAACGGGTCTATCCATCCCGCTTCCGCCGAGACTTCCCAAAGTCCTATTACAAATATAAGCAGCGCATACCGCATAAATACTACAAAGCTCTTATGCCTTTTTATGCCCTTAAGATATCTAAGATGTTCATCAGAATAGTTGTTTATATTCTTCATAAGAATCCAGCTCCTTCCATATCTTATCAAAATAGTCCTTGAAGCCTGGCGTATTCCGCCTGTTAAGCGGCGTATCCGGGTTAAGCTGGATTACGTGTTCGCTTTTTAGCCTTGCGGGACGTTTGGTAAATACTAGCACACGGTCACTCATGGCTATGGCCTCACACACAACTAAGGGAAACACATTAGCGAAAAAGCTTGATTTCTCTGGCATATTTTACACACCTTCAAATAGATTTTATAAAGGGGGGTGGTAAAAATGGAAGAAGTCAAAAAGGACAAAAGTGGCAAAATTATATTGCCTAAGGAACTCCAAAAGCAAATAATGTCATTTTTTATAAAAACCTCAATGCCAAAGATAGACAGGAAAAAACGCGACGAACTTTCTTAGCAATTTACGGAAAGGAAGTTTGATAATTATGAAAAATGAACAGGTTAATCAATCGATTATCGCTCCTAAATCTGCAAAATTACAGTATAACGTATTTAATGATTTAGGTATATATGTTAGAGTAAGCACAGAAGAACAGGCCCAACATGGCTATTCCATAATGGCACAAATCGACAAACTCACAAGCTATGCCGAAATAAGAAATTGGCCTATCTACGATATTTATAAAGACGAAGGCAGAAGTGGGAAAAGTATAGAAGGCCGTACAGAATTACAAAGACTTATAACAGATATTGAAGCAGGTAAAGTAAAAAACGTACTTGTATTCAAAATTGACAGATTAACAAGGTCTGTTAAAGATTTAATTGAGCTTGTCGATATATTTAATAAATATGACTGTGCCTTTAACTCTTTGGTAGAAGCAATAGATACCCATTCAGCAACAGGAAGGATGTTTATCAAAATACTGGGGATATTTGCAGAATTTGAGAGAGAAAACCTTGTAGAGAGACTACAAGCGGCATTCGAGCGAAAAGCAAAAGAAGGTTATAGTAATTGTCTATGCACTCCTTCATATGGATATAAGCGAGATTTAGGGGCGAAAGTACAGGATATTGTTCCAGAAGAGGCCGCTATAGTACAAGAAATATATAATTTATTTTTGCATGACGATTATACTATGACACAAATAGCTACAATGCTAAATTTACGCAAAGTTCCTAGTAAAAAGGGATTATTATGGAACTCAAAAACAGTGAGACTTATTTTAACTAATGTTAATTATATAGGCCAAGTAAGGTATTCTGTAAATAATAAAGATAAATATTTTGAAGCAGATGGAAAACACGAAGCAATTATTGATGAGAAAACATTCTATGCTGTTAGACATAAATTAAATATGCGAAAAGGTGCTTCACATATTAAAAGAGCAAAAGAGGACGCTTATTATTCAGGAATACTAACTTGCGGAGAGTGTGGAGAATGGTATTCACCTAAAAGAAATTATAAAAGAGGTGCTGACAATAAAACAAAAGTAATTTCAACTTCGTATAGGTGTATAAACAAAGTTAAAGGTGTATGTAAAGCACATACAATATGCCATAAAAAGATTGACGAAGCATTCGAAAACTATATACAAAATATTGCCGACTTAACATATTATGACGAAAAGGATTTAATAAGCGAACGCAGAATTGATACTATAAAAAGTGAAATAAATTCTATTAACATTACAATAAATGGCTATAAGAGCAGACAAAAGGAGATTATGAACTTATATGTAATGCAGGAAATAGACTTTCAAAGATATAGGGAAATGATGTTATCTATTGACGAGAAAATAAAAACCGCTGAAAATTTAATTTCTGATTTAGAGTTTAAATTAAATCAAGATAACATAATAACTGAAGAACATATTATTAGAAATTTCAAAGAAAATTGGGTTGTCTTGAATAACTCTGAAAGAATGAGATTTATGCAGAAATTTATCAAAAGCATTGTAATTGATATAGTTAAAATAGAAGGTGAACATTATAACACAGTTAATATTAGAGAAGTAATTTTTAATATATAAATCATTAACCCAGCTAAAATATATGCACAGCATAGGGCGGTATGTTCCTGTTTCGAAACATACCGCCCTGTGTGTGCAACCCGTTAATTAAGGGTTAATGGATTAATATT
>OHCS01000176.1_pt1 | contig 41469 bp, 29 predicted proteins | sample 1566741 | NCBI WGS metagenome assembly OHCS01 (sample SAMEA3879604, study PRJEB24766) | human gut metagenome | biome: human-associated habitat; feature: feces | place: USA | collected 1985/1987 | reverse complement strand
TGGAATCATCTTTATTTGTTCCGGTTACTTTTGCCACCTGCTCACGCTCGATCTTCTGCTCTACATGAACGTGATACAGCATACGCACAGTATCCTCCTGAATGGAGCTTATCATGCCGTTAAACATCTCGTAGGCGCTCATCTTGTATTCTACAACCGGGTCACGCTGACCGTATGCGGCAAGACCGATTCCCTGGCGGAGAATTTCCATATCGTCAATGTGATCCATCCACTTGCTGTCGATACTCTTTAAGAGGACTACTCGCTCAAGCTCACGAAGCTGCTCCGGTTCCGGGAACTCAGATTCCTTTGCCTCATAAAGCTTCACAGCTTCTTCCTTGACAATATGCTTCATCTCGTTTCTTCTCTTGCCTTTTACCTTATCTTCTGTAAGAGGCGCGATCGGAATGATCGGGCATAATGCGGAGTTGAACTCGTCAAGATCCCACTCTTCTGCGTCCACATCATCGGAGAAACACATGTCTACTGTGCTGTCCACAATATCCGTGATCATCTTGTAGATTGCGTCGCGCATATTTTCTCCGTCGAGAACCTGGCGGCGCTCCTTGTAAATAATTTCACGCTGCTCATTGTTTACCTGGTCGTAATCAAGAAGATTTTTACGGATACCGAAGTTGTTAAACTCAATCTTCTCCTGTGCCTTCTCGATCGCGCTGGAGAGCATTTTATGTTCAATCTGCTCGTTCTCTGCAACTCCGAGAGAAGTAAAGACCTTCATAAGACGCTCGGAACCGAAGAGACGCATCAGGTCGTCCTCAAGGGAGATATAGAAACGGGATTCACCCGGGTCACCCTGACGTCCGGAACGTCCGCGGAGCTGATTGTCAATACGTCTTGACTCATGACGCTCTGTACCGATAATTTTAAGACCGCCTGCCTCACGGGCAACATCATCAAGTTTAATATCCGTACCACGACCCGCCATGTTTGTTGCGATGGTAACCGCGCCTGCCTGTCCTGCCTGTGCAACGATTTCCGCCTCAAGCTCATGGAATTTGGCATTCAGTACATTATGCGGGATTCCCTCTCTCTTCAGCATACGGCTTAACAGCTCGGAAGTTTCAATGGTGATCGTACCAACCAGTACCGGCTGTTTCTTCTCATGCGCTTCCACAACTGCACGTACAACTGCGTTGAATTTTTCCTTCTTTGTCATATATACGGCATCGTCCAGGTCTTTACGCTGAACCGGTTTATTTGTAGGAATCTCCACAACGTCCATGCCGTAAATATCACGGAACTCTTTTTCCTCTGTGAGGGCTGTACCTGTCATACCGCCTTTTTTGTCATATTTGTTAAAGAAGTTCTGGAATGTAATGGTCGCAAGAGTTTTGCTCTCACGTTTTACCTTTACGTGTTCCTTCGCCTCGATTGCCTGATGAAGACCGTCAGAATAACGGCGTCCCGGCATAATACGTCCTGTAAATTCATCGACAATGAGGATTTCATCATCTTTTACAACGTAATCCTGGTCTTTGTGCATCAGGTTATGGGCACGAAGGGCAAGAATGGTGTTGTGCTGGATCTCCAGGTTTTCCGGATCGGCAAGATTTTCAATATGGAAGAATTTCTCTACTTTCTTAACTCCGTCTTCTGTCAGGTTAATTGCCTTTTCCTTTTCATTGACAATAAAATCACCCGTCTCTTCGATATCCTCTCCCATAATCGCATTCATCTTGGAGAATTCTCCGCTTGCCTCGCCACGTTCAAGCTGACGGGCAAGAATATCACACGCTTCATAAAGCTTTGTCGATTTTCCGCTCTGCCCGGAAATAATAAGCGGCGTTCTCGCCTCGTCGATCAAAACAGAGTCAACCTCATCGATGATCGCAAAATTCAGACCTCTTTGTACGAGCTGTTCTTTATATATGACCATGTTGTCACGCAGATAGTCAAATCCGAGTTCATTATTCGTTACATAAGTAATATCGCAGTCATATGCCGCACGGCGCTCTTTATTGTCCATTCCGTTTAAAATAACACCGACTGTCAATCCAAGAAATTCATGTACTTTTCCCATCCATTCAGCGTCACGTTTTGCCAGATAATCATTGACCGTAACGATATGGACGCCTTTTCCTGAAAGTGCGTTCAGATAAGCCGGAAGTGTAGACACAAGCGTCTTACCTTCACCTGTACGCATCTCGGCAATACGACCCTGGTGCAGAATAATACCACCGATAAGCTGTACTCTGTAATGACGCATACCGATACTTCTCCATGCTGCCTCTCTTACAACGGCATAAGCCTCAGGAAGAATGTCGTCAAGCGTCTCTCCTTCATTCAGTCTGTCCTTAAACTCCTTTGTTTTTCCTTTCAGTTCCTCATCTGACAGCGCCTCCATCGCAGGAGCAAGAGCTTCGATCCGGTCTACGATCGGATAAATTCTTTTCAGCTCATTATGGCTGTGGGTTCCGAAAATCTTTTCTATAATACCCATATTCTGTAATTAACTCCTTATATAAATTTAGCATCGGTAATAGCTCCGATGCCACCACTATTCTTCATTTTAACACTAACCAAAGCGTAATTCAATACTCAAAAATTGTTTTGACAACCATACGCGCACCGCCTTTTACGCACAAAAACGATACTCTTATATCGGAAATAATGATCCCATTCAGAATCATTCAATCACCGGAAGTACCAAAAGGCACATTCCGGGAGTGCAAGCGGTCGCCAAGGTCACGGGCAAGCCCGGACTTTGGCTTATCGCCATTGCAAAAAGCACAGAACCCATTCCAAAGGCTCTGTGCTTTTCTCATTCATCCGCACACAATATTTGATTATCCTGTGCTGATTTTTTTATGCATTGCTCTATGCTCTTTTTCTTCTTCTGAAAATAACAACTGCGGAAGCTACCAGCATGAACGCCCAGAACATGATCGGTGTCTGATCGCCTGTCTGAACTGCCTGACCTTTCTGTGAATCCGGATTTTTATCCTCATCTTCCTTAACGTCATCTTTTTTCACAAGCAGTTTCTCTGCATCTTTTAACGCTTTTAACATATCTTCAACGTCTTTTGCCGTCGCTTTCTTGTCTTCCAATACCGCTTTTGCTTTTTCCAAAACGTCTTTATATGCTTTCACTGACGCATCCGTATATCCGCTTAAGTCTTTCTTTTCAGCCGCTTTGATCGCTTCTTTCAATGCTTCTAACTGCTCTTTGCTCGGCTTTTTGTCTTCTTCCTGCGGATTGTCTTTCTCTACGAGAAGCTTGTCTGCATCTTTTAATGTTTTCAGCATATCTTCAACCTCTGTTGCTGTTGTTTCTTTATCTGACAACATTGTTTTTGCTTTTTCCACAACATCTTTATATGCTTCGACAGACGCATCCGTATATCCGCTTAAGTCTTTCTTTTCAGCCGCTTTGATCGCTTTCTTTAATTCCTCTAACTTTTCTTTGCTCGGCTTCATTTCCAAATCAACGGCAGCTTTCTGCAGTTTAGCCAAAGCGTCGTCTACCTCTTTTTGTGCCGCCTTCTCATCTTTAAGAACTTCCTGCGCTTTATCATATGCCGCCTTAAAAGCATTCCATGTCGAAGGAGTATACTCTTCTTCTTTATCTGCGTATTTCTTTGCGAAATCTACATAACTCTGAAGCGCAGTCTTATCCACTTTATCCGGACTCGGTTTTGCAGTCAGTCCGCTGATCGCAGTTTCAAGATCCGTCTTCGCCTGATCTACTTCTGTCTGTGAAGCATCCGCGTTTTTAAGTACCGTTTCAGCCGCTGTCAGCGCTTGCGTATACTTCGCTGCGGATTCTTCCGTATATCCCGAAAGATCCCCGTACGCTTTTTTCGCCTCATCAACCGAAGCCTGCAGTTTTGTGAAATCTGCACGTTTTACAAGTCCGTTTACCGCTGTCTCAAGCGCTGTGCGAGCCGCCTCGATATCCGCATCAAGCGCATTTTCATTTTTCAAGACTTCATTTGCCGCATCCAATGCGCTCTTAAACGGCTGCCATGTGGACGGAGTATAGTCTTTTTCAGTCTTATCGCTCACTGCATCGACCAATACTTTCAGGCTTGTCGTGTCACCTATAAAGTCAAGCATATGTACGATTTCAAGCAATTCTGTGTACGCTTCGTCAACCTGCTCCTGTGACGCTTTTTCATTATCTTTCACCTGAACTGCTTTCGCAAGCGCTGCATCTAACGCTTTTTTCACTTCAGGAACGACATGTTCATATTCCGGTTTTTCTTTCGCGCTCTGTGCGTATCCGATCAAAAATTCAAGGAACTGCTTATTTACCTGTTCCGGCTGCGGTTCTTCTTTTTTCGGAGCCATTATACGGATTTCTGCCGCAGATGCAAAGTTCTTTCCTGCCTGATCTGACAATGTTCTCACTGCATATAATCTAACGTTTGTCGCCTCTGTCTGATCAAACTGAGCCCATTTCCATCCTGAATCATTTGTCCATGTTCCTGTCGCCACTTCATGATAAGACTGTCCGTTATCATTGCTTACCTCAATACGGTATTCAACGATCACACCGTTCACCGCGCCGTTTCTTGGAAGTATACGCAGTCCGTTGACAGTCTTGCTCTCTCCCAGGGCAATATCGATCCACAGATTATTCTGGTCGTCGCCTTCATATTTACTGTGCCAAAGCGTTGACACGTCTTTATCCAGAACATATGATGCAGGTCCTTCTTTCCCTGTCTGCGGCTGCGCGCTTCCTGCCGTAGCAGTCATCCCTTCTGTCGGAAGGTCAAACTCATCATTTGCCGCCGGATTTTTTACAGAGTAGTTTTCTAAAATTTCTGCTCCGAGTGTTTTCAGATCCTGCGGTGTCGCAGTTGTCGGATACTCTTTATTGCTGCGTACCCATTCCCATTCCCACTCAAACCAGTCGATATTACTCTCATAATCCGTTCCCGAAAGCTCGTTTGTTCTTGCTGTGATCCAGCGCTGCCATCTTGCTTTATAGAAATCACCGATCAAGCCTGACCACTGACGGTTAGAGTAATCTTTCAGACCGCCTTTTTCCGCCTGATTTTTCGATCCCCATGTAGTAACGAGCGCTTTTGCATTGAACTCATACAGTTCTTTTGTAAAGTCATCCGCATTATTTGCAAGCGCTTTTGCCTGCTCTACCCATCTTCCGAGAAGGAAGTATTCGCTTGTTCCCGTTACTTTTTCCATGTCTTCGATCACTGACATGAATTTTTCCGAATATGTTTTAAAGCTGTCCAGATCTTTTGCGCTGAACGCTGCAGACATACCTTTTTGATATTCCTGAGCGCTGTTGGAAAGTACCTGCTACAAAACATTTGCCAGATCGTACTGATATCCTGCGCTGTCTTTCAGCTTATCATAATCAGCTAACAGAAGCGCTGCCGCTTCTTCAAGATCGCCTTTTTCATAGCTGATCACCGCGTTGCCCCATGTAGAAGCCGCCCCGATCGTAAGATTCGGTCTTGCATTTACAACTGACTCCGGCGCACCCTGTCCAAGGCCGTTTAAGCTCGCCTTATATACTGTTTCTTTCAAAATATCCCATGCCTGATTTGCCGACTCACTCTCTGCTCCGTATCTTCTCGTCGCATAATCATCAAGCCATGTGTCAAGATCGATCACTTCCATCTTCTGTGACGCATCATCCTGCCAGATCGTCTCGAACAAGAAATCATACAATACCGGGTTATTTACACTCGCCTCAGGAGTGATTCCGATTCCCGCGATATATTTCGTCTCATTAAATACTTTCGGAATATTATTTGCAAGGTTGTCAAGATGTCCGTGCAGTCCGAGACGTCCTCCGAAGTTATTCAGCATACAGAACAGCCACGGAGTCTTGTCAAATTCTTCCTCGTCTCCATATGCTTCCGCGCCGGGACGTCCTTCATCATAATGCGGGTCTTTCTCTGCGTACAAGTCAAGAATCAGCGCATGATCTGTTCCCTTTTCCACTCTGTCAAGACCGTTTAACAATGCAGTTGTCGGATTACCCTGCCATGACTGGATGATCCAAACCGCATCTTTGTCTGCCGTGATCATTTCAGTTAATACTTTTTCCGAAATGTCGGATGCATTCATACCGCCTGTAATGCCGCCTTCGTGGAACGGGTCTGTCGCATAATAGTTGCTTACGTCTCCGTAAACTTCTTTCTGACACTGATAGAATTTCTTCGCATATTTTTCAAATGTAGAAGAAGTTGTCTTTAACATCGTCGGACGCTGGAAGGAACACCACTCGCCCTGCTCGATCACTTCTGCATTTTTGTCATAATCGTGAATATTTGTCGGAACCATTCCGCTGTAACCTTGCAGTACAGGCTACATTCCGAGTTTTCTCATAATAAGCTGATTCTTTCTTGCCAGCTCTGTTCTCTCTTCAAACCACGAGTCATGCACCGGGCCTCCGAAACCGGAAAGGTTCGCCATATATGCCCACGCATAATATGCAGGTCCTGCAATAAAGTCTTTAATATCTTCGTGAGAATATCCAAGTTCTCCTAAAAATCTTCTCCATACTTCTTCCTGCGCTGTCGCGTCAAGAACGACGTTCACGCCGTTTAACGCCAGCCAGTCTAACTCGTCACGCCATTCCTGCTCTCCCCAGAACGCCATAGAATAAGAAAGCGTACAGTAGTTATAAGAGTAGCGGACTTCCGCCTTCGTCTCTTTAAATACTTTTTCTGTCACAACAGGTTTATTTTCCGGCATATCTGCCTGATCTCCCACTTGTGAAAGATTTACCTGACAGAAATATTTCAGATAATGGTTCAGTCCTGTCGCAAGAGAAACACCGTCGTTTCCTTTGATTTTCACCTGATCTCCATCCATGGAAAGTTCAAAGTAATCATAACCGTTCTTTTTCGGATTCTCCGCAAGTTCAAGCTTAAACCAGTCTTTGTAAGCTTTTCCGAGTCTTCTTTCGATAATACCGTAAACTTCGTTTTTCGTATCATTTTCTGTAATCTCTACATTATATTCTGACTCTTCATATTTTACTGTATTGATCTCAGGTCTTTTCTGAACTTCTGACTTGCTCTCTTTTCCTGTCACACGGACTTCGTTCAGTACAGCCGCCGTAGACGCGGAATTATATTCCATATAAACGCGGACGATTCTCGCTTCTTTTCCTTCCGCCTGGTAAACTTCTCCCTTTTCAGCATCACAGGAATCTTTTGATGTCTTCTCTGCCAGTTTATCAAAATCTCTTCCGTCCATACTTGTATAGATCGTATACTGAGAATATCCATTCTCCGGTGTATATACTTCTACCGTATCAAGGTTATAATTTTTCTCCAGATCAATATCTACATAAGACGGATAATATGCGCCGGTCCACTGTGTCTTTTTGCTTCCGTCCGTAATATTTTTCGCCGTATTTTTTCCAGACGGCGTATGTACCGGTTTCTTAAATGCGATACTGCCTGTATCCTGTACTTCGATCTCGCTTCCGTACACCTCAAACTCTGCCACTGCCGGCCATCCGTTCTGCGTTCCGCCCTGTGTCTTACAAGAATGCATAACAATCTTCACTTCTGAATACTGCGCGGCATTAAACTTATAAACCTGCGCATAATTATCTGTACGGTTTGCCTTCTGGTGATCTGCAATCTTCGTATAATCGCTGTCTCCTGCTTTCTTCGCCAGGATGCTGTACTCGAACGCGAAATCAACACTGTCCGTATCTCCCACATGCTCAAAAGCAATGCGGAACGCATCCATCGTTCTTGCCTCGTCAAAATTCAAAGCGATGTACTTCTCTGAAGTCTGCGCTTCATTGTGGAACTTATACAATGTTTTGTCGTTTCCGTCAACAAGGTTTGCTGATCCTTCAGATTGATTTTCGTTTCCGTCTGTTGTGATCTTCGCCTGATTTGCAATGTTATTGTAATCAGACACTTTTTCTTCCTGCTCTTCAAACACTTCCACTTCCTGAACCGACGGCCAGAACGCGCCCTGACTTCCATCAGAATTCTGCGGATCGGAAAGCGTTACATAAATATGCGTTGCCGACTTCGGCACGTCCGCTGTAAACTCTTCTTTTGAATCTACCGTCATTCTCTTGCTTCCGAAATCAATCAAATCCGTTGTAATGCCGTTCTGTGCATACTGAACTGTCACAAGCGCCGTTCTTCCTGTACTGTTATCCCCGTCTTCGCCAAGTTCTACAGCCACTTTTGAAATACTGCGTCCTTTATCCAACTGGATCACAGCCGTTGCAGGCCACGTTCCTTGTGTCTGCCAGCTTGTTTTCGGATCACCGTCATTGATGTTTCCGATTACATAACTTCCATTCTCACCGTTCTGCGTACTTACCGTACCGTTAACGGCAACATTGACAAGCGTTGTCTTCGCCTCTGCTTTTTGCGGAGCTATGCCCGCAAATGCGCTAATAACCATGCAGGAAGCAAGAATCGATGATACGATCTTTCTAATCTTCTTTTGCATTCTTCCACTCCTTTATCAATAATATCAGACCGAAGCGGCAGATCTGTTTTCGATGTCATTGCAGATTTCTGCATAAAATGCTGCGCGAATACAGGCAGAAAAAAAGATCGGATATTTTCCGGCATAATGCATAGAAAATATCTGATCTTATCTGTTCAAAGCCGCCATCTATGTCTTTGCTCTTTATCAGAATAGCAAATTTTCTCAAAAATGTCAATTTATACATTTGTATTGCTTGTTGTACATTTGCACCGCTTATATCATGCTCTTTTCTATCTATTAATACCAAACAGACCTTTCAAAATATACCATTTTTTCTCAAATAGTCACCTGTTATGCATCTTTTCATCAGTTATATTTGTTCACAATTTTTCTATATGAAACAGTTCCTCCGAAAAGATCGAGGGCGCTTCCTATCGTAAAGTCAAGTTGTCCGCCGCCCAAACTCCGAAACCGTTCCAAATCGTCTTCCGAACTGATTCCTCCGGCGTATGTAATCGGAATTTTTCCCCATTGCCCAAGCATATGTACAAGTTGTTCTTCCATTCCCGATCGTTTTCCCTCTACATCAACGCCGTGGATCAAAAACTCATCACAATAAGAAGATAATTCCTCAAGAACAGCGGCGTTCAAACGTAGATTCGTATATTTTTGCCAACGATCTGTAACTACATAATAATCTTCACCTTGTTTTCGGCAGCTCAAATCGAGCACGATATGCTCTTTTCCTACGGCATGAACAAGCTTCTTTAGATTTTCTCTGCAAAATTCTCCTCCGCGAAACACATACGATGTGACGATCACATGGCTCGCTCCGCATTCTATATATTCATATGCATTCTCGTCTGTAATCCCTCCTCCTATCTGCAGTCCTTTCGGATAAACACGAAGAGCCTCTTTCGCCTGTTGTTTTGTCTGTTCATAATATTCTGACTGCCGGCTGTTTAAAAGAATAATATGACCTCCTCTCAGACAATCTTCCTTATACATATTCGCATAAAATGCGGCGTTTAAATCAGATGCGAAATTCGTCTTTGCCATGTTCCCCTCATCTTTTAAACTTCCACCGACAATCTGTTTTACTTTTCCGTTATGAATATCAATGCACGGTCTGAATTTCATCTGCCCTTCTCCTTATGTATTGTTTACACTATTACAAGATCGACCGCAGACATAAAGTTCCTTCTCTCTGCGGTCGAATCAATCCCGATTATTTTATAACTGTTCTTATCATGCGACAAAAAACTATCTCATAGAGTCATCGGCATTTCCTGTTGCATCTCCCTGATCTGTATTTTTCATACGGTCGCCTTCTTTTTTCGCTCCGTTTTCATCAGTCAGATCATCCGCCGCATTGTCAACACCGTCTGTCACATCATCTGTTACATCATCGATTCCGTCTGTCACATCGTCTGTTACGTCATCCACTCCCTGAGTCACATCATTCACTGCATCATCAAGGATACCATCTCCTTTTTTATCTGACTTATCTGATGCATCGTTGCGATTGTTATTTCTGTCTTTATCCGTTGTCGTCTGATCCGCTGCATTGTCTGTTTTATCTTTGCTTGTACATGCTGTCATTCCGAACAAAGTAAACACACAGAGCGTCAACAAAATGAGTTGTTTCATTTTTTTCATAAGAATATCTCCCTTTCCATAAATATTGTTGTAGTTCTAATATCTGCAGCATTTTCAATATTTATACATTCGGGATTTTTCTTTTATCTATAACGCTTTTATCTATAACGCTTTTTTCTACAACGCTTTTTCTCGCAGTTTCTCCATCGCTTTCGCTTCGATTTGACGTACACGCTCTCTTGTTATACCAAGACTTTCACCGATTTCTTCTAATGTATATGTGCGGTCTTTCCCCAAGCCAAACCGAAGGCTGATCACTTCTTTCTCTCTGTCGTTCAAAGTTTCAAGAAGTTCTTGTACTTCTTCTTTCCTGACAAGAACGTCCATCGCATCTTCCGGCGTCGTCTCAGATCTGTCTTCTACAAAATCTCCAAGACTGTCCTCGCCATCTTCCCCTACCGGAGTTTCCAAAGATACCGGATTTCGAATATAAGAAAGAATATTTTTCACTTCCTCTTCTGTCCGGTCGCCAAGCTTCTTTGCAATCTCCCCCGGTTCTGCTTCTCTTCCGAATTCCTGCTGCAGTTCTTTTGCTGCTTTTTGCACCCGTTTTATATTTTCCGCAACGTGAACCGGAACTCGAATTTCTCTTGACTGCTGATCGATGGCTCTTGTAATTGCCTCTTTGATCCACCATGACGCGTAAGTTGAAAAACGGTTATCTTTCGTATAGTCATACTTTTCGGCAGCATGCATCAATCCGATATTTCCTTCCTGAATCAGATCCATTAACGGCAAACCTCTTCCCGTATAATGTTTTGCGATAGAAACGACGAGACGAAGATTCCCTTCTTCTCCGTCTGAGATTCTTCTGCCCAATTCTTTTTCTTCCGTCTCGTCCAACAGAGGAATCTCCCCTATCTCATTCAAATAGATCCGAAGCGGTTCTGACTCCTGAATTTCTTCTTTTCCCATACAAACCTCACTTTTATTTATCTGTTTTATATTCTCTTTATGTTCTGTTATATATCCGATACCTGCTATCGTTTTTCTCTGAGCTCACCGTTTCTGTATGCGACAAGCAGTCGTTCAAGATCTTTTACCTGACGTTTGAGTTCCTCACCGATATCCGTATCTCCGACTAAAAGCCTCTCCCTGACTCTTTTCACTATCATCGTTTCGGAATGGATATCTTTTTCCTTTGCGATCGCCGACTCTGTAGATTCAAACGGCTCGTGCGCAACAAGCAGAAGTCCATATGAATTAAAGATCAAAGTATAACCTGCAATTCCGGTTTCTTTCTGATACGCTTTGGAAAATCCGCCGTCGATCACAAGCACTTTCCCGCCGCATTTCACGGGATTTTCCCCGTCTTTTCGTTTCACCGGAACATGTCCGTTGACAATATGAGACACCGCCGGGTCTAACCCAAACTCTTCCAATATCTGATTGATAACTTTTTCATTTTCAAGCAGGGAGTAATACGGATTCTTTTTCTCTATGTGAGTTTCCGCATCTTGCAGAAAATACCGTTCAAAAGTTGCCATCTTATCTTTTCCGAAAAGCGGAGAATCAGGATGCAGCCATATATACCACATGATGTCCTTTCCATCCTGCCTTTCATTCTCATCAAGAGCAAAAAAGCCTTTTCTCACATAAGAATCCAGAACATCATAAAGTTCTTTTCCACCGTAAGACTTGCCGAAAAGCCGAATTTCTTTCAATTTTCCGTCTTCTGTGAGCGGAACACATCCGTGATAGAGAAGATTATCATTGTAAACTTTATACAAACTTCCCTTGTTCAGCAAAAACCTCATATGCCTTTGAAGCTTCTCACAGTGCAGAAACGCCTTTTCAAGCCGCTTCATGATCTCCTCTTCCTCTTGAGTAAAAGCGTACGGATCTTTCGGATCGACTGTAGGAAACGCCGTATCCAAAAGCGGATATTTCTTTCCGTCCAGTTCAATCGTACCTTTTTCAAAATCAATTCTGTGCAAAAGCGCCCTGTTTTCTAAATGAAATGCTTTCTGCCGACGGATGATCTGCCCTTCCGCTTTAAATTGAATGATGGAGATTGCTTTATGAATCCTCATATTCATTTGCATCTCATCAGGATCTATCCCTTCAACCGATTTTAACCGAAAACAAATACACGGATCATCCCCGTAAATCCGAAGGGCAAATGCTGCCAGAGGAAGAAGATTGATCCCATATCCATCCTCCAAAATATCGAGATTTCCGTAACGTGCACAGATGCGGATCACATTCGCAATACAGCCCCATTGTCCCGCAGCCGCTCCCATCCAAAGTATATCATGATTTCCCCACTGAATATCGACAGAGTGATAAGACATCAGTTTATCCATAATAATATGAGGACCGGGACCTCTGTCATAAATATCGCCGACAATATGCAGATGATCTACAACGAGCCTTTGGATCAACTCTGAAATTGCCTCGATAAAATCTTCTGCTCTTCCGATCCGTATAATCGTTGAAATAATCTCATTATAATATGATTCCTTATCATGTACCTCCGCTTTCTCCGTGATCAGTTCCTCGATCACATAAGCAAAATTTGGGGGAAGCGCCTTTCTTACTTTCGACCGCGTATACTTGCTCGCCGCTCTTTTGGCAACTTCGATCAAACGATATAGATGTACTTTATACCAGTCTTCCATATTCGTCTCTGTCTGCCGGATCAGGTCCATCTTTGCTCTCGGATAATAGATCAGCGTTGCCAAAGATTTCTTATCTGCGGCACTCATCGTATTTCCGAACACATCCTCGATCTTTCTTCGGACAGATCCGGATCCGTTTTTTAAAACATGAGAAAAAGCCTCATACTCACCGTGTACATCTGTCAGAAAATGTTCTGTTCCTTTCGGCAGATTCAAAATCGCCTGAAGATTGATGATCTCCGTCGATGCCGCCGCGATTGTCGGATATAAGTCTGACAATCGGGTCAAATACCGTTTCTGGAGTTCTTTCAGTTCTTTATATTCTTCTTTCATGCTTGTCTGCCCCCTTGTTCCACAATACACCGCACAATTTATATCTCTCATGTACGTCGGATGTCACAATCCGACCACATCGCTCATATCATACATACCGCTTTCTTTTCCGGCAAGGAATTTTGCCGCCTCGACAGCGCCTTTTCCGAATACGCTTCTCGAGTATGCCGTATGTTTAAATTCGATCACTTCGTCTGTTCCCGCAAAGATCACCTCATGTTCCCCTACGATCGTACCTCCGCGAAGAGCTGAAATTCCGATTTCTTTTGCATCACGTTTCTGGCGGACAGTGCTTCTGTCATATACATAATGATATTCGTTTCCAAGCGCTTCATTCACCGAATCCGCAAGTGCAAGCGCTGTTCCGCTCGGGGCATCCAGTTTCTGATTGTGATGTTTTTCCACAAGTTCAATATCATATCCCGCCGGAGCAAGCACTTTTGCCGCATCTTTTAAAAGTTTTAAAAGGAGATTAATTCCAAGAGACATATTCGCCGACTTTAACACCGCCGTCTTCTCTGCCGCCTTCTCTGCTTTTGCAAGCTGCTCTTCCGAAAGTCCTGTCGTGCAAAGCACAACCGGAAGTTTCTTATCCACGCAATAATCCAAAAGCGAATCCACTGCTCCCGCATTTGAAAAATCGATCACAACATCTGCGTCTTCCGTACATTTTTCCACCGAATCAAATACCGGATAATCATTCGGCGTTTCTGTATATGTGTCAACACCTGCCGTAATAACGGCATTTTCATCATTTTTTACGATCTCCGTGATCATCCTTCCCATTTTTCCGTTGCATCCATGCATCATTATTTTAATCATTTTATTTTCCTCCTGCCTGTATCATTTCACGTTTCAAAAACAATCGTTCACTACAAGTTTTTTTCCTGCGGCTCATTATTGAATCAAAAACGGATTTTTCTCTACTCAAAAAAGGATATCACATTTGAGTTCGCATCTCAACATATGATATCCTTTTCACAAAGTTTCTCGTAACAATTCAGCCACGATAAGCGCACAGTGCGGTTTTACGAATGGCGTGGGCTGAACTGTTACAGTTTCTCGATAACCGGTTCGTCAGATCATACCCGTCTTTATTCCTCATGCAAAGATAAAATCTCTGTAATATTTGACAGGTCGATTTCCGGATCGATCACCTTGAAACCTATCGTAACTTTTGTCACGTTACAGCCGGCTACATTGAATTTATTATACCATGATATAACTCCATGATATGACGATGCAGGTGCATTCCCCTTTTCAATACACTTCGTATGGATCAGATTGTTTTTTAACACCTCATATTCAAAAGAGTCTATCATTAAATAATTGCTGTCATAATAAACCGAAAACTTAGACTCCATATCAAATATATATTTATCGGCAAATTCAAAATAAATCTTCTCTGTCCGGTTATCCTTCGCCTCATATTGTATGGAACAAACTCTGCTCTCATTATGATCAATAAATAAATCTTTTTTAGAACTTTCCTTTTTTAAGATACTTTGTAAATCAGTCTGCTTAAAACTAAGTATCGAATATCCCGCGCATATCAATAAAACAAATACTGCGGCTATTGACAATAATTTGATTTTATCTTTCATGTGAAGTTCCTCATAAACCTTTCAAGACAACTTATCGGGGGGGCAGCTACACAACAGTCAAAGCGCCCGCAAAACAGTGCGAACAGTTTTGCGGGCGTTCTGTACGTTAATTCTGTTTACTGATGAAAAATGACAATTCGGTCAGTTTATGAAAATTCCGGCTCGATCAGTCCGAAAGATCCGTCCTTTCTTTTGTATACAACATTTACTTCATCTGTTTCTGCGTTTGAGAAAACGAAAAAGCTATGTCCGAGCAGTTCCATCTGGATGCAGGCATCTTCAGGGAACATCGGTTTAATACCAAACTTTTTCGTGCGGACGATGCGGATTTCATCGTCATCAGATGACTCGTCGTCGGATTCGATAAACTCTTTTTTAATGCTTCCTGACGGAACAGCAGCAGTAGGATGTCCCTGGCTTTTCGCAACAAGTTTGTTTTTATATTTACGAAGCTGCCGTTCAATAACCTCTTCTACAAGGTCGATCGACACATACATGTCGCTGCTCGTCTGCTCGGAGCGGATGATAGATCCTTTTACAGGAATCGTCACTTCGATTTTCTGACGTCCTTTTTCCACGCTAAGCGTTACGATGATTTCTGTTTCAGGAGTGAAATACCTCTCAAGTTTTCCTAACTTTTGTTCGATAGTCTCTTTAAGCCCCGGTGTTACTTCAATGTTTTTTCCGCTGATGATAAAATTCATGCTGTTCAACTCCTTTTTGTATATACTTAACATAAACATGTGTAAAAAGGATGTTTATATTATGAAAATATTATAACACAGAACAGCTCTAATGTATATAATAAATCGTTTTGAATTCTGTAAATTCTTCAAATTTCATTAAATTTTCATAATTTATTTCATCATACTTCTCTTCCGCATCCTTGAATCCAGGATTTTTTTGCGGATACGCAGCGTCTTCGGCGTCACCTCCAAAAGCTCGTCGGTGTCGATAAAATCAAGAGCCTGCTCAAGACTTAAAATTTTAGGCGGAGTCAGTCTCAAAGCTTCATCTGCGCTGGAGGAACGTGTATTTGTCAGATGCTTTGTCTTACATACGTTCAACTCAATATCATCTGTTTTTCCATTCTGGCCGATCACCATACCTGAATAAACCTTTTCTCCCGGTCCGATAAACAAAGTTCCGCGTTCCTGCGCGCTGTATAAACCATAAGTTACAGATTCACCTGTCTCAAATGCGATAAGCGATCCCTGCTTACGATACTGGATATCGCCTTTGTACGGCTCATATCCGTCGAAGCTTGTATTAATGATACCGTTTCCTTTTGTATCTGTCATAAATTCTCCGCGATATCCGATCAATCCTCTGGACGGAATGGAAAACTCAAGACGTGTGTAACCGCCGTTGGAAACTCCCATATTGCGAAGTTCTCCTTTTCTTTGGCCGAGTTTTTCGATTACAACTCCTGTAAATTCATCCGGCACATCAATATAAGCTGTCTCGATCGGCTCAAGTTTCTTTCCGTTTTCATCCGTATGATAGAGAACTTCCGCTTTGCTTACTGCAAACTCATATCCTTCGCGGCGCATATTTTCAATCAAAACGGACAAATGAAGTTCTCCGCGTCCCGACACTTTAAAACTGTCTGTATTTTCCATTTCTTCCACTCGAAGACTTACGTCTGTGTTCAGCTCTTTAAACAGGCGGTCACGCAGATGGCGGGAAGTTACATATTTTCCTTCCTGTCCGGCAAAAGGACTGTCGTTTACAATAAACTGCATCGCAATCGTCGGTTCTGAAATTTTCTGGAAAGGAATTGCCTCTGCTTTTTCAGGAGAACAAAGCGTATCTCCGATCGATATATCAGAAATACCGGAAATAGCGACGATCGATCCGATCGTTGCACTTTTAACTTCTGTTTTGCTCAATCCGTCAAATTCATATAATTTACTGATCTTTACTTTCTGCTGTTTGTCCGGATCATGGTGATTGACAAGTATCATATCCTGATTCACACTGATCGTTCCGTTATCCACTTTTCCGATACCGATACGTCCGACATATTCGTTGTAATCGATCGTGCTGATCAGCACCTGCGTCGGAGCTTCAGGATCTCCTTCCGGAGCAGGAATATATTCGAGGATCGTTTCAAATAACGGTTTCATGTCCTGCTGCGGATCAGACAGATCAAGGCATGCAACTCCTGCTTTGGCGGATGCATATACAAACGGGCACTCAAGCTGATCGTCAGATGCGCCAAGATCGATGAAAAGTTCAAGAACTTCGTCGATTACATCGTCAGGTCTTGCTTCGGGACGGTCGATCTTGTTGATGCAGACAATGACAGGAAGGCTTAATTCAAGCGCTTTTCTTAATACAAATTTTGTCTGCGGCATTGCGCCTTCAAATGCGTCGACAACGAGGATCACGCCGTTGACCATTTTCAGCACACGTTCTACTTCTCCGCCAAAATCCGCATGTCCCGGCGTATCGATAATGTTGATCTTTGTTCCTTTATAATGAACTGCCGTATTTTTGGACAGGATCGTGATCCCACGTTCCCGCTCAATATCGTTCGAGTCCATAACACGTTCCGCCACTTCCTGATTTTCACGGAAAACACCGCTTTGTTTTAAAAGCTCGTCAACCAATGTCGTCTTTCCGTGGTCAACATGGGCGATGATGGCAATGTTTCTTACATCTTCACGTTTTGTCTTCATAAATATACACTCTTTCTTTATTTTCCCCTGCTAAGGGAGTGATTTATAGTTATAGTTTTACTGCAACTGTTATATTTTATCATAAAATTTTCATTTTACAAGAACGCATGTCGAAATTTTGTGTCGAACGATTCTGTATGAAATCAGTTCTAAACAAGATGAAAAAAACATAAATTTAGTAGTGACTCAAAAATACAAGCAGTGCCGGACAGATACCCCGGCGATAAGAGGAGAGGAGAATTACAGAGCATGTCAGATAAGATTATTGAGAACAATCAGGTAACGGTTATAGGATCGGTGGCTTCGGAATTTACATACAGCCATGAAGTATTCGGAGAAGGATTTTATATGGTAGATATTCTCGTGAAACGGCTGAGCAATTCCAGTGACAGGATCCCGGTCATGGTCTCGGAACGACTCATCGATGTAACGCAAGATTACAAAGGCAGAAGCATTATGGTGTCAGGACAATTCCGGTCATATAACCGTCATGAAGAACAGAAAAACAGACTTGTTCTTTCAGTGTTTGCACGGGAAATGGAGTTCATCGAAGAAGAACCGGACGGCGCAAAGACAAATCATATTTTACTGGAAGGATATATGTGCAAGACACCGGTATATCGAAAAACCCCTTTAGGACGTGAGATTGCGGATCTGCTTCTTGCCGTAAACCGCCCTTACGGGAAATCAGATTATATCCCTTGTATCTGCTGGGGAAGAAACGCACGGTACGCATCGAACTTCGATGTAGGAGAACATGTGCGTATACTGGGAAGGATCCAAAGCAGAGAATATGTAAAGAAATTATCCGAAACAGAAACAGAGACAAGAACGGCATATGAAGTGTCAGTGAGCAAACTGGAATGTATTGATGAGTAATCTCATCATTTAGCAAATCCGGGCTTTTGCTCGTTGCCTATACAAATAAGGAACGCTGCTTACAGGCAGACTGTCGCCTGTAAGCAGCGTTCTTTTTATTGTTCAAAAATTTTTATTCCTTCTTCTGTCTCCGCAAACCAGCACTGCTCCGTTTTTTCCGTCATCGCCTGTCCGTTCGTGCCTTCCATCAGCTCTTTCATCAGAAATCCCTCTTCGTCATCCGGCACAAGAACTGTAAGTTCTACTTTATCTGTATACACTGTATCAAGAACGGATAATCCCCTTTGTCCTAAAATATACTGAATTTTTCCAAGTCCCGTATAGTCTGTAATAATTTTCAGTTTAAACCCATGTATCTTGGTTATAATAACCGTATGAGCAAGCGCCTCTGCCGCCGCCGACGTATACGCTCTTACAAGACCGCCTGTTCCGAGAAGCGTGCCGCCAAAGTATCTGGTGACAACAACAAATACATCTGTCAGTTTTTTCCCTCTTAACACTTCCAGTATCGGCTTCCCCGCCGTTCCTGCCGGTTCTCCGTCATCGCTCATTCTCTCTGCCGCCGGATTTCTTCCGATTACATATGCCCAGCAGTGATGTCTGGCATCCCAGTGTTTTTTTCGGATTTCTTCCAAATGCGCAAACGCCTCTTCTTCATTTGAAACCGGAAATACCTCTGCTATAAAACGGGATTTTTTTTCCACAATTTCTCCTGTTCCTTCTGTATATACCGTATGATAACACTCCATTTTTATCTTCTCCTTTTTCATAAAACAGTTCCATACCTTTTCTACTATAGCAAAGACATGGAACATGTACAACCATTATGCGGATCTCTCGCCTGTACGAACGTGAAGATACTGATATTATGATTAAAATTCTTTATAAAATATGAAGATTTCATTTTTTTCTTTATTTAAAAGACCTTATTTGATATAATCATAGAAGTTGAAAAGGAGGATGTTATTCGTGAACTACGGAAAAAATAATCTTTCAAAGAGAAAATCATCAATCTCTTCGAAAAAGAAAATGAAAAAGAAACGCGTAGGAGTTCGTTTTTTTAAAGCAGTTATCACCTGTATGCTTCTGCTTGTCGTTATAGGGCTTGTCGGCGGTATAATTTTTGCAAAAAAAATCATTGACAACACCCCGGACGTATCTGCCGAAGACATTCAGCCGAAAGGATTTACAACAACGATTGTCGATCAAAACGGCACAGTCATCGACACTCTGAAAGATTCTGATTCAAACCGTGTCTACCGTACTTATGACGAGATCACGGCAAAAACAGATTTTCTTCCGCATGCATTTGTGGCGATCGAGGACGAACGTTTCTATGAACATAACGGAATCGATATTCAGGGAATTTTAAGAGCCGGCGTCGTCGGAGTCATGAACGGTTTTGATTTTACCGAAGGAGCCAGTACCCTGACACAGCAGCTTATCAAAAACAACGTATTTGATTTTGTCAACGAAAAAACATTTTTTGACAGAGTGGAACGTAAATTACAAGAGCAGTATCTCGCTCTCGCATTTGAAAAAGAGATGAACAAAAACGAGATATTAGAAGCCTATCTTAACACGATCAACCTCGGTCAGGGATGTCTCGGAGTACAGACGGCATCTACAAGATATTTCAACAAAGATGTGGCGGATCTGACCCTTTCGGAATGTGCGGTCATTGCCGCGATCACACAGAACCCGACAGAGTACGATCCTGTAACGAATCCGGAATCTAACGCCAAACGCCGTGAAAAAGTTCTCGGCAACATGCTTGAACAAAAATACATCGATCAGGCGCAGTACGACGAAGCGCTTGCCGACCCTGTGTATGACCGCATTTTACAGACAGCCGCGATCACCGAAGATACAACGCCTTACTCTTATTTTACAGATGCCTTGATCGAAGATGTCATTCAAGATCTTATGGACGAGAAAGGTTACTCGGAAACACAGGCTTATAACCTTCTCTACAGCGAAGGATTGACTATCAAGTCTACTCAGGATCTGGCGATCCAACAGATCTGTGACGAAGAAGCCTCCAATGATGCTTATTATCCGATCGTAGAATACGGTATCACAGACTACGCACTGACAATCCACCGTGCGGACGGATCTGCCGAAAACTACAGTAAGGAAAACTTAAAGCAGTATCTGATCTCTGTACGAGGCTCTGCCGCTCCGTTTGTTTTCAGTTCGGAAGATGAAGCGAAAGCTTCTATCGAACAATATAAAGGCACTCTCGGTATTAATACAGATGCAGGCGATATTGTAGACGAACGTTTAAACATTACGCTTCAGCCTCAGGTTTCCGTCGTATTAATGGATCAATATACAGGACATGTAAAAGCCATTGTCGGCGGACGCGGAGCAAAGACGACCAGCTTATCTTTAAACCGCGCCACAGCTTCCCCAAAACAGCCGGGATCTTGTTTTAAAGTTTTATCCACTTATGCCCCAGGATTAAACGAGTGCGGCATGACTCTTGCAACAACGATCAAAGACGAGCCGTACCGGTACGCCAGCGGACAGCCGGTAAACAACTGGGATAACAAATACATCGGAAGCGCCCGCGTACGCTATGCTATCGAACACTCCATGAATGTTTGCGCCGTACGCACTCTGACCGAGACAGTCGGACTTGAAAAGGGATACAAATATCTCGAAAACTTCGGTTTTACGACGCTTGTAAATAATGATCCGAACTATCCGGGTATGTCGGATATCGCACAGGCTACCGCCCTCGGAGGTATTACAAGAGGTGTTTACAATATTGAAATGACCGCCGCTTATGCCGCGATCGCAAATAGCGGAATTTATACCGAACCGCTCCTTTATACAGAAATTCTTGATCACGACGGCAACGTCCTGATCGATAATTCAAAACCTATAACACGTCGTGTTTTAAAAGAATCGACAGCATTTCTTCTGACAAGCGCTATGCAGGACGTAATCAACCGTGGAACCGGAACGCCTGCAAGACTTAACAACATGCCTGCAGCAGGTAAAACAGGTACAACGGAAAACAGTACTGATCTCTGGTTATCCGCATATACGCCTTACTACACCTGTTCTGTATGGACCGGATATGACGAGGATAAAACACTGGAACAATTTTGGAATCAGTCATGGCACGAAGTAATATGGAAGCACATTATGGATCGCATCCACGCAGAATTAGAATATAAAAACTTCACTCCTCCTGCTTCTGTTGTACAAAGAACAATCTGTACCCAGACAGGAAAACTTGCAGTGAACGGATGTCCTTCCATCACAGAGTATTTTGATAAAAACACTTTGACAAAAGAAACTTGTCCGGGACACGGAAAGACAGATGACGAAAGTAAAGATGACGAGAACAACGAGGATAATTCGACAAACAACAATTCAGGCAGCTCCGAAAACTTAGGAAATACAAACGGAGATGATGGCGATGATGTGGATCCGATTCCGCCTACGCCGGATCCCGAACCGAATCCCGAACCGGAAGGTCCTGAAGTCATTCCTCAATCTCGAAACTGATTGCCGTAACATCTCTTAACTGTCTGCGAATCTCATAGTGGGATGTTTACACGCAAAAGCGGGAATCGCCGCACTGAACTAAGTTCAATGCGGCGATTCCTGTTTTTTGTTTCATCATGATATTACAAGATTTCATTATCTTCTTTTTTTCTAAACTACTTCTTTATTCTGTACTTTTACAATTTTATTTATCTTCTATTTATAATAAACATCTTTATTCAGCACTTTCTCTTTAAAGCTTACGATCACATTTGTAGCTGCGTCACCGATTACATTCAAGGTAATTACCGCCATTCCCGGAAGATAATTCATCGCCAGTACAAGCGAATATCCGATCATACATAATTCAGAGCTCATTCCCAACCCTGTCATGACAACATACACCATCGTCGTTCCCGCAACCGGAATTGCCGGAGTTCCCATCGCCGTGCAGATAGAAAGAAAAGCTGCTATGGCAAGTGTTGAAGGCTTAATATCAATTCCTGCCGCTGTCGCAATAAATGTAATCGCAATCATATGCATCGCTGTCGTACCGTTCATGTTGATCGTCATACCTGTAGGAAGAACAAAACTGCTGATTTCTTTTGAACATCCCAGTTCTTCCGTACATGTCTTTGTATTCAGCGGAAGTGTTGCCGCAGAAGAGTTTGTCGCTGCCGCAAACAAGCCGATCTTCAACGTTTTCTTCACAAACGGAATCGGATTCAGCCGGGTTGTAAGGAATATCCCTACCGGATAAATTGTAAATACAAGCACCAGACTTACAACAATCGTAGTAACGATCCATACAAGCGTCGGTTTAATATATTCGATTCCATACACCGCAAGCGTTCTTGTGATCATGCAAAAAATTGCAACCGGTCCGATCTTATCGATCAGGAAATTCAAGAAAAGTTGTACGACATCATTTAAATTTTCAATGACTTTACGAAGAGGTTCTGTCTTTTTGCCAAGCACTGTCATGCACAATCCGAGAATGATCGCAACAACTACGACAAATATGATCTCGTTATTAGATGAAAATGCCGAAAAAATATTAGACGGAACTGCATTGACGACTGTCACCAGCGGGTTATATCCTTCCATCGTCACCGCTTCTGTCACCATCTCGTTAGGAAGCTGTACGTCGAACCATCCCATTGTTTTCACAAAATATGCCGCTGCTCCCGCAAGAGCCGCTGCCACTACATAAAAGCAAATGTATGTGATAAATGTCTTCCCTGCAATCTTTCCGAGTCTCTCCGGATTTGCCAGACTGCACATCGCCAGACTCAGCGAAGTAAGTACAAGAGGAACAATAGCCAACTGAAGTCCTCTCATAAACAACTGACCGACAATATATAAAATACCGATACCTTCAATTCCGTTTGTCTTTGTTACATCTTGAAAAAAGATTGCATCCACTGTTTTCCATATTCCTGATTTCCCGCTTTCCAGAAGAAATTCCCTCAAAAAGAGCATGAGAAAACCAACCACGAATCCGGCTGCCACCGCGAATATCATACGTTTCACGATCGTATTCTTTTTTTCTTTTTCTTTCATCTCTCCATCTCCTTAACTTTCTGTGTTTTTCGTTTTTATCCCTTTATGTCTATATCGTCGAATACAATGGGATTTCTTGATATTTATTGTACATTTTCGGCAAATTATTGTCAATATTATTTCTTTGATTCAAAGATTTTCTATGTTTTAAACAGATTTCATCCGTTATTTTTGTTATATATTTTTTTGTTTTCTTCTATTTTCTTTGATTCATACATTTTGTTTATGATTGTTTTCTACACATAATTTAATACCTATATAAAAAAGGAATGACCGCTACAAAAAAACGCATCGGTCATTCCTTTTTTTATTCAAATGATAATTCTTAATCGAAATCCGAAAATTTCCTAAACAATTTAATAAATCAATTCAATCCCTTGTTCGGAGCAATACTCTATCCACTTTTCTGAAGGACTCCTGTCTGTAATAATGTAATTCACCTTCTGAAGATCGATCAGGTTCACAAATGCCGACTGATCAAATTTTGAAAAATCAACTAAGAGCGCAACTTCCTCAGCCTGCGAGAGCATTGCCTTCTTTACCTCAGCTTCGCTTTCGTTTGAATCAAGCACACCTTTTTCAATGCTCAGTCCTTTACAGCTGATCAATGCAAGGCTTACGTTATATTTCAGAATGTTTGTCTTGGCAAGCTGCCCTTGTAAAGAAAGTGATTTTTTATTATACTCTCCCCCAGTCGAGATAATATTAAGAGGAGACTGCTGAAATTCACGGAATACCTCAGTTGAATTTGTCACAACTGTTATATCAGGAGACTGAGGCAGCAGCTTCAACGCCTCCATCACCGTTGTGCTAGAATCCGCGATCATCGTTGTCTTTCCCTCGAAAAGTTTCGCCGTTTTGCGGGCAATCTCCTGCTTTTCTTTCAGATGTTTGCTCATCCTCCGATAAAAATGAACTCCTTCTTTTTGAATGCCTTCATTCCAGATCGCACCGCCGTGAACCCGGGTCACGACGCCATCCGCCTCCAACTTATCCAAATCTCTGCGTATTGTCTCTTCCGTCACTCTGCATATTTTACTCAATTCTCCTACAGACGCTTTCTTCTGCGTCTGTATCGTTTGACGGATTGCCATCAATCTTTCCTTGCCCGCCATGCTTTCTTCCCTTTCTGTACCTTTTCCACCGCTATTCACACCACTTTTACTTAATAATAACTCCTTTGAGTTGGTTTTTGCAAGACCTTTATTCTTTGAAAACATGATTTCTCCTTTTGAAATATTCAGACTCGGAAATATATACAGGCAAACAATCTTTAAAATACAGTTGCCTCTTATTTATCGATTTCTTCCGCAAGCTCGCGCATATAAGCGACATCTTCCGGATCAAGTTCCAATTCAGCTGATTTCACATTTTCTTTAATCTGATCTACTGTTGTCGAGCCACTGAGAAGATTCAGGAAATCTCCTTGTGCCAGTATCCATCCAAGAGCCAGATTTGCGATTGTACAATTATATTTTTCGCAAAGCGGTTTCCATTTATCCATCATATCCATTGCCGCCTGCATATTATCCGGCTGGAACCATTTTTTCGGAATCTGTGCTCCGACCGGCTGATAATCTCTCGGCATCGTTCCCGAAAGAAGTCCCATCTCAAGCGGAGAGTATGCCTGGATCGTCACACCGTTTTCACGACAGCACGGAATAATCTCATCTTCAATACCACGATCAAGTATCGAATATTTCGCCTGAACAATATCAAGATCTCCCCATTTCAAATATTCTTTGATCTGGTCGATATCTACGTTTGCCGCTCCGATCGCACGTATCTTTCCCTGAGCTTTTAACTCATTTAAAACATCCATTGTCTTTTGGATCGGCACATAATATTCTGATCCTTCCACAGACTGCCAATGTGTCATATACACATCCACATAATCTGTTCCGAGACGCTCAAGAGAGCCGACAATTTCCTTTTTCACAGACTCGCTGTTCAGGTTTTTATAAAGCCGAATCCCGTTTACTTTATTAAACAGGTCTCCTTTCATCTCCTGATCCCATGTAACTCCGCATTTCGTAATGATCACAACTTCTTCGCGATTCATTTTCTCAAGAGCTTTTCCGAGAATTTTTTCACTGTTTCCGAAATTGTATCCCGGCGCTGTATCGATCAGATTGACTCCTGCCTTAGGAGCTTCCCTTATCGTATCTACAACTGTCTGAAGCTCATGATCTCCGCCCCACGCAGAACCGCCTCCGATCGACCATGTTCCAAGTCCGATTCTTGAAATATCTATTCCTGTCTTTCCTAATTTCATCGTTTTCATAATAGCTGTCTATCCCTTTCTTAACCTATTTCATCCAACCAAACACTTTTAAGTATGCAGATATTATTTATAATCTTCACGGTATTTCGCAAGCATCTTATCTACGATCGCTTTATCTGTCACACCGCCTGTCGCGCCGACATACTGAACAGAAACAGCTGCAGTACAGTTTGCATAGATCGCACATTCACGGATATCTTTTCCTTCCAAAAGGCCTGTAATAAATCCGGATGCGAAATTATCTCCTGCTCCGATCGTATCGATTGCCGTCACTCCTTTGCATGCCGGAACGATCATCGCACCGTCTGCATTACGGATGTAGCATCCTCTTTTACCGATCTTCATGATTACGTTTTTCACACCGCAGGCATATAACTTATCAGCCACTTTCGCTTCGTCTGTCTCTCCCGTCATTTCACTTGCCTCTTCAAAATTCGGGAAGAAATAGTCTACATAACTCAACGCTTCCGTAATATCTTCCAGTTTCTCATTCAATCTTGGCGACACCATATCGGCACAAATGATCATACCTTCTTCTTTTGCTTTGGAAAATACAGATACAAGCGCTTTATTATCAAAAAGCGGATTGTTGAAAATACTTGCAAACGAAAGAATCTTTGCTCCTTTTAAAGCTGACATATCCAAATCTTCGTACTTAAATTTCCAAAGACTTCCCTGACGGTTCGTGATAAAAGTTCTCTCTCCGTCAGCCGCTACCAGACCGACATTGATCGAAGTATCGATTGCCGGATCTTGTTTGATATATTTTGTATCGATTCCTGTTCTTTCACAATGACTTAACACAAACGCTCCGGCTACATCGACACCGATACAGCTCATCAAAGCAACTTTATGTCCCAGTCTTGTAATAATGGTCGATTCATTAAGCGCATCTCCTCCGATCGTCATTGCAATTCCGTCTACCGGATAAGATACAACGTCAAACACTTCTTTACTTACCGGGCGCAGCGGCAGATCTACGATCGCCGCCCCGATAATCATTACGTCCAAATCTTTACTCACCTTATTCATCAGCCCTTCCGTCATCACCAAATAATTTGATCTTGTACATTGCACGTTCTTTTACAGCCTGTCTTACCGCACGTTCCACAGCCAAGAACGGCTCGTCTTTATGTTCGTTGATCGCTTCCATAGCAGCCTGGCATAATTCTGTATGTATATTGATCTTAGCGATTCCAAGAGAGATCGCTTTCTTAATATCTTCATCTCCGATACCTGATGCTCCGTGAAGTACAAGCGGAACGTCAACTGCATTTGCAACCTCTTCCAAAATATCAAATGCCAGCTTCGGCTCAGAAGAATAAACGCCGTGTACGTTTCCGATCGCAACAGCCAGAGAATCGCATCCTGTTCTGTCCACGAAATCTTTTGCCTGTTTCGGATCTGTATAGTGATACTCGGACAACGCTTCTTCGTAGATCGTCTCGTTTCCTACATGTCCAAGTTCTGCCTCAACCGGAATGTTATAAGCGTGGAAATAATCTACGCATCTTTTGATCTCTGCAACGTTCTGTTCGTACGGAAGAGCAGAAGCGTCACGCATTACAGAATTCATGCAATGGTCTACGGCATTTTGAAGGATCGTCATATTGCGGCCGTGATCCCAGTGAAGAATTACCGGAACACTTGCTTTTTTCGCCATAGATTCCATCATATAACAGTAATCTTCAAAAGAAGTATTTCCCGTAAATCCTGTTCCGAATGAAATAATGATCGGCGCGCGCAGTTCTTCCGCCGCATCAATAACTCCCATCAGCATCTCTGCATTCCATACATTAAAATGAGGGATTGCATAATGTCCTTCACTTGCTTTCTTTTCCCAATATCTGATATCTGAAATCATAACTTTTCTCCTTTTCTTTTCAACGACCCAAGCTTGGATTTATGCACTTTCATATCGCCCGAGTCGGATAGATTCACAATTTTACTATTCTGCTACTTTGATCACGCCTTTAACCATCTCCGTCTTTTTCACAGGATCGATCGCTTCTTCAAATGCCTTCTGCACGTCTTCATAATCATAAATGTTCGTTACCATATCTTTTACATTAAATCTTCCTGATGAGATCGCTTCGATCGTCTGCGGGAAGTTATTGCAATAACGGAATGATGTCTGAATCGTCACTTCTCGGTTAATCTTTAAGAAATCGATCGGAACCGGCTTCGACTGTGTTCCTACCATCATGATTTTACCGCCCCGGCTTACGATCTGTACTGCCTGCTGTGCCGTAAATACAGCTCCCGCCGCCTCAAATACGAGATCCACGCCATGATCTCCGTACATTTCTTCCGATCTAAGAACCGCAACCGTATCTTCTTCTTTTCCGTTGATTACTCTTGCAGCACCTAATTTTTTTGCAAGTTCCAGACGTTTTTCAATAACATCTACAACTGTAATATCTGTTGCCCCGAGGCTGATACAAGCCTGAAGAACCATCAGACCGATTGTTCCTCCTCCGAGGATGACGATACTTTTACCCGGCTGTGCTCCTCCGAGAACAGCAGCATGCATTCCAACTGCCGCCGGCTCTACAAGAGCCCCTTCCATCGTTGTCATCCCTTCCGGAATATGATATGTCCATTCTTCCGGATGAGTCATATACTGTGTCAGCGCCCCTTTATAGTTCGGCTGTGTTGCCATAAAGTCAACTCCCGGACAAATATTATAACGGCCTGTACGGCAATACTCACATGTATCATCCGGAACACCCGGCTCAATAAGCACTTTGTCTCCGACTTTAAATTTTGTTACTTTCGCTCCTATTTTAACAACTTCTCCCGCCACCTCATGTCCGAGACCGATCTTTTGATTCGGATCTTTCGGAGGAATAAACGGTCCAAATTCAAATCCATGAATATCAGATCCGCACATTCCGACATACTCTACTTTCATAAGAATTTCATGATCTTTCGGCTCCGGAACCGGACATTCCTGTATTTCAAAATGTTTTGGAGTCACTAAGATTGCTTCTGAATTTTTCATTTTATATCCTTCCTTTCATCTTTTACAATTTTTCCTGTTCCCCAATACTAGGAGAACAGGAAACTCATTTACCTATTACTTCTGTTTAATCAACATTTCCGATATCTTCTACAGATTCTCCTCTAGTCTCTACGCCGAAGATCAAAATACATACTCCGATTATTACGGCAACAACAGAGATCAGGACGAATACTCCCGTGCTTCCCATAGAACCTGCTGCAACGCTTGTTACGAGGAACGGGAAGAAGATATTGCTGACACGTCCGATCGCATTACAGAAGCCGGAACCGGACAGTTTTGCCGACGTAGGCCACATTTCCGGAACATACACCGCGGAAGCATAGCATACGTACATATAAATTGCCGTGTTCAGCAAGAATGTTGTTACGATCAATGCTGTCATTGTTGTCTGCTGTCCTGTAATAACTCCAAGTACAGCCATTGCTGCCAGAAGGATCACGCCCATAACTCTTCTCGGAATCTTATCCATGATCAGTGATGCGATAAAGATTCCAAACGGAGCGCCAAACAGTCCGAACATTGTCATAAACTGTGACTGTGATGTATCATATCCCATTGATTTCAACAAGGACGGCATCCATGTCATCAATGTATACTGGATCGTGTTCATACCGATCAATACGAGAGAACCAACGATCGTTCTTCTCAAAAGTTTGCCTTTAAACAGTGCTGAGTACGGAAGCTGTTTTACTTCTTTCGGCTCTTCTGTTACAGGCGGAAGCGGTTTTCCTGTTGATGCTTCGATTTCTTTTTCGATCTTTGTAAGGATCGCGTCTGCTTCGTCAACTCTTCCCTGTGCCTCTAACCAACGCGGAGACTCCGGAAGTTTCTTTGCAATAATGATAGATGCAATGATAGAAAGAACAGACGGGATCATATACTGGATTCTCCAGTTCATATTATAGCTGATTCCTGTTGTTACGATTAAAAATGCAATTCCGTTGCAGATCGGGTGAGCCCAGTTTCCGATAAAGGAGTTACGGCTTGACCATACACCACGGTTTCTTCCCGGCACATACTCTGTAAATCCTGCAAACAGAACTACGAGAAGCGCTCCGAGTCCGAATCCCTGTACAAGTCTGAATACATACAATACATAAATGTTCGGTGCGATCGCGCCGCCGATCATGGCGATAATATGGATAATTTCATATAAAAGAATACTTTTTTTACGTCCTATTTTATCTCCGATAGGACCTCCGACAAGCGCTCCGAAAAGCTGTCCTGCCGTATAAGTTGTTCCCCACATTGCAAGGAGTTTTGTACCCGGTTCTAACCAATGAAGCTCGTTAAGCAAAATATTCTGAACCGATCCTCCTATTCCGTTTGACCAGCACACCAACAAGGCAAATGCTGTAACAAGCCACATTTTAATATGCCATCCCGAATTCGGAAGGCGATCGAGTCTTGCGCCGATATTTGCGCTTTTTCTTGTTTCCATAATTAATTCCCTTTCTTTTCTCATTCTTTGTGACAGCCTCTTTTTCTATGTACATGAAACTGTCTGTATTGTATTTTACATTCCGGCGAGTTCACTTTTTACTTCCTGTTCCATGATTGCCCACGCCTTTTCGATATCCTCATCTTTATTCCAAAGAGCCGGAGGTCCGAGTACAACCATATCTGCACCTGCTTCATAAAGAGGAGCATAAACGCCTGCATTCATCGATCCGTCTGCCTCGATCAGAAAGTCAAGCTTCATCTCTTCTCTCCATTTTGCAAGGGTACGTATTTTATCATACATCTGTGTGATCACCTTCTGTCCGGCATATCCTGCATCTACGATCATAATCGTTACTTTCGACAGAAGGGGAAGGTAATATCGAATCGCCTCTAAAGGAGCTGCCGGGTTCATGGCAATCCCGGCTTTGCATCCCAGAGAGATAATCTTGTTGATCGTCACGAAAGCATCACTTTCAATGCAATCTGTGTGCGGAGTGATATAAGCTGCTCCGGCTGCAGCACATGCCTCAATATAATCTTGCGGATGTTTTACCATTAAGTGTGCATCCATCGGTTTTTTTACAACTTTTTTCAATACTGTCATAAAATCAGGACCAACGCCAAATGTTTTTACATAATTTCCATCCTTTATATCAATATGAAGGAAATCTGCATGTTCATCGATAAATTTTACTTGATGACCGAAATCATATAAGTCACAACAACCCATAGACGGTGCAAGCATTAATTTCTTTTCCATTGCTTCTCCCCCGGTCATCAATCCTCGTCATCAAAATCATATGTAAAGATTACTTTGATTGCTTCTTTTTTCGCCATCAGTTCAAATCCTTTTTCCCACTCGGAAAGTCCAAGTCTGTGAGTGATCATCGGCTGTACTTTGATCTGACCGGAAGCAAGAAGGCGGATCGCGTTTCTCCATGATGTGGAGTCATATGCCATATGTCCGATAATGCTCTTGTTCCATGAAGTAATGTCGTTGATTGAAAATTCAAGCGGTTTGAATCCCATTCCTACACGAACAACTTCTCCGTTCGGACGAAGCATCTCGATTGCCTGTTTCAAAGCAATGTTTGCTCCCGAACACTCAACGACAAGACCCAAGTTATCTCTTCCGCAGATTTCTGTACATCTTTTTACTACATCTTCTTTGGAACCGTTTACGCAGTGTGTAGCTCCAAGCTCTTTTGCAACCGGGAAACGAACCGGAACATCCTCGTCAAGTCCTACCATAACGATGTTGACCGCGCCCATAATTCTTGCTACCTGTACTGCAAATAATCCAAGCGGTCCTGTTCCGAATACTACGACATCCTGTCCCGGAAGGAGATGACTTTGCTGCGCGATCGCTTTGTATGAATTACAGATCGGATCAAGTACCGCCGCCTCTTCATATTTTACATTTTCCGGGATCTCCCAGATCGCATGTTTATGGATTCTCAGGATCTCTCCCGGAACTTTACAGTATTTAGAAAATCCGCCGCCCCATGTATTATTATCAAGACCTAAGTTTACTTTGCTTTCACAGCAGAGAAAATCTCCCTGTTCGCAAGCCGGGCAAACGCCGCATACATGAGCGCTGTTGTCAGACACAACTCTTTGTCCCACTTTCCAGTCCGTTACTTTCTCGCCAACTTCTACGATCTCACCTGCAAATTCATGTCCGCGGATCGAGTTGAATTCATCGGAGCCATTATCCACTTTATAGTGTTTCATATCTGCTCCGCAGATTGCAGCCGCCTTGATCTCAATAATAATATCTTCCGGACCGCATGTCGGTTTCGGAACGTCGATCATACGATATCCGCCAAATTCTTTTCCATATCTTGCTAATGCTTTCATCTTTTCATTCTCCTCTTTTTCCATTCTGTATTCCGGGGTTTCTTTTCAAATTTTACTTTTTTCAGTCACCCGCATTTTCATGCTCTTTAGCTTCCGGCCGGAAACTTTATTTCTTTATTTGTCTATATTTTATCATATATTTCTTTTAAGTCAACACTTTTTCTTTGTTTCAAAGATTTTAGTCTGTTTACACAACATTTTTTTAATTTTAATCCGTTTTTATCGTATTAAGTATTCTTTTTTTGTCTATTTTTTACATTTTGATTGTTAAAAACAAAAATAAAAAAACACAACATAGGATAAACTTATTTTTTCCATATCGTTTTATCCTATATTGTGGTTTTTTTTCAATGATTTCAATTCAAATATTTTGGTTTTAAAAATATATTCTTTATTTCAGATATTTCAAACATCAAACGAAGAAAACATCAATTTTTCTTCTCGTCTAACACGAGCTTGGCAGATCCACAGATTCCCGCATCATTTCCCAACTGCGCAAGAACAAATCTTACATTTTTATCTGCAAAAAACGCTCTTTCTTTATACGGTTTCTCTATGTACGGAATCAGTACTTCGCCGGCTTTGGAAACGCCTCCGCCGATGACAAACACTGCCGGGTTCACGACTGCCGCAAGATTGGCAAGTCCGTATCCGAGATATTTTCCAAACTCAGCCGCAATCTCATCCGCCACTTCGTCGCCTGCCTTTACGGCATCAAACACATCTTTTGCCGTAATCGCAGCTTTATTAAGAATCGTTTCCCGTTTTTCTGTTTTTAATTTTTGTTCTGCCAGGCGGACAATTCCCGTAGCAGACGCATACTGTTCCAAACACCCTTTATTCCCACAGCCACATCGATCGTTCTCTTCATAGTTTACGCAGATATGTCCGATTTCTCCTCCTGCTCCGTTGTTGCCGACGAGCATCTTTCCGTCAATGATCACTCCGCCTCCTACTCCTGTGCCAAGCGTTACCATGATCATATTTTTTTCTCCGGCTCCGCCTCCTTTCCACATTTCACCGAGAGCGGCAACATTCGCATCGTTTCCGATGTACGCTTTCAAACCTGTCAGCTCTTCCATTTCCTTTTTCACTTCTTTATATTTCCATCCGAGATTTGCGCTCCCGTTTACAATTCCTTCTGCCGTCACAGGCGCCGGAACTCCGACTCCGATCCCGAGGATGTCTTCTTCGGATAGTTTTCTCTCTTCTATCTTTGTTTTTAACGAAAATGCAATATCCGGCAAAATTGCCTCTCCATCAGCCAATGTATTCGTCGGAATCTCCCATTTTTCAACAATAGTTCCCGTCTCTTCAAACAACCCTATCTTAACTGTTGTGCCTCCGATGTCAACGCCGAAACAATAATTCATAATTCCTGATCTCCTTCCTTATCTTTTATCTTTTTTTCGCAAGATTTTCCTGCACACGTTTATATAATTCCTGCGCCGCGTTATAACCCATCTGCTTCTGTCTGTGGTTTACCGCGGCTGACTCTACGATAATAGCAAGATTTCTTCCCGGTCTGATCGGGATACTGTGGCATACGACTTTATTTCCGAGAAATTCCGTATACTCTTCTTCCAGTCCGAGCCTGTCATACTCTTTTTCTCTGCTCCAGTCTTCCAGTGTAATGACAAGATCGATGTTCTGAGTTTCTCTGACGCTTTGGACACCAAACATTGATTTTACATCGACGATACCGATTCCTCTTAACTCAATAAAGTTTTTCGTCACATCCGGCGCAGAGCCTACAAGCGTCTCATCGCTCACTTTCCGTATTTCCACTACATCATCCGTCACAAGACGATGTCCTCTCTTGATCAGCTCAAGTGCAGCTTCACTTTTTCCGATCCCGCTTTCTCCCATAATCAAAACACCGACGCCATATACATCTACAAGAACTCCGTGAATCGAAATACACGGCGCAAGCTTTACGTTCATCCAACGGATGATCTCCGCAGAAAAATCAGATGTCGGTTTGGATGCGCTAAATACCGGCACATTACTTTCCACCGCCTTTTTTAAAAACACGTCGCCCGGCTCTATCCCCCGGCAAAATACCATGCACGGAATCGGGTGTTTCAGAAGCATTTCATAAATATACACTCTCCGCTCTTCTGTCAGCGTCTGCATATATGTGTACTCTACATTCCCGATGATCTGTACGCGGTTTGAGTCAAAATGATCAAAAAAGCCCGCTAACTGAAGCGCCGGTCTGTTGACGTCCGGCACATGGACTTCTTTCTCTGTCAGATCCAACTCCGGCGTCAGATTTTTCAGATCCATCCTTTCTGCGATTTCACTTAGTTTAATTCCTCGTCCCATATATTTTCCGTTCCTTTCATTTTATTTTTCATAGCCGGATCGGCTTTCCCCTCATCCGGCGACATTCTTTATTCATTTCTCTTATCATATCATGTATGAAAAAAATTGTATACCGCCTGCGCCGCCTTTTCATTCATAGAAGGAAGCTTCGCAAGTTCTTCTATTGAAGCTGCTTTGATCGCGTCCAGACTTAAATAATGACGCATAAGCGCTTTTCTTCTCGCAGGTCCGATCCCTTCTATATCATCCAGGATGGAATGTACCTGACCTTTTCCTCTGAGCTGCCGGTGGTATTCGATTGCAAACCGATGCGCCTCATCTTGAATTCGTGTAATAAGGCGGAAAGCTTCGGATGATTTTTCAATCGAAATCTCTTCGTTTTGAAAATAGAGTCCTCTCGTCCGGTGAAAATCATCTTTTACCATGCCGCACACCGGAATATTCAGATTCAGGTCCTCTAATACCTGAAGCGCCACGTTTACCTGACCTTTTCCTCCATCCATCAAGATCAGATCCGGAAATACAGTAAACTTTCCAAGCTCTCCGTTCTCTTCCCGTTCTTTCAAACCATGAGTAAAACGTCTGGTCAGCACTTCTCTCATACTTCCGTAATCATCTGCGCCTTGGATTCCTTTGATCTTAAACTTTCTGTAATCATTTCGTTTTGGTTTTCCTCTCTCATACACGACCATAGATCCGACTGACTCGAAACCGTTCGTATTGGAAATATCGTAAGCTTCCATACGCCTGATCTGCGAAATGCCAAGCAGTGCTTCTATTTCTTTTACAGCTCCGATTGTACGGCCTTCTTCTCTTCGCATCCGCTCTTTGTCTTTGCTCAAAACAAGCTTCGCATTGTCAGAGGCCAATTCGACCAGTTTTTCTTTCGTTCCTTTTTTCGGAACATGAATATGCACATTCTGCCCTCTTCTGGCAGTCAGCCATTCCTCAATAAGGTCTTTGTCCTCTATCTCTCTCTGGAGTACAATCTCTCCCGGTATAAAAGGCGTTCCTGCGTAAAACTGCTTCATAAAACTGGAAAGAACCTGTGCCCTTGTATCTCCTCTGGCAACGCGCAGAAAGAAATGCTCTCTTCCAATCAGCTTTCCTCCGCGAATAAAAAACACCTGCACGACCGCATCTTGCTCTCTTAAATCCTCACTGTCATCCATAGAAGCCGCAATGATATCTTTATTTTCTTCCCCATAGGAAGTAATTTTCTGACGTTCCCCTATTTTCTGTATACTCCTTATCAAGTCCCGATAGCCCATCGCATCCTCAAACCGCATTTCCTCTGATGCTTTCTGCATTTTCTCTGTTAAATCCGCAATCGTATCCTGAAAATTTCCATTTAAAAATTTAAGAACCTGGTCAATGTTTTTCCGGTACTCCTCCTTTGACACATTTCCCTGACAGGGAGCTGTACACTGGTTCATATGGTAATAAAGACACGGTCTGTCCTTTTTACAGTCTCTGGGAAGCACACGATTACAGGAGCGCACCATATAAAGCTTTCTCACAAGCTCAATCACATCTTTTACAGCGCCTGCGCTTGTATATGGTCCAAAATATTTGCACTTGTCCTTCTTCATCCTCCTGGCAAACAACACCCTTGGAAACTCCTCATTTACAGTTACTTTTATAAAAGGATAGCTCTTATCATCCTTCAACATAGTATTGTACTTCGGTCTATGCTCTTTTATAAGATTACACTCCAGAACAAGCGCCTCCAGCTCAGAGTCTGTAATAATATATTCAAACCGGGCAATGTGCGTTACCATCTGCTCAATTTTTGCTCCTTTATTTCGGCTGCTCTGAAAATACTGGCGTACTCTGTTTTTCAGGCTCACCGCCTTGCCAATGTAAATGATGTCATCTTTTTCATCATGCATAATATAGACTCCCGGCTTTGCCGGAAGCTTTTTTAATTCTTCCTCTATCTGAAACATATGGAAATCGCCTCCGTTCTGTTATGGTTGTAGTATCATACAAAGGTCAAAAGAGAAAGAAAACCGGGAAAATTCCCGGTTCTCTGTGATTTTTATTTTATTCCTCCGTCTGCTCGTTCACAGGGAGTGTCTCTTCCGGCTCTGTTGTTCCCAAAGTCGGTTCTTCTTTTTTCTCCGGTTCTGAAAAATCCAGCTCATCAAGATTTTCAGGAATTTCCATTCCTTTTTCTACTGCCCGGAAAATCTTCATAAATTCTTTTCCGGTAATTGTCTCTTTTTCAATCAGGAATTCTGCAATCTCGTCCATAACTTCTCTGTGGTCTTCAATAATCTTTTTCGCCTTATCGTAAGCCACTTTGAGCATTTCTTTTACTTCTTCATCGATAAGTGCACCTGTTGCATCGGAACAGTTCATCACTGCACGTCCATCAAGATAACGGTTCTGTACTGACTCCAGTCCCATAAGTCCAAATCTTTCAGACATACCGTACTGTGTTACCATCGCTCTTGCAATCTGGGTCGCACGCTCGATATCATTAGAAGCTCCTGTTGTAACAGAATTAAATACAACTTCCTCGGCCGCACGTCCACCAAAAAGTGTAACTAATTCGCTGAGCATCTGCTCTTTGCTCATCAGATATTTTTCTTCTTCAGGAACCTGCATGGTGTAACCCAGTGCACCCATTGTTCTTGGAACAATCGTAATCTTCTGTACCGGCTCTGCATCTTTCTGAAGTGCACTGACAAGCGCATGACCTACTTCATGATATGAAACGATTCTTCTCTCCTCCGCATTCATGATACGGTCTTTCTTCTCTTTACCCACAAGAACGACCTCAACAGCCTCAAAAAGGTCTGCCTGGGATACAACATTTCTTCCTTTTTTTACTGCATTGATCGCAGCCTCGTTGATCATATTGGCAAGATCAGAACCGACTGCCCCGGAAGTTGCAAGTGCAATCTCTTCCAGATTGACTGTCTCATCCATCTTCACATCTTTAGAATGAACCTTCAGGACTTCTACACGTCCTTTCAGATCTGGTTTTTCAACAATGATACGTCTGTCAAAACGTCCCGGTCTTAATAATGCAGGATCCAAAATCTCCGGTCTGTTAGTTGCAGCCAGAAGTACCAGTCCTTTATTGCTTTCAAATCCATCCATCTCTGCAAGCAGCTGATTCAGTGTCTGCTCACGCTCATCATTGCCGCCGCCATAATCGACGATGTGATAGGCATCGTGCTGCTCTCGCTGTTCATCAGCATAGACGCCACTGGCGGTGCGGGCGATATAGGGCGTTCCGTCGGGATGATGATAGCCTTCTTCGCCGCGGCGATAGCCGTCGGCATACTCATCAGGCTTGCCTTCAAATACATCTCGAAGAAATATCCTCACACCCGCCGCATTCCCATACTCAGTTTTGCCGTATGTTTCTTTTACGCATATGCGGCGGAAACGTGGTTTGGAGTGGCGGACATAACGGGCGCATACGTCGCGGGGCTTATGCTCTCGGGTCTGCACGAGGCGGAATACGTCGACCGCAAGATAGAAATCAGCAATTATATGATTTTCGCCCCCGTATTCTTCGCCAACATCGGCATCACCTCTTCCTTCGAGTCGATAAGCGCGGCTATGGCGGGCTTCGGTGTGGTGTTCGTGCTGGCGGGGATGCTTGGCAAGGTCGTGGGCTGCGGCGCGGGCGCGCTGATATGCGGCTACGGCATAAAGGACAGTCTGCGGGTGGGCATAGGAATGATGGTGTGTGCGCAGCGCGGAGTGGACTCCGGGCTTGTCGACTCCGCGATAATGCCTTTCGTGCTCATACTCATCATAGTCACCACCCTGCTCACCCCTCTGCTGCTCAAATTCTCCTACCGCAAGGAACTTCCCCCGCCGACTCTTCCCCCCGTCTACATCAGAGAGCCGCACACGGTCTGACAATCCCGCGGCACCGACGGGCACGGATTGCCCGACGGACAACTTTGAAAATGGTTGGGCACGGCTTTGCCTGCTTTGTGTTTATGCAAATCAAAACCCCGCTTTTGCTCAAAGCGGGGTTTTTATCCGATTTTTTGCGGGATTAAACTTCGGTTTTGCTCAATGAACGCTTATTTCACGATGGACGCATTCCAATGGGGGTCGGGTTCGAGCCCCATCAGTTTCGCCACCGTGGCGGCGACGTTGCTCAGCCCGAATTCGCCGTCGGCGATTTCGCAGTCCGCATTATAGACGATGAAAGGCACGGGGTTGAGGCTGTGCGCGGTGCGAACGCTCACGACGCCCTTCTTGTTCTTTTCCAGCATCTCGTCGGCGTTGCCGTGGTCGGCGGTGACTATGAGCGCATAACCCGCTTCTTTGACGACGGGAAGCAGCCTTGCAAGTCCGAGGTCGACGGCTTCGACGCCGATTCTCGTCGCGTCGATGTTGCCCGTGTGTCCCACCATATCCCCGTTGGGATAATTGCAGCGGATAAAGCCGTATTTGCCGCTCTTCACCGCTTCGATGACCGCGTCTGTGACCTCCGCGGATTTCATCCAGGGACGCTGGTCGAACGTCACTCTGTCGCTGGGTATCTCCTGCCACGTTTCCAGCTCTTCGCTGAATTTTTCGCTGCGGTTGCCGTTCCAGAAATAAGTGACGTGACCGAATTTCTGCGTTTCTGACACGGCATACTCGTTCACACCGTGCGCCACCATAAACTCGGTGAGCGTGTGCTCGATTTTGGGCGGTTCGACAAGGAAACGCTTGGGCAGGTGCAGGTCGCCGTCATATTCCAGCATCCCCGCAAACATCACTTTCGGCATATCGCCGCGGTCGAAACCCTTGAAATCCGCGTCGTCAAACGCCATACTCAGCTCTATCGCGCGGTCGCCGCGGAAGTTGAACAGCACCACGCTGTCGCCGTCGCTCATCGCGCCGACGGGTTTGCCGTCCTTTGCGACGACGAAACCGGGCAGGTTCTGGTCTATGACTCCCGGCTCCTCCGTACGGTAAGTCCCGATTGCCTCCGTCGCGCTCGCGAATTGTCTGCCCTCACCGTAAACGTGGGTGTAGAAGCCTCTTTTCACCATATCCCAGTCCGCGAAATAGCGGTCCATCGTTATGGTCATTCTGCCGCCGCCGGAAGCGATACGCGCGTCAAAATCCGCGTCGTTGAGCTCCGCCATTGCGTTTTCCAGCATATCGACATACACCAGCGCGCTGGTCGCGGGGACGTCCCTGCCGTCAAGCAGAACGTGCGCCCTCACGCGCTTTATGCCCTCCTTTTTCGCTCCTTTGATGAGCGCGATAAGGTGGGATATGTTGCTGTGCACGTTTCCGTCCGAAAGCAGACCGATGAAATGCATCGCAGACTCATTCTTCACACAGTTGTCCGAAAGCGCGCGCCAGGCGGCAGACTTGAAAATGTTTCCGCTTTCGATGGCTTCCTCGACGAGTTTTGCGCCCTGCGAATAAATCTGACCGCAACCGAGCGCATTATGCCCGACTTCGCTGTTGCCCATATCCTCGTCTGAGGGCAGCCCGACCGCCGTGCCGTGAGCCTTGATGTAAGTGCAGGGACATTCCTTGCGCAGCTTGTCGAGCACGGGAGTATTCGCCATCGTCACGGCGTCGCCCAGCCCCGTAGTGGACTTGCCCACGCCGTCCATAACAACAAGAACGACTTTCTTTTCCATAAAAATCCTCGTTTAGCGTCCGAAGGACGAAACTTTTTTTCGCAAGAATTGTAGCACAGCGCACCCTGTCCGTCAACCGAACGCACGCCGCGCATACCCCGCTCCGCCGCCGCACCTGCAAAATACGCCGCCGTCAAAAGACGGCGGCGCGGAAAAGGATGCCTCGGATGAGGCGATATCAAGGGTTCGTTACGCGTCGCTTTCCTGCGTCGGGTTACGCCGCACGCCGACAACGGGCGGCTGCGGCGCGGCCGGACTCGGCTGTGCGACGGTTCGCGGCGCGGCAGATTGCTGTGCGGCAGCAGACAGCTTGGCGACCAGCTGTGCGTAAATTTCCTTTGCCATAGTCCTTGCTTTGCGTTGGAAATTGATGTTCTCTATCCAGCCTCCGCATCCTACGCTCACGAGCACCGGACGCAGCGCGACTGCAAGCACTATGGCCAAAATGCCTATAAAAAGCAGCACAATCGCCACAGGCCACATAATTGCGAATAACCCCATTGCCGAAGCAGCAAGGATTACGCCGACGAACAACCCGATTTTGTTCGACGTGCCCATAGTTTTCGCTATGCTGAGCGCATTGATTTTGTCTAATTGTATGCGGTGTTCGAAAGTCGAAAGTCCCAGGAAAGTTTTTGCGTTTAATATGAGTTCCTTGTCCGTTACGTGCGCTTCGCGATACAGTCTTGTTCTGCTTACCGTCATAATGCTGCTCCTTGTGACCGAGAGAACCACCAGTAAAACGACCATGACCGCAAGCACTGCAAAGATTACGATTTGAGTTGTTTGCATTGCAACTTAAGCCCTCTCCTTTTTTATTACTGCAATTATAGATTAGGCATTGCCTAATTGTCAAGCAAAATTAGGCAATACTTAATATTATTTAGCAAAGTGCTATGAACCTCAAAGACAAAATTACCGAAAATCTGAAAACCGAAATAGAACTTTCCGGAAAGATGAAGACCGAAATCGCGCACGCCATAGGCGTGTCCAAACCCACGCTGTCGCAGTATCTTTCCGGACGCGCACAGCCCACTCTCGCCACCCTGTCGCGGCTGTGCACCTTTCTCGGCATTTCCGCCGACGACATACTCGAAACGGGACATCCGGACGATTTCGACTGACCCGCATTTTTGCGGCATTCGACGCTTATCGCCTGTTACGGACTTTATTTTTCAAAATTTCCGCATAAACACCGTTTTCGGCGACTTCTCACAAGTTCTTGTCTGCCGTCAGAATAAAAAGTCCGTTCGGGTAGAGATTTTCGTCATACGAAAAAGCGGCGCAGAAAGCGCCGCTTTCGGTTTAAGCGGTTATGCTCAGTAGTTGACGACTTTGGAGAAATCCTCCGCTTTCAGGGACGCACCGCCGATGAGTCCGCCGTCGATTTCGGGCATTGCCATTAGCTCGCTCGCGTTCTTGGGGTTCATACTGCCGCCGTACTGAATGCGCACTCTGTTTTCGGCGCACTTGGGGCAATAGAGTTTCGCCATAGTGTCGCGGATGACCTTGATGGTGTCGTTCGCGTCCTGCGCGGTCGCGGTTCTGCCCGTGCCTATCGCCCATACGGGCTCGTATGCGATGACGATGTTGTCGAGTTCGTCTTTGTCGATGTCCTTGAATGCGGCGACCGTCTGGCGGGTGACCAC
>OHCS01000175.1_pt1 | contig 41563 bp, 55 predicted proteins | sample 1566741 | NCBI WGS metagenome assembly OHCS01 (sample SAMEA3879604, study PRJEB24766) | human gut metagenome | biome: human-associated habitat; feature: feces | place: USA | collected 1985/1987 | reverse complement strand
CAAACCAGAACGTTTCAAACGGCACCGGCCTAACTATGGCAACCGTTGTTTGCTATGGCTGCAAACGGATCACCATTGATGGGGTTTACGGCGAACCGGTAGTTAACAGCGGCACCGACGCAGACAGCGTGCGCGTGATCATGCTTGAATGGGGCGTGACCGCTGGCGCACCGTCTAACCCGTGCTTTGATATGACCGTGCGCAACGTCCACAGTAAAACGGGGCGTTTCTATGCTGGCGTTGCAGCCGACGCAGACAGCACGGGCCACATGTTGCACCCGAACACCTACACGATTGAAAATATCGACGTGGCGAAATTCTCAGTCTTCGGGGTTGCTTCGCTTCTCAGTATGTCAAACGTGCGGTGCCGTACCTTCGACGCTATCGGCAACGATTCCGCAGGGGGCACAACGTCAAACGGGCGCTTTATCCGTGGTAAATCGATCCTGCGCATGATCAACGTCACCGCGTATGACGTGAACGGCTACGGCGATCAGGGTTGGAGTCAGTGCAGCTACACCGATATTGAGTCTATCGGTTCCAACGTCTTTGCCAACATGCGCACCTATAACGGGATCGCGGGCGGTATCGGCGTTATCCTGGGCAACGTTAACCGGATGTACTACCTACCGCCGACCAGCGGCGCAATTGACGGGAACGCATTCCCTACGGGGCGCGAGTTCCAACAGGGCGACGTGCTGATCCGCGAGGATGGGAAGTGTTACACCGTGGTAACTTCCGGCGCTTATATTCCGGCGACGGATGATTTTAAAATCAAGGCCACCACCGTTGGCAGCAAAACGCTAACGTGTAACATTGACCCAACCGGCACCCAGGCAAGCGCGCCGTGGTTGTTTGGCAAGCCGTTAACGCCAGGCACCCGCATTGTGATCCCAGGGGCAGGGGCCAGCGGTGCTGCGCTCTCTACGTGGATCACTAAAGGCCCGTACCAGACGCCACCAAGCGACGTGGGCGCGCCGGTAACGATTGATATCGCGCACGCTATCCAGACCGCCACACCGGCCGGCACCCAGCTTGCAGCGGCAAAAGTTGTGGCGTACCGCACGCCAGCATAAAAAAAAGGGGCCGCAATGGCCCCTTATTTCTTTCACCCCGGACTAAGCCGGATCAACCATGTCCGACACTTCAACCAGATCAGCGAAGTTGACGCCCAGCGCCCCCGCCACCTTCACCAGCGTTGCCAATGACGGCGTTTCGTGCTGGTTTTCATAGCGGCTTAACTGGCGCTCCGCGATCCCCGTTGCTTCCGAGATCTGCCGCTGGCTCTTTCCTTTCGCCTTTCGCACGTCAGCGATCAGGATTGCAATTTTCATGATTCATTCCCCCGTGTATTCACTCCGCTATCATCGCCCACGGGCACCAGTTTTGGCAAGCGGCCTTTTTTGCTGGGGTTGAGGTATTCGAAGCACGGGATCCCACGCTCATTGGCGCGGGCAAGTTCAAGCGCGCATCCTTTCGAAGCCTTCCATCCTGGGAGGAAGATCACCGCGTCTGCCGCGTCCACCATCGGCAGGGAGATCGCCATATAGGCGGAATGGTCACGCAGAGTTACCGGCAGGAATGATGGATTCAACAGGCCGAGCACATGCGGGCGAAGTGCGAAATGCGCCACCATAAACGCGGGGCGGTTGTAATCAGGGATCCCCGTCATTGGGCCAGCTAAATAAACGTTTTTATCTTTCAGAGTGTTTAACATGGGTTTTTTGCCTCTCCGTTAATGCGGTGCCATTCTTTGTGATGATCTTCGCACAGCCAGCGCACCGCCAGCGGCTGATCATAATCGTCATGATGGGCGATCACATGGTTGGACGTGCCGCAGACTTCGCACGGCTGGCGCGTTAATTCACCGCGCCGAAGAGCATTTCTAACCAGTTGATGTGCCCGCGCCTTCTTCGGGTGGCGCTTTTTGTACTCAGCTTTGCAGCCATTCGCAACGGCCTTGCCTTCTGCGGCCTGATAAGCCCGCACACGGGCTTTTACTGCATCGGCGTTGGATTCGTACCGGCTGCGATCTTTATCGCGTTTGCAGCCCTTACAGGTGCATGATTTTCCGTCTTTGCTTCGCCGGTTGGCGTGGTATTCCGTCAGCGGCTTTGATTCCTTGCAGGTTGTGCAAATTTTCATGGGCCAGCCCTACAAAATGGCCCCCGAAGGGGCCGACCAGTTAAAACGGGATATCATCGTCAAAGTCCATAGGCGGCTCGTTAGCGCCTTGTGACTGATTAGCCGGACGATTACCGCCCTGATTGCCGTTAGCGCCGCTACGGCCCCCACGTTGAGGATTTGCCCCATTGCCTTTGGGTTGTTGAGGTTCCCCCCACGCAGTCTGGCTGGCTGGCGCATTCTTCCCGCCGAGCATTTGCATTGTGCCGCCCATGCTCACAACCACTTCCGTTGTGTAGCGCTCTACGCCGTCTTTGTCAGTCCACTTGCGCGTTTGTAACTTGCCCTCAATGTAGACCTGCGATCCTTTCTTGAGGTATTCACCGGCGATCTCAGCCAGCTTGCCGAACAAAACGATCCGGTGCCATTCCGTTTGCTCTTTCTTCTCGCCGGTGCTCTTATCGTTCCAGCTTTCGGAGGTGGCAACCGTGATATTTGCCACGGCACCGCCGCTGGGCATATATCTCACTTCGGGATCTTGCCCCAGGTTGCCGACGATGATCACTTTGTTAACTCCGCGCGTTGCCATATGTTAAAAACTCTCCGTTGGTTTAATGTCGCCCGCATTATCCGCAGGTTGTGCGCCGCTTTGCAAGTTGCCAGCCACACCGGCTGGCGGCTGGGCCAGATCGCTTTGCTTGCGTGGCACGTCGCGTTTTTGCGGTTTAGCCGGAATAAACCCAGGATTAGCCACAGCGGCTTCGGCTTCGCGTTTGGTCACGTAAGTTGTGATAAGGTTTTGCTCCGTTTCCTGACCACCCAGCGCGCGATAAGCGGCGCGGGCCTCGTCTTTCAATTCCTTAAGGTCAGTGATCAGATCAAACTCTTTGATGTAGTCTTTTGCTTTGCGCTTCGCGCCGTGTCCATCATCATCACTGGTGGCGATGCCGAACAGCGATCCGATGTGGTAGCGCTTCGCGTAAGACTGCGCGGATCCGTCGCCCTGCGCGGTCTTCTTATCAACGTGAATTTCCATCACGGCAACCATAAATTCGCCGCTTTCGACGTGCTCGATCCGCGTTTCCATCGGCAGATCGCCTTTTTCGGTGAAGCGGCCCGCCGATTGGATAACCATTAAGCCTTGATCTTCAATCGCAGAATCAATGGCCTCGAAATAGTCAGAAAGGTTGGCATATTTCGAATTTAAATGATTATTCTCGCGCGTCTTTTGAATGCTGCCGATATTCTTACGGGCTTCAAAAAAAGCCTTCATGAAAGTTGATCGGCTCTCCGAAAATTGAATAATGTTTTCCATCTTTATTTCTCCGCTTTAAAGTATTCAGGGTAACGCGCTTGAATATAACCAGGCGTCGGAAGTTTAATTCTACGTTGACCGCGAGAATAAGAAGGCCATTTATTAGCATCGCGGCACGCTTTATAAATCTGCAATGCGGTGCGGTACATCATGCGGCCTAACAATAATTGCTCGTCTGTTAATTCGAACGCTTCCGCGAGGAATGGCTCTTCTTTTTCCTGCGCTAATAATGTCACGGCTTTTGGTGCGCCGTATGCGATAGAAAATACGTCATGTTGCAACGCCATTTTCAAATAATAACCATTGTCAAAAGCCAGCCGCCCGAATTTCTCCGGCTCCGCGCTTTGCGTGGTTTTGTAGTCGATGATCTCACGGTCAGAGGTGATGCGGTCAATGCGCACTTTTACTTTTACGCCGTCGATCTCAGCGAAAATGGACAATTCCGGCGTGCCTTCGGTGATGATCCGGTGAAAGTCCTGATTCTGCAAAAGCACGTCACGCATCATTAACACGCGGTCATAATCCTTTGCGGGCACTTGCTCACGCTCACCGGCGATCCCCTGGTGATGTTCCCACAGGCGTTGCCAGATCATCACGTCTTCGCCGGTCATATCAACCAGCGGGTAAAGTTCCGGCATTTTTTTACCAGAGTAACCAGAGATCCCCTTATCCTTAAGCCACTTTGTGACCGCAGCAACGGACGTGAGCGCGTCGGGGTAATCTTCTGGATCCGGCATCCGGTAGTATTCCAGATCGAAGCGATCAGGCTCAAGCATACAGGTATGGCCCGTTGTGCCGAAGGTCAGCGGCTTTTGCTTCGCGCCGGTGCTTTGCTTCGCCTTCTCTTCGGCCTCTTTATCCTTTTTGAAGCGCCAGCCAGCAGGGCTGCGGATCAGCAATTCATGCAGCGAGGATCCCGAAATGTGATCCGTTTCGGCGTGGTATTCCTCGTTGCTCAATTCGTGCGCTTCGAAAACCTGCAAGTAAGGTTGTACGGTTTCAGTTTCCATCGTCTTTGCCCTTCATTGTTTCGTGAACATGAGCAGATTTAAGCATCATTAATTCATGAATGCAAGCCTTGAAAGCATCCGGCCCCCAACAAACAGCACAAAATGCACCTTTCCTGCGGGCGCGCTCCAGTTGCTCTTTTTGCTCAGGCTTTAACCGGCTTTTCTTCTTGTTCCGGCGCTTGAGTTCGATCACCGCGTGGGGGTAAGGGCCGAACGGCTCCAGCAAGATATAATCCATGATCCCTTTGACGCGGCCCATTGCGTTTAACTTTTGCTCATACTGCGGATTCCGGCCCCCGCCAGATTCGTTGACGGGGTGGAAGATCAGCAGATCGGGGAAAATCTCAGTAACCCAATGGAAGCACGTTTCCGCGTCTGCATCTTCTGACGGCAGGAATTGTGATTCATCCCATTCCGTCCAGTATTCGATCCAATGCGCTGTTTCTTTCCGGTTCATCAAAACACCTTTTTGTAAACGTTATCTTTGCCGCTTCCCATTTTACGATGCGTCACCCGTTTTGGGGGGAGGATAAACGCCACGTTAGCCAACACGGCTTCGGCAGATTTGCACGCCTTCAACGTTGCGCGGTGCTCTTCCATGAAAACATGCTCTTTCAAAAACTGATTCCAAAGCTGTTTCGCCCCTGGGTTTTTGGAGTTGGGCCAGTGAATTTCCCACGCCTTAAACTGGATCCCGTCTTTCATGAGTTGATACTCAATGGCGAACGATCCACCGTTGCCAACCTGCGGCGTGAAGCTGATCACGTCGCAATAGTCTTTATCCGTGTAATGCTCGCCGGATAGGTTTTTATTGGGATCGATTAGGAGGTTGCCACAGCAGCGGCACTGGCGCGCCACGGTGTCATTTTTGGCCCCGCAGCCCTTCTGCAAGATGCGGCCCGTGCTGCGGTCTTTTACGTCTTCGCATAGCTTATACACAAAGAAATCATCGCAGCGCTCGCCGTTGGGGTGAATGTGGCGGCAGCGGCGCGCGTGCTTGCCGTTTTTGTGCCCATACTTGCACTCTTTCCAATCCTCTTTCACCTTGTCCACGGTGTACACGTAATCCTCAAGGATCGGATCCTCATACAGCCCGCCCATTGCAGCCATAGTGCCTGAATAATCCAGGACGAGGTGATCGCTTTTCTTGAATCCAGCTTCAACCATCCAATCTTTTAAAATACGCATCCCACGGCCCAGCAGTTGCACCAGCAGAGTGAGTGAACCGATACGACGCAGAATTACTGACGTGTCCCACAACGGCACATTCACGCCGGTTGTTAGGGCGTTAACCTGGAATATAAATTTAATCTTTCCGGCCTTCGCATCTTCTATGATCTCCATGCGTTTTTTCGGGCCGGTGTCTTCGGTTATGATCGCATACGTTATGCCTTCCGGCAGGGCCGCTGCGGCCTCTTTGCAGTGGGCCACGCCAGCGCAGGTGACTAAAACGCCGTTGCGCTCTTTGGTGAGTTCCACCACTTCTTGCATGATCTTCCAGGTCAGCTTTTTATCTTTCAGGATCTGCCGCTGCATGGCGATCATTTCGTTGTTGCTAAAATCCTTCGCCCCAAACTCAGTGAATCCGGCGAACTGATCCAACTGATAACCCAGCGAGGACACGCCAAAGTAAGTGGGCACAACTGAACCGACTTTTACAAGGTAATTCGTCGTGATGCGGATCACCGTCTTACGCCAAAATCCTGGCGTTTCGTAGTCCTCATTGACGATTGAATCAACCCCACGGTAAGGGGTGCCGGTGTAACCGATCACGCGCAACCGGCACCCGTGAACCTTAAGGCAGCGCTCCTGCAACGTGCGAATGATCACGGTGTATGCGTTACGCTTTGCCGCGATCATTTCGTCGTAAGACTCGCCTTTGTGCTCGCCAATCTGGACAGGCTCGCCGTCTTCCAGAACAAGATCGCCGTTTTCGTCTTGCAGGTATTCGGGCACCATCTTTTCTTCGGAGTCGATCAGATCGTCAATGTTGACGTGGTGGCACTCATCAATAATCAGGAAGAGCGGGGCGAAGTCTGCCAGCTTATCTTGCAGACTGTTAACCATCGTGCCTTCACTGCCGCACACGATGGGGTAATGGGTTGATTTTTTGTTACCCAGGCCAGCGCAAAAAATGGAGTTGTTTACGTGGAAGTTCCAAAGCTCCTGCGCATCCTGATCGATAATCTCAGCCTGGCGGGATAGGATTAAGGCGCGGTGCTTTTTGGCTGGGTTTTTATCCCACGGCAACTGCATGATGCGGCGGGCCAGCATGGAGATCATGATCGTTTTGCCAGCGCTCACGGCAGCTTCAACAATCACCGGGCCTGGATATTTTCGGATGCACTCAGCCACCGCGTCATAAGCGGCCCATTGATAGGGGTAAGGATCCAGCGGGAGATCTCCAAACTGGCTGATCAGCTCTTCAATCGGCGTGCGGGCGATCCGGTCTTCAATTGATTCCATCAACCTTTCTGCGAAGGTCTTTTCTAACGTGTCAGCGGTTGCCATTTGTCTTTTGCTCCGTTATTCTTCTACCTGACTGATTCATGAATATAACGGACACCGGCAAAAATGGCAATCCATGACAAGCAAACAGTTTTGCGAGGAATGCGGGATAAGTGGGAGAAGGCGTTGATCGAGTTGTGCGGCTGGCAGCACAAAAACTTTGACGGCAACCACCAATCTTGCCCTATCTGCGGCGGCGTGGATCGCTTCCGCTGGGGCCACAAAAAACCGCAAAAGCGCGAGGAAGGTTTCGCGTATTGTTCCGGCGACTGCGGCGGCTCGCATGATGGGCTTTATTGGTTCATGAAAGCGCGTATGCAGCCCTTTAACGAGGCGATCAACGATTTGGGCGACTGGTTAGGCGGTATGTCACCAGAGAAGCGCGAGCGCGTCGCCAAAGAGGCTAAAGCCATTTCGAAGAGCAAGGCCAGCAAATACAGCGGGGAGATCCCGCACGATAAAGTTGTGAGCATGGCGCGTGCTGGGGGGAGAAAGGGATCAGCCTATCTGCCATGCAGGAAGGTTGCCGAGTCTGGCGCGTCGCTGCAATTCTGCAACCTGGCAAGGGTTGACCCTGATTTTTCCGTCCACTTTGCGGCAGGTCTTCGAACCTGGGGCGCAGTGGCAATGATCCACCCAGCAAAGGGGCTGCAAGACGGGCCAATCTACCTGATCAGCGATCCCATTATGGCGGTGAGAATGAGCGAAGCCAGCGGCCCTGCGCGCGGTTGTGAGGTGTGGATCGGCTTTACCCCGCTGAACTGCCGAGAAGTTGCGGCGCGGTACACTGGCGGGCGTGAGTTGCGGTTAGTGGCACTGGATCAGGACGAGATTTATCTATACCGCGATTGCGGGCGGGTATTGGCTGGCGCGTCACTGGTTGGGGCGCTGGGGTAAAAAAAAGCCGCGTCCAAAGTGGGGCGGCTGTTAGCTGGCTGGCTTAAAAGCAGAAGGAAACAAAGACGATCAGAGAATAGCACGAATTGCTAAAGAAGTTGCAAAGGCTTTGTATATAGTATGTTTCACCACTCACCAACGAGGCACCAACAATGGGATCAAAAGTGTTAGGCGTTAAGAAGTTAAACCCGCTGGCGCGTCTGCCAGAATATGCAACCGAGGGATCAGCATGTTTCGACATTTACGGGATCGAAAGCAGTTACGACGAAAAAATCAACGCTCTGATTTACTCAACGGGGCTGGCGTTCGACATTCCGAAGGGCAAAGCCCTGATGATTTACAGCCGCAGCGGGCACGGCTTCAACAAGGATGTGCGCTTGTCAAATTGCGTGGGGGTGATCGATAGCGATTACACCGACGAGGTGAAAGTAAAATTGGTATGTGATCGCCCTACCGGCGAATATCCCGCGATTGCCGAAGGCACCGCCATTGCCCAGGGCATGATCGTTGACGCTCCGCAGTTGGAGATCACCGAGATCCAAACGATGAAAGTTACGGCGCGCGGCGGCAACGGCTTTGGCTCAACTGACAAGAAGGCGAAGTGATGAAAGACGAAAACGACAGCAAGACCGTTGATCTTGCGCAGGTGGCAGCAGACTTTGCGATCCCGCAAGCGGTTCTGGAAGAGGCGTTGAAAGCGGCTGGCGCTGGCGCACTGGCGGCAGACCCGGAGGAAGTCGATCAGGCCATTACGGGCCGACGCTTTGCGAAGAGCAAAACGCCTGACGCTATCCGGCAGAAATGGCGCACTCCAAAATGGCTGTTTAACTATGCCGATCACCGCTGGGGGCCATTTGCGCGCGACGTTGCAGCAGAGGCCGGAAACGCCCTTTGTGTGGAGTTTATCGACGAGCAGCAAAACGCGCTGGATCCGCAGGTGGCGTGGGGCAAAGAAGGTGAAACGGTCTGGTGTAACCCGCCGTATGCAGACCCGATCCCCTGGGTTGCAGCCGCAGCACGAAATGCAAAACAGCATGGCGTGACAACGGTTATGCTTCTGAATCATGACCACTCGCCGCAATGGTTCTATGACATGATCCAGGCGTGCAGCGAGATTGTAAACATCATGGGCTATTACGGCACCGACGCCAAAGGCGAAGAGAAATTCCATAACGGGCGCGTTGCATTCGTGAATGCGGCAACCGAAGTGGAAGGCCGGAAAAACAGTAAGGCAAGCTCCCTATTCCTGATTAAGCCACGCAAACGCGGCGCAGTGAAGACGGATTATCTTACTAAGCAAGATATGCTGGACGCTTCCGCTAGCGTCTTATAACGCGATACAGCCCCAGCAATGGGGCTTTACCAGAAGAGGCAAAGACAATGATTATCTACGCAAAAGCGCAGCACATTAAAGCGGCTCATTTATGCCAGGCGCAAAATGATGTGCGCTATTACCTTAACGCCCTGCATTTTATCGGCAACCAGATCCAGGCCACTGACGGACACCGCGCCTTTCGTCTGACGCATGACCTGATCAACGCGCCGGAAACCGGCCTTTTGCTCAAGGTGTCGAAGGTGCCGACCATGCGCGGCATTGAAACTGCGGCAATCGACGTTGACGCGGGGATCGTGTACTGGCTCCCGTTGCCATACGATAAGCCGGAAGATCTCAAAGACGTTGACCTGCAAAAATCCCGTGTGGCAGTTGGCACCGTGGATCTTGTTGATGGGCGTTACCCTGATTTGCGCCGAGTGTTCACGGAAGTTGACGCAAAGCGCGAAGGTGTAAAGGTTATCGGCTTCAACGTCGAATACTTCGCAGTAATCACGCGTATTTGCAAGGCGTTGCAGATGAAATCAAGTATCGTAAAAATTACTTTACAGGATGCGACAACCGCCGCATTTGTTGAAATTAAATCGCACAACGGCGTTGCTGAATATGCCGTAATGCCAGCGCGCCTTTAAGGGGTTATAAGTGGATCATAAACAACGCCAGTGGGTTTATTTTATCGTCGGATTCCTGATCGGTTCCGGCGAGTGTGAAACATACGCAGAAGCGGAAGGCTTTGCAAAAAGTCTGGAAGATTCTTTCAATGAAGAATACCGCACCGCGCCTGTTTCATCATGGCCCGAAATGGCCCGCAAAGACCTTGCGGAATATCGTCAATCAGTAAAGGATCACGCACAATGATATTTGCAATCCACGCATCACAAATTACGGTTCAAGAACTGGAATTATTAAAAGATCTCAGCGTTTCAACCTCCCGCGTTGATAGCTTCTTTATTTTCCATCTTCTCAGTGATGGGGGTTTAGCCCGCTTCGCCAGCATGGAAAAACACGATTACGTTGTGATCACCGCAACCGAGCGCGAATTAGACCGCGCGCAAAACCAGGCTTAAGAATATGCGCAAAGCCATTTTCCTTTTTAACGAATCGGACATTATGCCCGCCCCCTGGTTGGGGGCAGGTTACGAATGTTGGTTATTCGACGGCAAGCACCCTGACGGCATTCACCGCGATCCGGTCAATCCTCTGATCGTTCGCGTGGGGATGTGGTTCAAGGCTCATGATATCGTGAATCAAGCGCAGGAGATCGCCAGCATGGTTGGCCCTGGCGTTGAGTTCGTCGCCAGCTTCGCTGAATGCACGTACCTAACCACCACCGGCGCGAAATGGTTCTATCATCCCGACGATAAGCACTTGCCGACCAGCGAGCGCCGCCCGCATCCACGCTACCCGAACCGCCGACAGGATCAGCAGGACGCGATCCGGCTGGCAAAGCTGGTGATGTGGGTTGCTGGTTACTGCGATATGCAGAACGGCGACGGCAAGCAGATCCCGTGGATGCTTGAGAATCCGGCGATCAACACGCTTAACACTCAGTGGAGAAGGCCGGATCATACCTTCGACCCGTTCGAGTATGGCGGCTATCTGCCGGAGGTGGACGCTCACCCGCTCTACCCGACGATCTACCCGCCGCGTGATGCTTATCCGAAGAATACCGGCATTTGGTGCAATGAATCATTCGTGATGCCGCCAAAAAATCCGGTGCCAGTACAGCTGATCAACGGCAAGCGCTGCAATCCTGGCTGGTACTCCGCAGGAGGCCGAAACGCCAGGACAAAGGCGATCAGGAGTGTGACCCCGCGAGGCTTTGCGGAGGCCGTTTTCCTCTCAAATGCCAACGTGCCATATTAACCGCCTTCGGGCGGTTTTTTATTGATAGCACTTTTTGCTAAACATCCGGCATAATGACCATATATAGTTAACCCATCAACCACACGGGAGGCAGAAAAGATGAAAGCAACTATCCAGGAATTACGCGCTAAACATTGGGGCAAGAAAGCAGCCTTTGCGGGCTGCGAGATCTACCGCGCAAAAGCGCTGGTATTCACCGGAAGCCGCGAAGGATCCGAACCGCTCCGCGTGGTTAACCCACTGGCGCTGGCGCTGGCGCGCGTCAACTTCGACAACGCTTGCAGCCTTCGCAACCGCACCCGCCTTTATGCAGCGTCAGTGGAAGTGAAACGCGACACCCTGCGCGAAGCCCACGCGCAGATGCAGAAGGCTAACGAGAATTTAAAAGCCGCTTACGGCTGGGGGGATCAGTAATTCCATGACTAAGGCTATTAATTGCGCTATCTGCGGCGGTGTGAATACCGCCATTTTGACCACCGGCAAAGTGATGTACCCGCACCGCCCCGACCTTGAGCACATTCTTGCTTATCGCTGCGCGTGCGGGGCTTCGGTTGGTTGCCACCCGCGCACGGATCGCCCGCTGGGCAATACCGCTGACGCGAAGACCAAAAAGGCCCGCAACCGTGCGCACGCCGCCTTTGATCCGATCTGGCGCAACGGGTATAAAAAAAGGGCGGTTGCTTATGCCTGGCTGGCAAAGCAGTTGGGGATCGAGAAGGTTGATTGTCACATTGCCTTATTCGATGCGGATATGTGCGCGCAGGTTGTACGGCACGCGGAGGCGTTTCTAAATGCGATTCAGACAGGGCACGCGGCAGGAAGTGTGGCAAGCGGTCAAGCAAGCCGGAATGGCTGACGACATAGCGAAGATCGCGGCGGTCTTTGATGTAACCGATATCGCCGTGATCAACGCCGGTGAGTGCGTCTATCTCAACGAGAAGCCGCGCAAAACTACCCGCATTGCGGTTGCCACCAGGGCTGGCAAGGAGGGGATAAAAACCGAAATTGCCAAATCAAAATCGAATCCAAAAAGGTTGAAGGGGCTATGAAACGAATAACGCACACGCAATTAAAGCGCCTCGCCAACGGCGAGAATCCAGAGGCCGTGCTTAGGGGCCGGTGTGATTGGGCCGATCTGATCCGCGCGCTGGCAAAATACGGATTGCGCCAGAAGGCGCTACGCTTCGCAGACGATCTGTCAGAAGGGGGCCAGAATGCCACGCGGTAAACCGTTTACCACCGAGGAAGATCAATTCATCCTAGACAACGCGGGCACCCTGCCTGGGCCAGAGATCGTGGCTCACATTGGACGCCCGCGCCAATCCGTTTACGGGCGCGCAAAGTTCCTGGGTGTGGACATATCGATCACCCGCGCTTTCCACTGGTGGACAACCGAGGAAGACCGGCAGATCATGGACGGCTTGAAGGATGGCAAGACCAGCCGCCAGATTGCCGCAGAAATGGGGCTGACGTTCGCGCAGGTGCATAACAGACGTCAAACCTTACGGGAAGATGGGAAGATATGAGAAAGGGCCGCAAAACGCGGCTCCTTTCGTTTTCGGGGGTGCTGGTTTATCATCACCCCGATTGCAATCAACAAAGAGGCTTTAAAAATGGGCTTTTGGCACCGACACCCTGATCGCGCCCTTAAGGGCTGGAAAGTCACCCGCATTGCGGGGCCGGACGGCGGGCAGACTCCGCAACTTGCCGTGATCTGGCACACGGAAGAGGAAGAGGCAGCACTTACGCTGGATCCAACTGGTATGTTTTATATCGAACTGGATCCAAACCAGGTGCCGCCGCTCACCTTCGCAACCAACCTGCCAGGCAATAACGGCAGTGACGCCACGGCAACTTATCTGGCGCTGGGCGCGGCTAAAACTTTCACCGTTGCAATGGAAGGCGGGATCCCGCCGTATCATTACGCATGGTTTCGCCGTGCATCGTCTACCGATAACCCCGTGGGCACTGATGCTGATAGCTATAACATCCCATCTTATGCGGCGGGCAATAACGGTGATTACTTCTGCCGCGTTACCGACTCCGCAGGGCAAACCGTGGAATCACTGCGCGAGCGCACCAAAGTTGCGATCCGCCTGACCACGAACCTTGCCGCAACTGCAACCTGGACGGTTGGCACAGCAGCAAGCCTGGCGGTTGTGGCGGCTGACGGATTAACGCCGTATTCGTACCAGTGGCAGCAGTCCACGGACGGCACCACCTGGACGAACGTAACGAACGGGGGCGCATCCGGCATCACCGGCGCTACTGGCGCAACGCTGGCATTTGCCACCCCGCAGACCACCGATAGCAAGCGCTATCGTTGCACCGTCACCAGCGCGAACAACAACGCGCCGAAGACGATCACCAGCAACGTTTGCAACGTCACCGTAAACCCAGCAGCATAAAAAAAGGGGCCGTTATGGCCCCTTGTTGTTTGACTCTCTCACCTGATCGTAAATCCTTTCACACGTCATTCCGGCCCGATAGCTTTCGTCAGATCGTCCAGCATAATATTTAGCTTCTTCTGCAAGGCTTCCGAGCATGTTGGCGAGCATTGCGGCGTTTGCGCCGGTTGTCTTGCTTGCGACGGAAGCGGCAAGATCTGCGGTGTGCTTTGCGGCGTCCAGGCGGGTTGCGAGTTTTCCGGCTTGTTGCTGCAACTTGCTAACAGTGGCAGACAGGCCAGCAGCAGTGGCAGCAGCTTTTGCCGCTTGTTGTTGTGCATCTTTCACAGCCTCTTCACGGGCAATGCTTCGCCCTTGTTCAATCATGCGGGCTGCGGTCTGCGCGTTCGTTTCCTGGGAGGATTCTTTTGCATCCCGATCAGCCCATTTTGCTTGCCAGCCCCGATCATTCCAGGCCGTGCCGGCGGCGAAGGATCCACCCAGCAGCAACAGCAACGCGGCTGGCTTCCACCACCGTTGGATCGCTGCGGCTACAGCGGCCCACGTCATTTGGTAAGGCTCCATTTGCACACGGTTGTTTCAACGTCACGGCGGTTGATCAACCCCTTCCACTTCTTGCCGCCAGCGTAAACCCAGCGCTGCAACTCATTGCAAGCGCCGATGGTGTCACCGGCGTTGATCTTGCGCAGCATGGTTGACTGATTAAAGGCGGTTGGCCCCACGTTATAAGCGAAGGTGTAGATCGCCGCGTGAACGGTTTCCGGCAACTTAACTTTGATGTTGGGATCAATCTGGCTGGCGATGCGTTTTAAATCGGCCTTTGTGAGCGCGTCACACTCCCGATCCGTGTACCGCTTGCCCTTGATGATATCGGGGCCGGTGTGACCGTCGCAGACCGTCCAGACGCCCACAACGTCTTGATAAGGGATATACTCACGCCCTTCTAACCCATTCTGACCGGACAGCAGAGCGAAGGCGACAGCGAGCGCGCCGCCCCCCAATGCCGCCGTGAATTTTGTAAACAATTTACTATTCATCAATGATCCTGCCTTTACGGAAAATGGCCTCTTTCCGCTTATCATCGCGCGCTTTGTAATACCAGTTAATAAGGAGTGATCCGATTGTGCAGAGAATACCCACAATTATTGCCACATCCCCAAGACTAAGCGCGCCAGCCGTCGCAGTAAAAGTGCCCCAAAGGATCGCCAGGCGCTCACGCACACGATCCGCCGAAAAGTGAACATAGGCCGTGAAGGCCACCAATCCACCGATTAAGATCATACGGGTTTTACGCCCGCCGTGTTTTAACCATGCCCAAAGTTTATTCATTTCCTCAATCCGGTTGGTGATCACGGCTTGAGGGTAGCACAAAATAAAAAACCGCCACAAATGGCGGTTTCGTGACGGTCATAATTTTTACTTTGGAATGCCGCAAATTGCGTTTAGATCTTCACGGCTTAGGGCTAATCCGGTGCCCAGCGGCTTTTGCTCATTCGGTATATATTTTTCAATCTCAGGCCATGCGGCAACCAGCTTTTTAACCGTGGTGAATTTGTGCAGCGTGGCAAAGACGGCTGATTTTAACGCGATGTACTCGCCGTTAATCGCCTTGATCTCTTCACACAAACGCGCCAGCGTATCAGCCGCAGGGTGATCGCCTGGAAGCATAGGGCGTGAGTTTGGCTTATAAAGTCCGACATATTGCGAAAGGATCTTTTTGTGAATGCCAGGTGAAGGAAGATCGCTATTAATCCGATTATCCTTATCCAAATCACCATCAAGATCGATGGTGCGCACCTGCCCGCCGATATACAGCGAGAAATTGCCGCCGTAAATGGTAGTTTGATCATCGCCGCTGTAATAAACGCGGCTCGTCGTGGTGGACGTGTCAACAAACGATTTGCCTTTGGCGTTGGCTTCCAATACGCCTTCAACAATGGCGGCGATATCTGCCGGATTAGAAAGCCCCTCGCTTTCCTGGATCTCAGTGATGATCCCGTGAGCAAGTGCCGCAGTCTCATACATGACTTTATCGGCACGGACGCGCAGCGGGTGATCGTCTGCAATGATGTTTTCGAAAATAGTTTCCTGCATTGCTTTTGTGATACGCATTTTCTTTGCTCCTACTGATTAATATAAGTTTTTGCCGCCCTTATCGGTGCGGAGAAATAACCGGCCTTCTTGCATCGCTTCGCGCAGATGGGGCACGCGGCCTGATGCTTTTAAAAGGCAGATGCCGTGCATCATGTACAACCTGCCAGCGGCGATCCAGCGCTTAAACAACCGCCCGCGATTATTCATTTCGGGGCATACGCTGGACACCCTGCAAAACACCGCGCCAGGGTGAGTCTTCCGCTTATTCAGAAGATATGGGCGGCGTTTCCAGTACGAATGCGGATCAGGGTTGCGCCTCTTCACTCTTTCGCACCTCTTCGATCTGATACTCCCGCACCGCGTCCGAGATCTGGCGACGCAATGCCGTTTGAACCACCGGAAGCCAGCGGCGCAGCATACGCCCGCCCTTTCCGCGTCGTTCGCTCATGTACTTAATTTCACGCCCTGCCACGACATAGGCGCGCGGTGATCCGTCCAGTGTCACACTGTAAACTGCGGTTTTCTTGCCAGTGCCGGTGCTACCAATAAGGCTTACTTTTGCCATGTTATCCCCTTGATGGGTGCCCCGTAGGGCACCGCGTTTGATTACGCCCAATCGTCACGCCATTTGGCAGCGTGGGCACGGGTGCGGGCGTTGTACTCGCCGCGCGTTGTGGTTTCGTCGATCCACCAATCGGGATCCTGCGCCGCTTCCGGTGCGCCCAACTCTTCACGCCATGCCAGATCGCGTGCCTTCACGCCTTCCCACTTGCGCAGGTTGCCATAGTAACCGCCGAAGCCCTGATCGTTGGTAACGCGAATCGTTGAACGTGCCATTTTGTTTGCCCTCATTCGTAAGTGATGGAATAAGTATATATAGTAATTATCCCATCGTTTTAACAAAAAGTGCTATTCCCACGGATAACGCTTTATATCCGGCAGCGTGCGCATTGCCTCCATGATGCCGCCAGCGTCTATGGGATCATTGTTCCGATACCCTAACACTAAATGCTGAATAGCGATCATCGCGTCTTTGGTCAGCGGTTCCCACAGGAAGAGCGCAAAGCGCCCCATCTTTTCCCCGTTGGTCATGCTGAAATCAGACCGGATATAGTTGATGATCCGGCCCGTGGTTTCCCGTGGCGCGTCAGCCGTAAAGAGCGAATCTAAACCCAGCCTTTCTGGCACTGAAAGGATCGGTATACCCTGGCGCACTTCGAAGCGCTCGCCGTCATTTGGCCCGCCAATCAGTAAGGCGATCTCAAACTCCGCGCGAATGGCAACCCCTTTGGGCGGCAGTATCATTGGCGTTTTCATTTGTGCAGACCCCGGAGCAGCTTGATCGCGTCGATAATGGCAACCCGTGGCGATTTTTCATAAACCACCTTGAGCGCGGCTTCCAGCTTATCGATCACCGGCTGGGCACTATCGCGGATCTCGCCGTACTCACCCAACAGATCATCAATCATCGTGGTTGCGTTGCGGCGTGGCACATCCATTTGCCCAGGGAAGGTGCGCAGGAAGCGATCAAAGATCGTTGACCAGGCGTTACGTTGTTGCGCGCCTGAAATGGTGTACACCTCAAGGGGCACGACGCGGAAGCCGTCACCACCTGGGGGGATCCCGCTATCCTCATTCATCGCGTCCACTTCTTTTTGCAATGCGGCCGCATCCAGATCAACGCAGTATTCCTGCATGAATGGCAAGCCGTCAGCGTCAACGATGCAGTAAAGGATCGGCCCCTGTTTATCAGCGCCGTCCACGCCTTCCACGCGGTCTGCAATCATCTTTAAAACGGCGTCGTATTCGGGCCAGTCGCTTTCAACAAACAGGCCGTGCAGCGGGCGTGCGCCACGGTTGCTGCGGATCCGGCTGGACTCGCAAAGGATCTTATTCAGGATCCCAATCTGACCAACGGACAGCAGCCCCGCAGCGGTTGCCGCTTCCAGGTCAGCGCGCTTGATCACCAGATAGCGATCCTCTTTAACGAATACTTTTTTGTTTTGCATGGTCTTTGCCTCAGTGAGAATGGCCCCCGAAGGGGCCGTGGTTGGTTAGAAGTTCCAGCAGGTGCCGCCCAGCTCATTTGCAATCTGACGCGCTTCACGTTTGCCGGTAACGTTGCGCGTTACTTTGGTGCTAACGCCGTTTTTTGGCGCGTGCTCAATGGTGATGAATTTTTTGCTACGGCTGGCGGTGTAAGTGATTTTTGGAAAGTTCATTTCGTCTGCCTCGTTGTTCGTTTCGATGGGTTAACTATATATGGTCTGTATTTATTTGTTTTAGCAAAAAGTGCTATTTTGCATTGTCAGAATCAATTGATTTTTTGATTTGATTTATTGATAACTCCTGCGCATAATGGCTGGGCACATTCATTAAGGAGTAAAGTTTTATGGCTGGTGAAAAGTTCGACCCGAAAAAAGATTTGCGCCCGTTCGCGCCTATGGATGCAGAAGACGTGCCGCCGCATTACGTCGAAGAGGACGAGCAAGCGCAGGACAATTGGGGCGTGCTGGACGATGCCAACATGCCTGAATTGCCGCCAGAATACATGGGGCACGATGCGCCGCCGCCGTCTGATCGTGAGTTGTCCGATCACCTGGATCGCGTTGTCGAAGTTGAGGACGAGCAGCAGCAGGATCAGCCGCAACCGGCACCGGAAACGCCGGAAGCGCCAGCGGTGATCCGTGGGTACATCCAAAACCCAAAACCGGAAATGCCAACGCCCTTTGTTGAATACCTCTTCAACATGAAGACGATCAACGAGATCAACGCGGGGCCAGGTGTGGGCAAGACAACTTTACTTTCCATGCTGGCGGCGTGCGTGGCAACCGGAAGGCCATTTCTTGACGCCTTCCGCGTCAAAAAGGGGATCAGCGTATTCTTTACCGAAGACGCCGAAACCGTGATCAACTGCCTTTCCGCATGGCAGCTTGAATGGGGCGTTAACATCCTGGATCACGTCCTGATCTACGATAAGCCCGCAGCCCTTACGGACATTCAAAAAGAAGTCATGCGCGATGGTCAGATCATCAAACTGCCGCGCCCCAAATGGGGTGAAACGGCATCACGTCAGATCAGCGAGATCAGAGAGTTTGCAGGTGATCGCCGGATCTGCATGGTTGTTTACGACTCAAAGAGTTTTCACTTGTCAAGCGCCATGCGCAACGGTAAAGCCCTGGACGAAAATAGCAACGACGATCAGCAGTATGTGACGTTCTGCGGTCAACGCTTCTCAACGGCGCTGGGGGCTTGCGGGATCTTTGTGCCGCACGTATCGAAGGAGGCCGAGCGATCCGCGTCACTGGTGCTGGAGTCACGCGGCGGCGGTGCTGCAAAGGGCGCAGTATGGAAGACCTTTTCCCTGACCCTGGACAAGACCGACAGCGACAAAGTGATCATGGCTGCGGGCAAGCGTCGTGGTGGGGGGATCGCCCAACTCCTGCGACTGACTCGCCGCAGCATGGCGATCTTCGAGGGTGAATTTGAACGCGCCCAGCGTGAGAAGTACGAACGAGAGTTTGCCGACGCAATCCCCCCAGAGAATCCCCTCGCCGGTCTGCGGCCTATCGATCCGGCCTATTGTGGCGGCTACTTCAACCAGTGCGAGATCGTGACCGAAGAGCAGTTGGCAGAAGAGCTAAAAGCGCACCTGGAGGGCGAGAAGAAGAAAGAGCGGGCCGAGGGCAAGCAGAAGCCGACGAACGCCGAACAAAAGGTTTTGGACATCCTGATCCACTACTGCGGCGGGAAGGCGTTGCAAAGCGAGTTGTCGAAGATCTGCGAAGAGAAGTTGAGGGCGCACCGGTCAAACATCCTGCGGTCAATCCGCACCCTGATCGAGAAGCAATATATCAGGGCGTTTGACGAGTTGAACGGCGGCACGACGCTAACGGCAAAGCAAGCATCAATGCCGCCACTCGCTGAACAATGATTCAGGGCAAAAACGGCTGATTACTCTTTTAAATTCAATGGCTTACGTGAATCAAAAATGCTCTGATAATAATCATTGTAAGTCATTGATAGTTAAAGAGTTATCAGGAATCAAAAAACCTATATAAATATACTTCGTATGATTACTCGCTAACGCTCGCAAGCTCGCCTATCACTCGCATCCAAACGCCCTTGCGGGGCTTATTGGCGAGCGCTAAGCGAGAGCGAACGGCGGCGACTACATAGCAGAGAGGACAAAAACAAAATGACTAACGTGATTCAGTTCCCGAAGCGTGACCAGAAGCCACCAGACGAACCACAGCGCGTTAACCGGTTCGAAGAGTGGCACACGTATTGGGTTGAGAAGTACGGCGCGTGGAATGCGTTACACATCGTTTTCATGCTATCCGGTTTCGTGCTTCTCGCAGTAGTTCTGGCATGGCGCATTGATGCTGGGGTTGTGCAATCGCTGCAAAGTGCGTTTGCCGGTCTTCTGGCATTCATGCAATCGTCATGATGATGGTGAAGGGGAAGAGCGCGCACTTGCTTGTTGCGTGCTCACGTATGCGCGGGAGGGCTGCGGGATGATTGACCCGTGGGATTTGGTCTTGTGGACGGCTGGGATCTGGCTGGCTTGCTTTGTCCTGGTGCTGATCTTCGGATAGCACTTTTTGTTAAACGTGGGTTTTGATACCCGATTAATATATGAGGTGTAACGCGAGCATTTACAGCGGTGTAAAGCTGGGCTGACGGTGCCAGCTTCACCGATTCACAATAGTTAACAATGGAAATAATCACAATGGTAAACAAATTGTTTGGAGTAGGTCACGCGCTCATTGTCTCAGCACTGGCAACGGCGCTGGCTGCGGCTGGCTGGGTTTTGGGCGGTGAATCTGCCTCGTTCATTTCAACCGGCACGCTGTTAACGTTTGGCGTCACATTCTGCGGGCTGGTGGCGGTTGGTCATGCCGATTGGGTGCGCAACAGCCATGAAATGCACAGCCGGATCGAACAACTGCGCGCCGCACTGGAGCAGAGCGAGCAACGCGAGGCAATGCGCAAGAATGCTGGACAGTGGAGCACGCCGCCCGCCGTCTTCCAGTTCCTTATGCGCGAATCCGAAGCGGAGATCGTCAGACTTCGCGATCAGGTGCTGGGCTACCAGCAGGGAGAGAACAAGGCGATCAAGGCGATCAACGATGTTAACACCCAGCTTTGCCAGCAGTTAGCCGACGCCGAGCAGGAAAACGACAAACTGCGCGCCACGATCAAGCAGGATGCCGACACCTGGCGCAAACAGGTTAGCAACCTGGCAAACAGCGCCATTGACCTTTGCAAAGCGCTGGACGGCGTGACGTTTGCCAACGAGGCTGACGCAATCGCAATGGCTGACCTGCGCGACTCGTTGCACGGGCTGGCGCTGGCTGGTGGCGTACTGCCGCCGCCGATTGCCGACCTTGCCTCACGTCTGGAGAAGATCGGGCAGACAGTGAGCCAGGCACGCGGGCTGGTGGCAGCGATCAACGATGGGCAAGCCGTGCCGCTCAAGCCGTGGGAAGCGCTCAGAGAGTCCGGCAACGCAATTGAGGTGACGCAGGGGCATTGGGTGCTGAAAGGCGACCCAGCGACGCCACGCAGCGACGGCGCAACGTTCGTGGCACCCATCGAGCCGATCAGCCCTGACGTGTACGACGAGCGCCACAAGTGCGACCCCGAAGCATTCGTGAAGACAGTAGCGCAAGACCTGGCGGGCCAGCAGCAGAAGCGACGCCAGGCGCTGGAAGCCATAGCCGACGCAATGAGCCGTGGTTACAACGAAACGCCGGAGTTTAACGCGGCCTATCATCGGGGCGGGCTGTATGTCACCGACGAGTTGATCGCCAGCGAATACCAGCGCGCCAGCGCCTGGATCGGCAAGCACACGCCGGATCCTGATGCGGTAGCGAAGGCCAGCGAGTAAGCCCAGCCTCGCTGGGAGGATATCAAGGGGCTTGCGGCTGCGGCCCCTTTGTTGTACGCTCACCACACATTCACGAAACAATGAGGCAAAGACGATGAAACGAGGGATCATTAGCGCACTGGTTGGCATGGTGCTTGCCACCAACAAGAAGCCGGAAGCCATGCCGAGCGAGATCGAGCAGATGCGCGCCCGCAACCTGCGCGACGCCGCAGAGCGTGCAGGGATCACCAAGCCGCGTGCCGTGACCCAGCGCCAGACGCAAGGCGAGTTGCCAGCGGTGCCAGACCGCAAAGAGGGCGAGACACGCAAAGAGAAAAAGGCGCGGCTGATCGCCAAAGGTACGGCGTCACTTATGCGCCGTGGGTACTCCCGCAAAGAGGCCGAGGCAATCGCCAAGCGCAGCTATGCGGAAGCCGTCAGAAGCGTTGGCAACGCAGCACAGGGGCGCTAATCATGAGCAAGTCAACCACGTTGCACACTGACCGCGAAGGCGAAGAGGGGCGCACCCGTGCCATTTGGGATGATGCGCGCCAGATCCTGACGGTGAAGACGGCAGACGGCAGGATCACTGACCTATCCACCATTGAAGCGCGCCAGCTTGAGTGGGCGATCAACAACCCCGAAGCCTTCCAGATTATCAGCAGCCTTGCGGCAAGGGCTGACGTTACCCAGGCAGTGCGCGCGCTGATCGATATGCGCCGCCGCGTGATAGGAGATTGATCACTATGGGCATGAAACAGATTTGGGATGGTGAGCAGTTGCCGCCCGTTGGTTGTGAAGTGCTGATCCACCTCGCCAGCCTGGGCCGCTGGGTGCCGCACACCGTATCAGGGTACGACATACAGCCGCACCTTGACGGTGACGACGCCTATCACCGGATATTCATCACGGTTGATTGCGGTCACGGCGTCATAAACCAGCGCTTATTGCGCGACGTGCGCCCGCTACACTGGCGCGAAGAGGTCAAATGATGGGCGGCATAGCCTATGAAGTATGCGGGGCCATTCCTGGCCCCCTACGCATTGAGCAGGGGATCACCATTGATGGGGAATACGAACGATTGGCAGACGCGGAAGCCAGCGGGATTGACTACGCGGCACCCGAAGAGCAGGGCCGAGGCGCGGTTGTTGAAGGTGAAAATCTACTACCCCCAGCAGGGCTGCGAGATTGACGGACACGACAGCGGATATTTTACCAGCAGCGGCAAATGCGTTGATTGTTCCAGGCTGTATGCGCGGGCCTACAACAAAAACCGCCGCTTTCGTGGGTATGAGTCGAAGAAGGCCGACCCGAACGCCTTCAACCACCGTGGCGCGCCGCTGGTGGACATAACGCCGGAGGAAATCGCCTGGATCGACCTGACCCCGCAACCCCGCGCCGGTCATAGTTCCCACTCTGATTGATCTTATTGGGCCTTTTGGCCCATAATCGCTTCAACCATGTAATCATGAGAGAATGAAGCGAAAATGATCGACCACGACAAAGACCCCCTGATCGACGATGGCCCGCAGCAAGGGCCAGGCAAAGGACGCGGCGAAGGCAAGAAGTTTGGCGAGGACAACCCGCCGCCGAAAAGCCCACGCAACCAGAAGCGCGGGCCACAGTTCCGCACCCTGCTATTGCAAGCCCTGCAAACGGTGAAGGTGAAGCAGCTTAACGCCGAAGGCGTCATGGAAGAGGTGACGCTCACCGAAGAGCTATTCATCCAGCGCGGCTTGCAAATGGCCTGGAAAGATCCTTCCATGTATCGTGACATTCTGGCGCGTCTGATCCCGTATCAGCGCCCGACCATGCCGCACTTCGAATTTGACTTTGATCCGACCTGGACGCCAAACCAGCGCATTGATGCAATCATGGTGGCAGTTGCGAGGGGTGAGATCCCGATTGATGCCGCGCACGCCCTGATCGATATCTTCAAGAAGGGCGCAGAGGTGCAGGAGATCAGCGGGATCCTGGAACGTCTGGACGAGATCGAGCGCCGCCAGGCAGAGGCAGAAGCAGCGAAGCGGGAGGGGATCGAGAATGGCACGGATTCTGACACCACGACAGAAGCGGAATAAAAACACCATTCAGCAGCTTGAAGCGGCGGGCTTCTACGTCTACGAATTGCACCCCTGGCGGGTGCAGCTTGTCGTGCATCTTCTGGAAGACTTCGACACGATCCGCGACATTCTGCCAGACCTGGAAGACTCCCGCCCATACGGTGCCAGCTTCCAGCCGTACAGCGCCCCGGACAATTGGGATCTTGCCGTTGTCAGTGTGAAGATGGACACCGATCCAGCCATTGTGGCAGGGCGGGTGGCGCATGAGGCGATCCACACGCTTAACAGCATATTCAAATCGCGCGGGCAGGAGTGGGATCTTGATAACGACGAATATCAAGCCTACGCCATTGAAATGATCGTTGTGCGCACGTTGTGGGGCATTGAGAGGATGATCAAGCATGGGGCGTAACTTAAAAGACATTGTGCGCCGGACGAACCAGGCAGAGGCGAGGGCGCGCCATATCGAAACGCACACCCAAACGGTTTTCGGTATCTATCGCCCGTCTGACTTCATGCCGATCCACGTTAAGAACATTAAGCGCGTGGGCCGTCGCTGGGTGGAAACAACCGAGCCGCACACCGTGACGATCCCCGAAGTCATGGAGCCGGTATTGACCCGCCCGAAACGATTTATCGTTATCATCGGGGGCCGTGGTTCCGGCAAGTCAGAAAGCGTGGGCCGCATCGTCAATGCTGACGTTGACGACTACGCAGCAAAGGTGCTCAACCTCCGTGAGTTCCAATCGTCGATCAAAGATTCCGTTTACCCGCTGTTAAAGGCTTGCGCCGAGAAGCAAGGGATCGAAGGGTTGGAGTTTCTGCGCGACGAGATCAGGCACGCCAACGGCGGCGGGCACCGGTTTAAGGGCATGGCCCGTGACCCTGACGGCGTAAAATCGGCGTTTGGCTTTACCCGCTTTTGGGGTGAAGAGTCGCAGACATTCAGCGCCGACAGCCTCCGCAAGCTGACCCCTACCATGCGTGAGGAAGGCGGGCGCATGATCTTTACCGCCAACCCAGGCAGCAGCGAGGATCCATTCTCGCAGCGCTTCATTGTGCCTTTCCTGCATGAGTTGGACGCCAAAGGGATCTACGAGGATGATCTACACCTCGTTATCAAAGTGAACTACGACAAAAACCCGTGGTTTCCAGAAGCCCTGCGCGCAGAAATGGAGTTTGATCGGAAGACGCTTTCCCGCGCCTTGTTCGATCATATCTGGTATGGCGCATTCAACGACAGCGTAGAAGATGCGATCATTCCGGCTGAATGGTTCGATGCCGCCATTGATGCGCATAAGAAAATGGGATGGAAGCCAACCGGCGCACGCATCGCAGCGCTTGACCCAGCAGACGTGGGGAAAGATAACAAGGCATACATTGAGCGGCACGGCAGCGTTGTTTGCTTCGCGCAATCCTGGTATGACGGCGACGCCAACGACTCAGCCGACAAGGCGATCACCTGGGCGAAGGCGCACGGCGTGAATATGTTCCTTTGGGATGGTTCCGGCCTGGGCGCGGCCCTGCGCCGCGATATCACCACGGCTTACAAAGATACTGCCGTGCTGGTGGACGAGTACAAAGCCGGTGAAGGCGTGAAGAATCCCGAAGCGCCAGTGGAGTTGGATAACTGGCTGAACAAGGAAGCCGAGGGGCGCAACACCCGCAAAAACAAAGATCAGTTTGGTGACAGGGGATCGCAGGATATCTACCTTTTACGCCGTCGCTTCGAAAAGACTTATCGGGCGATTGAGCACGGCGAGTACAGCAACCCCGACGAGTTGATCAGTCTGGACAGCGAGGGGATCGGTGAATTTATGGCCCAGCTACGCGCCGAGCTATGCAGGATCCCCCGCATCTACGACAACAACGGGAAATTCCGCAGGATGCCTAAAAAGCAGATGCGCGAGAAGTTGAAGATCCGATCACCAGGCATGGCAGATAGTCTGATCATGACCATGCAGCCGCCTAAGCCGCAGATCAGGCCGGATTATAGCAACCTGCGGGTGCCGTCCAACCGATAAGAAAAAGGGGCCGTAATGGCCCCTATTTGATTTGCTTTTCCAGCTTTGCGATCCTTTGCCGCAACTCCGCAACGATGTTTTTATGGGCGCTGGCGCGCACCCAGCCGCCCTGCGGATCCTTTTCCATGCAGTCACCGAACGCCCCGCGCTTGTCGCCAACCGTGCAGCGGTAGCGGCTGATCTTACTCACGCCGGCACGCGGGATTTTTTGGCCCGCGCCTTCATGACTTCGGCAACAAACAGACCGCCCAGGCCGATGATCGCACCGCCAGCCAGTGTGACCAGTGCCCAAACCCAAGCGCGGCGACCAGTGCGGCCCGCAGCCAGACCGATAACCAGCGCGCAAGCAACGCGCATCAACAACAGGCCCACAGTAATTTCGATTCCCATTTGTCTTGCCTCATTAATCAGTGAATGTGCGTTTACTATAATCATTAATCCGTGAAATGTTTTAGCAATTTGTGCTATTTTTGCCCCGTGGTGATATCCAGATGAAACCAGAGGGAGTGCCGATAAATGGCGAATAGCAAAACCCCAGCGCAGAAGGCACGCGAAACGCGCCAGCGCAACCGCGAAGCGGCAGAGCAGACCAAACGCGACGAGGCTTGCTTTGAACGCGCCCGCAAGCGCATTGGGCAACAGTACGCGAATGAAGAGACTACGCGCAAGAAGATGATCGAAGTGCTGCGCTTTGTTCGTGTCGTTGGCGCGCAGTGGGAAGGCAGCACGTCTGCCGGTTGGGCGATGGACGATAAACGCTTTGAAAAATACCCGCGCTTTGAGCTGAACAAGTTAGCGCGCGAAGTGGATCGCATCATTACCGACTACCGCCAGAACCGGATCAACGTGGTATTCCGTCCGAAGGATGGGGCAGCGTCCGACGAGTTAGCCGATAAGATGAATGGCAAATTCCGCGCCGACTTCAACGAGTCCAGCGGCGGCGAGGCTATCGACAACGCTTTTGACGACGCGGTTACGGGCGGCTTTGGTTGCTTCCGCATGGACACCGAAGAGGAAGACGCATTCAACCCCGAAAGCGTGCAACGAAACATTCGTTTTTATCCGGTCTATGATCCGGCGTCGTGCGTCTTCTTTGACCAGAACAGCAAGCAGTATGATCGCAGTGATGCGATGTGGGCCACCGAGCTTTACAGCCTGGATCGTGACAGCTTCGAAGAGCAATACCCCGACGCCCTGCCGCCAGCCGCGCTGGAAACCATCGACACCGGCAAGCAGTTTGATTGGGTAACGCCTAACGTTGTTTATCTGGCGCGCTACTATGAGAAGCGGATCGAAGATGTGGACGTGATCAGCTACCTGAACCCGATCACGCAGCAAACCGTTGTTTACGACGAAGAGCAGATCGAGGATATCAAAGACGAGTTAAGCGAAAGCGGCTTTGAAGAGCAGAACCGCCGCACCGTCAAAAAGCCGCGCGTTTACTGCGGGATCTTGTCTGGTGGCGAGTGGATCGAGAAGCCAAAGCGCTTGCCAGGCTGTTACATTCCGCTGATCCCCGTGTATGCCCGCCGTTCGTTCGTGGACAACAAGGAGCGGATCGCCGGTCACGCTACGCTTGCAGTTGATGCGCAGCGCCTGGAAAACCTGATCGTGTCCATGCTGGCTGATAACGCGGCGCAGTGCGGCGGCGACAATATCCCGATTGTGGATATCAACATGATTCCAGGCCCGCTGGCGCAGGCGTGGGGGGATCGTAACACTGATCGACCAGCATTCCTGCCGGTTGACTCGCTGCGCGACGGTGAAGGCAACGTGATTGCCGCAGGGCAAGTGATTAACTTCACCCCGACAACCCCGTTAAGCCCAGCCGTTGCGGCGATCCTGCAATACACGGGCGGCACGATTCAACAGATCGTAGGGGCCAGCCAGCTTGAGAACATGCCAAGCAACCTGGCAACGGAAACCGTTGAGGCGATTTTCTCCCGCATGGATGGGCAAGGCGCGCTCTATATGGACAACCTCGCAAAATCCCTGCGCCACGCGGGCCGAGTCTGGCGCGAAATGGCGCGCGAGGTGTACGGATCAACCGACTATATCCGCATCGTTCAGGAAGACGGATCCGACGAGTTCGTATTGATGGACGGCAAGATCATTGACCGCACCACGAAAGAAGAGATCGGCCTTAACGATCTTTCGCAGGGGCGCTATGAGGTTGAAGCCGATGTGGGCGAGGCGAGCACTACGCGCCGTCAAGCCACCGTGCGCAACCTAACCAACTTGCTTGCCACGATGGGCGACGCCAGCCCGAATGCTGCGATTGTTGCCGCGCTGATCATCATGAACATGGACGGCGAAGGGATGCAGGACTTCCGCGAGTACGCGCGAAACCAGATGATCTTGCAGGGCGTGATCAAGCCGGAAACGGACGAAGAAAAAGCCATGCTGGAGCAGTCGAAACAGAACCAGCAGCCGGACGCAGCAACCCAACTGGCAATCGCAGAGAACAAGAAAGGCGATGCAGCATTGATGGGCGAGCAAAACAAGCACCTGGATCTGCAACTGAAAGCGCTGAAACTGAACGTAGACGCCACCCAGGCTGCGCAGGATGGGCGCTTGACCGAGGCGCAGACGATCAAGACGCTGGCAGAAGCAGCGGGCGTGGAGCACAACCAGTTAGTGCAGGTTATCCAGCTTTTGCAGAGCTTCGGACAGCAGCAGCAGGAGCAGGACAACCGCGAAGCGGATCGCCTGTTATCTGCCGCGCAGCAGACCGCCAGCCAGCAACCGCAGCAATAGCACTTTTTGCTAAAGACAAGCCCGCTTCGGCGGGCTATTCTTTGCCCGTACACTTCACTAATTCATGAGGGCAGGATAAATGGCAGAAGTTCAATCAATCACGGCGCGCGTTTACGTTTGCCAGTGCATCGAGGCGGGAACCTATCAGGGCACGGAAGGCCAGATCAGGGCGTTTGACAGGCCGCAGCATGAAGACTACGGCCCGAACGGCAGCGGCGACACCAGAATGTTTGGGGTGTGGGCGTTGGTGACGGTTAAGGATCTAACCATTGAGTTTGAGCCGCTGGATCAGGCCAAATTAGCAGCCGATATGATCGCCCGCTATGAGAAGAAGTTAAACGAACACCGCGCCCAGGCATTCCGCACCGAGCAGTTTTTAGAAGGCCGGATCGCCAAGTTTAAGGCGCTGACGTTCAAAGACGGCGTGGAGGGTGAGATCATCCCGTCATGCACGAAACCAACCAGCAGCGTTGATGCAGACGATGCGGATTTTGATGATATTCCGTTTTAAGGGGATGCTATGACAATCTACCGCTACACAATGTTAATGGGGGCGCTCAACGGGCGCACCTACCAGTTTGATAAGGATCGCGGGCCGGTCTTCACCCTGCCAGCGTCAGAGGACGAATATAACACCTACGTTGACGCGCTCAAGAAGTGGGATCGTGATGCGGCTATGGGGATCTACTACCCGAAACCAGCGCCGCCGAAGGATATCACCTATCAGGCGTTAACCATGACCGTTGACGTTGAGGAAACGGCAGACGTTAACGACCCGCGCCGGATGATCGAAACGCGGTTTTGTGTGCCAGCCGAAGTGGGCACCGACCCTGAGCAGGTGGCGAAGGCCATGATCCGCTATTTCACCCGACTGAACACCGCCGCAGCCGACGCCGTACACAAAGCCCCGATGATCACCCCTGAGATCGTCCGATTGGGCAAGTTTATTGGAGTGTTTCACAAATGTTAAATAATCCGAAAGAAGGTGATGTGATCCGCTGGGTGCGTGATAGTTACTGGCGCGGCATGGAAGTTGAGGAATACACGCTTGAAACGTACCGCTACACGCTGGGATTCTTTGAAAGCGAAAACCACAGGGAGGCCGGAAGATTCACGCCACTTTGTGACCCTGATTTGTGGATAGATGGGCCAGAAAGCCGCGAAGAGTACATAAGCAACTTTGGCCCATATACAACGAACAAGATCCCAGCGTTTGAGATAATCCGCAAGTAAAACCCCGCCACCGAATCTGCCCAGCCCCGTTGCTGGGTGGATTTTTTCGTGTATTCACCTTTACAACGGTGTAAATCCTGCCTTACACTCACCTTGCCCGCCGATGGGGTACAAAAATTCATCGCGTATAGGAGTGTAAAAGCTAATGACTTTCGGAAACCAGGCAGTAAACGACCAGACCGGACAGGAAGACGGGGGCGCAGACGCTTACGAGCGTATGCAGTCGCAGATCAACGACACCTCCACCCAGGAAACGAACCGCGAAAGCCAGACGCGCAACCGTGAGCAGTCAACCGACGAGCACGGGAACGACAAAGGCAACACCGGCGAGAATCCCGAAGAGGAAGAGGAAGAGGATCCCGAATCCCTGCAATTTTTCCTGGACGATCAGCCGTTGGCCTCGCCAGCCGCCGACGAGTTCGAAGAGCAGGAAGGCGACACCGATTTGGTGCGCACTTTACGGGGCAAACTCAAAGAGTACAGCACCGAGCTTAAAACGCTGAAATCAACAGCCGGTAAGAGCCAGACCGCCGCGCCAGTAAACCTGCCCGAAGAGGTGCCACCGATGCCGAAGTTAGGCGACGAGGGGATCGATTGGGATACGGATAAACTGGAAGCCGCGATCAACGAATGGACTCAAACCCGCGACCAGATCCAGCAGCGTAACAGCCAGCGCGAAACCACTGAGAAAGCCCTCCGCGAACGCCTGAACACCGCTAACACGGCGTACATGGCAGAGCGCAAAAAAGTTGAGAAAGTACCAGGCTACGTGAAAGCCGAGCAGATCGCCACGGCAGAGATCCCGCAGGGGATCCGAATGGCGGTACTCATGACCAGCAAAAACCCAACGGGGCTGGTTATGGCGCTGGGCAGCAACGCCAAGCTGCGGCAGGAGTTGATCCAGACCGCCGAAAACGATCCGGTAGCGTTTGGCTATATGATTGCCGATCTTGACAAGCGCACTAAGCGCGCACCTTCTGCGACCCGCAAGGATGTTAATTCCGCGCCGGAAGTGAAGGGCGACACCAGCAATTCAACGGTGCTGGGCCTGGAAAAAGCCATTGACGATGCACGCGCCAAAGGCGACTACACCGCCGTTATTCGACTGAAAAAACAGTTGAAACAACGAACGGGTAAGAAATAGACTTATTCCCGAACATCATCGGCAGGAGCAATAAATAGATGAACCAGTTAACGAAAGACCTTGAGATCTTATTTGAAGAGTACGTGGAAGGCTTCGAGGCCGCTTGCGTAGTCTCCAAAAACGCTAAGATCTTCCGTCCAGACGATAAGACCATGCAACGCGCCGGTGATGTGATTCACCGCCCGCAGCGCTACCACATGGATATTGTGGAAGGCCTGGACGTGTCCAGCGCAGCGCAAACCGAACTGGTGCAGCGTCAGGTGCCAGCGGCTTACAAAGCGCCGCAAAACGTCTTGTGGACTCTCGACGCATACGAAATGCGCGACGACGAGCACAAGAAAGAAGCGGGCCGCGCAGCAGGTCAACGCCTCGCCGCGCAAATCGATCTGGATCTCGTCACCCAGGCCACCTTGCGCGCAACCAACTTTGTTGGCGTGGGCGATAACTCAACGGGCACCCTGGGCCGCGATCTTTGGGATGGTATCGCAGACGCTGACGCCAATTTCACGATGATCGGCGTGCCGATGGGCATCACTAAGCGCGCATTCCTGAACGCCCGCGATTATAAAAACATCGCAGGTGAACTGGCGGGGCGCTCTTACACCTCCGGCATTAACCAAACCGCTTTCGAAAAGGCGAAGATTCCAGACGTTGCCAGCTTCGACAGCTACAAGGTTGATCAGTCTGGACGCATCCCAACCGGCACCACGGCTGAATTGACCCTGGCGGCAGCGCCAGCGCACACCGTGGAAGCAATGGATCCGGTGTCTAACCTGCCGATTGATAACCGCCAGGGCGTGATCACCGTTTCCGGCGCAGGTCTGCAAGTTGGCGACGCTTTCACCATTGAGGGTGTGGATATGGTACACCTGATCGGTAAGGAAACCACCGACCAGCCGCAGGTATTCCGCGTGCTGGGCGTACAGGGTACTTCGATCACCGTGTCGCCAAAAATCCTGCCGCTGGACAACGCGGATCAGAAATCCCGCGCTTACGCCAACGTACAGGCCAACGCCGCTTCGGGTGCTGCGATCACCGTGCTGAACAAGCGCGCAACCGCAACTAACCTGCTTTGGGCTGATGGTTCCGTTGAGTTGATGTATGGCAAGCTGGCATTCCCTACCGGTCAAGGCCCGCAGGTAATGACGGCGACCACTGAGCAGGGCGCATACCTGATCATGTCCTACGCATTCGACCACCTGAAAGGCGAAACCACTTGCCGTTTCACCACGCTTTACGGTGCAAACGTCCTGGTGCCAGAATACGTGGCGGTTGTGGCGACAAATCAGATCGTTGTGCCGTAACTGGCGCAACCTGATTGAAAAGTGTATAAATAAGGGGCTTCGGCCCCTTTTTTCATATGAGGATCTCACCATGTCAACCACCATGCTTTACACCGAAGGCAAGAATAAACTTTATTGGGGTAAATTCTTTGCAAAAAGTGCTGTTTTCAATGATTCAGACGTTGAAGAGGCGTTGAAATCCGGCGATTGGTACGCGCACCCATCGGACGTGCCGCAGCCCAAGAAGGCAGAGGCTCCAGCAGCGACGCCAGCGCCGCCAGAGCGCCACGAAAGCACCGGCCTAATGCCTACCCACTATCAAGCGTTGTTGCCGTATGCTGGCGCGTCTGAGGTGCCCAGCAAGAAGCCGCAGCAGCAGCGCAAAGAAAACAGCAAAGCAGCGAAAAAGGATAAGTAATCATGGCGACACTCCAAAAACAGGAGTTCGTAAACTTTGCCATGCGTAAGGCTGGGTTTAGTGGCGACACCATGCTAAACCCTGCCGACGAGGAACAGAAGCGCGACGCGCTGATCGACCTTGAAGCGTACATGACCGAGTTTCACAACGAGCGCAAGCAAAAGGACGAACCCGCGACGCCGTACATTTTCGCCACCTCGCTTGACGAACTGGACGGATCGGACGACTCCGGGCTTGATATGAATTACCTAAGCGCCATTGGCTACCAGCTTGCCTTGCGCGTGATCGACGACGCACAAAGGCCGGTGCCAAGCGGGCTGGCGAAGCGTGCAGATCGTGCGATGAAATCCCTACTTACTACCCTATGGGTGCCAACGCCACTGAAACGCCGCAACGATATGCCAACCGGCGACGGCAACCGCCCATATTGGCCCGCAGGGCGCTTTTACAATGACGGGAGCGGCAAATAATGGGAATGGTGCAGTTTCCGATCCTCTTTGGTGACGCGGTAGACGCCAAAGACGGGCAATATATCGAACGTCTGCCGATCAACCTTCTGGCGATTGCCCGACAGGTCAAAGGCGCGCGCGGCTACCTGCGCACGTTCCCTGGCTTGACCCAATCGCACGAAGTGGCGGGGATCTCCCGTGGCGTCCACTGGAACACGGTGAAGAATCAGCCGTACCGGATCCACGGGCAAAAACTCTACCTTAACGGCGAAGAAATCGACGATGTAGGAGGCATTGAGCGTGCCCCTATGGCGCATAGCACCACCTCGCAAGGCGTCGTGGCAAACAATCAGCTTGTTATGTACAAGTACACCGGCGAGCGTGAAGCGTTTCAAAACTGGAGCACTGACGACGACTACAACGGACAGCCAGCGGAAGCGACTAGCTTTGCCTGGGGGGATATCAAGGACGTTTGCCACCTGCGCCAGCGCTACATTTTTTGCACGAAGGATAGCGATCTGTTTTGGGTGTCCAGCCTCTTTAACGAGTGCCGCCCCGATGCCGTCGCCCCAGCCTACCGCGCAGAATCCATGCCGGATGGGATTGTTGCGATCAGGGCGTGGCGCGATTACGTTTTGGCCTTCGGTAGCGCTACGGTTGAATTTTTCGCACTGACCGGCAGCGCGGATCAGATCTACCAGGGGCAGCAGTCCTACACCACCCAGGCGGGCACATTCTCGCCTTATACGGTCTGCCAGTTTGCCGACAGCTTCGCCATGATCACCACACCGGCAAGCGGGATGGTTACTATTGGCTACCTGAACGCGGGCGGCGGTCAGTGGCAGGATATCGCAAACAATACGGTGCGCCGGATCCTGGCTGGCTATACGCAGGAGCAGCTAAAAGCATCCGTGCTGGAAAGCCTCAAATATGAGGATCACGAATTGCTGTTAGTCCACCTGCCGGATCGTGTACTGGTGTACGACAACACCCCATCGCAGGAGTTAGGCCAGCGAGTGTGGAGCGTGATCAAATCCGGCCTTTACGATGATCTCTATACCGCCATTGATTTTTGCAATGAAGGCAACGTGATCACCTGCGGAGATCGCCGCCGTTCGATTGCGGGCATTCTGGATCCGGCAACGTCCAACCAGTACGGCGAGCAACAAGAGATCGTGTGCCATACCAAATTGCTTGATCTCTCTAACCAGCTTTTGTGGGATTTTGAGATCGACCCAGGCACCATGCCAGGGCTGAACCAGGCGCAGACGGTCTGGATCGCCGCCACGGAAGACGGCGTGACGTATGGCAAAGAGATCAAGATCGAAGTTAACCGCGCGCAGCACTGGCTAAAACGTTCGATCATCAAGAAAGTGGGCCGCGCTCGCTTTACGGTTGGTTTCAGGATCCGCGCAGTTGGGGCGGCACCGTGTAACCTGTTAGGCGCGCGCGTGCGCACCGTGGACTAAGGGGGCAGACGTGGCAACAAAGACCGCAACCCGATTACTGATCAACGCCCAATCGTTCCCGCCAGGCACGCCGCAGCAGTTTAAAGACGTGTTTTTGCGTATGGTGGATATCCTCAACGGCACGCAAACAACCGCTTACGGGGCCGAGGAAACCGCAGGAACGGCGCAGGAAACCGCCAGCGGGGCCGCAACCGTCGCAGGGGAGGCAAAAGAGGGCGTGGAGGGCTTAACGCCGCGCGTTGAAGAGTTGGAAGATAGCAGCGTGACCACAAGCAACGCAGGGCTGCAAACGTTGCTGGGTGCGTTGGGATTGGGGGGAGATCTGCAAATCAACGGCACAACCGTTGTGAAGGAGCAGCAGACAGGATGGACGGATAACACCGGTACGGCGAAAAAAGGCGGCGTGGGCGATCTCACGTTGCCGGTAAGCGCCACCTATACCGCAGCAGAGGTGGAGGCTATCGCAAACGCGGTGATTGAGAATCGCCAGTTATTGACGGCGGTTATTCACCTTCTCATGTATCATGGTTTAGCGGGGGCGTAATGTTGATCCAGATCTCCACCCAGGAAGGGTGCCGCTTGATGCGTGAATGGGGCGTGACTGAATGGCCCGACGATGTGCCGCCGTCTTCCCAATTCTGGCTATTCAACGATTGTGGCGTGTTTTGCGTCCACAACAACGAGGAAGGCGGGATCGATGGTCACATGGCGATGCGCAAGGATGCGCGCCGCTATTCCCGCCAAATGTGCCGCGAGTTTATCGAAAAATGGGGCCACTTCCCGATCAGGGTGCCCATTGCAGAGCACCGCAAGCACGTTAAAAACGTTGTACTAAAAATGGGCGGCTTTGTAGAATCTCCGGTTGATAGGGTGCTTATGCACGATGGCACATACGAAAATTACTTTTTTTTAAGGAGGCTACCATATGGGCGGGATCGTTAGCGGTGTAACCAATGCCGTTGGCGGTTTGTTAGGTGGCATCGGCACCAACAAGCAGCTAAAGCAGCAGAGCAAATACACCGATAAGGCTATGGGCGCGCAGCGTGAAGGGCTGCAAACGGCGCAAAACTATCTGGATCCATACGTCGATGCAGGTCAAGACGCATTAGGGCAGGCACAAGGCCAATTGTCAGACGGCTTTGATCGCGCCGGTCTTTTGTCCGACTTCTACGGCGGGCAGGAATACGGCCTAATGAGCAACGCGGCGAACAACGCGGCGTTAGCGTCTGCCGAAGCAACAGGCACGCTGGGCGCGAGCACCACGCAAAACCGCCTGGGATCCATCGCATCGCAGTTGGGCCAGAACTACTTAACGCAGATGTATCAGCAGTATCAGGATCGTTTCTCAAACTTGATGGATATTGCGGGCACTGGCGCGAACGCTGGCGCGCAGTTGGGCGGCTTCGCTACCGGTACGGCTAACAACCTTTCCGGCCTCTACCAGACGAAAGGGAACATTCAGGGCCAAAAAGCGGCGTTGCCGTGGATGACAGCGGGCTATATGAATAATTCTATCGGCAACGGCTTTGCGCAGGATCTTAACAGCGCACCCAGCCAGGCTGGCAGCTTCTTTGGGAGCATGATCTAATGTCAGATATGAGCGTTTTTGGTCAAAACATGGGGGTTATTGAGCGCGGCGGGCAAAACACGCTTAATAACATTCAGCAGATCCAGCAAAACACCGGATTGCAGCAGCAGAACCAGATCCGCGCAAAAGCTATGCAGCAGCAGGATCAGCAGCAGCAGCAATTGCAGCAGTTTAACCAGGATTGGAGCGCGGCACGCGGCGACCCGCAAAAGCTGAACGAACTGATCTACAAGTACCCGTCAATGATCAGCACATTGAAGGAGCGGATCGGGCTGCAAGACGATATGCAAGCGACCCAAGCGGGCCAGCTTGCAGACGGTGCCCGCGTTGCCATGACGCAGGGGCCGCAAGCGGTACAGCAGTTTATCCAGCAAAACGCCGGTGCATTCCAGGCGCTGAACATCGATCCGCAGGAAGCGTGGCAGCAGTACCAGACGAACCCGCAGGGCTTTGAACAGGCGGTTCACGCGGTGCAGCTTTCCAGCCTGGGCACAAAAGATCAGCTGGACTACGCCAACGAGGTTGAGCGCAACCGATTAACAGCCCGCAGCCAGGATATCCAGGCCGCTAACATGGCAATGAATCGCCAGTTTAACTTTTTGAAGTATCAGGGCGAACAGGCGAAGCAACAGGCGGCACAGGCCAAAAGCGAGCGTGAGCAGACCGCAGCGCAGCAGAAGCAAGCGCAGGTATACGGCGACACCGTAGACACCCAGCGCGATTGGCTGAACGGCTACAACAGCCAAAAAACGACGCTGGACAACGCGATCAGCCAGGTTGACCGCCTGATCCCTGATAATCAGAAAAACCCAGCCAGCAAACAGCGTTTGCAGACGGCATGGGAAGGCGCAAGCGGTTTAAGCGGCACCATTGCGCGCAACATCCCTGGCGCGAACGATGAAAAACAACTGGTGCAGGATCTTAAGTCACTGCAAGGACTGGCAATGTCACAGGCAATGGCGGCACTTAAGGCGGCATCCGGTACGGCTGCGGGCATGTCCGAAAAAGAAAGCATGGCGATCACGCAATCTTTGATGGGCTTCGACCCTGAAAACATTCAGGATCCGGCAGCGGCCCAGCGTGCGATCAAGAATTTTGGTAACTACCTGCAACGCCTCCGCGACGGCTACGAGCAAGCAAACAGCGGGCGCGTGAAAGAGTACCAGAACAACACCCAGCGTTATGACGCGGTGATGAATGATCCCAAACTGGATGAATTGGGAGTACCAGCCCAGGCGCGCAAAATGCTACTCTCTGACCCGTCAGAAGAGAACAAACGCGCCTTTAAAGAATGGGCGGGCTATTTACCAGAGGGGCTTTAAATGGCTTTCAACTTTGCGGCAACTTTCGGGAACCTGGGCGGCAACGCCCAGGCACAACCGCAGCAGACCGCCCCGCAGCAGCAGGGCGGCAATCATTGGGAAGCGGCGGGCGCATCACAGGGCATTCCAGAAGGGCTTATGTCTGCGCTCGTTGGCAAGGAGTCTGGCGGCGACACTGGCGCAACGTCCAGCAAAGGTGCCATTGGTGGCACTCAGGTTATGCCAGGCACGCTGCGCGATATGGGCTATGACCCAGCAGAGGTGCGCAACAATCCGGCGCTACAGGCCGAAGCGGGCGCAAAATACCTGCGCCAGATGTATGACCGGTACGGCGATTGGGGGTTGGCCCTGCAAGCCTACCATGACGGCCCAGGCAACACCGACGCCATGTTAAAAGGCGAGTACACGCCAGGGCCGGAAGGGCGTCAATACGTCGATTCACGCTTTGACCAGTGGACGGGAGGCGTTAACCCCATTGATCGTGCTTTGGGTGCGGCTACCGATTCCAGCGCCCCACAGCGAGCAACCAGCGCCCGTGCCGGCGGCACCGGATCAACCAACAAATTTGCCAGCCAGTTTGGGCAACTGAACCCGCGCGCACCTCAAGAGCAGCAGGCAGCAGCGCAGGAAACGCAGCCAGCAGCGCCAGAACAGCCGCAAGCGACTATGGGCACCCAACCACAGCCGCAAGCCGCAACGACGCAGCAGAACGCCGCACAGACGCAACCAGACACCAGCGGCGACTACTACAGCGCAGAGCAGTTGCAGGATTACCAGGCACCCACAACGATTGGGCGTGATCTGACTCAGGCGGGCAAAGGTTTAGTGCGTGCAGCAGAAGACGTGCTGAACATCCCGATCTATGCAGCAAACGCGGCACAATCTGCCGGTGCATGGCTGGGCGAAAAGGCCGGTATTGGTGACGGCACCTACACCCCGATCCCCGAAGGCCGGATCGGCATGGGGCTTGATGATCCCGAAGATCCTTATGCGCAGTTTGGCGCGAAGTTGATCGCCGGTCTGACTCCGATCCCTGGTGCTGGTGCTATCTCCGCAGCGCCTAAGATTCAGGGCATTGCACGCGAAATGGCAGAATTGGCGGGCACAGCTTCGCCAGAGGTTGCGAGCATCCTTTCCCGTTTGGGGGGATTCCTTGAACAACGAGTTGCAGCACCGGCAACCCGTGCCGTGCCAGGTGCCCTTGCAGCCAGCGAAGGCGACCAGCAAGACGCGCTGATCGGCATCGCAGCAGGGCCAGTGGGCGAGGCGGCAGTAAATGCCGTTGGCGCAGCCGCACGGCGTGCAGCACCGGCGATCCGTGATCTGATCCGCCCAGCAGAGGACGCAACGGGGGCGGGCACTGGCGCTGGTACTGGCGGCACCGATGGGGCGCAACAGGCGGCTATTGACGCCGTGCGACAGGACGCAACCGCAGCAGCACGCGGGAACGCACAGCGCACCACAGTAACCGACGCGGCAACCGGCGACACCGCCAGCGCACCGAACGCGGCGATCAACCTTGCGCGCCGTGGCGATATCGATCCAGAGGTTGTGCGCGCCGCAGATGAATTGGGCGTGACCGACGACCTGACGCCAGGCCTGTTTATGCGCGACAAGTCAACCCGCGACGTGATCGGCAACCTGCGCAGCGAAACCGGATCCCTTTTGGGTGAGAAGCAAAGCCGCCAGTATCAGGCGTTAACCAGCCGTGCAGATAAGGTGCTGGAAGACTTAGGCGGGCCGGTTGATGATCTCACCTTCGATCAGGCATTCAAGGCCGAGACAAGCCGACTGATCGACGATATCGGCACCGCTGAAACGGCGGCGTATAAAAATTCACTGCGCACGATCCCGGATCACACTCCGGTAAATCCAGAAAAGACGGTTGATTATCTCAACCAGAAGGCCAGCAACCGTGGCGGCGCAGCCAACCTGGATCCGATTGAGCGCAACGTGCTTGAACGCCTCAACCCGACCAGCGACAGCCGAGGCGGGCCGACTTTCGCCCTTCTGGACGATGTGCGCAAAGACGTTGGCGCGGCGATTAACAAGCGTCAAGGCCCATACAAGGATGCGAACGTTGCACGCCTTAACGCCATGTACAGCCGCTTAACCGAGGATCAAGGGGATGTGGCGGCACAGTTTGGCGTGAAAGATGCGTGGGATGCGGCAAAGGATCTAACCCGTCAGCGCGTGGCGCTACAGGCCAAACAGCAAGCCGTGCTGGGCAAAGAGCTTGAAAACTCCGCGAGCAGCAAGATTTATCAGGCTGTTAAAGCGCTGGGCACCAAAGGCGCAGATCCAAAGGGTTTTCAAACTCTCATGCGATCCACGCCAGCGGCTATGCGCCCGCAGGTTGCGACCAACGCGCTTGCAATGGCATTCCGCATGAGCGGCACCACCGGCGAACGCCTGAACATCCCAGGCTTTGCGAAGTGGTACACCGAAGCGCGCAACTCAGGCAAGCTGGGAATGCTCATGCAGCACCTGCCAGCGGATCAGCGTGCAGTTGTTGACAACCTGGCGAAAGTCGCCAACGCAGCCCGCAAAGAGGGTGAATCTTTCGCCGCCACCGGCAAGATCAACAACTTTTCGCGCCGCTTCAACAACAGCAATGACTTTTTGAATAAAGTCTTTAACACGCGGATCGGTGCCATGTTGACGCAATCGGCGGCGGCTGCGGTTTCTCCTGGCTTCGGTAACGTTGCCGTTGAGGCTGCGCGCGGGGCGGTTGCCAACCGTGCTGCGGCGTCGCAGGTTGCGGATCGTTTCCTTGCGTCAGAGGATATGACCCAGGCGATCAGGGCGGTTGCTCGCATGGTGGCAGACGATGGATCCAGCGGCCCAAGCCGGACGATCATCAATACCACCGAGCGCCGTTTGGCGAACAGCGAGGCGGCAAAAGACTTTATCGCCACGCTTGCCGAGGCAGATCAGCGCCAGATCGCCCGCGCCGGTTTCATCGCATGGCTTGCCGGTACTCCGGCAGCGGCAGCAGCCAGCGACGGTGAGCAGACCGACGAGCGCCCGCCGTTAATCACCGGCCCTGACGGTGAGCAGCGGATCCAGATCTACGGGCAGCAGTAACCAAAGGGGCTTCGGCCCCTTTTTTAATTTCCTGAACGTCTATACACTTAAGCCTGAACATAACAACGAGGCACCAACAATGAGCGATATTGTTTTTTCTGCCGTGCGTATGCCGTCCAGCCCGTTTATTCAGGTTGGAAAATTCGCGCCTATCAGCGGCGGTGATATCTATATTGGCAAGCCCGACACCAACCCGAAGGATCCGGCAAATCAGGTGCAAGTGTACCTGGAAAACGAGGATCTAACGCTGGTGCCGGTGCCGCAGCCGATCAAGATCAATCAGAGCGGCTACCCTGAATATAACGGGATCGTCGGGCGCTTTGTGACGCAGACGGCATCAAGTATGGACGTCTATGATCGCAACGATGTGCTGCAATATTCCTTTGATAACCTTCTGGAATATGACGCGGCGCAAATGTGGAAGGTGATCGGATCGTCTACCGGCTGGGAATACGTGGGCACGCCAGAAGGCACGCTCAAAACCAAACTGCAAGGTTTCGTGACGCCGTTTGATTTTGTGGGCCGCGACGAGTTCACCAGCGTTTCACAGGCGATTCAGGCCATGTTTGACTACGCGAAGACCAACGCGAAGATCATCAATGCCTACGGCTGGAAAGGCACGCTAGAAAGCACCGTGACTGCCGATAGCGTCACCATCCTGGGGGGAACCTGGCAAGGCACCGCAGATTTTCGCGTCGTGGGCACCAAACTTGATGGGGCGGTGATCAATAACCTGCGCATCATGCTATGGGGTGGCGACAACCGGATCCGCGATTGCCTCTTTGACGGCAAGCCGACGCAAAGCAAAGTGGGATCCATCGTCAGCCAGGGCGCGCCAGCGGGCGGCACCTATGAGATCACGGAATGCGAGTTCCGAAACGGTCTTTTCGGTATTCTCCAGCAGGGCACCGGCGAGAAGATTACGCGCGGCGTACTCCGCAACTTGTCGTTTTACGATATGGGCGGCGACTGCATCGAATTAAACGTTATCAATGAGCACTACGATAACGGATGCGTGATCGATGGGATCTTTATGGACAACATCGACGGCCTGACACCGATCGCCAACTCTTCATGGGGCATCGGGATCGGTATCGCCGGTAAAGGCCCGTATGGATGGGATGCGCCTGATACGCAATACGCCAAAAACATTGCGATCCGCAACGTCTTTGCAAACCGCGTGCGCCAGATCGTTCACCTTGAGGTTGCCCGTGATTGCACCGTTGAGAACATCCACGGCGACCCAAACCAGAACGTTTCAAACGGCACCGGCCTAACTATGGCAACCGTTGTTTGCTA
>OHCS01000174.1_pt1 | contig 41644 bp, 27 predicted proteins | sample 1566741 | NCBI WGS metagenome assembly OHCS01 (sample SAMEA3879604, study PRJEB24766) | human gut metagenome | biome: human-associated habitat; feature: feces | place: USA | collected 1985/1987 | reverse complement strand
TGATTTCGTTCGTCTCCACAAAGCCTTCGCCAGGAAGGTCAGGTGTAGGAGTAGGTATTACCGGCGTCGGCGTTACCGGCGGTACGTCGCCTGTGGTCGATACGATTGACATGTTATCGAGTGCAAGCGTGTACTGATCCGTACAGCCGTGGTGACGGAAGGCGATCGTTATCGTCTGTCCCGCGTAAGCGCTCAGGTCGACAACCTTCTCATTCCAGCCGGCAGAAGCGATGGTTTCGCCGAATATCCTTGTAAACTGTCCGGTGTTGGTCGGGTTGGCCGGGCCTACATATACGCTGTAGTTCTCGGCAAAATACGTATCGTCAACGCCGCGTATAAAGTACTTGAGCGAAATTTCATCCGCATCGTCCGGCAGCGTCAGATTTTGGGTAATCGCCCAGTTGTCAGGAGTGAGCGGTCCAACGTTGTTAAGATAGGAATATGAACCGAGGAAGCCCGTTCCTTCATAGGGTATTTCACCTGATGCATCGCGGAACAGCGACCATTCCTGACCGTCTCCGTCGGCATCGGCGGTGAGCCATTCGGCAACTTCGCTGATGTCTTCGAAGCCCCACTCATAAAGAATCGTCTCAACGGGGCCAGGAGGATCTATATGTCCGCCGCCTTCATAGTCGCCGGTAGCGGTGTTGATGGTATACTCCGATTCATTAGCCGCATAGTCGCCAAGGAAGAGGACGACTTGAGGTTCTGTCGTCATAACATCGATGGTGGTGTTTGCGCCGCGCTCATTTTCAAAGATGCCGTTATCATAGTAAACGTCATTATTGCCGTATACCTTTGCATAAGCGACATAGTGAGCGTCGGTGAAGGTGATGCGGACGCCGCCTTCAATCACTTCAACGCTTACGATTTCCGGAGCGGTAAGATCCTTGGTTACAGGAACTTCCCAAACGCCGTTGGCGTTCGCTTCGGTGGTGTAGCCCGGGTTGGCGAGATCCGCGCGGATCTTGATAACAGCGGACTGGCCATCGGTAAGGGCCGACGCGTTCCATGTCGGGAAGGACATGTAGTTATAGCCCATCTGCTGATAGGGATCGCCGTCGGGCATATGGCCCTTCTTCACGTACGTGCCGCGTGAAAGGACCGTACTGCTGCCGTTGATTTCAACCGCGTATTCCGCATAAGAGGCATTCCTCATCATGTTGACATACGCTACGTTTACAGATTCAAACCAGCCGTCGCCATTCGGGGAAACCGCGCCGCGGTCCGCCAGGAACTGCGCTTCGGTCATATCAACGTACGGGTTGATGCCAAGGCCCTGGATCTGGCTGCCAGCCTTATAGCCGATAAGGTTTTCACGAACCTGGCTGTAGGTTGGCTCATCCTGATAGTAGTAAGCGTTCTCTTCGATCATGGCCGGATGATTCCAATCGCCATAGAAGCCGAGGAACGGGATGTTCAGAGTGGAAGGAATAGCGCCCTCACCATCGGCTACGCCTTCAAGCTCTACAAAGCCTTCAACAAACATTCCAGCGTCGAAATGATCGGCAAAGAATGTTTTGGCTGCATCCGTGAGGGTTACAGTTACGCTTACGTCAGCGGTTCCGCCGGCAGGTACTGTAACGGACTCAGGCATATCAAGTTCTACTACATCGTTGAGCGCATAGGGGGTGCCGTCGATGTAATAAACCGTTTCGCCGCCGTACTCACCAAGTACCTTTGGGGTCTCGGTGATAACGATCGGATTAATTGTGTAAGTGAGCGCTGTATCGCCAAAGTTATTGACGGTGAAGTTGAGCTCGAACACGCCGTTTTCACTGCTGCCAACTTCCAGCTTGGGACGTACGTTGTCCGAAACCGAGAGGTAAGCGGTAGTTGTAAGGGCGTTGCCCAGGTTCATCATGCCGGCGCCCTGCTCGCGCACTACGAACGGGTTTCCGTCTCCATCAACGCGCGGGGTCGCCGTGCTCATGAGGATGGCGTCGACGAGTTCCATCTTTCTGCTTTCATCAGCATTCGGGAACATCTGATCAACATACTCCTGTACAATAGCCATACCGCCGGCTACGTGCGGAGCCGCCATTGAGGTGCCGTCGCTCAGTTTGTATGAATTGTTGCTGGTGAATCCATCAACCGAGTTGATGTTTGCGCCAGGAGCCATGATTTCAGGCTTGATCTTCAGGTCGGCTGTGGTGCCGCGGCTTGAGAACGCAGTCGGGATTCCGGTCGCGTCCATTCCGCTTACCGTAAGCGTGCCGATACCGTCGGTGGCGTTGTTTACGAGGTGCTGACCAGCTACCTGCGTGATCGAAACTGCGGGCACAAAGTAATTATCAACAGCCATGTTGATAACGCCAGGCTCGTTGTTGTAAATGATAACGCCGATCGCGCCTGCTTGGTAGGCATTGGCAACCTTGTCTGAGAAGTTGATCTCACCGCGCGCTATGAGCGCGATTTTTCCGGTGACGTCAATTCCCGTAAAGTCTGACGGATTGCCAAGGCCCGGGACCACTACGTATTCCTGTTCGCCGTTTAGGGTTGAGAACGCAACAGCGGGGTCGCCCGACCTGTCGTTGTAGGCAAAGCTTTCGCCGTAGGCTTCAACAACGCCTTCTGAACCGCCAAGGTTATTTGAGGCGGCAACGCACAGGGACTCGGGGAAGGTTGCGGGTGAACCTACTACGCCGTAGTCCGGGTTGGATGCGAGCTGACGGCCTTCCCAATGGTTTCCGTCATAGGTAGCTCCATCGTTGCCGGCCGCAACGGACAGGTTAACGCCCGCGTCAGCCACGAGGCCTAGAACGCGCTCGTAGGTTGAATCGCCGTTGTAATCGGTGAATCCGCAGGATGAGCCAAGGCTCATGTTCGCCGCGTCTACGCCGAGGTACGCGCAGTCTTCGAGGGCTGCGAGGATTTCGCTCCAGTAGGCGCCGCCCATCGGAGTGAAGACCTGCATTACAACCAGCTGAGCGTCAGGAGCGACGCCCTTGAAATCGGAACCGTTGTTACCGGCGGCTATACCGGCTACATGGCTGCCGTGGTCGCTTGAACCGTGGCCCGGGTTGTAGTTGTTTGAATAATAGTTATAGGCAAATGGAATCTTGCCGCTCTTATAGAGCTGGGATACATTGCTGCCGGCATTGAGGTTGCTGCCAGCGGCGCTGACCAGCGCCTGCAGGGTTTCCTGAGTCCATGCGATGTTCTCGGGAACCACGCTGAAGGCCTCATGGGTCAGGCGAATGCCCGTGTCGATGATGGCAATGGTCTGTCCTTCGCCTGTGTATCCATAATCCCATGCTACGTCCGCGCCGATAAGGCCGACGCTGGTATGCATATTGGGAACCTCAAATTCAGGGGAAACATAAGCATTAATGCCGAGATCCCTGATCTTCTTTACCAGGCTGTACTCGCCTTCGAAAGAGAAGCCGTTGTAAAGCAGCGTATAGTTATGCTTTACATTAAGCTTTACGCCGAGAGCGTTCTCTATCTCCGCCTGCTTGAGATTCTGTTTTTCCAGCAGTTTGGCTTCTGCCGCCGAGGCAGATTTAACGGACTCGGAAACGGCCATTGCCGGTTCGCCGTCCAGCTCTACGATTATGGACACGATATCCGTGTCTTTGGGCTCCTCGACGTCTACGTCTGGAGCGGCATCAAAGAGCTTTCCGTTTTTCATGTCATTTTTGTTAGTGGAAGACACGTTTCCGCGCTCTCCACCCGACACGTACTCTTGCTCTTTAATCTTTCCGAACTCGGACAGCTCAGCCGCGTTTGCAACTGGAAGCAGGCCAAGAACCAAAAGCAAAGCAAGAGCTACACTTAGGATTCGCTTCATGAATTTTCCTCCTCTTAAAGCGTTTTTTATGATATCCAACGCTTCCTGGCGGCCGGTGAGCGCCGCGCGGAAGCGGGTACCATCATTGGTGGGCGGAAATTCCCGAGTAAGACAAAGCCTACCCGACGGGAACTCCCTAAGACAAGCTCACCTTGCGCTCTTGTTTACCATATCAGCAAGGCGCAAGGTGATGTCCTGATCGATTATTATAAACAACTGGCAGAGAAATGGGCATGCCCGACGAACTCCAAGGATACGCCTTGTAGTTCCAAAGGTCATACGAAATATACGGTATACCGCAGTTTGCTTTTGAGCTATAATCCAGCCTTGTGAAAAGCGTGTGCCTGAAGCGGATTTCCGCGTTAAGGTTATATACAGCTTCATACCATGCCTGTATCATGGCGTTGGCAGTATATGCCAGCGCTGCAACCGCAACAAGCAGAATCAGCTTTACTAACCGCCTCATCATTCGTTCCATTCCCTCATTGTGATGCCGCATATTAAATATGCATATATCGCGTATGCCATAATTATACCTCTTTTGAGATATGTGTTCAAGCAGAAATTTATATTCATATACATACTTGTAAACAAATCCTGTTTTTACGACACGCGGCCAAACCCCTTAGTTTTTAAGGCGTTTGGCCGCTATGTCAATCATTTGCTATTGAATTGCCATTATTTATCCGTAATATTCTCTATATGCCCGTCGCCCAGACGTATCACCTTATCCGCCATTCTCGCTATCTCCATGTCGTGCGTTACAAGGATTACGGTTTGGTTGAACTTATGCGCGATGGCCTTTAACAGCTTCAATACCTCGTCTCCCGTCTTCGGGTCAAGGTTTCCGGTAGGCTCGTCGGCCAGCACGATGGCCGGCTTGCTTATCAGCGCCCTTGCAATCGCTACCCTCTGCTGTTCGCCTCCGGAGAGTTCGTCCGGGTAATTGTTAAGCTTGCCGCGGATGTCCAACGCGTCGATGACCTCGTTAAAATGCTCTTCATCAACCTTGCGTCCGTCCAGGTGAACCGGCATAAGTATGTTTTCCAGAGCGGTATGCTCTCCCAAAAGGTTATAAGCCTGGAACACAAACCCGATGCGCCTGCGCCTAAGCGCCGCCAGCTCCTTATCCTTGAGTTCAAACACGCTTTGTCCCTCAAGATAAAGCTTGCCCTCGGTCGGCCTGTCCAGGCCGCCCAGAATGTGCAGAAGCGTTGATTTGCCCGAGCCGCTTCGCCCGATTATGGCGTAAAACACCCCTTCTTCAATGTCGAGATCCGAAGGTTTCAGCGCCTTTGCCTCAAGGCTTGTTCCTCCGGCGTACGTTTTTGCGATCTTGTCGGCCTTTAAAATTATGCGCCTGTTTTCCATTCCGCCGCTCCTCCCTTAAAATATCATTTTATTATACCACCATGCGGTCTAATTCGATTGAGAATCAATTAGTTAACATTAATATAATATTGATTTTATCATTAATTCGCTCATAGCAGTATATGTGCCATTGGATTTACAAGAAATGTTTACATTTAAGACCAAGTTCCATACCCTGCTTTTGGGCCGCGGTTTCGTTGCCGCCACGGGAATCCCATCCATTGTCCCCGTGTACTGAAAAATGTTCACTTTAGGGCGCTTGCCTTTTTTATGCCGCAATCCCGCTCCTGTTTTGAGCTTTTGTTCCCCTTTTGGGCCTGATATACTTAACACGCTGAGGAACTGCGCCAAACGGGCACTGCCAAACGCACCGGTTTGGATACGGTTCCCCGCTGCCGGGCAGATCAGGATAAACCTGTTCAAGTTTAAGGCGGCGCGCACACGGCTGCCAGTCATGGGCCTGTGCGTACCGCCTTATTTCTTCTGCCCGTAAAAACCCGGGCCGCCCGCCTGGAATATAGGGCATGCGCCTTTTGCTAAGGCGCGGGAAAGGAGCGTATTGATGAATTTGATGAGCAGAATGTTCGGAGCGTCCAGGGGAGGGCGCTCCAAGGAGGAGCCTCAGGCCGATATGTCGTCCGCAGCGCTTTTGGACGCGGCCACGGCAATAGGCATGGATATACTCAGCCGCGCGGCCGGGGAACTGGGTATTGCTCCGGAGGAGGCGGCCGCGATTATAGGTCCCGACGGAGGCATCCCCTCAAGCATAGAGGCGATAAGCGCCCGTGCAGCCCAGGCGCTGGCCGGCATGCAGAACTCGGGAGAGCTTAAGCTGCCTGTAGAGGCTTACTTAAAGGACCCCGCGTTTGCAGATATGCTTAAAGAGATGCCGTGCAGAGCGGCAGTGCGGCTGTATGACGCAACCCGCTTAACGGACGCCGCCGACGAGCGGATGAACGGAGCGCTGGATGTGATAGAAAAACTAAAGGCCAGGCGATCCCTGCCAAGCTCGATGCGGCCATCGGCTCCGGTTTCGGGGGAAAGGGATTATGCCGGCATGTCCGGCGCCCAGTTCAGGCGGCTCAAAGAGCTGTTCAGGAAATCCGCGGCGGACGGGAATCGCGTAAGGCTGTAACCATCGACAGATATATGTGAAGAAAGGGAGGAACCACTATGACCAATACCACTCTAAGTACCGCTTCAACCACAGGCCTCAACAAGAGCTTTTATGACAGGCAGCTCCTCGAAAGCGCCAAAACGCGCTTTATACACGCAAAGTTTGGCCAGAAACGGTCAATTCCTAAAAACAACGGAAAGCATGTGGAGTTCCGCCGCTGGAACCTGTTTAACCCCAACGTCGAGGCAAACGCCCTTGAAGAAGGGGTGACTCCCCAGGGCCAATCGCTGTCGCAGAGCAGCGTTGAAGCCGAGGTGAAACAATACGGCGCCTTTGTCGAGGTAAGCGACCTTCTCGATATGACGGGTTACGACCAGGTGATATCGGATACAACCGAGCTTTTGGGCGAACAGCTGGGCACGGTTGTGGAATGGGTGACCCGCGACGCTATTTGCGCCGGCAACAACGTACAGTACGCCAACGGCAAGACCTCCAGAATACAGCTTGAAGCAGGCGACAAGCTCACTGTGGATGAGATAAGAAAGGCCGTGCGCACGCTTAAGCGCGCAAAGGCGCGCCCCTTCTGCGAAGACGGCAGAAAGCCTCACTTCATATGCATCTGCTCTCCGGAGGCGACCTATGATCTTCAGAGCGACCAGCTCTGGCAGGACGTTTCAAAATACAGCAACGCCGAACAGATATATTCGGGCGAGATCGGCAGGCTCTTTGGAGTGGTATTTGTGGAGAGCACCGAAGCCAAGGCGTTCAGGCAGAGCGTGAGGAATCAGGTTAAGAGCTCAACCACGTCCTCCAGCTCCTTTATATTGAAAAACCCGCCGTCGGACATGGAAAAGGCGTACCTGTCCACGCCTTCGAACAAAATTAAGATAGGCTCGTCCGAATATACGCTCGCTTCAAGCAATCCGTTCAATCCGGACACCAATACCGTGCGGCTGTCCGCAAGCGCTACGCTTGCAGCCGACGCCGCCGTATACAGCGAGGACGCTGGAGCGGTAAATACCTCCGACTATACGGCCGCGGATGTTCATGCGACGCTTTTATTTGGAAAGGACGCGTATGGGATTATAGACGTCGAGGGACACGGCGCGCTTCAGACGATCATAAAGCCCCACGGCTCGGCCGGCACCTCGGATCCGCTGAACCAGCGCGCCACTGTGGGCGCCAAGGTCGCCGCATACACGGCTACGATTCTAAACGAGCTGTGGCTTCTGAGAATCGAGCATGGAGCGAGCAACTGATAAAGCCGCGCCCGCTAAGGCGTTTTGGCAGGCGCTTTACAAAGAGGACGGCCGGTTAAGGCTATCCTTAAAACCAGGCCCTTTGGCCGTCAGGAGGCAATAATGGCTTATAGTTATAATATTAAAAGAAAGAAACGGCTTCCATATTTATTGGATACCGACGACGCTGCCAAGGATCATATGGCTTTGGCAGCCCAAGCGGCTAAAGGCGGCGGCCGTCCCTATCAAGACGCCGTCATTCAATCAGCCGGTCCAACGCCTAAGGGGCGGGAATACGCGGCCAGCCAATACGGCCAGGACCCCGCCGCGAACGCGCCGCCGGCCGCAAGCGGCGCAAAGGCTCTGGAAAGCTACTACAGGGCGCTCTTGGGGCTGTTTTCCGTGCCGGGCGTTACCGTGCCGGCCCCATCCTATGACGAGCTTAGCAAAACCTTTGAGTCGATCATACGCCCTGGCGTTGATACCGCTATTGAGAACCGCTATGAGGCGGGCGCGCGGAATATGGCCGAGCTTGAGGCGGACGCATACTCCAGGGGCATGGGAAGCTCATCGTTCGTATCATCCATGAACGCACGTGAGCAGGACGACGTCCAATCGGATATCGCCGCCATTGAGGCGCAATATGCCGCGGCTATCGCCGAGCAGCTATATAAGGCGATGAACACATACAATGAAATGAACCTGCAAGCCCAGATGTTTAACGCTCAAATGCGTCAAAACGCGCAGAATTCCGCAGCCGCCCGCGCGCTTGACATGTATGGCGGGCGCAATTCTCAATCCGGAGGCGACAGGCGGCGGGAAAGCCCCGGGTTGTCTGAAAGCGCCTATTCAGGGCTGAGCCTCCCCGAGTGCGAAAACTATATAGAATCGCTTTCCCAGAGCGAACGCAACTCCCTTTTTGCCGGCTCCACCCAATACTGGAGGGCCAGGAGAAACGAGATCATCAACAGCCTTGGGGCCGAGGCGTACGAGCGCCTGAAGAGTAGGTATCACAGAACCGCGGCGCACGGCTCTGCAGGCGCGCGCGGCACAACATCGGGCGGAGGACATATGGCATGGCAGCTGAACTGACGCTTGAGAAGAGGTTTGCCGTAAAGCTGGATATCAAGCGCTCGGCCTCCAACCGCGAATTCGAGGTTGTAGAGGGCGACACGGGCAATGTGATCGATATCGCGCTGACCGACGACGGCGCTCCCGTGGACATGACCGGTTACAGGGTTATGGCGGTGTTTTCAAAGTCCGACGGGACCTCATGCCAGGACAGCGAAAACGGCACGGTGCTGATCGAAGGAAACAGGGCCACAATCCCCCTGTTTCCTTCTTCGTTTTCTCCAGGCATGGTCGAATGCGAGCTTCAGATATACTCGGGCGCAAACGAGAGCACCCTGGTTACGAGCGCTAAGTTCAACTTTAAATGCAGGCGCGGAATACTCAACCAGGACACGATCCAGTCCGCCGGCGAGCTTCCAATACTGATTCGGCTTGTCGACGAGGTTGAGCGGCTAAACGAAGGCATAACCATGGCCGAGGGGATTAGAGAAGCCGCCGAGGGCCTGAGAAAATCGGGAGAGATTGAGCGTATAAACAACGAGGCCGTTAGACAGTCGAATGAAGCCGCCCGTTTAGCGGCCGAAACAGTGCGTGAAAGCAACGAACAGCTGCGCCAGATAAGCGTTGACGAGGCGCTCGCCGCCATTGAAAGCGCGATTGACGGCGCAGCGCGGCGGATAGAGTTTACAACGGCCGGCAGCGTAATCCTTTGGCGCTACACCGGCGACGAAGAGTGGCAGACCCTGATAGACCTTTCCGAACACAGTCTCTCCATTGGCGCTGTACAAAATGCCAGCGAAGCGCTGGACAGCGGGATATACACATGTGAAGGCGGTATACTCGCGGTTGGCAGGACCGAGCGTGCGCTTGAAGGCGTGAGTGTGAGCGAACTGACCCAGTTTCTTGTGCCGCATGGCCAGGGTTCTCCGGCCTACCGTACCGGCGGAGCTCAAGGGCAGGGCGCGGTTTCATGGTCGGATTGGGGACGGCTTCTCGCGCTCAACCTTCCCTCGGCTTTAGAGGGAGAGGCCGCGCTCACCGGCTATTCAAAGGCGCAATGCGACATAAGGTTTGCCGCTGCGGCGTTTAAGGAGGTTTCCGGAGACTCCACGGCTTCAATAGCTGACGCGCAGGAGGGAAGCCTTCTGCAAAGCCTTCGGCTGCATGGATATTCCTACATACAGACGTCGGGAGGGAAATTCCAAACGCCCGACAACATAGGCGAACTTATAACGTCAACGCCCAGCAGGGTCGTCGTTTCCTCAGGCGGCTCGGATAATGAATACGTCCTCCCCGCCCCCGTCGCCTTGAATGGGATAAGGGACGATGTAAGGGATGAATACGACGTATTGACAGGATTGCGCGTAAGGCGTACGGTAACCGTTTCGCTAAGGGGCACAGAAACAGGCTGGATGTACGTTGGAGGTGCGTTTGCGCTGCCCATGAGCGGCTACAGGGGGGATTCGGGCAAGCTCAGCCTGCTCTGCACCCATTACAGGCATATGTCCTGGAATGAGCTGAGTGCGCTTATTCAATCCGGATCCATAACAGCGGCCGCGTTTGACTCCAACAGCTATCTCAGGATAGTCGACTCTGTAAATTTCAGCGGTCAGGGTGATCTCGCCGCGTTTAAAAACTATCTGGGCCAGCAGTACTCCTTAGGAACCCCAGTTAAGATTCTTGTGCAGATGAACAGCTCCGTGTCCACGCCTGGCACAGGGATAAGCCTGGGTGCAATGCCGGATTCGCCTTCCATCACCACTGATTCCGCCGCATGTATCGCGGTTCGCTATATGAGGGATATCGAAAAAGCGCTGGCAGCTATCGAAACCGCGCTAACGGCAGGAGGAAAAACCCCTTAAGCTAAAACGCCATGCTTGAGCGTTTGATGAACTTTACTTTATTGAGTATGCACCCAGGATATCCCCGCTGGCTTTGGGGCGCTATGTTAATTCCCTTGCATTTGGGGAATGTTTGGAACATTTTTTACAAAAAAGGCTCTAAGCGGCTAAAGGCGAAAGCCTGCGGATGAAATCCCCCTTTGGGCGCCGGAGACGTGCAACGCCGTTTCCGGCGCTTTTATCATTATATTAGTAAAATTTTTGGAGGAAATATTATGCCGGTTATAGACAAATTTATTGATTATTTAAAGGCTCAGGTGGGTAGCGTCTATGTTTGGGGCGGCCAGGGCGAGCCCGTAAGCGAAGAATTTATAAAAAAGCATGAAACCAGCGAGCGAAACGCCGAAAGGGCGCTGGCATTTTACCGCAAGCGCCTTGAGGAGGGAGCCTCAAACCTCAAGGCTTACGACTGTTCGGGGCTGATAATGAAATTCATGCTTGACGAGGGGCTGCTGCCTTACGATATGTCGAGCAGGGGCATTTACTCAATGTGCGCCAAAATAGACAGGCAAAACCTGATTCGCGGCGATCTCGTGTTCAGGCACGACGGCGAGCGCATTTACCACGTCGGGGTATATATCGGCGACGGAAGGGTAATCGAGAGCAAGGGCAGGGACTATGGCGTGATCGAGGCAGGCATCGACAGATGGGGTACGGGTTATTGGAACCGCTTCGGACGGCTTCAACTGGCCTGCGGCGGACGCGATCTTGAGCTTTTGAATCCGCGCATGAAGGGCAACGACGTGGCGCTGATGCAGGAACAGCTGATGTCGCTGGGGTATGATCTTGGTAAATGGGGAGCCGACGGCATATTCGGCCCAAAGACGGACGAAGCGGTGAGGATTTTCAAGGCCCGCGCCTCTAAAATAACGCCGGACGGCAGATGCGACGCCGTGATGAGACAGCTTATAGGCATGGAGGAATGAGCCGCGTGCGGCGAAAACTGAGGCCCAGGCCGATTATGATCATAAAGTCGGCGCCTGGCTCTTTTTATATAAAAATATTCTTGGGAGGTTATAACCAATGTACAAGATCATTGAATGGCTAAAAGCGGCGGCTTGCGCGCTTGGCGGAGTGGCCGCGTATATATGGGGGCCGGCGGACGCGCTGATAATAACGCTTGTCTGCCTTGCCGTGTTTGATTACATAACGGGCGTCGCGAAAGCCGCTATACGCAGGGAGCTGTCGAGCGGCGCGGGATTCAAGGGGCTAATGAAGAAGGTTACTATATTCGTCCTTGTGGGCCTTGCGGCGCTTGTGGACAGGATAGTGCCAGCGGCAAACGGCGCGGTACGATCCGCCGTAATAATGTTCTATATTATGAACGAGGGTCTCAGTATAGTTGAAAATGCGGGCGGCATGGGCCTTCCTCTGCCGGAAAGGCTTAGCGACGCGCTAAGGAAGCTGCATAATGGCGGCGGCGAATGATGCAGGCCTTTATGTGCTGGATTTCAGGCCGGTTTCCGCGCCGTCTTTCCCCGTTGGCCTGTATTTTCTTTTTTTACGGCCAGTGTCAGCCACGACTATGACCGCCGACGCAATAACCATGGCGCATCCAAGTCCCTTCGCAGCGCCCACCGTCTCGCCGTAGACTATTACACCCATGACCGTAGCCATAACGGGCTCCAGAGCGTTGAGCATCGCGGCGTTTCCGGAACCAAGAATTCTTATACCATAGAGCAGCAGCCTAAGTCCTATAAGATAGCCCAGAACTCCGTCGAGCGCCAGCACCAGCCACAAAAACCATGTGGCCGGCGCCGCAAGCCTTCCTGTGGCGAGCGCGGCCAAAAAACCCATTAGCGACGCCGCGCCGGTTATGTAGACCGACGACACGGACGGGCTTACATTCTTATAAGGCCCATGCCTGCCGAGTATAAAGTATGCGGCATACGTAAACGCGGACAGCACCGCAAGCAGGGGACCCGCCGCGTTTTCCGCTCCGCTGAAGCCCGATACCAAGTATACTCCGGAAACGGCGGCCCCCGCGGCCAGGCCCTTTAGGACTGAGAAGCGTTCCTTAAAAAACAGCGCGGCTGTTAAGCAGGCTATTGCCGGATAGCAAAAGTGCAGCACTATTACCGATCCCGGCTCCATATAAAGATAAGCATAGGAGATGAGCAGCAGCGTCGCCATAAGGCTTCCGCCACCGGCCAAAGCCATGCTCAGGGCCTCCGCGCGCCCTGCGCGAAGCGGGCTGCCCATTCCCTTCTTCGAACTTACGGCCGTTCCCATCAGGGCGAAAAGGCAGCCAAAGAGCATACAAAAGGCTACCACGCTTTCATTGGGCATGGCAAAGGATGGGTTTGCCATGATTGAAGCCGGAGCGGAAACGCGGGCGGCAAATTCGAACGGAACGCCGCCCTTTAGGGCTATATTGGTAAGCATAGGGGTTACCCCATAGCATAGGGAGGCGAGAACAACCGCCAATACCCCCTTTAACCTGGCCTTGTTCATAAAACCGCCCCCTAAACCAATCATTTTGAAAAAGTATAACATGATTTGATCGGGGCCGCAATGTCCCGCAAAACACCTGATTTACAGGACTCAGCGATACAAAGACTTTCAGGAGGAACAGAAAAATGAAATATATAGATGAGGCTCAGCTAAACGGCCTAACCGGCGATATAGGGGAGCGGCTTAGGTCACAACCAAGAATCACGGTGATAATCGCCCCCAACGCCGGAACAAATTCTCCGTGGGAAGGAGGAATCAACGGTCATTTCTTCAGGATACGACGAGGCGTTGCCGTTGAGGTTCCCATGAGTCTGGCAAAACTGATAGAAGCAAACGAGCGGGTTTCCGTTCTAAGCAGGGAGAATGTAAAGGATTACCGCACATCCAGGGGTAAACGCCTGACGGTGTGATGGAGGTGCACGATGACGCTTAACGACATACTTGTTTCAACACTGGCCCAGCTTGACAGGGGACACGACGCGCAGACGCTGGACGCGTGGAGGGGAAAGCTTACCCAGTTTGCCAACGACGCGCTGCTAGACCTGTCATATACGTTTAAGCCCGTGCGCACCGAAACGACGGACGCCGGCATTGGCATAATAGATACGAATTCGCTGTCAAGGGAATTTGTTAAGGCTGTCTGTGTCCGCATCGGCGATTCGGTTATAGGGTTTCCCGACGCGTTTCAGGGTGAATACATATCCGTGGACGCCAACGGCCCCGTGGAGCTGACCTATCAGTATGTTCCAAAGCCCCTCAGCTCCCCTACTGACGTACCTGAAATTCCGGATCGCCTGCACGGCCTTATAGTAACCTATACGGTTGCGCGCGAGCGGATGAGCGGGGACGTAACCACGCAAAAGGGCTCAAGCCCATATATGCAGCTATATGAGCAGGGAAAGCGCGCGGCGCGATATGGGAGCGGCCTGCCTGACGGCTACAGCATTATAAACAGGTGGTGATTTCATGCCTATTAAACTCTATAGAATAAGCGGCTTCAAGGGTATAGACCAGTCATGCGGCCAAAACGCGCTTGATCCTGGCAGCTCTCCCGACGCATGCAATATGGACACCAGCGACGGCGGCCTCAGCGTTTCCAGCGGCTTTGTAAAAGCGGTTGACACGCCCGTTCCCTGCGCGGACGGAATAGGTTTCATGCATATATTCAACCACGAGGGCGGCGCGCAGTTCATAGTTATGGCAAGGCGGGAGGTGTATGCCTACAGGCACGGCGGATGGGACCTGATCCATACGTATGAAACAAACGCGCATAACAGCTTTTCATGCGAGGAAGCCCAGATAGACGGCACCGACTATCTCATAATCGGCTGCGGGGAGGCTCAGCTTATCAAATACGACGGGGCGCGGGCGTCTCAGTTTGGAAGCGCTGAAAAGCTTTCAGATATTCACGTTAAATACCTCTCCATGTACATGGGCAGGCTGTTCAGCGCGGGCGACCCGGAGCATCCCAACAGGCTGTACTGGTCACAGCTGCCTGGCAGCGGCAGAACCATAGAGGATTGGGGGCCGGTTTCATCGTCGCCAAACGTTGAGGGCGGACATGCCGAGATTGGCGATACATGCGGCGATCCCATAGTCGCAATCACAGCCATGAGCAACCAGCTGCTGATATTCAAGCGCAACAGCCTTTACAGGCTCATCGGCGACAGGCCCAGCAACTTTACAATAGAGCGGATTGAAGCGCAGATCGAGCCTATGGCGCACACCTCCCTGGTCAGGCGCGGGAACGCCGCGTATTATATGACGGACGCGGGGCTGTATGTATTCAACGGCGTAACGTCGTACCTGTCGCCGGACGCAAAGGGGATCAGGCATATACTCAAAAACGCCGCCTCCGCTGATTGCCGCGCGGCCATTGCGCGGGATATGCTGTTTTTCGCGATGAAGGATGCGTCTGGTGAAAGTTTCGTAATTGAGTATGATCTCAGCAGGCGCGCGTATATGCTGCGCAGAGGCTTTGACGTAAGCCACCTGTGCGCATTGGACGGCGCGCTGTATATGATTAACGGCAAAAAATATGTATATAGGTTCGGCGAAGGCGACTCCTACGATGGAGAGCCTATTTTGGCCTGGTGGAGCACGCCGTTGACCGACCTTGGCGATAAAGGCTGCATAAAGCAGCTAAGGCGCCTTTATATGAGGGGAAGCGCTCATGAGGACGCCGCGGTGCTTCTGGACGCGATTGCCGGTGATAATACCTCCACGCACAGGGTATTATTGCCTTCTTCCGAGAAGCGGGTGCTCGAAATACCCCTTAACAACGAAGGACGCACGTTTTCCCTGGTTTTTTATAACGAAGGCGGCGGACGCTTTTCCCTAAATGGTGGCGTTGAGCTGGAGCTTTCGCTTAGAAGGAGGACCGAGTGATGGGGTTGGATATGAGGGCTTTATATTACATTGCCCTGGGAGGAAAAAGGGCCGCGGGCACAGACATTGCTGATGAGGATGAAAAGGCAAATGAGAACATGCTGAATCAGAACTTCGGCATAATATCCAAGAAGATATATGACTTTGAGGCCAGGTTGAACGCCCTGGAGGCTAAGGAAAAGTCCGGATAAAATTCTATTTCGTATTTTTTGCTGGAAAACGGGCCCGCGTCGACACGTTTTCCGGCAAATACGCATATACTGGAAGTGCGATAATAGGTTTTACGGGAGGTAGCTATGAAGGTTGAGCAATTCATTGCATTGAGAGGCAAAGGCGGAAACGGTACCGCGCGTATCTCAACGGACGAAAAAAACACTGAAATTGAGCTGGTAATGCGCTCAAAGTCCGCACAGCCGCTTACGGCTTATCTTGTAACCGACCGTGGAACGGTTGCGGTTCCCCTTGCCAATAACAGGCATGGGGCGACCAGGTGCGATTCTGATATAAGGGCTGTGCTTATCGCATGCAACGAGGGCGGAAACCCTGGCTTTATACTGGCGGGCACGGCAATGGGCGCACACATCAGCATAGAGGAAGCCATGAGGGATATACGCATGCGCAGTGCAGCGCGTCCGAGCGCGGCAGAGACCGGTATTGGAAAGTCCGGCGCTTCCGCTTTACCATCGGGCGCTAAAACCGCCGTCAACTCCGCCTTTGTACAGAGACGGGCCGCGGACAGCGCTGACAGAACAGCCGAGGCACTGATAAAACCCTCCGGAGCCGGGCATACGTCTGGCGGCGGCGCGCGGCACAACGCATACGTGAAAAATACCGATAAAAAAACCGAAAGCGCCGTTTCATCCGCGTCCAAGGATATGGGTAGCCATACTGTAAACGCAAAGGAAGCGGCAGCGGTCAGTTCCCTCGGAAAGGCCGCGGAGTATGAAACCCTAAACGCCAATTCCCGATCTGTACAGGGCGGCATCTCCCCAAAAAATCCCGCGCCAAATAATACGGCCAAAAAAAACGGTCAAAGCCCTCATCCGGGTGCAAAAGGCAAGGCTGGCTCCGATTCGTCAGGCGGGCAAGGCGTTTCAGCCCCTGCTGAAAACCGCGGCGGGAACAGCGCTATAGGCCGCTCATGGCAGAGCGGTCAAACGCAGGCAAAAAAGCCCTTGGTGCCTTCAAAGGAGCCGGCGCGGTCCGACAGTACGCCCGACCCCCATGCCGGCGCCGGAGCAAAGCCCGCAGCCGGCGAACCGGCGGGCGGCGGGGATGCTGCGCGCCCGGCAAGCGGGCCCCAGCAAGCGCCCCGCCCCCCCGCGCTCCACACGGAGCAAAGGGGCCGCAAGAGCCCAATAGAGTCGACGCATAACGAAACCGGCGATAGGCAGTCCGGCGAATCGCCAGTTCTAAACGAGATATTGAAGCGCGCCGATATTCTGTTTCACACCCCTGTACAGCCTGCAAAGGCGGGTAATAACAAAAGGGATATTCCGCGGCGCGTAGCCGCCAGCGGGGTTCGTGAGGAGGTTCCCGTATATAACCCCTTCCCCGACGCATTTCCGCGTTCGGTGTGGAAGAGGGTATTATACCCAGGGACTTCAAGGTATTATCTTGAAGGCGAGGTCGTGAAGGATGGGGCAAGATATATGGTCCACGCCCTGCCTGGGGAATATGGGGCGGCGATGCAGCGCGGCAATGGATTCTCCAGATTCATGCGGTCGGCCGATGGAACCGGATATTGGCTTCGCATAAGAAGAATATGAAGCTTTAACCGGGGCAGCGCCGCTTTCCCAAAGCCAAATGCCGAATATTTATGTTTTTTAAGATTAAAAAGCGGGAAAATCGACCGTAACGCTGTGGACAATGCTTGTCCACAATGTTAGAATATATATACGGTGGGTGGCGCCACTTGTCTGCTAAGGGCGCCTGCTATCAGCATAAATAGCGTAAATGGCTGGATTTGGCTTGCGGCGGGCAATGTTTCTCGGTTTTGTTATGTCAAAACCTCACTGATTTGAATACTGTTTAGGAGAGCGCGATTATGGAAACCATACTAATAAAAAACAGCGGTGATGACATGAAGAGAAACATAGGCCCAGTTATGCGTGCCGGAAAGAGTCCTGTGCTGAGGGTTCGGCCTAAAGTCGCCCAGCTGCGCGATCTTAAGCCCATTGAGCCGGACGTACGCGCTGTGCTCAATTCTACGCGTACGATGACATACGATACAAAGAGGGTTCAGACGTTTTGCGATAAACTCTGCCACAAGCTGTACGCCGAGCATACGGACGTAAAGTAGCGCCCATGCTCAGGACGGTAAATGATGTGCTTTGACAATGCTTTTACGGTTTTTGCCGGTCCAAACGGCGGCGGCAAATCGTCACTGGTTTATTCCCTGTGGAAAGACAATCCATCAGCGCCGTATGTATGCGCCGACTCCATAGCCAAGGAAGCGCCAATTTGCGGCATTCAAAACAGCGACCAAAGAAACCTTGCCGCTATGGTAAAGGCGCAGGAAATCGTAAACGATCGTCTATTAAAGCGCCTATCCGTGGCCTATGAAACCGTGCTGTCCTCCGATTATAAATGGGGCCTGTTTGAGCTTGCGATAAAAAACGAAATGCCCATTTATGCATATTATGTTACCACATGCGACCCGTTAATAAACGTGCGCCGCGTCAAACGCCGCGTCCTTGAGGGCGGCCATGACGTTCCTGAAGATAAAATCATATCAAGATACCACCGCTCGCACGCCAATCTGGGCAAGCTGCTGACGCTGTGTCGTTCAGCTTATGTGTTCGACAGTTCTAAAGAAAACGAGCCTCCCGCACTGGTTTTATATAAAAGCAGAAATACGCTGCTGTTCCACGAGGAGATTGCCATGAGTTACGCATGGCTTTCAGACCTTCGCGATAGCTGGGTTAAAGACGGGCTGTTTAATATTGATCAATACTGCGACAGCCTTTAAGCCGCTTGGTTTTTGCCTCCGGCGGCTTAGAACCTTTTTTGCAAAAAAGGTTCTAAGAACTCCAAAAAACGCACAGGGGATAGTATAAGCTTTGAAATATCACCCCAATTTTACAATCCATCGAAAATCAGAGTAGACAACTTGGATACATCCTCAAAGAGTACAATCCATCAAAAGCCGGCGGCATGTATGCCGGCCTTTTGATACCTTGATAGCAAAATACGGCCTGACAGCTGCTTGCAGCCCAAGGCCGTGTTTTGCGGGTTGACCTCGCTTCGTGTTGTATAGCACGAAGCGAATCGCCCATGGCGATTTTTGCGGGTTGATCTCGTTAAGTGCTGTACAGCACTTAACGAAAGGCCTTATGGCCGTACTACAAAAAGTCCCCTTTGGCGGGATTTGGGGCAAAAGCCCCTAAAGCCGGCCCTTAGCGCCCACTCTTTCTGCGCAATAACATTGCCGACGCTCCGCCCGCGGCAACGGCCAGGCCAATGCAGATAAGGCTTATCGTGCCGGCAGTCGGTGGCGTGGGGTCGTCAGGATCGGGATCGGCAGGCTCTTCGGTAGGATCGATAACGTTGACGCTGAACCTTGCATATAAGGCGCTGTCCGCGCTGTCAAGCGCATAATCCGCCGCCTCGCTTGCGAGATTGCCGTTTTCGTCATACCAGCCGAGGAATGTTTCGCCATCGCCAGCTTCCGCCCTCGCGATGTATTTCAGAACATCGTAATCATAATAAGCGCCTATCGCCCCATTGCCCTGCGCAAACAGCTCAAGGCTTCCAGAATTGTGCCGCACGCTCATATGCCTCATAGGGTTGCCTATACAACTGAAATCATCTGAGTTGAGACTGATAAGCAACTCCTCAAACAGATTGCCGTCGCCGTTGAACACGCTCAGATTCGGCATGTTTTCCAAGTCGAGAGAGCTTAAGCGGTTGTTTTGGCAATAAAGATACTGCACATTGGAGTTTTCCGGAATGAGAATCTCTTCAAGCATGTTATCATTGCAGTAGAGATCCTGAATGCAGGTATCCCTTAAATCCAATGAAGTCAATTCGTTTTCCTGGCATTCGAGCATCCAAAGCTCGGATAGGCCGCTTACGCTTAGCTCCTTAACGCCATTACCAGCACAGCCCAGGGCGGCTATCTCGGGGTTTTGGCTTAAATCGATGGCTTCAATTCTATTATAGTTGATTTGAAGGTTATAAAGCTTGGGGCATTCGGATGTATCAAGGTAGGTTAGCTCATTATAATTGCAGTGAAGCTCGATGAGTTCGCTGTGGCCAGTTAGATCGATCTCTTTAATGCTGTTGCGCTCGCACATGATAAGGGCAAGCTTCATATTGCTGGAAATATCCAGCTCGGAAAGTTTATTGCCTTCCACAAGTATCTCAATAAGATTCGGATTCCCGCTTAAATCCAGTTCCGTAAGAGCGTTGTTATTGAGTACAATCTTCGTAAGCGCTGTATTGGTGCTTAAGTCGATCCGCTCAAGAGGCACTTCGGGATAATACATAATTAGTTCGCTTAGGGAGATGCATCCGGCGAAGTTCACTGATTCGATGGCCGCTCCGTAGATATTTACATATTCAAGCGCGTCGCAGCCTGAAACATCAAAATCTCCGTACACTACGCCGTTGATGTAACCGTCGCAATAGAAGGCGACAGCCCTTCCATCCTCATTCCAGTTCACGCCGTATTTGTATTTGATGAATCCATCGCCATCGCCGGTCCAGGTAGAGGGATCGTCAGGATCATAGGAAGCGCTGAGCTTTGAGCCGTTTGTAATGCCATCAGCGTCCGTTTCCTCAAGAAACGCGCGGAATTTTTCTACATCGTGCGCGTCGTACTTAACGTCGGCCGCTGCGCCCAAGGAAAATACGCTCAAAAGAAAGATGAGCGCGAGCACGGTGGGAAAGAGTTTTAGTCGGGTTTTCATGATGGTGTTACCTCCTGTTTGTTAAAAATATTTAAAACATATTGTTTTAAAACTCTTTACGTAGTATAATGTATACACCAAATAACTAGGATTGTCAAGAAAAACTTTTATTTGACAATCCTAGTTATCCAAAGGATAATTTTGATTATCGGAGGTTATTAATGATAAAGCTGTTTAATATAAACCCCGTTGCCGAAGCGCTGATCTACTATTCTAGGCGCTTAAACGGAGAGAAAACCGAAAAAAGGGCGATCGAGCTTATAAAGCGGCGCCCGCGGCATGAAGCGGATATCGAAGCCTTGATCCGTCCCGTGGTTGAACTGGAAAGAGAACTGGATTGCGGGCTTTCCGTGGACAATGAATTGCTTGCCAAATATTTTAAGCGGCTCGGAAACGGGCGGGATATGGACCTCTTTGGTTTTAACCTGTGCTCGGTTTTAATATATTTTCCAATGGTTGACCATCTTGAGTATTCGCCTGACGAGCTTTTTAAATACCTTCGCGAATGCGGCGCGCCCGAGAGGATGTATAATCTCTGCTTTGGGCTTGCCGGCAGCTGCGAAACGCTATTCCGCGCCGAAAGCGGCATGGAAAAATATTCGAGACGCGTTGAAAAGCTACAAATCCCCTTTGAGAGCAAATGGAGGCTGGCGGACGCCGCCCTGTCCTACGAAAGGCATATAGCGGAGCTTTCCTCCCTCCTCCTTCCAGCTGCTGAAATTATAATGGCAAAGCATGAAAGATACGATTTCCTTGTCGCGGACTTTCATTCGCGCTATTCGGGCGACGACGGCGAGGCGCTAATTGAAGATCGTTTTGGAAATATATTCGGTTCCATAGATATAATGAAGATTTCTCCAACGCTCTTTGGATTTGACGGGAGATGCGCCGTAACCGAGAGCGACGACGGAAGCGGGCCGGAGGAGGGCGACCCTCCCGCGGATTCGCCCTTTATGGGACGCATGTATCTGGGAATATGCCGGCATATCCTGTGCGGCGAGCCCCAGAGCGCGTTTGCCGGGCTGAGCGAAAAGATGAAGACGCTTTCCGACGAAACCCGTTTGGAAATACTGTTTTATCTCTGTTCGCATACAGCCTACGGTCAGGAGCTTTGCGATAAATTCGGCCTGCAGCGGCCCGCGCTTTCATATCATGTGTCAAAGCTGCTCTCCGCGGGCTTCGTTACGGCCGAGCTGTCCGGCGGGAAAACCTATTACAGCGCCAACCGCTCCGCAATCGACAGTTTTATAAGAAATTTTAACGACCAGATGAGCTGATTTAGTTTTGAGGACGAACTGAAGCGCTCCGCTGCAAGATTGCATCTTCGGCCTTAATGTACAAAAGGGAATATTGGACGCGGGTCCTATTCTGGACCATCTGCGCCGTTACTGTTTTTTGCTTATTAGGCAATATCGCGGGTATGCGCTAGCTTATGCTGTCTCCCTGTCAGAAAGGTTGATTGGCAGGCGCCTTTAAACAAATTCGCGCCGCGTCACGCTGTAAAAGTGTGACGCGCGCCGCCCTTGGCGATAGTATGATATAAAAAGCAAATAGAAGAAGACACGATAAAGGCCAAGGTTGAGGAATATAACAACTGCACCTACTACTGCTTGGTTACTAAAAAGCGCAAGACCCCCATATAAGGGGTGAGCTATGCTCATTTACCCGCTCTTTGGGGGTTGACACTCAGAAACGTCCTAAACAAAAGTAAGGTTTATTCCCTATACGCCCAGTTTCCAATTCCAAACACTTCGTTTATATCCTTTAACTGCTCAAACCATAATATCTCGTTTTCGCAGTAGTATATCTCATATACGCTATATGGCTCGCCTGCTTTTTTTACATCCGGTATAATACGTTCATAATCATATTCGATATATTTTCTCAGCGAGTATGCTGTTCCGCCCTCCGAGGCTATTGGGTATGCGACCCTTGACATTCCATAGCCGTTAAGCAACAATGGCGCTTCGTCTATAAACACCATCAGGGTCGATTCCTTATCAACCAGATATGCTGGTACATTTTCATTGTTTTCAGATAAATATTCAGGGTTTCTTTCTATGAATCTCACATTTACACCATTTCCGCCAACTCGATGCTCTTCTCCGCCTGGGATATCCGTATTCATTGCTTTAAGAATATCTTCATCCGGCGTTTTACAGAGAAAGACATATGCTTGCTTTGGCGGCTCGCTATAAAACGAACTTCTCCAAAGGCCGTTTTTCAGTTGCGTCGCCCCTGATTCCAAAATGGTTTCACCCTCAAAGTTTTCAGCGCCAAAACCAAAGTCGAATAAAAACTCCTCAAGCTTTGCATATTCATCTGGAAAGGAACAATATCGTACTCCATTTGCGGTTGTTGGCGATGGCTCTACAGAAGGTCTGTCCGTTTGCTCAGGCGTATTACCCGCTTCTTGATTTCCTGTCGTCCGAACGTCAAGCTTTTCGGCTGGAACAATCGGACCGCCCGTACATCCGAACAGAAAGATCAGACACATTGCTATTATAATTATTAAAGTCTTTTTCATTGCTCTTTTCTCCTTATTTTACTGTCGGCTTGTAGGGCTAAGCGGGCAAATTAACAATATTCATCGGGTGTTCAGGAATTCTCATCACGGTAATCGAAAAGCTGCATTTTGTGCATACCTGGTTATTGCCCTGCAATTTCCAAGTATGGTCTTCGGTGATATGTACTTTACATGTTGTGCAGGTTTGTACGGTATGATTAATGGGGGTTATATTGACATAGCTTCCAGTATGATTGCGGCAAACCCTGATTTCACCAACAGAAGTTCCCGTCCCATCGCCGCTCGAATTATAGCTATAGTAGTATTTTAGCACATCTATATAATTCATGCCTCTTGGCACAAGCGTTTTCCATACCTGCCATTCATACATAATTCCTTGATATTTCTTTTCTCCATATGCATATAGGTTTGCCTTTTCATTCCTATATTCAGGCTTAAATATCTGTTTTGAGGAATTAACCATAATAGTGTTCCAGGTATCAAGCATAGCTTTATCGCATGTAGGCCAATCTGACAGGTTTTTTCCTTCTGGTTTATAAAGTTGGTCGTCTGTAGTGTCCCTCACATCACACCCCAAATCTCCCTGAGGCTTTAGCACTCTATACCAGCCAAAATGCTTAATAGCTAACGCAAAAGCCTGCTTATAGTCCTTCTGCCTGCTTTCATAGCCTTCCTCACATACCATTACCACACGACAATACTGCTTGAACTCAGGGGTTTCTATTTTGTTTTTTGATACCCGCAGTACTTTTATGCTGGTAGGCATAATCCCGTTATAAGATGCAACGTCCTTAAATTCTCCACTAAATTTATCCGATATGGAAAACCCCCTGCTCTCATCCGGAAAACGGACTTTAAAGTAATCCGAAACCTGTATCCTGTCGGGCTCAAATTCAGCTACCTCATCAGGCAGGGGAAGTTTATTGTCTATTATTTTCAATTCTCCATCAATCACTCCACATACTATACTTGCATAATTAGTCCCGTTAAAGAAGTACTCATTATCATTGTTTACCTCCATATCGCATTTAACAAGATAGTTCCTCATGTCCTTTATCTGATGTAAGCCTGCCGTATTTTGCATCCGCAAGTCTGGAGTTTCGGAGTATTCGGTTTCGGTTATATCGGCAAGTACCCGCACCGATTTCAAGTCAACCGACTTTATTACGGCAACCCCAATTTGCTCTTTAATGAGCATGGGCAATGCCATTATCATATCCGTTTTGAAAACGCCGCCTAACGATGCAAGATACGCCTTATAGTCATTATCGTTTATCGCGCTATAATATTGATATATCAAGTCTATATAGTTTTTCGTACTGATTTGCTCATCAACAGCGCCGGCCAGCGGCGCCGCCCCAGCAAATATGAAGGCCAGCGCAATTAGCATGGAAACTAGTCTTTTCATAACATAATAATATCTCCAGTCTTTTAATGCGTACAGTATAGCAGTAAATAGAATTCCTCTCTATGTCGTCTTTTGCAAATAATGATTATTATACATTTTTATACGGTTTATTAATCCCAATTCAAATATGCTTTTACAGTGCGCATTGCGTACGCCAAGGGCTTAAATCCCAATATGCTTGCGATAAATTCGGCCTGCAGCGGCCCGCGCTTTCATATCATGTGTCAAAGCTGCTCTCCGCGGGCTTCGTTACGGCCGAGCTGTCCGGCGGGAAAACCTATTACAGCGCCAACCGCTCCGCAATCGACAGTTTTATAACAAGTTTTAGCGGCGGATGGACTGATTGGTTAGGGCGGCGAGGGTGCTCGGCATAGGAATTGAGAAAGGGGATTATCTTCGAAATACGAAAAGGTATATTTAAACGCAAGTCCCCAAATGGATCCGCGTTGTTGTTTTTGCTTATTCAGCTTACCGCTGTACGCGCCGGTATGGGCTTACGCTGTATTCCCAGCCCAAAATGTTAATTGGCACGCCTGGGTAACTTCGCACCGCGCCCTGCGGCGCGGTGCGAAGAGGACGAGGCATTTTATTGATCTTCGCTCTTTTTAGTCTTAAACAGCCGGTTAAGCGCCGCTACGGCGGCCATTATCACCGCCACCACCACAAAGATTCCTACAAGCCCCTTTGCCGTAAGCAGCAGCGCCTCGGGAAGCGTATCGGGCGAAAAGCTCAGGGCAAACGACTCTGAGGCGGCTGTTTCCTCCTCGGTTGTATTAACAGGTTCAAGACCGTTTGTTTCGGTATTCAACAGATATTTCATTAAATGCTCCTTCCCGTCATCCGATTATGGCTTCGACAAGCGTTATTATCAATCCGCCCGCGATTACAGACGCTATCTGGCCGCTTACGTTCGCGCCCGCCGCATGCATCAGAAGGAAGTTATGAGGATCCTCCTTAAGTCCCATCTTATGCACAACCCGCGAAGACATTGGAAACGCCGATATGCCGGCCGCGCCGATCATGGGGTTGACCTTGTTTTTGGAGAACAGGTTTATGAACTTTGCGAACATTACGCCGCCCACCGTGTCAAAGATAAACGCAACCAGCCCAAGACCGATTATAGCCAGCGTAGCCGTGGTTACGAACAGCTCCGCGCGCATCTTGAAGGCCACGGATATGCCCAGCACCAGCGTTATCAGGTTGGCAAGCTGGTTCTGCGCGCTGTCGCTCAGGGATTTCAGCACCCCGCATTCACGGATGAGGTTTCCAAACATCAAAAAGCCGATAAGCTCCGCGGATTTAGGCGCTATCGTGCCCGCTACCACGGTTACTATTATGGGGAACAGTATCCTTGTCGTGTGGGATATTGAGCTGGGCTTATACGGCATTTTGATACAGCGTTCCTTTTTGGTGGTTATCGCCCTTATAACGGGGGGCTGCACAATCGGGACAAGCGCCATATACGAATATGCCGCCACCATTATGGGCCCCTGGAACCTGGAATTGAAATAGTTGGCCACATATATGGATGTAGGGCCGTCAGCCGCGCCGATTATCGCTATTGAGGCGGCGTCGTTGAGGTCAAAGCCGATCAGCCGCGCCATAATAAGGGTGAAGAATATTCCAAACTGGGCGGCCGCGCCGAACAGGAACATCTTTGGATTTGATAACAGCGGTCCAAAGTCGATCATCGCGCCTATGCCTATAAACAGCAGCAAGGGGAACAACTCCGTTGCGATTCCCGCGTTAAACAGCGTTTCGATAGCGCCTATGTTTACAAACGGCAGGTTGACTATAATAGCGCCAAAGCCCATTGGCAGCAGAAGCGTAGGCTCCATGTCCCGCCGTATAGCAAGGTATATCAGCAGGCCGCCTATCAATATCATAAGCCCCTGCTGCCACGTGAAATTGGCTACGTTTGAAAACAGGTCGAGAAATTCCTGCAAAATGAACCACGTCCCTTCAATTACTATAGTTATTTCCTGTTCTCCACGCCAGATACGGTCCGGCTAATAAAAAAACTTTTGCTTTGGATATTAAAACAAAGCAAAAGTCTCATCATTGGACAAATATATCCAAGGCTGGAGCGGGCTTGCCGCCGTATTGACGCCCCAAACCACGCCGCATTAAGCAACGCCAATTACTCCCCTTTACCATATAATTATATTGGCTTAAAAAGGAAACGTCAATAAATAAATTATTTACGTTAAACTTTTTAGTCTTGTTTAAATAAAACAATAAAACCAAGGTGGCCCAACTATAATAATTATAAAAGCCCATCCGATTATATATCGATGTCTTTTATTCAATCTACTGCATGTTTTGTTTCTTGCCGTCGATCAAGTAATCATACGACACATCAAGTATACGACATAGTGCCCACAGCTCTATGTCTGATACGTATCTTTTATTTGTCTCTATGCGGGTAATGACGTTTTTATCCATGTCCACGCCAATCAGCTGCAGTTTTCTGGCCAGTCCCCGCTGCGATAGACCGGCGGTTGCGCGCAACTCCTTAAGACGCTGGCCTATCAAATTTTTACTGCCATTATGGCCAACTGGTTTTGGCATAAAATCCCTCCCCCATGTTTCGAAAATGACATAATAATATTGATTTTATACCCATAATATGGTATAATAGGTTGTAAAAGTGATACAAATTTGCGCGGTCAAACATTCCGCAAGATATGGAGGTGACTGATATCAAAACCACGGGCATTGTAAGAGAGATTGACGACTTTGGACGAGTGGTTCCGCCGGCCGAATGGAGGAGGATCAACGGAATCGAGAACGGCAGCAAAGTTGAAATGTCCATAATGGGCGAGTGTCTGGTGCTTCGCAAGTTCGCTCCAGGCTGCAGCCTGTGCCACAGGGAATCCAAACCCCTTGTGAGCTATCGTGGATTCAGCATATGCAAAAAGTGTATAGCTGAGATTAAAACGCTTGAGTAAAGGGGCGCAGGCTTAAGAGAGCTGTACGCGGGTTTTCCCGGCAGCTTGTCAATCAAAGGACGTGCGCCGCCAGGTTCCCGCCGGTTACGGCGGGCCGAACAAAGGGCTGTTGAATTTCCATCAAGTGCGCCAGGCTTAGGCGGGAAATTACAACAGCCCTTTTGTTATAGCGAACAATACATTTTTGCTCATAATGGCAATCCAACTACATTTTCTTTCAATAGACGTGTCACATAGCGGCACAGCGGCTGAATACAAAATTATGTCTACATATCCAATGTATCATTAAACGGATAACATACTATTATGGAATATCTACTTAAAATCAGGATGAAACCCGCGTACCTGTTGATTTAGCGGCCGTTTTATTTTTTGTCAGAATGTACATTCACAATTTTACCCTGACTTCAATATCTTAGAGCAGGAGGTGTTATAATGTATAAAACACATAAAAATTACAAATATGTACAATTAGAGCACAAATGCATTCTATTCTTTAAGAATGGGGCCAAAATCAACGATGGCCGTTTAGACCACTTTAAAAATGAAAGCTACGTCTTTATGCCGGATGACCGTATAGCGGATAACCCGCTTTTGGATAATCTGGTTTACATCCTGGACAGGGTCGGATGCGGTTCGATCATCTGGATAAAAGGACATCCCGTTGATTCGGGCTATTCGTTTGTTAAATTTGGAAGTGAGAATAATAGCGGTGAAATGCTAGTTGAAGACTGCGACATCGGACTCGGGGAATATATACTGACGTTTTCCCAAAGCGCCAAAGCGATGTACAAGGAGGGGCGGATAACCTTTGCCGCTCCGGCCGGACTAAGCGTATTATCATTGTCAAAGGAAAATATGGGGTTCAACGCGGTTTCCGCCCATTTGGATTTAACCGGTGAACTGGCCGGCTCGATAGTTTTTTCACTTTCAAAGAGCGCCGGACTGCTCGACGGATTGAATCCGGGCTTTGAGTATGCCGTTGACAGCGGCAGGTATATCCATTATCCGCTGTTTAAATCAGGCCAGGCCGCGTCCGTAAGCGCCGCGGTAAACCCGTCTTCACCGCTTAACGAAAGGGCGACGTTCTTCACGCTCGAGGCGGAATCCCTGATCACGAACTTTAATTCCATATTCGGACATGAGGTAGCCATATCCCCCGCCAAAGAGCGCAGCCTTGTGTTCGAGCAAAAGGGCGGCAATCTATACATCGGACCGTGCGGAAGGTATTCCATTGCCAGCGGCGATGGCACGATGATGCTTGATTTTAACGGACGCGAGTATATCACATACGCAAAGGGCGGGGACTCAATTATATTCCATCCGCATCGCGCGTCAAGCATAGCGGTCCGCGGGGCTTTGGAGCAGTCCGACAAAGCCGCGCCAAACGGCGCGTTTACAGCGGCGTGGGCAGAGCTTCCGGCCGGCACGAAACATACAAGGATTTACAGACCCCTTGCCGACGGATTGGGACAGCAGGGCTCAAACGCTGATGAAACAATCCTTAAGGACAGCTTAACCGTGCCGGTCGTCCCATACTGCGGGATAGGCGCGGCATTACAAAAGAAATTCATCCAAACCATTGATAAGGGCATTTCAAATTTAAGGAATAACGGGATTACCCTTAAATATGGCGGCCATGAGGAGAAAGCCGTTCAAAAAGGCACTGTAACGTGCTCAAACGGCCTCATGTATAGAATGGGCGCCAACGGAGCATGGGACCGCCTATACCTGGCCAACACCGATATGGCTCAGAGCGGGGACCCTAATGTGTATATATCAGGGCACGGCGAAGGCCTTGACGGCATATTGAGCCAGCAGGATATATTCATCTATTACACGCAACCGGAGGATATTGGCTCGGCGGGCGAACCCCTGTTCGTTGATGAGTGCCGTGTTCAAACGGACGTGTTCGACTTGGTTATTAAGGAGCCTGTCAATGGGTCGGGTACGCAGGCCGAATCCAGCTGGCGAAGCTCGGGCACGACGAAAACCGCGTTTTTGTTTAAGCGGAAGCATACCGGCAACAGCATACTGGAGCTTATGAACGGCAATGAGCAAAGCTACAGAAACCGTGCGGTTTTCCAGGCGGCCTATAGACGGGCCCTGGACGAAAACGGAAACCCAAGGAAGGGCTTTGAACACTTCATCAGCACGGTGAGCGACCCTGGATTTGAAGGGACTATAATTCTCAACTGCCCTGTACAGGCGAAAACTATCCCCGATAAGCTTAGCCTGATCGTTGACAGCATGAACCCGGAGAAGATTTACGCTCATCATTTAATACTTCCCATGGGTGAGCTGAGCTCTGAGCAGGGCGCGTGCCGGATGTCGCGCTCGCCCGTATTCAGCGTGGCGCTGTACGAACCGGATTCCATGATTGTAGACGCCGAAGAAACGGACGAGGCCGGCTTTGTAACGAATAACGCCGTCATCTGCATGAAAAACGGGGCCGCCGGCGCGGACGCGGGAGTGGATATCATCTACTGCGCCTGCGAATTGATGATAAACAGGCTGTTTGGCTCAAGCTGCGTCGTTGAGGACGCCAAGAGCGGAAACTGTATGCTGCTCGACGGCGTATATCAGAATAAAGGCAATCTTCGCGGCTATTCGTTTACGCTGAGAAATCCCGTCAGCTACAGACTTAATTCAAGCGCTATCTCCCGCCTATCCGTTGACAGCGTCCAATGCAGCTTTGACAAGGATGGCAGGACCGGTACATTCACACTGGGCGGCAAGCTCGACTTTATCAATCCCGACGGCTGCGACCTGTTCAGCTACGGAAGCGGCGGCCAGGACGGCGTTGAGGGACTGGCCTATCATGGCCTTCAAATAGCCAGGGATAACAACATGCGGCTAAGCGTGCTGTACAACTCAATCTCATTTGACATAAAGGACAGCGACACTCGTCCCAATTCCTTTAAGGACAGGTTTGTCTGCGAGTTTGAAAAGATGGTATCGGGGAACGACGACACGACCCCAGAGAGCATGGGCTACGGCTCCATAACGTGTCCGGTAAAGCAGGGAAAGCTCGGCGGAAACTGGTACGGCCTTGTATGGAAGGTTCATCTGGGCGACTTTGGAAGCGGGCACAAGGGGGTTCCCCTGGATATACGCCTGCTTACGGCCTGGAGCCCGGGAGGCGAATCCGGCGGCCCCAGGCTGTTCATAGGAATGCAGCTTCCCATGGGGCTTAACACCGAGGGCCTGGACATCATGGGCATATTGAACCTCGGGTTCAATTCAATCGAGCTTATAGCGCGGGATAATGATAACGGCAAGCGCGACTACATTTTGCAGCTTCACCACTTCGCGCTTAAGCTTTTGGGCATTTCGCTCCCGCCTGGCTCAAACGACATATTCATTTTCAGCGACGGCGAGAGCCTTGGCTGGTACGCCGGCTATCTAAAATAACTAGAAAAGGAGAAAATATATGTATACTGTTACAAATTCGGTATTGACCGTGCTCCCAATGGGGCAGGGCGCGTGCAACCTGATAGAGATATATGGAAGGGATAAGGCAAACGATCCCGAAAAATTGATCTACTTGGGCATGGTGGATTGCGGCAGCGACGATTCAAAGGAAAATATCAATATAAACGAATCGTTTGCATATTTGTGGAACAAAATGTATCAACGAGGTAAAGTACGCAACACAGACAAGCCACTAATTGATATTGTATTGCTTACACACCGTGACAGCGACCATCATGATAAGTTTATGCCGCTGGAGACGTACCTGCAAAACAATGTAATATCATACGATAGTACAAAGGGCAGGGGAAAAACGGCTAAAAAAAAGACTTATACAAGGAGCGTAAAGAAGGGCTTTCAATCATATAAAGCATATAGCAAGGGCGACGAAGAAGCTAGAATATACTCATTGCATAAAATAGGTATGCAAATGTTAGCGGAGTTTTATAAAGAAAATTCGCCAAAAATTATTAAACGAAGATATACTCTGAATAGAAACAATAATAAAATTAAGCTAAGTAAGTATAAAAATTACTATAAAGTTCAAATTAACGATGATTCTGAAAAGACAATTGAATCAGTGGATACAGATTCGGTATTGGAAGGTTTGAAAGACAAATTGAATAATAACACAACGTTTAATCAAGCACAGAAGGACGATATAATAACTGAATTCAGAGAAACAATGAAATCTGACATTAACTATAATAGCATAGATGATGAAATAGGCAAGCATCCGTTAGCGCCTCCTATTGTGGATTTATGTTATTACAGCGGTAAGGATGTTAGCCTTGATGGAGTGGAGCTGTTTACGCAAGCTGCAAAAGATCCTAAATACCTACCTAATCACAGTATGTCCACTATAAATGTACCGGATACTAATGCTAAAATCGAAATCTTATGTAGTCTAAGTAAATATGATAAAAAAATTTCAAATGTAAAAAAAAGCGAAGAAAATCTAGCTTCCGCAGTATCCCTGTGGAATACGGGAAAAGGCAAGTATATCTTAGCGGGCGACGCCACTGTACACACCATGGAAAACCTTAATAATATATATAAAAACGATTATGAGAACGCAAACGTAATGACGGCTCCTCACCACGGAGCCGATCTAACGTCAAGGGGCTTCATAAAGAAGAGTGGAGAAGCAAAGCCCAAAAATATGTGGAAAATTTACAGCGATCTCATAAACAAATACAAACCGCAGGGGATTGCCATAAGCGCGGGATACGATAACAAACATGGCCATCCTGGACGCAACTTCCTCGACGTTACATATTGTTATTTTAACAACAATAATAAGGTTAATGAAACCGAGCACTCCATCTATGCCAATTTAGATGATACCGTTAAGAATAGTAATAGGCGTTATGGCCTGTATAAAACAAAAGCGCCCATTTATAGCATATTACAGAAGAATGACGCCGGTAATTTGTGCTTTAGGGCACTCCAATATAGTGACTCTTCATATACACCTGTTGATGGAAACTGGAGTAATCAATGCACACAAGCCCCCAGCGCGGTATACGACTCATCCACAACAGACTGCAAAAATATCAAAACAAAGCAGTCCCCGTTCGATTATAGGAAAAGCAACAAAAACAGCGGCAAATCCCCTGCCGCCGCCGCAGATCTCCCGCGCGCCGTTAAGCGCGGCAGAGCAGGCTAAGAAAGGAGCTAACACATGAACATATTTGAATTTAGAAGATTATTAATGGCAAATTGGGCGAATGGACAATCGACGCTGGACCGGTTTGCCGAATACCCAGGCTATGACCTGACTGATATAGAACCGCTGTTCGACATGACGCGCTGCGACTCCATAACGTTTATAACAGGGCGGCTGGGCAGCGAGCGGGAGCCATTTGACGCAAAGGCCAACCTGAGCCTGCCTCCGCTTACAAACGCCCAAGACGCGGGCGACACCATAGAGGTTAATATGCGTTTCAGCGAAAGGGACGGCCGCGTGTACTTTGAGCTTTGGCTGGAGCTTGACTCAGCGGGAGTGCCGCTCGAAACGTTTTTCGGCGGACTGCCGCAAAGCCGTGTGGTTGAAGAGGGTTTCTATGTATACAAGGACAGCATACTAAAGGATTTCCAGCTTATATCCGCCCCAAACAATAGAATCAGGCTTACGGCCAATTCCGATACGGCCTACACGGATATGCCCTTTGCGATTGAGAACGCGCGGATATTCTTCACAGGCGGCGAGGGAAGCGAATGGAAGATCTATGAAAAGTTTATAAAATCCATTTGGGGCGATTACTATACTTCAATCGGGATATCCGGCAGGGTCGGCCTGCCCGACGGCTTCTCATTTGAGGATTCCATGCCGTTCGAGCTTAAGGTTAACCTGGGCGAGGTAATTAACGACATGTTCCAGGCTATTTCGGGAAGCGCGGCCTCCCTCCCGTGCGACGTGGATTTGTGCCTGGTAAGCGGCGAGGAGGATCCTGACGGCGAATCCTTCGAACGCATAAGCCTCGCCTATATAACTATACAGATGCAGCCGGGCGGGTTTACAACACCGGTTAAATTCACCGTACCGCTGTTTGGCAGCAACAACTACTGGCCGCTTACGGCCGAATTTGAAACCGGCCTTGGGATTTCGGATATAATCAACTTCTTCGGAAGCCTGGCGGGACTGGACGAGGGCGGCAGCGAGCTTCTGCCCACGGATTCAATGCCCGCCGATATCCTTGACTTTTTTGAGCTTTACAGATTGAGGGTAGGCGCCAACGTGGGCGACGGCTTCAGCATGTCCCTGTCCGACATGCAGGCGCTGTTCAGCATATCTAAACCATGGAACCTTCCGATACCAAAGGCTAGCCTGGACTCCCTCAACGTATTGTGGCAGGTGACCTGGGGCTCGGGCCTGGACGAATACCTTATGACCGCTCACGTTGCTGGCCAGCTGAGCTTTGGCATAGGCGGCACGACGCTTAAGCTCAACGCGTCGGCCGACCTGCCCGACATGGATATGGAAGCGCATCTCGTCTGGTCGGACGATCCATGGGAAAGCCCTGAAGAACAGATCACGCTTTCACAGCTGGCCGGCGAGATGGGTGCTGGCATTCCGCAGGATTGGGGTTCGGGCAACGCCGACGCCCATCCGGCCGCCCAGAACCAGCTTGGCCGGCTGGACGTATATGCCTCGCCAGACAGCCGTTCCTTCAGCATATACGCTGAGCTTGACGACCTGATCCAGTTCAGCATAGGCGATCTTCCCGTCAACCTTAAAAAGATATTCGCAAGCGCCGACATAAGGCAGGGAAGCAAAGCCTTTTCCCTGGGCGGGTCCCTGTCGTTCAACGAGCCTTCGCCAGGCAGCCCGCCGCCTGAGGGCGCGGAGCAGCCCAAGCCGTTTTCCTTTGACCTTGAGGCGGACTATGATAACGGGGACTGGTGGTTTGAAGGCGGCCTTGGCAGCGGCGAGGTAAACCTGTTGCAGCTTGTCGAACAGGTTATGAGAAGGGATATCCCTGACAACGACAAGGACACGGGCCTTAATGAGCTTAAGCTGACGGACCTTTACATGGGGATAAGCGGCAAGGGCGACAGGTTTAAGATTGAAACCGGAATTGAGGGAGGCTGGAACATAGAGGTGCTGGGCAAGAACCTTGCCGGAGGAGCAAAGGGCTATATCCATCTTGAAAAGGAAAAAACGGAGGATAACCAGTCCAGCCTGTTTGCAGCCGCCATGCTAATGTTCCAGCTGGGAGCGTTTAAGGTAGCGGCCCAGGTTGACGATTTCTTTGATAAAAACAACAGGGAGTTCCAGTTTCAGGTACAGTTTAAAGACCTGTACGCGCAGGCGACCTATGGTAAAAGAAAAGTTGACGGCGCAGACCACCATATACTCACCCTGTCCCTGGGCGGCATGAGCTTTGGAGAGGTTGTCGAAAGCCTGGTAAGGCAGGTCAATCCAAACCAGGGCTTCAAGCTTACCGGCCCTTGGGCGGCACTGAACGACATAAGCCTCTCCGACATCTCCCTGCAGTACGATATGACCGACGAAAGCGTTTCCCTGCTGTACCAGGTCAATAAATCCATACCAGGCATAATGGATATTGAGAAGGTAGGCGTTACTTATAAGAGGGCTTCGGCCTCGTCGTCAGACAAAAAGGTGTTTATGGTCCTGACCGGAAAATTCCTGGGTGAGAGCTACACGGAAGGCAACCCCATTACATGGGACGCCGTAGACGGGCAGCCGCCCGCCGCCACGGGCAGCGGACCGTTTTTTGACCTCAGCTTCCTTGGCATGGGCTACAAGCTGGATCTAAGCCAGGTTATGGCGGGAGCGTCCACCGAAGATAAGACCAATAAACTAAAGGAGCTGTTGCAGAGCAGCGGAACGGACCAGAAACCCAATATAGCGTTCAGCGATTCCACGGGCTTTTTCGCGGGCACCGAATTTGAATTGCTGGGCGGGCTGCGCTCGTATATCCTCATCGCGCATCCCGAGCTGTATGGCTTGAGGGTAGTGGTTGACAGGGACGCAAGCGGCGCAATCGCCATGCTCAAGGGGCTTTTGGTGGACCTGCAGTATCAAAAGATCTCGGAGTCGGTCGGCAAGTTCCGTGCCGAATTCGTTGTCCCCGACGTGATCAAAAGGCTGGATTTCGGCACCTTTGTCATAATCCTTGGCAAGATGTACGCTGAGATATACACCGACGGCAAGTTTTATATCGACTTCGGGTTCCCCGAGGGCGATGATTTTTCAAAATCGTTCGGCCTGTTTGTAGGGGTGTTTGGAGGGTACGGCGGAATAAAGCTGGGCTATCTCGACGCGGCGTCCGCCAAGAACCTGCCCGCCGTACAAAACGGGGCCTTTACAACGGTGCTTTTAATGGGGCTTGGCCTTTCGCTGGGCATAGAGCGTACGTTTGAAGGCGGCTTTAAATTCATCGTTACATTCGGCTATAAGATAGGCGCTTCGCTTATGCTTTATGGAATCTTCGACGGGCTGCTGGCCTTCTATCAGCCCAAGGGCATGCCAGGCAACGAGTCCCTGTATTATTCGCTCAAAGCAACCATCGGTGTAGTGGGCGAAGTGGTGGTGTACGTGGGCTTCAAGCATCTTGGCCTGACGTTTTACGCAAAGGTTAGCGCGTCGGCAGCGGCCAGTATCGAGGCATATAAGGCAATAAAGATGAGCTTTGACCTTGAGGTAACGGTGGCAGGCAAAATACTGTTTTTCCCATTCCATATTACGCTTAGGCCGCATTTTGCCATAGAGGTTGGCAGCGACTCAAATCCTCCGTGGATAACCAGGGGAAGAACGGCTGGGCTGACGGAAGGCGGAATTAAGTTCAATACCGGCCGTTTGAAGGACGACAAATCGGTCAGGATGTTCGAAATGCGCGTGCTTCCGATCTTCTCAATAGAGAACCCCACGATAGAGCGGGTTAGAAGCAACGGCGTGGCCGATTACTGCGTGGCGTTCATTCCCTGCATAAGAAATCAGGAGTTCAGGGAGCTGCTTGGAGTTATGGCGAACTGGCTCACGCAAAGCATAACGCAAGGCCATATAATAACAAGAGAACAGGCGCAAGCCAGTTCCTATGACGATATTTTAAACCTAAGTTATGATATGCTAAATGAGTTTTTGCAAAACAACGTGACATTTAATATACAAACACGGTGGGAAGAGCTTAGGGACCTTATACATACCGAAGATATGGTAGCCCTGCCCATGCCCCCTCCGCTAGCCATGTACTACCGCAGCGAAGGCGTATATGAAGAGAAAAGAAGATTCCAGGAATGGAACCACGTTCCGGAAAACTACATGGAATTTATGGACCGCTATCTCGGCCAGTTCAACGCGGATCCCAACAGCGATTCGTACGGGCCTGTGGATCCTAAGGATTTTGCGTTCAGCAGCAATCGTGTACCCATATCAAAGCTGGTATTCCTCAACTATTTCCATATGCTGCTGATGGAGCTTCACAGCAATCTCGGCGGCCAGTTTAACGAGCGCAGCATTGAGGCGGGCCAGCTTATACCGCGCCGCGCGGAGCTTGGAATAAGCGCTGAAGAAATTCTTACGCAGAATCCGGAGCTTGAAATGCAGCCAGGCAGGATTCAATTCCCGAAACTTGAGTATATAACAAAGGAAAACGATAGGCTTATAAATATAATGAACAGCTATGGCATGACGAAGCAGGATATGCTGGAAAGCGTTTTAAACCAGGCCATGCTGATGGATAACAGCGGAAGCATCGTACTGGAAGGCATAACCTTCTACGGAGAGGGCATGCAGCTCAGGCAGGCGGCGGCGCTTTACTTCAGCAGGTACCTGGGGGATTGTATTGAAAACGGATATCAATATTACGCAAATCTTATACTCGAAAATAATCCTGATATCTCACAGGATTGGGTGGATACCGGAACCAGCCGGGAGATAATCCTTCCGGTTGCTGGAACGCCGCGATGGTATACGCGGCTTGGCGATACGGTAAAGAGCCTCTCAAGGATGTGTTACCTGCTTGAGGTGGGCAAAGGAATAATACCAAAATGGGATGAATTCTACACGCGGTTTAAAGAGACAAACAATTTTTCTGATGATACCTCGGATTACATCTATTTGCGGGGCGACGGATGGCGGCTGCCCAGAGTGGAAGTACCGGTGAAATCCGATATAAATATAAGTCTGCTCAGAACGCGCATTACAGTTGAAAGCAGGCATGAGAGCCTCATCGACGACGCTTTAACCGCGCAGCTGCCGCTTACGCCGCTTACGCCGATTTGTCTTATGAACGCTTCGATAAGCATTGATAGGACCACTAGGCTGAAGGAGCTGGTGGGCGCAAGGCACATAAGCGTCAAGGACCTGGCCGGCGCCATCGAAAGCGGGGGCATGAGCAATTATAACTTACGCCAGAAGCTTAGGGCAAACATAATGAATCTGCCTGTTGATATGTATCTTAGCGATGTAATGGGCGACGATTTTGCCGGCCAGACCGCCGCGCTTGCCTCAAGGTTCCTGCTGCAGGGGCTGCGCGTGCCGGAAACAAATGAGTTTAACAAGACTACGGGCTTCTATAAATTTGTAGGCCAGCAGTTCCCTGTAGCCAGGCATTGCCCAATATTGATTGAGCTCTACTGCGACGACCCTGGCTGTCTGTGGATTGAAAATGCAGGTGTGAAAGACCTTATAGAGCCTGATATAATCGACGAACTATTGCCCGAAAGCTATGTTCAAATTCCAGGTTCGCTGTTTGAGCAGGAGCGTGCCTTTGAACAGGTTGAGAAATACTTCTCCTCCTCCACAGGCTACCTGCATAAGAGGAAAAATTCAGAAAGCTCCGATACCATTCATAAGATTTCCGACGGACTGCATGAGGCAATGCTTAAAATGGGCAGCTATCCCTCAATCACTGATCAGAGCCGCGGCTGGCTGGCCGGGAAGTGGGGGTGCCTGATCCCCATCGCGGTTTCAAGGGTGGAAGGCGATCCATATACGTTCAATGTATTTGGAGCGGACGCTGAAGACCGGCAGACGCTAATAAAAGCGCTGAACGATCTTGGCGGATATTTAAACGATCCCTCCCGCATAAGCGTGGATCTTATGTATAAATCGCCCGCCGTATCGGGCATGCAGACCTGTCTTGTGAGCGAGGAGCTTAACAGGCCGAAGTGCTCGATAATACAGGCAAATCTATCGGTAGAAACCCATAGGAAGCCTGTATTCAGATCCACCGCCGGCAATGACCACATAGCTACGCTGGAGGAAGGCAATTCCAGCGAATTCCTCCGGCTGTTATGGGAATGCAGCGTTGTCGGCGGGGGCGGATACTATCTGAGGATACAGAACACAAACGGCCAGCCCCTGCCCATGGAGATTTTCGACTCTCACAAGAATGCACGGCTGTATCTGATGATAGGTATAGGGCACGACAGCGCCAATACCCCCGCTGTAGAATACAATAAGGCCGTTAATTGGATAAACTGCATAATGGTGAGGAACACAACCGAATTGGGCGAGGTGATAAACTTCACCACGGGCCTGGGAGAATACCAGCCCGCGCATCCAAGGTGGAGCGCAGCCATGAAAGCGCACGCGAAAATACCGGAGCACATACCAGGCGACAAAATCAGCTATACAAGGGAACTGTTCAGCATAGGCGGATACAGGATTTTAGGAGGAGAGCCGTTTATGGCAAGCGGCGACTCGGCGCCGGTTTTCCCATATGATATGGGCGGGCACTGGGAGTATAGGACCATCGTGCCGCTCCATAGGTTCCTTTTAAAACGGAACAACCCCTACTACAACATAGACCAAGGGGTAATGCTGAACTTTACCTTAAGAGACGTGCTTGGGAACCAGGCGGAAACCATCGGCTGGGATTCGCCCGCAGTATTAAAAAACAACGAAAAACCTATCGGCCTGCATCAGTGGCCTGGGCAAACCATTACATACAGGGTGGTAAGGGACTTAAGTACGGGCAAGCCGGCCGTAGAAATCAATTTTATTCCGCTTGAGGATGAGGACCGTTTGCTCAAGGATTCGGCCAAGATGCTCATAAGGGCATATAACCAGCTTCATTATTCCGGTACAAGACTTAGCGTGCGTACAACGCTGCGCTCAAGCGATATAAATATTACAGACAACCAGCGGGTTATGTTGTTGAATCATATCACAAATCTGATTCAATATCTTTCGGGCGATACGTCCGCTAAGCCTGGGCCGCTGTCCATCATTCTGCCTGTAGCCGAAGGGATTGAGGCGCTTCCAAAAGGGCCGTTCCCCATAAAGCTTGATATGGCAATCTCAATAGACGGGCTGCCCAGCGGCATATCCGAGGTTGTGTCCTCAATAACCCCGCACGATGAGATATCCTCAGTTACGGATCAGGATACAAACCTCAAAGCCTTTGTCAGGGGCGCCGAGTCGGTATATCAGGGACTCCATATAGCGTACAAAAAGGACGAAAACGAGCTTTACGGCGTAACCATGGGCGAAAACGGATACATAACCCAGGCAAGTTTTGGACATTACTCCACGGGAACTCCTGAATTCCTGGCGTTCAAGCCGCTGAGCACGCGGTTTATGACCCGCCCGGTCAATGTTAAGGACCTGGATGCTTCGGGCATTCTGAATGAAAGCCCCGAAAAGAAGGTTTTTGCCGATATAGATATGCAAAGATGGGGCGAAACCTTCCTTGAGGATTATGAAAACATGCTCAGGGCGGATATTACATCCCTTGCTGGGGAGAAGGCGGCCGATGAGTTAAATAATCTCATTAATCTGAAAAAGGAGCTTGCACAGGCCGTTTCAAAACAGCTTACGCATATCAAAAGCGGTTCGCAAACGCCTATAGACAACGCAAGAAAGCTGATGAAAGACCGTCTGATGAGGAATGCCGCCTACGCAAACGACATTGACATTGTGACGCAGTATAAGGTTAAAATTAATACCAACAGCGGGCTGCCGGCATTCAGGTTTACGACGCGCGCCGTCGTTGACAGCGATAAGTGCACGGCGGAAAGCTCCAAGATAGGTACGTATAAGAATCCCTCGGAGGATTTGCAGCTTATCGTAAGGTATCAGGATGAATACATCCAAATCAATCCCGGCGTAAAGCTAGTGATCGACGAAATGGAATATAATATTTCAGATCAGGGCGAATACGAAAGCTCGGATTGGCTGAAATTCATATATCCCGTGGAAATCAACGACGGAAACTACCTCCAGTGCGCTAAGCTTTGGCCTCATCCTGAAAAGAGCCTGCCGGAAACCCCAACGCTCATGGGACACAGCGTTGAGCTTGGCAGCGGCGGCGAACGCTGGAATTATAAGCTGAACTGTTATGGTAAAGCGGCGCCTCAGGACAGCTGGTATATTAGGGTTGACCTCAAGAAAAAAACGCCTGAGTTCGGATCAGTTCCCCTCGACCTGTTCGACCATCTTGCGCAGTATATGCACGTAAGGGAGCCGCTGCTTGAGGCGATACAACAGCGCGGGGAAAGCTTTGCCAATGCCTACGGCACGTTCCGCGGCCTTGCTAGCGGCATAGCCATAAGCTGGAACGCCTGGGTTGACAAGGAAGCCGAGCCCGCGGAGGTCATGCCTGATGAAACCGACCTGCCGAACACGTATTACGGAAAGGCCGAATTCACCTCTGATTCGCCAATGAATATGACGCTTGCCAACATATCCTGCCCGTTGGGCTATACAGCGGTGCAGCCCTATATCCTGCCAGGGCGCGATGGATCGTATCCATCGTTTGGCGACAAGTCCGAGTTCGTATTTGAACTGAGGGATATTTCAACGGATGTCCATGACTGCGCCAAGCCCAGCGTATATATAGTAAGAAATGAAAACATCCTATCGGGAGCGGCTGTCAATCCGGCGTTTATCTTCAGGACCACAACCGCGGGCCTCGAGTGGATTTACGCACTGGCGGAGAGCGCTGGCAAGAGCGTGATCGGCAATATCAAAACGGGCGGCGATACGCGGTGGTTTGATAACGGGGAGCTTTTGACACAAATCAGGGATATGCTTGATAATGAAGAGACGCTCTGTGAATATGTCAGGGGTTCAGACGCGCGGGCCAGCCGGAAGGAGGCCCATGGCTCAGCGGTGGACATCGCGGTCTCATATCAATACCGTTTGAATATGAATCCCAATTCGGCGCAGGTGTCCATACCCATTGGCGGCATAAGCAAGCGGAGCGGGGAACCGCTTTCGTTTGACGCCCTTCCCGAATTGCTGCGCGGCTGGCTTTCATCGAGCGTGCCCAGCATTACGGGCGCTTCGCTGGTATTCGATATAGCGACGGGCGGCGAAGCTGCCAGCGGCAGAAAGCGTCAAATTGCTCAGCTTGTCATTGAGCTGGTATAGGAGCATCTAAAGCGGCCTCTGCGCCGAAGGTGTAATCTTGGCCGTACACGCCGCCCAAAATTACGGATTTTAAAATTGCCTCCGGCGGCTTAGAACCTATTACCGCCATAGGCGGTTCAAAAAACGGCTGTGCCTCTGGCGGCTTAGAACCTTTTTTGCAAAAAAGGTTCTAAGAACTCCAAAAAATGCACA
>OHCS01000170.1_pt1 | contig 42672 bp, 30 predicted proteins | sample 1566741 | NCBI WGS metagenome assembly OHCS01 (sample SAMEA3879604, study PRJEB24766) | human gut metagenome | biome: human-associated habitat; feature: feces | place: USA | collected 1985/1987 | reverse complement strand
AAAATAGACTTCCCCATTTTACACAATACAATTTTGAAAATGAAATCTGACTTCTGAAAAAAGTAATCCCGATTTTATTTCAATTAGTTTTTGTTTAAAATTTCCTCCTATACTCTTTTAATAGCTTGCTCAAAAAGATTCTGCAAGCAAAAATAATAGCAGTTTACGATTTGCGCAAGAACTTCCTGCGTAATTCATAAGCTGTCCAACAAAAGCATCTAATCTTTTTATATTTATGAAACAAGTAGCTATCGTAGGCATACAAGGTGTGCCTGCAAAATATGGCGGCTTTGAGACTTTAGTGGAGAACATTATCGGTGATAACTGTTGCTCCGAAGTCCGTTATACCGTTTTTTGTAGTGGTAAGGATTATGCCACACGCATGAAAACCTACAAAGGAGCACAACTGAAGTACATCCCGCTATTCCATGCCAATGGGATGCAAAGCACTCCTTATGATATTCTGTCGATGCTTAGATGTTTGCGAGGTTATGATACTGTAATCATATTAGGTGTGTCAGGCTGTATTTTTTTGCCCGTCTTCAGACTGTTGTATCGGAAGCAATTAATAGTGAACATTGACGGGTTGGAACACCGGAGGGCCAAATGGGGTAAGTTTGCCAGATGTTTTCTGCGGACAAGTGAAGCGATGGCCGTACGCTATGCTGACGTAATTATAGCCGACAATAAAGGAATACAGGAATACGTATGGAATACGTATCATAAGAAAGCCGAATTAGTAGCCTATGGAGGAGATCATGCACAAAGAAATGTCACCGAAGAAAGGCAGAACGAGATTATGAGGCAATATGGAATCACTCCCGGAAACTACGCTATCAGTGTATGCCGTATTGAGCCGGAAAACAACTGTCATCTGATCCTGAAAGCCTTTGCTATTTCTGGAAAGAATCTGGTGTTTGTGGGAAATTGGGAACGGAGCGAATACAGCCGACGACTCAAAGAAGAATATTGCGGTCGAAAAAATATACAGATGGTAGATTCTGTGTATGACCTCGATATACTCTATGCACTGCGCAACCAATGCAGGTGCTATATCCACGGACATAGTGCAGGCGGCACAAATCCTTCGTTAGTGGAAGCTATGTTTTTCGGCAAACCGATTTTAGCTTACGACGTGATTTATAATCGCGAGACAACAGAAAACGAAGCTCATTACTTCAAAACAAGTGAAGAACTGGTAGAATTGCTACATGACAGCCCCGAGGGTGGATACAAGATGCGGGAGATTGCAAGGCAACATTATACCTGGGCTTTTATAGCTCAACAATATAAAGCATTACTTTCATCCCACAAATAACTAACCATCTTCACAAAAGAAAACTCATCAGTAAAATATTTTATAAACTATCCGTACTTATCGAATTATTTATAGCGGCAAAGTGCCGGAAACAATCGCCTTACCTGGTAATTGTTTCCGGCACTGTCTTTATAGAAGAGCCATAGGAAGGAAAACATTCATCACTTTCCTAACGTCCAGTTAATAGCATTCCTGAACATCTTCGTGAAATCTTCCGTCTCATACAGCCTCTTGCTGTGCCCTATCTGGAAATAAACATTGCGCGCTTTTTTACCTTCGTTCACCCATACCACAGGATGGTCACCCATCTTGATGTCCGAAGCAGGCGTATAGGTAGCCTCATCAACACTGGCTAACACATGCACATTCGGACGTGGACTCTTGTCATAAGTGTACCACTCATCATCAGGCACCACGAAAGAAGCCTGCACCCCCTTCATCACCGGATGTTTCTTATCCTCCACAATCACCATACCATCAGCAAGCGGCGCTATATAATTCTGGAAACGTACACCTCCCATAAAATCAGAGAACCATTGCCACAGTGGAAAACCGTCAAACTCACCCAACAAAGTGGCATGATGGAAACCGATCCAACCGCCTTTACCTTCCTCTATATATTTAACGAAAGCATCTTCCGCCTCTTTCGGCCATGTATAAGGAGGATAATCCAACTGGATAATCAGATTGAACTGGGACAGATAAGTCTCCGTAATAGGTTTGGCATTGTTTATCTCGGTAATGCTGAAATTCATCTTTCCACTTTCATCGGTCAGCCACTTCAGACCCGCATCCGTAAATCCGCCATGCTGACCACCTCTTTCCGTCAATACCAGCACCTTAGTTCTATGCTTCTTACCAAGCAGATTCTCAGCCACCGTACGACGCAAATCTCCTTGCTCATTATCACCACTATAGTCCCAATACATACCACCCAATAAATCTCTATCCAAGATATATTGACACTTGATTGCCAGTGAACGGGCATTTTCAAAGCCGAATACCAGTGTATCATTCTCATTAACCAGATAAGGAACCTGTGCAACCGTATCCCACTTTTCAGTATAATCACCACTGGTGCTTCCTACTTTATTAAAATCCTGGAAACTGGGGTAACCATCTCCACCACGGCCATAAAAAGGCATCCCCATCACCAGCATGGAAGGGGGTACACCGGCTTTCAGATGCGCAGTAACAGCCTCATCCGACGTAATGCCTCCGCTGTTAGCAGACCGATAAAGTGCCGAATGGTGTTTTGGAGCAGAGGCCATGTCATAAGCCATGATATTCACAAAGTTGATAAAAGGAAGAATAGCCTTGAAGTCGATATACTTCGCTGAAGCCACAGTGGCAAGTGTCAGTTCTTTCCGATCACCTATCGCCGCCCTGATATCTTTCATCAAAAGCGTAAAGTTCTCCGTGTCATCGGGTGAAGCTGAAATGTTCGCCATGGAACTTGTGGGATATTCCCAGTCGATATCGATGCCATCCAGATCAAATTCCTTCACTACCCGGTCGCAATCTTTGGCAAACGCCCGGCGATATTCATCATTGGCAGCCATTTCACTGAAACGTCCGCTACCCCATCCGCCAACAGACAGAAGTACTTTCAATTCGGGATTTTGCTTCTTCAGATCCACAATCTGTTTCAAGCGTTCTTCATTGTCAATCCCGACGCCATCAAAACTTTCGTTTACATGACCGAAAGCATAATTGATATGCGTCATGTACTGGGGGTCCGGCATGATGTCACTCCAGGAAGTTACATACGCCACAATCACTTTGGAATTCAAGGGGTTCGCTGTGCTTTCCCCCGACTTGGTGGTGCTGCATGAAGCCAATATGGCTAAAGCAACCGCCATCATCATTCTAATCTTCTTCATAAATATTATAATTAATCTGCTGTTTGACGAATACGCGAACCTATCAATGCGTAATAGAGCATGAATATCTCGCCCAAAAGTACAATAAACCAAGACCATCTCCAACTTCCGAGCACATCAGCCAGTATTCCCTGCAACAAAGGCAGGATGGCACCACCCACTACACCTATCATAAATACCCCGGAAGCCACAGATGTATATTTACCCAAATGGGCTACGGACAGGGTAAAGATGGCTCCCCACATAATAGAATGGAACAACCCGACTGCCGTCAGCAACCACGGATTATTCAGAAGGATAGCCAACAAGGCAAGCACTCCTGCCGAAACCGTAGTTACAACCAACTGCACACGAGGAGAAATCTTACTCAAAGAGCTTCCTACCAACCGCCCTACGAGCATCCCGCCCCAATATAGGGTAGCCATTAATGCCGGAGATGCATAATTCATTTCAATGGCATACAAATTGATATTGGCACCTATACAGACTTCCACGCCCACATAACAGAATATAGCACAAACTCCTAAAGTGAGATGCCGGAACGACCAGATACTCTTTTCCAGCTTCTCACCTTTCTCTATCCGAGTTCCCTGTATATCCGGCAAAGATAGTTTCATTAACAGGAAAACAATCAAAGAAATCACCACTATCAGCACCAGGAACGGAACCATCAGCTGATCTATCCGGATATCTTCCATTGCCAAGCCACCGAAAACAACCCCCGTAACAAAATAAGGTGCCAAAGTGGTTCCTACGGAATTGGCAGAGCCACCAATGGCAAGACGTTGAATGGCTTGTGTACCTTTCACATGGCAAGCCGTGAGATAAGGATTGATAACCACCTGCAATATGGTAGCAGAGGCTCCCACCACAAAAGACCCCAGAAGAAAAATAAAGAAACCACCGGGAATAACATTTCCTCCGACATGCCAGTTGGCTTCCGGAAAGAAAACCGTAAAATAAGAGGAAGCGAAGAACAATCCAAGACCAGCCACCATTACCAGCAGTCCGCGCATCAGCGTACCTTTATAGCCATATTTACTAATCCAGGACGACCCTACCCGACCACAGACCGGATAAGCCAGAAACCAGGAAAAGGTGATCAATGTGGCGAATGTGTTTTTCAGGCCACCCACTTCGGCAAGGAATGTTTCTTTCAACGGTCCCTGGAACTGAGTATTGGCAGTAGTGAGGAAGCCTACAATGAAGAACAGGAATACCATTGTGATAAATGGCCCCATATAGTTCACTTGTTTTTCTTGTTGTGTCATAGTATCATGTATTAAATAAAAGAAATTCGCAATTCGGGTGAAGCTGAAGTACCGATGCAGGAACTTCCGGTGTAACGGGCCCCTCCAGCATTTTCCTGACGATATCCGCCTTATTCGCACCTTTGGCAACCAATATGATTTTACGGGCTTGCATGATATTCCGGATTCCCAAAGTAGCACCACCCAGTTCTTTCTCCGGCGGTGTATTCGTTTCCCGTCGGATACGTTCTTCCAGCTCAGCATTCATTTGAGTCACCCATGTTTCTCCGCCTAAGGGAGAACCCGGCTGATTAAAACCCAGATGGCCATTCTCACCCAATCCCAAAATCAGCAGATCAATACCTCCACGACTCTCTATTTCCTGCTGGAAGAGCTTGCAGGCTTTGTCAAAATTGTCAGAAACTGTAGGTAACATCAGGAAGTTATCTTCTGGGATGCCCAGCGTATCGATCAGTTCTGTCTTCAGCATTGTGTAACATGCACCTGCATACTCACGGGGTACATTAGTCACCTCGTCCAATCCGAAGAAGGTAACAGAAGAAACATCAAAAGGATATCGGGAATAGATTTCTCCAACCAAACGGTGCAGGTTGCCGGTAGTACGCCCTGTAGAAAGTCCGATAACACTTTCCGGCTTATTCAGAATTTCACCAATAATGCGCCATGCAGCGATACAATCAAATTCTTTTTCACTCTTTGCTATAGTTATTTTCATGAGTCCACTTTCTTATCAATAATCATTAATCACTAACCATTAATCACTATTTACATATTCATCGCCACTGCGCCTGCACCCAGCAAACCTATAAAACCCGGGTTCAGTTTCGTGACTACCACACCATTGGTTACAAAGCGCATCGTAGTAGGATGAAGTTTCTCCAGTATTTTCTCATGAATATATCCGTCGGACACAATGCCGCCACCCAATACTACCGTATCAGGATCAGTAACCCGTACCAGATTCATGATAAGATTTGCCAAAGCTTCCGAGGCATTTTCAACCAGAGCCACACACAGAGGATCTCCTTTCTGGCTTAGCGCAAAGACTTCGCTGATCAGTACCCGTTCTCCCTTTTCTGCCGGGATATGCAGATTGGTTTCATATCGGTTGCGAAGAAGACGGGCGCAATTATCAAAACCGATACCGGCGGCAATGGCCTCCACACAATCCATTCTTCCGCAACCACACTTAATGCCAAGATTCACTCCCACACGCACGTGTCCTACCTCACCCGCATTGAAGTGACTGCCACGTATCTGCCTGCCATTGATAACCGTACCGACAGCAATACCTGTACCTACATTAATATAAATAAAGTTTTTGGAAATTTGTCCGAATCCCCAGACGCGTTCGGCACGAGTGGCACTTTTCACATCATTATCTATATGGCAGGGAATACCATAAATATCCGACAATTCCTTTGCCAGCGCTATCGGTTGCGTCCGACTCGGATCAATCTGTAACCAAATGCCCTGATTAGGATCTACACGCCCTATCAGCCCGACTCCCATACCGACAGGTTTCTGGTCGCACCAGCCCACCGTACGGATATAATCATCGAGTGATGACTTTATGATTTCCGAAGCAGCTTGCTGATTAAAATATCCGGAGTCATATTTCTTATACCTTAAAATATTACCATGGCTGTCCACCTCACCAATCAGTAGCTTGGTTCCACCCAAATCAAGACCTAAATAAGTTTCCATTCTTTATTGCGCTTTTAATATTGTTTACTGTCCACAATATTACGCACTATCAGGAAAACGGAAGTTGATTATCTAACAAAAAAGGTTTAATACCTGTCCGTAGTGGTTAAAAAGCTATCTTTAATACTTTAAATTTTGCTGGGACTCGTACCAAACTGCTTTTTAAAGCAAGTACTGAAGTATTTTGAGTCAGAAAATCCAACCATGGAAGATACTTCACCAATCGAAAATCTTCGGGAAGCCAGAAGTTCTTTCGCCTTATTCAAACGGACAATACGGATAAAATCATTAGGTCCCTGCCCGGTCAAGGTCTTGATCTTATTATAAACGGAAGTACGGCTCATGCCCAACATACGGCAAAAGTCGTTGATAGAGAATTCTGAATTAGAAAGTTCTTCATCAATCACTTCCATCACTTTATCCATAAACTCCTTGTCCAATTGGCTGGTATAATCTGTATCTTCCGGTGGAGTATCCATGGACAACACCGTATCGCGAAGATGCTGCCTGTTCTGGAGGATATTCCGTATCCGGACTTTCAGGACAGAGAGGTCGAAAGGCTTGATTATATAGTCATTCGCCCCGGCTTCGAGTCCGAATATGATATTCTCCCTTTCACTCAGGGCCGTCAATAGTATCACAGGAATATGGCTCGTATCGACAGAAGATTTCAGTATACGGCACAATTCATCACCTTCTAACACAGGCATGACAATATCCGAAATAATGATATCCGGATTGATCTCCCTCGCCATCTCCAAAGCCTTCCCGCCATCGGGCACTCCGATTACTTTATATTCTGATGACAAACTGTTCATCAGATACTCCCTCATATCTTTATCATCCTCAGCCAGAAGTAACACATTCTTACCGGCATCTTCCTGTTCCGGGAAGGTATCAACAGCGGGTATTTCCAAAGTATTTTCTTTTCGCTCAACAACTATCCCCGACTTTATCTTCAACGGGAATGTAACGGTAAATGCCGTCCCTTTACCTTCCGTACTGCTAAACGAAATATCACCGTGATGCTGCTTCACAATCCTCCGTGTAATCATCAGCCCGATACCTGAACCCGTTTCCTGAAAGTTCATGGCATTCTGTGCCCGATAGTACTCATGGAAGATATTTCCTTGTTCTTCCTTCGGAATGCCGATACCTGTATCTTTTACTTCAATCGACCATTTCTTCTTCGTTGTTCTTACCGTAATATAGATAATCCCTCTCTCCGTATACTTCAAGGCATTCGAAAGGAGATTGTCCACAATATGATCCATCTTATCCCGATCCATCCACACCTGCGGCATGTCCGCCTCTGCCTGTAACTGAATTTCCACTCCCTTTTGCAGGACGGCCATGTGGAACTCCGCTATCTTTTCTTCCAGATAAGCTTTGATATCGTAAGGAGAGACTTTCAGGCATTCAGCATGCAGTTCCGTTTTCTGTAAGTCCAACAACTGAGTAACCATACTCAGCAGTTTCTCGGCATTCTTCACAGCTACCGCCACTATCTTCTTACTTTCTTCCGGAAGTTCCCGCTGTGCTTCAAGTTCGCTCAGAGGTGCCTTTATCAAGCTGATCGGGGTGCGTATATCATGCGCTATGCTGATAAAGGAACGTATCTTCTCCTTTACCCGGTCTTCATTGGCTTTATGCCTCCGATACTGCACAAAGATGTAAATAAAAACAGAAAGCAATATAAAATAAAACAGCAATGCCCACCATGAAACCCAGTAAGGACTATTGATTACCACCTTCAGACTGCGCTCCCCTATCTGTTGCCCGGTATATTTATCAAATGCCCGCAACCGGAATGTGTAGGTACCGGAAGAAAGGTCCATATAGTTCACGCTCCGTACCGAATTGGAGTGTTCCCATTCTTCATTATGCCCCTCCAACATATACTCATACCTGATTCTGTGTGGAGCCGTAAAATTGATGGCAGAGAAAGAGATGGAGAATGAATTCTGATTATAGTTCAAGCCGATCTTCTGCGTGTCGTTGATATTAGTCTTTAAAAGGGAACCTTTCATACCCGCCTTCACCGATTCATAAAGCAATTTAAAATCTGTCAGTATCAGTTTGACAGGACCATGCTGTCCGAAGTCCAGCGAAGGAGAAAAGGTGATCACTCCCTCTGCCGTACCCCAAGCTAGGCATCCGTCATTCAGTTTAAAGGCTGCATTAGGGTTATAATATCCCCAGGTAATATCCAGAAAATCATTTGCACTGATCAGAATATCTTTTGATAAGTCCAGACAATAGAGTTCTTTTTCCGTACTGAACCAGATACGGCCGTCGTTATCTTCCAACAGGCTATTGATGGAATTGGAGGCAAGACCGTTATCCGTAGTATAGACACGCGCCTCTCCTCTATCAGGGTTGAAACGCACCAATCCTTCTCCGTCGGTGGCAAGCCATATATCCCCGGATGAAGATTGTAATAGACATCGGATAGGATAGTGCAGGGAAATGTCCCCGAACTTCTGGTGCCACTGTATTTCCCCCGTAGCTTTATCAAAAATAGCCAGACCACTACATCCTGCTATCAGTAATGAACCGTCTTTACCGGCCCTCAAGTCTCCTACACAATCAATCGGATAATAGGTATAAGTATCTGTCAGCATATTATAGCGTGTAAATTCGCCTTCAATACCCCCTACCCAAAGACAATCACCTTCCGCATGGATAGCATAAATGTAATCGGTTGCCACACCCTTGTCCGAACCGGTTTTCCGTTTTTCCATCTTTTGCACCTTACCTGTTCGCTTATGAATGGCATAAAGACCGATGCCATATCCGCCGGCCCAGATATTTCCTCTTGAGTCTTCAGCAAGAGCCAACACTACTTTAGAGCCATGCCCTGTACCATCCAGGAAGTGCTTCCATTGGCGCTGTTTAGATTGGTAAAGGCTGACCCCATTGTTTGTGCCATACCAGCAATCTCCCTCTGAATCCTGAAATATGACATTGATATGATCCGATTTCAGGGAATTGGCATTATTCTGTTCATGCTTCATTCTCCTTACATCAGGAATATTGGGGTCTAAATAGCTGATACCATTGGTGGAGGTACTCACCCAAATGCCGCCAAATTCATCTACACAGATATCGGAAACGGTATTGCCATTCAGACTTCTTTCATCATCTTCATTGGAAATATAATGCTTCAGAAGCCGTTCCGTGGTTCTGTCTATCTGGAAAACACCGGCACCGTCAGCGCCTATCAGCAAGGTATTATCAGGAGCCTGCGCAAAAGTGCGAATGGGAACATGGGGGATGAACTCTTTGAAAGACCGCACTTTCCTTGTTGATTTATCCACGACAAAAGCCCCGTCGGAAAAAGTACCTACAAATAATTTATCTCCGAAAGCACACAATGATTCGACATGCATTTCCGCGGGAAGAGGTATCGCTTCCTCTGAAGAAAAAACGGTTTTATTCGCTCGCTTCAGCCGATAGATACCTTGATTGGTTCCGGCACAGAATTCGGTATCATCTGTCTGCACCATGCAATTGACGCATTGACCCTCCAACCCGGCAAGCAATAAGCCAGACTCTTTTTCCCAACAGTAAACACCCGTTGACATACACACCCAAAGGCGGTTGTCCGCATCAAAAAGGATATTATTCAAGACCGGGGAAGAAAGATATCCGGATGCATCGACACGCAGTTGAAAAGCATCCGTCCGGTTATCGTACGCGTATATTTTCCCGTTCTTCAAAGCAATCCAGATATTCCCCGAATAATCGCAGATCATGGTAGTGGAAGACAGGATATGATCTTTGGACTCCACCGTTTCGTCCAGCTGATAATGTTTTATTTCATTGCCGTCATACCGGTCTACCCCCATATGAGTATAGGTCCATATAAAACCGGCAGAATCTTTACTGACCTGAAACACCTGCCGGCTGCTCAACCCTTCTTTTATACTCAGGGAACGAAACGAACCGGCAAATAAAGTGAAGCATTGAAGGAGAAATATAAGTAAGGTGAAAATGTATTTTATCATAATATCGTTATTATCTGCCCGCATTATACATTTATAGGTTTCGCGGATGCAATATTAGACACAAATATAAAAAAAGTGGTTTAAAAACTATCCAAATAGGTTTGATTTCTATTACTTTTGTCCATCAAACCAATAAACCGTGATAAGCCATGCTCAGCAAGCTTAAATTAAACCAGCTCTATTTCAAAGATACGCAGTTCGCTAACCTGATGACGCGACGCATCTTCAACGTCCTTCTGATAGCCAATCCTTATGACGCTTTCATGCTGGAAGATGACGGACGCATTGACGAGAAAATCTTTAATGAATATACTTCACTTTCTCTGCGCTACCCCCCCCGCTTTACCCAGGTGTCTACCTGTGAAGAAGCTCTGGCACAACTCTCTACCGTACCGTTCGATCTCATCATCTGTATGCCGGGAACGGGAGATAATGACAGTTTCGACGTAGCGCGGCACATCAAGAGCCTTTATGAGCATATTCCCATGGTGATACTGACCCCTTTCAGCCACGGCATCACCAAACGCATCGCCAACGAAGACCTGAGTCCTTTCGAATATATCTTCTGCTGGCTGGGTAACACGGATCTGCTGGTGTCTATCATCAAACTGATAGAGGACAAGATGAACCTGGAACACGACGTAAATGAAGTAGGTGTGCAGGTGATCCTGGTTGTGGAGGACGGTATCCGTTTCTATTCATCCATATTGCCCAACCTCTATAAGTTCGTATTGAAGCAGAGCCAGGAGTTCAGTACCGAAGCTTTGAATGCCCATCAGCGCACGTTGCGTATGCGTGGACGTCCGAAGATTGTACTGGCCCGTACGTATGAAGAAGCTATAGGCATTTACGAGAAATACAAGAATAATATATTAGGAGTCATTACCGATGTCCGCTTTCCACGTGTGGAACGTGGTGAAAAGGACGGACTTGCCGGTATCAAGCTTTGCGCTGCCATCCGTAAGGAAGATCCCTTCGTACCGCTCATCATTCAGTCGTCAGAATCGGAGAATGCACTTTATGCTTCAAAATATGGTGCCGCCTTTATCGATAAGAATTCCAAGAAGATGGACGTAGACCTGCGCCGCATCGTATCGGACAATTTCGGTTTCGGTGACTTCATCTTCCGCAATCCCGACACGCTGGAAGAGATAGCACGTGTAAAGAACCTGAAGGAATTACAAAACATCCTTTTTGCCGTACCGGCAGAGTCATTCCTTTATCATATCAGCCGCAACCATGTCAGCCGCTGGCTCTACTCACGCGCCATGTTCCCGGTAGCAGAGTTTCTGAAACCTATCACCTGGAACAGTTTGCAGGATGTGGATGCCCACCGTAAAATCATCTTCGAAGCAATTGTGAAATACCGCAAGATGAAGAACCAGGGTGTGGTAGCAGTATTCAAGCGTGACCGTTTCGACCGCTACTCCAACTTCGCCCGTATAGGTGACGGTTCATTGGGAGGTAAAGGGCGCGGCCTCGCTTTCATCGACAATATGGTGAAGCATCATCCTGAATTCGAAGAATTCGATAACGCCCGTGTTGCCATACCCAAGACCGTAGTGCTCTGTACTGATGTCTTCGACGAGTTTATGGAGACAAACAATCTGTATCAGGTGGCCCTTTCGGATGCGGAAGACGATGTGATTCTGCGATACTTCCTGAAAGCGAAGTTACCCGACCGATTGGTAGAAGACTTCTTTACCTTCTTTGATGTAGTGAAGTCTCCGCTTGCCATCCGTTCGTCTTCTTTGCTGGAAGATTCACACTATCAGCCTTTTGCCGGAATATACAATACGTATATGATCCCCTATCTGGATGATAAATACGAAATGCTCCGTATGTTGTCCGATGCCATAAAAGGCGTGTACGCTTCGGTCTACTTCCGCGACAGTAAAGCATATATGCAGGCCACAAGCAATGTCATCGATCAGGAAAAGATGGCGGTCATTCTGCAAGAGGTAGTCGGCAACCAATATGGTGACCGTTACTACCCCAGTATGTCCGGTGTGGCACGCTCGCTGAACTATTATCCTATCGGTGATGAAAAAGCTGAAGAAGGTACTGTGAACCTCGCCCTCGGTTTGGGAAAATATATCGTAGACGGTGGCATGACGCTCCGCTTCTCTCCCTATCATCCCCACCAGATATTGCAGACCAGCGAAATGGAAATAGCACTGAAAGAGACGCAAACCCGTTTCTACGCTCTCGACCTGCATAATGCCGGACACGATTTCTCTATGGATGACGGCTTCAACCTGCTGAAACTGCACGTGAAAGAGGCGGAAAAGGACGGAGCACTGAATTATATAGCCTCTACCTACGATCCCTACGACCAGATTATCCGTGACGGTCTATATCCCGGCGGACGCAAAGTCATTACCTTCGCCAATATCCTGCAACACGACGTTTTCCCGTTGGCACGCATACTGCAACTGGTACTGAAATACGGTGAACAGGAAATGCGCCGCCCCGTCGAAATAGAATTTGCCGCCACCATGAGCCGGGAACAGGACAAATCGGGTACTTTCTACCTGTTGCAGATACGTCCCATCGTAGATACGAAAGAGATGCTGGATGAAGATTTGACAGCCATACCGGACGGTAAAGTACTGCTTCGCTCCAACAATTCCCTGGGACATGGAATTATGAATGATATCTATGATGTCATCTATGTGAAGACGGATGATTACAGCGCATCGCACAATCAAGAGATTGCCTGGGAAATAGAGAAACTGAACCAGCAATTCCTTGATGAAGGCAGGAACTATGTTCTCGTTGGTCCCGGACGTTGGGGTAGCAGTGACACATGGCTGGGTATTCCTGTAAAATGGCCGCACATCAGTGCCGCCCGCGTCATTGTGGAAGCCGGATTGACGAATTATCGCGTAGATCCCAGCCAGGGAACCCACTTCTTCCAGAACCTGACTTCGTTCGGTGTAGGCTACTTCACTATTAATGCCTTTATGAATGATGGCGTGTATGATCAGGACTTCCTGAATGCACAACCGGCCGTACACGAAAGCAAGTATCTGCGGCATGTCCACTTCGAACAACCTGTAACGGTAAAGATGGATGGCAAGAAGAAGCTGGGTATTGTGCTCTTACCCGGTGAGTGAACATGCAAAAGATGCCATCTTTTGATGTAAAACATGCCATCTAATGATGTTAAAGATGCCATCTAATGATGTTAAAGATGCCATCTTTTGTAGCGAAAGATGGCATCTTTTGTAAGACAGGTCAGGGAGAACAGAGGAGAAGATAGTAATGAAAGGGGCGAAAGGTATTAATCTTTCTGCTGATGCAGTATAATCATCACCACTTCGCTGGGTGCAAAGAGCCGAATATTCTTATTGGATGTACCGATGCCATTGGTTATAATCATCGGTATGTGATGCGAGTTGTATTTCAATCCGGTGCGGAAACGCTTGCCATAATGGGATGGAATGATCGGTGCGTACAAGCCAAATAGAGTGACCTGTCCTCCATGAGTATGTCCGGCAAGTACGAGATCGGTATTCGTAATGGGAACATCTTCCGCATAGTCAGGCGTATGCGTCAGCAGAATGACAAAATCATCGGGTGAAAGTCCAAGTGTGGGAGATGTGCCATTCTTCTTTAAATTGAAAGGATTGCGCACGCCGGCAATCAAAATTTCGTCTCCATTCCGTCTCAAAGTATCTACTTTATGTTCCAGCAAGTGCATACCGTACTTCTGCAATTCACGTACAATATCATCATAACAGGCTTCATAGTCATTATTGCCCAGTACGACATACGTCCCCATCGGTGCTTTCACCCCGGACAGAGCAGCCAAAAGGGGCTGAACATATTCGCAACCTTCATGCAAGTCACCACCTATCAACAAAGCATCTGCATGCTGGCTATTGAGCAACTTGACTAAATTAGCCAATCCCTTCTCTTTGAAAAGACTTCTATAATGCAAGTCGGATATAAAGGCAATACGAAAACCATCGAAAGCAGTCGGTACATCGGGATGGGTAAATTCATAAGTCCTTACCCGACTGATACCTTTATATCCGGAACCGGACTTGGAAGACGAAAACATACTGCTACCCGACTTACAGGAAGAAAAGAATAGTAAGGAAAGGACGCATATATAAAATAAATTATTCATCATAGGCAAGTATATTATTCATCGCAAATGGGCACATTATTCATCATAAACGAACACAAAGATAGGCATTTTCTGTATCTTTGCTACAAAATTGATAAATGAAAACTTACTTCTAAAACCGGAATATGAAAGAGATCAAACAGAATTCCCCCCGTGCATGGCTCCTTGCAGCTCGTCCTAAAACCTTGACGGGAGCTATCATTCCTGTGCTGATAGGTACTTCACTGGCATTTACCGACGGACAATTCAAAATTGTTCCCGCTCTGCTGTGTATGCTCTTTGCCTGTGGTATGCAGATCGCCGCCAACTTCATCAACGACCTCTTCGACTTCCTGAAAGGTACCGACCGTACCGACCGCCTGGGGCCGGAACGTGCCTGCGCACAAGGCTGGATTACACCGGAAGCCATGAAAGTGGGAATCGGTGTCATTGTCATTCTTTCCTGTATTTCCGGTCTCGGACTGCTATACACAAGTTGGGGAGAACTGCCCCATGGAGGATGGGAACTCATTGTACTGGGAGTATTCTGCGTAATATTTGCCTTTCTTTATACCACCGTCCTCTCCTATCAAGGTTGGGGCGACTTACTGGTACTGATATTCTTCGGCTTTGTCCCGGTAGGCGGCACATACTATGTGCAGGCATATACATTCACCCCAAACGTCATCATTGCTTCGCTCATCAGCGGACTGGTAATAGATACCTTATTAGTTGTGAACAATTATCGCGACCGCGATCAGGATGCCCTCAGCGGAAAACGTACGCTCATCGTCCGTTTCGGAGAACCTTTCGGCAGATACCTTTACCTCTGGCTCGGCATCATCGCGACGTTGCTTTGCTTCTGGTTTGCCCAAGGCTGGAACTATGCAGGTATCTTCATGCCTTTCACCTACCTTTATTTCCACGTAACTACCTGGAAACGCATGGTAAAGATACGAAGCGGTAAAAAATTAAACAGCATACTGGGCGAGACTTCGCGCAATATGCTGTTTATGGGGATTCTTCTTAGTGTTATAATAGCAATGATGAAATGAGAGTTATCATCTCTTTCCGTACATCTTCTCGTAATAGTGCTGATAATCACCGCTGGTTACTTCTTCCACCCAGTCCTGATTATTCAGATACCACTCGATAGTCTTCACGATACCGTCTTCGAATTTCGTTTCGGGATACCAGCCTAAAGCGGCAGTGATCTTTGCCGGATCGATGGCATAGCGCTGGTCATGGCCGAGACGGTCTTTCACGAAGGTAATCAGGTCTTCATTAATCCAGCTGATATCAATCTGACCGTCTTCATCCTTCACTTTCTTCTTCAGAACTTCACGATATTCCGGTTTCTCTGTCATCAATCGGTGGATAGTGGCAATAGTTAACTTCACGATTTCGAGGTTGGTCTTTTCATTATGACCGCCTACATTGTACACTTCACCTTCCACGCCTTCGCGAACTACCAGGTCAATAGCTTTGCAGTGGTCTTCCACATACAACCAGTCGCGCACATTGCTACCGTCACCATAAACAGGAAGCTTCTTTCCTTCCAGAATATTCTTGATAATCAGCGGAATCAGCTTTTCGGGGAAATGATACGGACCGTAGTTATTGGAGCAGCGGGTAATGGTTACCGGCATCTTATACGTATCATGATAAGCCATAACCACCATATCGGCACTTGTCTTGGAAGCACTGTAAGGACTGTGCGGGCAAAGCGGAGTTTGCTCCGTGAAGTATCCTTCGGCACCCAATGAGCCATATACTTCATCGGTAGAAACCTGATGATAGCGTACACCCTTGCGCCAGGTAGGATAACCATTTTCATCCTTACCCGTCACCCAGGCACGACGCGCTGCATCCAGCAGGTTCTGCGTACCCAGAATATTAGTAACGAGGAAGAGCTGCGGATTCTCAATGCTACGGTCTACGTGACTCTCGGCAGCAAAGTTCACCACATAGTCGAATTTGAACTTGGCAAACAGTTCGTCAGCCAATACACGGTCGCAAATGTCACCCTTCACGAAGATACAACGTTCATCATCAATGTCTTTGGCGATGGTACCGAGGTTGCCGGCATAAGTCAAAGCATCCAGTATCACAAGCTTGACATCATCATGCTTTGCCAGAATGTGCTTGATATAATTCGCGCCGATAAACCCGGCTGCACCGGTTACGAGATAAGTCTTCATTGATTTATGATTTATGATTTATAATTTATGATTTTCTCAACGGTGGGAATTGGCAAGTTCCATCAGGTATGTACCGTATTCCGTTTTGCCGAGTTGTTCACCAAGACGATATAACTGATCGGCATCTATCCAACCTTTGCGCCAGGCTATTTCTTCGATACAGCTGACGCGGAAACCTTGTCGGTTCTGTATGGTAGCCACAAAGTTGCTTGCTTCCAACAGACTGTCACAGTTACCCGTATCGAGCCATGCGAAACCACGGCCGAAGATTTCAACTTTCAGTGTGCCTTCATCCAGATACAAGCGGTTAAGATCGGTGATTTCATATTCGCCACGAGCAGACGGTTTCAAAGCGGCAGCCTTGGCAGTAACAGTAGAGTCATAGAAATAAAGACCGGGCACGGCATAGTTGCTTTTGGGTTGCGCAGGCTTCTCTTCGAGCGAAATGGCTTTGCCGTCGGCATCGAATTCCACCACGCCATAGGCACGCGGGTCCTTTACATAATAGCCGAAGATACATGCGCCTTTCTCTATGGAAGCTGCACGCTTCAGCATAGCAGAGAAACCTTGACCGTAGAACATATTATCACCTAGGATAAGACATCCCGGTTCACCGTTCAAAAACTCGGCACCCAGAACAAAAGCCTGTGCCAGTCCGTTGGGTTTCTCCTGTATCTTATAAGAGAAGGACATTCCGAGTTCTTCACCCGTACCGAGCAATTCGCGAAACATGGGTAAGTCACGTGGAGTGGAAATAATCAACACTTCGCGTATCCCCGCCAACATAAGCGTGGAAAGCGGATAGTAAATCATCGGCTTGTCATAAACCGGCATAATCTGCTTGGAAATAGCCTTTGATAAGGGGTAAAGGCGGGTGGCACTACCACCGGCAAGAATAATTCCTTTCATATTTCAGTTCTTTTTTCGGTTGATACAAATATAGAATAAAATAAGAAGGAGGACCAAGCCCCACGGCTCTCAATTTGCTATTCAGGTCGCAAAGATAATGCAAAGCAAATGCAGTACAAAATAATTTAATTTATTTTTAGGAGCTTTCTCAACCTGCCAACTCTATTACTTCAAGATCCTTGAACACTCCATTGTCAACAATGAAACGTACCATTGTGCGCACCTTATGGAATCCGGACATGCCTGCGGCACCCGGATTGATGTGCAGCATATCCAGTGTTTTGTCATACTTCACCTTCAATATATGAGAATGTCCGCTAATGAAAAGTTTGGGCGGACGCACCAGAATGCTTCCCCGTATGGAAGGATCGTAATTGCCCGGATAGCCACCAATATGTTTTATCAGCACTTCGGCACCGTCAATAGTAAAACGATTGATTTGCGGATAGACCTGACGGATGTCTTGCCCGTCGATGTTACCATACACGGCACGGAAAGGACGGAATGCCTCCAGCTTCCGGGCCACCTCCAGCGAGCCGATGTCACCGGCATGCCAGATTTCGTCACACGTCTCGAAATATTGCAGATACTTTTCATCCCAATATCCGTGTGTATCAGATAATAAACCAACTTTTGTCATCTTTCTTTTGTTTATCTGTGCAAAGGTAACTATATTTGGGCAAATCTTGATGAAACCATGGAAAACCAATATCAATATTTTAAACGGGACATCAGTTGGCTGTCATTCAACTACCGTGTCCTGCTGGAAGCGGAAGATGATACTCTTCCACTATACGAACGCATTAACTTTATATCCATTTATTCTTCCAACCTGGAAGAATTCTATAAAATACGCGTTGCCGACCATAAGGCAATAGCTACCGGTGCCGCACAAAGTGACGAGGAAACAGTACAATCGACCATCGAACTGGTAGACGCAATCAATCTTGAAGTAAACCGCCAGATGGAGGACCGTATCCGCATCTATGAACAGAAAATACTTCCTGCCCTGAAGAAAAACCATATCATCTTTTATCAGAGCCGCAACGTAGAACCGTTTCATCGTGACTTTGTACGACGTTTTTTCCGGGAAGAAATCTTCCCTTTCCTGCAGCCCGTACCTGTTTCCAAAGATAAGGTTATCTCTTTCCTGCGAGACAACCGCCTGTATCTGGCCGTCCGCCTTCACCTGAAAGGATTGCCGCCCGGTGCTCCCGGACGTACGCAGTACTTCGTGATGAAGCAACCTTACAGCAAAGTACCCCGTTTCATCGAACTACCCAAAGTGGGGAACAACTATTACCTGATGTTCATCGAAGATATCATCAAGGCCAATCTGGATGTGATCTTTCCCGGTTATGATGTGGACAGCAGTTATTGTATCAAGATTTCGCGCGATGCGGATATACTGATAGACGATGCCGCCAATACTTCCGAAATCATAGAACAGGTGAAGACCAAGGTGAAAAAGCGCAAGATAGGAGATGTCTGCCGTTTTGTGTACGACCGTGCCATGCCGCAGGACTTCCTCGACTACCTAATAGATGCTTTCCATATCGACCGCCGTGAACTGGTTCCGGGGGATAAGCACCTGAATCTGGAAGACTTACGACATCTGCCCAATCCGAATCCGAATATCCATCCCATCCGGAAACCGCAACCGATGAAGCTGACATGCCTCAACGAACGGGAGTCCATTTTTCAATATGTGGAGAAGAAGGATCTGTTATTGCATTACCCTTACCACTCTTTCGAGCACTTCACTCACTTCCTGTACGAGGCGGTGCACGAACCTACCGTACGCGAAATCATGGTAACCCAATACCGGGTGGCGGAAAACTCCGCTGTTATCAACACCCTGATAGCTGCCGCCCAAAATGGAAAGAAAGTCACGGTCTTCGTGGAACTGAAAGCCCGCTTCGATGAAGAGAATAACCTTGCCACCGCCGAAATGATGAAAGCATCGGGTATCAATATTATATATAGTATACCCAAATTAAAAGTACATGCCAAAGTTGCCCTCGTCCTGCGCCGTGACAAAGAGGATAAGAAACTGACCAGCTATGCATATATCAGCACCGGGAATTTCAATGAAAAGACCGCCACACTGTATGCCGACAGCGGACTCTTCACCTGCAATCCCATCATCGTCAATGACCTTCACAATCTGTTCCGCACCTTACGGGGAAAAGAGAATCCTGTATTCCACCGGTTACTGGTGGCACGCTTCAACCTGATACCGGAACTAAACCGCCTCATCGATCATGAAATGAAACTGGCAAGGAAGGGTAAGAAAGGCCGGATCATCCTTAAAATGAATGCGCTGCAGGACCCCACCATGATAGACCGTCTGTATGAAGCCTCACAAGCCGGTGTGGAAATAGACCTGATTGTCCGTGGCATCTGCTGCCTGATACCGGGGCAAACATACAGTCGTAACATTCGTGTCACACGTATTGTGGATACTTTTCTGGAACACGCGCGTATATGGTATTTCGGTAATGGAGGAAATCCGAAACTATTCCTCGGCTCACCGGACTGGATGCGGCGTAATCTGTACCGTCGCATCGAGGCCATCACCCCCATACTGGACCCGGATGCAAAGCAGGAACTGATAGATATGCTTTCTATCCAGCTCTCAGATAAGCGTAAAGCCTGTTTTGTAGATGAGAATCTGCGTAACTGTTGGAAATCAGCTCATCCGCAAAAGGAAAAAGTACGTTCACAATATACTTTTTATGAATACCTGAAGGAGAAAACCGAATAGTTTTGTAACATCTATGTAATATGTATGACATTTCTCTGCAACACGATTTACGTTCCTTTGCAGCCAGAAATAAAATACATTATTATGGAAACTATTTATCTATGCATTGTCATCTTCCTGTTCGTCCTTGCGGTGTTCGACCTCATTGTGGGCGTCAGTAATGATGCAGTCAATTTCTTAAACTCGGCTGTCGGAGCAAAGGCAGCATCTTTCAAAACCATGCTTTTTATAGCCGGGGTTGGTGTATTCATCGGAGCGGCGATGTCCAATGGTATGATGGACATTGCCCGACATGGCATCTATCAGCCGCAACATTTCTACTTTGCCGAGATCATGTGCATCCTGCTGGCAGTCATGTTAACCGACGTTGTTTTGCTGGACGTTTTCAATACTATGGGAATGCCGACCTCCACCACAGTCTCGATGGTGTTTGAATTACTGGGTGGTACCTTTGCCTTGGCTCTGATTAAAGCGCACAGTAATGATGCGATCGGTTTGGGTGATCTGATTAATACGGATAAGGCTCTATCTGTCATCATGGGTATTTTCCTATCCGTCGCCATCGCTTTCTTCTTCGGTATGTTGGTGCAGTGGCTGGCACGCGTCATCTTTACTTTCAACTATACCAAAAAGATGAAGTACAGCATCGGGATTTTCGGAGGTATCGCCGCCACCTCTATCATTTATTTCATGCTCATCAAAGGATTAAAAGACAGTTCATTCATGACAGCTGATAATAAGCATTGGATACAGGACAACACTGTAATGCTCATCAGCTGTTTTTTTGTATTCTTCACCATACTGATGCAAGTACTGCACTGGCTGAAGGTGAATGTCTTCAAGATTGTAGTACTAATGGGTACTTTCGCCCTGGCTCTTGCTTTTGCCGGCAATGACCTGGTTAACTTTATCGGTGTACCTCTTGCCGGATATTCGTCTTTTATAGATTATACAACCAATGGAGCCGGCACAGGTCCGGATGGCTTCCTGATGACTTCATTGCTGGGACCTGCCAAAACGCCTTGGTACTTCCTTTTCGGTGCAGGCGCTATCATGGTTTATGCCCTTTGCACTTCTAAAAAAGCGCACAATGTGATCAAAACGTCCGTTGACCTTTCCCGCCAGGATGAAGGTGAAGAGAACTTCGGTAGTACTCCTATCGCCCGTACCTTGGTACGATTCAGTCTTACATTATCCAATGGAATTTCCAAAATAATGCCCGAAGGCAGTAAACGGTGGCTCGATACCCGCTTTCGCAAAGACGAGGCCATCATTGCAGACGGCGGTGCATTCGACCTGGTTCGCGCTTCGGTAAATCTGGTACTGGCAGGCTTGCTCATCGCATTGGGCACTTCATTGAAGCTTCCCCTCTCCACCACCTATGTAACTTTCATGGTTGCTATGGGTACTTCACTTGCCGACCGTGCTTGGGGACGCGATACCGCAGTATTCCGTATAACAGGCGTACTGAGCGTTATTGGTGGCTGGTTCATTACAGCCGGTGCCGCATTCACCATCTGCTTCTTCGTAGCACTGGTTATTCACTTCGGAGGTACGGTTGCCATCATCGCGCTGATTGGCTTGGCAATATTCTCACTGATTCGTAGCCAGGTGATGTACAAGAAACGCAAAGCTAAAGAAAAAGGGAATGAAACCATCAAACAACTGATGCAGAGTAGTAACAATGCAGAAATTCTGGAACTGCTGCGTAAACATACCCGTGAAGAGTTAGTGAAGGTACTGGCATTTACCGAAGAAAACTTAGAACGTACTGTAACGGCATTCCTGCACGAAAACCTTCGCGGATTACGTCGTTCCATGGGTTCAGTAAAATTTGAAAAGCAACTCATTAAACAGATGAAACGTACCGGGACCCTCGCCATGTGTCGCCTGGACAACAATACGGTATTGGAAAAAGGTCTTTACTACAATCAAGGTAATGATTTCGCCAGCGAACTGGTATACAGCATCGGACGTCTCTGTGAACCTTGTCTCGAACATATTGACAACAACTTCAAGCCATTGGATACCATTCAGAAAGGTGAATTCTCTGACGTAACGGAAGATATTATCTACTTGCTACAAGTTTGCCGCCACAAGATGGAAAACAACGATTATGAAAGCTTTGAGAATGAACTCCGAAAAGCGAATGATCTGAACGGACAATTATCGCACCTGAAGCGTGAAGAGTTACAACGCATTCAAAGTCAATCCGGTAGCATCAAGGTCAGCATGGTTTATCTGACAATGATACAGGAAGCCCAGAACGTTGTTACTTATACAGTCAACCTGATGAAAGTCAGTCGCAAGTTCCAACTGACGGAATAAAAACAGATGGTCTGTTCAATACGGACAGACCATCTGTTAAATGCGAAGAGACCATCTACTCACTTGAATAGATGGTCTCTTTTGTATTACACGAAATAGGTTCATTTTCCTAACTGGAGAAATATATTTTCCCAACTAAGGGAAAAATCGACAATTAGTCTCTGCGTCCCATAAATATCATAATGTAGTAAATCAACGTTGCCAATGAACCCAATGCAGCTACCACATAGGTATAAGCAGCAGAGCGAAGTGCATCTTCAGCCTGCTTATGATTGTAAGAGTTTGTAATACCCGAACGGCTCAACCATACCAATGCACGCTTACTTGCATCTATTTCCACCGGCAAAGTGACGAAACTGAACAGCGTGGTCATAGCAAACAAGATAATACCTGCCAGCAATAACTGCGGGAACGTATTCAACAGCAAGATACCACCCAGCAACAACCAGGTCATCCATTGTGAAGCAAACGATACCACCGGCACAAGCTTGCTACGCATAGTCAGCGGAGCATAAGCCCGTGCGTGCTGCACTGCGTGACCACACTCATGAGCGGCAACGGCAGCAGCCATGATACTGTTACTTTCATATACACCTTCACTCAGGTTTACTGTCTTATTGGCAGGGTTATAGTGGTCTGTCAGTTGTCCCGGCGTATGTGTCACCTGAACATCATAAATTCCATTGTCATGTAGCATCTGAAGGGCAACATCGCGGCCCGTCATTCCATTACCGGTAGGGATCTTGGAGTACTTCTTGAACTTGTTCTGCAAGTTCATTTGCACCAGCCAGCTGACTACAGCTATACCAATAAAGATAATCCATTGTATTCCTATCATTCCTTCCATAATCTTTTTCTGTTTTTAGTAATTAAAAATGTGTCGTTTGTTATATATAATACAAATTGTTTGCCAAAAATAAAGGGAAACCGTGAGCTTTACTACAGTTTCCCTTATATTTTAGGAAGAATTAGCGAAAACCGACTATTGCCCAACAAGTTGTAACTCTATCACGTAATCCATATCTGCGGGAACTTCCGGTAATTGCAATACCACTCCCTGTCCGGTACGGGCAATTCGTACCGGGGATTGATCTTTAAACAGAAAGCCCCTCTTCACCATTTTTCCATCCAATGAAAGATAAAGCGCATTATCCTTCAAGTTCAGGATGTGAACAAAAAGTCGGTTTCCCTTTTGTGTTGTTACTCCCCAATCATGTGGAGGAATAATACCGCCACGAGTGCCATAAATCGTTTCGCCATACACTTTCATCCACTCTCCCACTTCTTTCAGCCTCTGAACTGCAACTTCCGGCAGACATCCGTCCGGTTGAGGGCCGATATTCATCAGTAGATTTGCATCCTTTCCGGCAGCCTTCACCAGATAATGTATCAATGTTTTCGTTGACTTATAATCTTGATCGGTAATTTTATATCCCCACATCCCGTTCATGGTTTCACAAGTTTCCAGAGGCAGGTGACTGACATCTTGCCCAGATAGTCCGGCACTGTTTTCCCCCGGTAGATCACGCTCGAAGATTTGTATATCTTCCCCTGGAAAAGGTACCTGATGATGGTTGTTCCCTACCAGACAAGCAGGTTGCAGGCGATGTATCAGCGCATATTGTTCCGGTAGCTGCCAATCAAAATCCGGATTAGCATCCTGGTCCCACCAGCCATCGAACCAAATAGCACCTATCGGACCGTAGTTCGTCAACAACTCCGTCAGCTGGTTATTCATAAAAGTATAGTAGCTTTTCCAATCTCCCTTCGGATCAGGTCTTCCGGTTCCACGCCCTGTACGTCCCCAAGGTGCATCTTCACGATACCAATCGATATGCGAGTAATAGAAATGAAGCCGAATACCTTGTTTATGACATTCGTCTGCCAATTCTTTTACTACATCGCGCTTGAAAGGGGTTGCATCTACAATATTATAATCGGAATACTTGGTATGGAACATGGAGAACCCCTCATGGTGGCGGCTCGTAAAGCAGATATACTTGGCTCCCGATACCTTGATAGCACTTACCCATTCGGCCGCACTAAACTTGGAAGGATAGAAACCTCCGGCAAGTTTGGCATATTCTTTATAGTTCAAATCTTTATTGGTCATTGTCCACTCACCGGTAGCCAACATACAGTATAGTCCCCAGTGCAGAAATATTCCAAACTTATTGTCTTGAAACTCCTGACGGGCTTTCAGATTCTCGGCAGACGGTTGATAAGTCTGCGCTTTTGCAGGCAAAAAGGATGCTGCAAACAAAAGGGATAAAAGAAGGTGTGTTTTCATCATAAAGTATACGGATGGGTTAATAAAAAATGAGATTACATCAGCATGTATACTGATGTAATCTCATTATAATATAATTAGGTTTACTCTTCTGTATAACGTTCAATTGTCTGTCCACGGTCAGGACCTACGGAAACAATCTTGATGGGCACACCAAGTTGTTCTTCCAGGAATGTCAGGTAAGCATTGAATTCTTCCGGGAATTCATCTTCGCTCTGCATTCTCGTCATGTCAGTTTCCCAACCGGGCAACTCAACATAAACCGGCTCAAGACCTTCGCTGATGTCATACGGGAAATAATCGATTTCTTCACCGTTTACTTTATAAGCTACACAGGCTTTGATTGTTTCAAATGAATCGAGTACATCGCTCTTCATCATGATCAATTTGGTAACACCGTCTACCATAATGGCATACTTCAACGCCACCAAGTCAATCCAACCGCAACGACGCTTACGACCTGTTACCGAACCGAACTCATGTCCCAGTGTACAAATCTGGTCACCTGTCTTATCAAACAGTTCCGTCGGGAACGGACCTGCACCTACACGTGTACAGTATGCTTTGAAGATACCATAGACTTCACCAATCTTATTAGGAGCCACACCCAAACCGGTACATGCACCTGCACAAATAGTATTGGAAGAAGTAACGAACGGATATGAACCGAAGTCGATATCCAACATCGTACCTTGAGCACCTTCACAAAGTACTGACTTATTATCGTTCAGCAGGTTATTGATCTCATGTTCGCTATCTACCAACGGGAATTGCTTCAGGAACTCAATACCTTCCATCCAGGCCTTTTCAATTTCTGCCAGGTCATATTCATAGTTCAAACCTTTCAGAATTTGCTCATGACGAGCTTTGGCTTCAGCATATTTCTGTTCGAAGTTATGCAGGATATCACCTACACGCACACCGTTACGACTAATCTTATCGGTATAAGTAGGGCCGATACCTTTACCCGTCGTGCCTACTTTAGCATCACCTTTCGCAGCTTCGTAAGCAGCGTCCAATATGCGGTGGGTCGGCAAGATAAGATGCGCCTTCTTAGAGATATGCAAGCGCGCTTTCAGGTTATGACCGGATGCTTCCAATGCTTCAGCCTCTGCTTTGAAAAGAGCCGGATCAAGCACTACGCCATTACCAATGATATTCACCTTGTCACCTTGAAAAATTCCCGAGGGAATAGAACGGAGCACATACTTCTGCCCTTCGAACTCGAGTGTATGTCCGGCATTCGGTCCGCCTTGGAAGCGAGCCACGACATCGTATCTCGGAGTTAATACGTCAACGACTTTGCCTTTGCCTTCGTCGCCCCATTGTAATCCTAATAGAACATCTACTTTCATTTTTCTTTCTTATGGTTATTACTTTTCTTCTTACGTTTGTTAGCGCGATCGCACTTACTGCACAATCCATACAGATAAAGTGAATAATGCGACAGACTGAACCTACTCAATTTAGTATTCCCAATCGCCTGCTGTAACTCTTCGTTCTGAAACTCAGTCACCTTGCCACACTGCGTGCAGATTTGATGGTGATGCGTATCACGATTATAGCTCTTTTCGTATTGGGAGGAATTTCCGAACTGATGTTTAATAACCAGTCGTGCATTGATGAGAAGGATAATAGTATTGTAAAGAGTCGCACGGCTCACACGGAAATTCTCCTGATCAGCCATCAGCGAATAAAGCGTATCGATGTCAAAATGACCATCAATGGAATAGATAGTATCGAGTATGGCATAGCGTTCGGGAGTCTTGCGATGCCCGTTCGCGTTGAGATATTCAGTGAATATCTGCTTTACCGTATCTTTCACATTCTGACTTTCCATTTTGGCGGCGCAGTTTTTTTACAGCCAACAAAGTTAAGCCTTTTTTGCGGAAAGCAAATGAGAAAGGGGAAAAAAAACAAAAAAAGAGTGATAGAGTAATCACCCTATCACTTTATTCTATTTCTTCTCTTACAAGATTATATAGCAACTGTTCGGCTTCCGATTCGGAATGTTCCATCTCTTCCACCCGACGGCACACTTGGAAAGCATGTCCTTCACTATGCTGCATAAAGCGGCGAATGGCCGCCATAGCTGCATTGCGCACGTGGTAGGAACCGGAAATGAAAGCGCAAACTGCCTGGTCGAGAAATTCGTTCGCAGTACGTTCATTCATATCCCCCTTCTTCATCAGCAAGCGGGCAATGGTGAGAAAACCGCACGTCTGTACATACTCCCGCTCATCGGCAATCCATTGAAAAGACTTCGCAGGAGCATAAGGAAGATGCTGGAACAGATTCATAGAAGTAAGTTCCGCTATTTCAATATTCTGAATATTTTCCACCCAGATATCAGCAATCTCCGGAAAGAAGCTGTCTACCGGCTGCAACAGCCCTGCCAGAATCTTACATTCACGGATATCCTCTTTCCACAAGGCTTGCGCCAACGAGTGATTTTTTTCATACCCTTCGGCAATTGCCTTAATACGGGGAAGTTCTACACCGAAATTCAATTTGTAGACCAGTCCCTTTTCACGCATACTTTGAGACACAGCCCCGTTCATAGAAAGGCGGAGCTGTGTCTTTATTTCTTTCAGTTGTTCATGTAGATCCACAAAACAATGATTTATAGTTAATTGTTGATAGAAGGCAGATTAGAATAATCCTTACTGTAACGCAACATTTGTTCCGCATAACCTTCGTCATAAGTCACCTTTACGTCGGTTATCTTACCGGCTGCATCTACCACTGCTTCATATTTCGGATTTACAAATCCCTTGTACGGAGCCAGATTCAGTATCTTATAACGTTCCAGAACTTCGGCATGCAAAGCCGGATCTACCTTCACTGCATAGTTTTCCACCAAATCATGTGCACCTTGATAGTCGCCTGTTGATTTGATACGTTGGATTTCGGACAGTAATTCACCGAAGAGTTCACGCAATTTTTCGTAATCGTTCACCACCACATAAGTCTTGCCATCTTTCTTCACCAATTCTACTACTTTATCCGTCGCACCTTTCTCAAACACCCAGCGGGCAATGAGCTGACGATTACGCATGTGGGCTTCTTCCACATTATTACCCGGTTCAATGCGAACCAACTGTGTCATCAGACCGTTCATCAGATAAGTATAATATTCTGCTTTGTAAGCATCTGCATTGGGTGTCAGTCCCAATTCTACCAACTTAGGATCAGCTACATAATACAAACCGAATAAGTCCGCGCGCGCTTCCTCGATCGTAGAGCCATAGGCTTTCAAAGCATCCGGATCAACTCCCGGAAGCAACTTTCCGGAACCATGTCCCAGACATTCATGCAAGTCCGTATGGAGTTCGCCTGTCAGATCGGCATATTTGTCTATCAACTGCAATTCGGCATCACTATATACAAACTCTTCATTGAATCCGTTACCATGAGCCGCCTTATTATATGCATCTGTAATATTACCGATAGTCACAGATTTAGAACCATGATGGCTGCGTATCCAGTTGGAGTTAGGCAAATTGATACCGATAGCCGTTGCCGGATAAAGGTCACCAGCCAGAATAGCAGCAGTAATCACCTTGGCGGAAACACCTTTCACTTTATCTTTCTTGAATTGCTTATCTACCGGAGAGTGATCTTCAAACCATTGCGCATTGCCACTGATAATCTCAGTACGATGCGTAGCTTCCATATCCTTAAAGTTCACCAATGATTCCCAGCTTGCCTTCATACCCAACGGATCACCATAGCTTTCAGTAAATCCATTCACAAAGTCCACAAGAGAATTCAAATCTTTCACCCAAAGGATAGCATATTCATCAAAAGTCTTCAGATCACCGGTCTCATAAAACTTTATCAATTCGGCAATCACAGCCTTCTGTTCCGGATTTTCAGCTACGTCTTCCGCTTTCTTCAGCCAGTATACAATCTTATCGATAGCCTGTCCATACAGACCACCCACTTTCCAAATCTTTTCCTGAATCTTGCCGTTCTCTTTCACCAGACGACTGTTCAGACCGTAAGAAACAGGCGTTTCATCTTTCGGATCTTTCATTGCATTATAGAAGTCTTCAGCTTCTTTCTGCGTCACACCGTCATAATAGTTGCAAGCAGAAGTCAGCACTAAGTCCTCTCCTGCTGCCTGGTTCACGCGTTTCGGCATCACAGCCGGATCAAAAATAACCGGAAATAACTCATCGCATAATTGCTCCGCGGTTTGTCCTTCAGCCAGCGGCAATGTAGAAGTATCTACGCTCAGCACAGCCTCTTTGAAAAATTCGGGAGCAAAACCCGGAACGAACTTCTCAGAACCATAATGGTGATGAATGCCATTAGAGAACCACACACGTTTAAGGTACACTTCCATCGCCTTAAAATCAGGCGTATTTTTGTCACCTTTATATCTTGTATAAACAGCTTCCAACGTTCTCCGAATGCGCAGGTTATATTTTCCATTCTGATCGAAGAGAATGTCACGGCCCTGCAAAGCAGCTTCCGTAAGGTAATACACCAGCTCTTTCTGTTGGAGCGACAAGTTCTCGAAACCGGGAACCCGGTAACGTAATATCTGTAAGTCTGCAAATTGTTCCACTGTATAATCAAATTTATCTGCCTCGGCAGTTGTTGTCTTTGAGCCGCTACAAGCTGTCAGCAATGCAAAAGCGGCACATGCCATTAGTTGTTTCTTCATGTGTCGGGAGATATGTGAGTTGGTATTTAGAAAAGACGAAAAGGAAGTATTCCGAAACAAACGCTCCGGAATATTCCCTTTTTATACATTGTTCTAAGCAGAATTACTGCTTTTTATCTGCGTGTTTTTTACGATATCCGTTAGGAGTTTCACCTACATTTTTGTAAAATGCAGCGTAAAAAGACTGACGGTTGGCAAAACCTACCATCGTGCTGATTTCTTCTACATTCTTGTCGGCATATCTCTTGTCCGTCAATAAATGCTTAGCATCTTTTACTCTGTACTCATTCAATAGGCATGAATAGTTCATACCAAAACGAGAATTTACTACAGCGGACAGATAGCGAGTGTTGGTTTTCAACTCTTTCGCCAAGTCTTTAGCCGAGTAGTCGGGATCTTTGTACTTCTTCTGCACAACTACGATATTCAATATCTTGTCATACAACTCATCTGCCAATTCCGGACGAATCAACGAGCGGTAAGCAGCATTCTTCTCTTTTTTCTCTCTCAGGTTATAGGGGCGCTTCTTAGTAGCCGCTTCCTGATTCTTGTTTTCTAAATCACTCATTTGAATTAACTGGTTAGGGTTTGTTAAAAAATGAAAGCCCGAAGGATTTTCCTTTAGACTTTACAAAAGTCTGACATTTTTTTCTAATACGCAACTTTTATCGTACATATTTTTGACCTATAAACAACGAAAAAGGTTGAAAAGTAGTATTTAAGCCGATTTAATAAGAAACTTTAACTTTTGCAAAAGAGGTTATGATATAAAATGAATACGTTTACCAGCTTGTTTTATATACAATAATTAATGTACCTTTGCAGGATAAAACTTTATCAACGAAAATGATACAGACGCTTAAACGATATTTTGGTTATGATAGTTTCCGTCCCTTACAGGAAGAGATTATCCGCACATTACTGGCCGGAAAAGATTCCTTGGTATTGATGCCTACCGGAGGTGGAAAGTCCATTTGTTACCAGCTTCCGGCCCTGTTGTGCGAAGGAACTGCCGTAGTAGTTTCCCCTTTAATTTCCCTGATGAAAGATCAGGTGGAATCACTTTGTGCCAACGGTGTAGCCGCAGGCGCACTGAACAGCAGTAACGATGAGACGGAAAATGCCGCCCTACGCCGTTCTTGCATGGAAGGAAAGCTGAAATTACTCTACATTTCGCCTGAGAAATTAATAGCAGAAGCCAACTATCTTTTAAGAGATATGCACATCTCATTATTTGCCATCGATGAAGCACATTGCATTTCACAATGGGGACATGATTTTCGTCCGGAATATGCACAAATGGGATTCATACACGAGATGTTTCCGAATATTCCAGTCATAGCTCTTACAGCTACGGCAGATAAAATTACACGTGAAGATATTGTACGGCAGTTACACCTCAACCAGCCGAAGGTTTTCATCTCTTCTTTCGACCGTCCCAACCTGAGCCTTACCGTAAAACGAGGATACCAACAGAAAGAAAAAAGTAAAGCCATACTGGATTTCATTGGTCGCCATCGCGGTGAAAGCGGCATCATCTATTGCATGAGTCGCAACAAAACAGAGACAGTGGCACAGATGCTGCAAAAGCAAGGGTTACGTGTGGCAGTCTATCATGCCGGATTATCCTCCGTACGGAGAGATGAAGCACAGGACGATTTCATCAACGACCGTGTACAAATAGTTTGTGCCACGATTGCTTTCGGTATGGGGATTGACAAAAGCAATGTGCGTTGGATCATCCATTACAATCTGCCTAAAAGTATAGAGAGTTTTTACCAGGAGATTGGGCGTGCCGGACGAGATGGGTTGCCAAGTGATACTCTCTTATTTTATTCTCTGGCCGACCTCATTCTATTAACCAAGTTTGCGACGGAAAGCGGTCAGCAAGGCATCAATCTGGAGAAGTTACAACGTATGCAACAATATGCTGAAGCTGATGTTTGCCGGCGTCGCATCCTGTTGAGTTATTTCGGAGAAGCCACTACAGAGGATTGCGGGAACTGTGATGTCTGCAAAAATCCACCCCAACGTTTTGACGGCACTGTGATTGTACAAAAAGCTCTAAGTGCTATCGTCCGTACGGAACAGCAGATTGGCACGAGTATTCTTGTAGATATCTTACGCGGAAATAATACTCCGGATGTATCGGAGAAAGGCTACCAGCAACTGAAAACTTTCAGTGCCGGACGTGAAGTTCCCGCCCGTGACTGGCAGGACTACTTGTTGCAAATGCTACAACTGGGTTATTTTGAAATAGCATATAACGAGAACAATCATCTGAAAATAACAAGCAGCGGTAATGATGTTCTCTTCGGGCGGGCGCAAGCACGCTTAGCAGTAATCCGACGTGAAGAGTTCGCACCCGCCAAAGGACGAAAGAAAAAATCAACCATTCCGGTCAGAGAGCTACCATTGGGATTACCGAACACGGAAAGTGAAGAACTTTTCGAAGCCCTGCGTGCGTTACGGAAAAGGCTCGCAGATCAAGAAGCACTACCGGCTTATATTGTACTGTCCGACAAGGTATTGCATTTACTCAGCACCGCCCGCCCTACTACAATGGAAGCATTCGGCAATATCAGCGGAATCGGTGAATATAAAAAGAAGAAATACGGGAAGGATTTTGTCGAGTTAATTAAGAAATACGTTTAATAACCCATTAGCGGGATTTCTTATGGCATAAATAATAATTCATTTTTCATCCGCAGATAACACGCATTACACGTTTTTTTATTTATCAAGATCATAGTACCGCCTTTTAAAGCTGCGTCATCTGTATTATCTGCGGATGAAAAATAATATACTAAAGATGTTAAACCACTTATCACTTGCATTGCTGTAGCAATCCCCTGAGATCCGCCTGCGGCACTCCAAGAGACATTGCTTTCTCAAAATCCTGCTTTGCCAATTTTTTCTTCTTCTGGGACAGGTAGATCTGTCCGCGCATCAGATAGGCTTCCGTCTGCGAAGGATTCAGTTTTAGAGCTTCTTCCAGATCAATCATTGCCAGATCGACATGCTGCATGTCCTGTTCTATCCCCGCACGTGCTACGTATAAGGCTGCATCCTGCGGATCTTCTACCAACATCTTATTCAATATCTCCAAGGCCTTCTGTAAGTTTCCATCTTTTTGCTCCAGAGTGGCGAGTCCTAAACGGGCATTATAATTCTGAGGATCGAGCTTCAGTAATCGCTCATAATCTGCCCGGGCAAACTTGAGATCGCGCTGAGTCACATAAATATAGGCACGCATCAGGAGTGCTTCCCGGTTATCCTTTTCCAGATCCAGCACTAAAGAATAGTCTACACGTGCCTGCTCATTCCGTCCCATTTCAAGATTCAGTGTGGCACGATTCAAGAGAATGGGAACTGCCCGTGGAGCAATGTTCAAGGCATACGTGTAGGATTCTAAAGCCTGATCATAATCCCGTTGCCGACGTTGTATAGTACCGAGATTAGAAAACAATAAGGCATTATGCGGATTAGCAGGTTCCAGTTTCAAAGCCTGGCGGATATAATTTTCCGCCTGTGCCAGACTATCCTGTTCCGTACAAGCAATGGCACGGTCCGAAAGTTCCTGGTAAGTTTGGGCACACACAGGAGATATACCTATTATATATATAAGGAAAGAAAGAATAGCCTTCTTCATATTTCTATATTATTTAAAGATTATGTCAAAGTAGGGAACCGTTAGTTTCATTGCTTGAAACTCTTGGTTTCAAGCAATGAAACACTTTGTTCCCTAATACGCAACGAAACGTTTAATAAGGCTAACTAATCCAGCGGATAAGTCTCGAATGCAAACAACTCCGTAGACAGATAACGCTCTCCCGTATCAGGCAGAAGAACTACAATCTTCTTATCCGCAAAATCCGGACGTTGTGCCAGCAAGCGCGCTGCATATACAGCCGCACCGGAAGATATGCCCGCCAGTAATCCTTCGGTAGACGCCAACTCACGTCCGCCACGAATTGCTTCATCATCGGGCACAGGAAACACTTCATCTACAACAGAGGCATCATAAATAGCAGGAATAAAATTGGCTCCGATTCCCTGAATACGATGCGACCCTGCCACTCCGCCTTCCAGAACAGGAGAAGATTCCGGTTCTACAGCAACAATATACACATCCGGATTATGTTTTTTCAAGGCACGTGCCACCCCGCAGATGGTTCCGCCTGTTCCCACTCCGGCAACAAAGACATCCACTTTTCCGTCTGTATCCGTCCAGATTTCTTCACCTGTAGTGAGCGTATGAATCTGTGCGTTAGAAGGATTTTCAAATTGTTGAAGGATGATTGAACCGGGAATAGACGCCCTCAACTCCTGCGCCTTTGCAATGGAGCCTGCCATACCGGTCAATCCATCTGTCAGTACAATTTCAGCACCCAGCGCTTTCAGCAGATTACGACGCTCTATACTCATGGTTTCGGGCATCGTGAGCATCAGGTGATATCCTTTGATTGTAGCAACCATCGCCAGTCCTACACCGGTATTTCCACTGGTAGGCTCTATAATCGTCGCACCGAGCTTCAGTGCTCCGCGCGCTTCTGCATCTTCAATCATGGCAAGCGCCACACGATCCTTCACACTCCCAGCCGGATTGAATGCTTCCAACTTTGCGATAATATTCTGTTTCAGTCCATATTTACGACTGTATTCCACTAATTCCATAAGCGGAGTACGACCGATAAGTTCCGTCAGGTTCTTTGCTATTTTTGCCATAACAATCTAATTATTAAATATCCTCACTTGCAGGTATCTTCGTACAAAGATAATGCAAACCGAAAGCAGAATAAAATGAACTCATTCATTTTTTATGCAGAGGCGCAGCTTATCTTCGTTTCTAAGCAAAGATAGATAAAAAACTATTTCACCGTTCAAGTGTTACATTTCTATCACGTAAATTTGCATAATAAAATTTATATAACTCTTATACCTTACTAAATATATGTCTCACGAACATTCACATCAGCATAGCCATACCATCAACGCAGAGTCGCTAAACAAGGCATTTATTATAGGCATTGTTCTCAATTTAGCCTTTGTCGTCATAGAGTTCGCAGCCGGTTTCTGGTTCGACTCCCTCGCGCTGCTTTCCGATGCAGGACACAATCTAAGCGATGTAGTTAGTCTCGTGCTGGCATTGCTGGCTTTCCGCCTGGCCAAAATCAAAGCCAATGAACACTATACGTATGGTTATAAAAAAAGTACGATCCTGGTATCCCTGCTCAATGCAGTCATTTTGCTGGTAGCCGTAGGCGCCATTGTCATCGAAAGTATTCATAAGCTAAGTAATCCGGCAGTTGTTCCCGGTGGAGCCATTGCTTGGGTAGCGGGTGTGGGTGTACTGATCAATGCATTCACGGCTTTCCTCTTTATGAAAGATAAGGAAAAAGACCTGAACGTAAAAGGAGCTTATCTGCATATGGCGGCAGATGCTTTGGTATCAGTGGGAGTATTAGTGGCAGGTATCGTTATCAGCCGGACCGGCTGGTATATTATCGACCCGATTATCGGTCTGATTGTGGCTGTTGTTATTCTCATCTCTACGTGGGATTTACTGCATGACAGTCTTCGGCTGACGCTGGATGGCGTACCCGCAAGTATAGATAGTCAGAAAGTAGTAGAAGCCATCCGTGTCCTTCCCGGCGTTGACGACGTTCACCATATACATATATGGGCCATCAGCACCACAGAGAATGCACTGACAGCCCATATTGTTTTAAAGCAACCGGAAGGTATGCAAGAGGTGAAACACCTCATCCGTCACCGGCTTGAAGATTTCGGCATCGGCCATGCCACCCTGGAGTTTGAAGTTCCGGGTGAACATTATGAAGCCGTATTTGCCGAAGATTAGCTACGTTTGATATAATCTACCACCCATGCTCCTACTTCTTTGGTACCATACTTCGCACCACCTTCTACCTGAATTTCCGGTGTACGGACGTTAGCATCCAGAGAAGCGTCTACGGCTTTGCGAATCAACGCGCCTTCTTCCAGCAAATTGAAATATTCGAATAACATGGCAGCCGAAAGGATTTGCGCCAACGGATTAGCGATGTTCAAACCTTTAGCCTGTGGCCATGAACCGTGGATCGGTTCGAATACAGGAGTGCTTTCGCCTGTAGAAGCTGAAGGAAGCAATCCCATAGAGCCGCTGATTACGGAACCTTCATCCGTAAGGATATCACCAAATGTATTTTCGGTAACCATTACATCAAAGAATTTAGGCTCCTGAATCATCTTCATGGCTGCATTGTCCACGAACATATAGTCCGTAGTCACTTCAGGATATTGCGGTGCCATCTCCTGGGCAATCTGTCTCCACAGGCGTGAAGATGCGAGCACATTGGCTTTATCTACCACCGTGAGGTGCTTATTGCGTTTCATGGCATACTCGAAACCAACTTTCAGAATACGTTCAATCTCCGGACGAGTGTACATATTGGTATCATACGCTTTGTCGTTGTCCTGATACTTCTCGCCGAAATACATACCGCCGGTCAGTTCGCGGATACAAAGAAAATCTGCGCCATCCACCAGTTCTGCACGAAGCGGTGATTTATGGAGCAGACATTTGAAAGTTTGTACCGGACGGATATTGGCAAACAATCCCAGTTTCTTACGCATAGCCAGCAGCCCCTGTTCGGGACGTACTTTGGCAGTAGGATCATTGTCAAATTTCGGATCGCCTACAGCCGAGAACAAAACAGCATCCGCGTTTTTACAAACTTCATAAGTAGCTTCGGGGAACGGATCGCCCACTTTGTCGATAGCATCTGCACCGCAAATGGCATATTCGTAGTTTACTTTATGTCCGAACTTCTCACATACGGCGGTCATTACGTCCACACCTACGGTGGAAATCTCCGGGCCAATGCCGTCACCGGCTAATACTGCAATTTTTAAATCCATTGTTTTCTTTATTTTTTAGGTATTCTTCTATTTTCTTCTGATTCACAAGATTTTTGCGACGATAACGGTCGCCCCACACAAAACCCGCTGTTAGTATAAAGGTATTGATAGCAGAGATGAAATGGTTCATCATTCTGATTTTTTAAGTTCATAGTCATCTTCAATAATATTCAGCATCTTCATTGTCGCCTTAATCGCTGCCTCCGTCTGGTCGGCATCCAGTCCGCGTGTACGGAACACTGTGCCGTCATAGCTCCAGGTAATCACGGTCTGCACAAAAGCATCGGTACGCCCACCGGGAGGGATGGTTACGGCATAGTTCGTCAGCATGGGGAATTTGCGTCCCAACGTCACCTTATAAATCTTACGCAGAGCACGTACAAAAGCATCATACTGACCGTCACCGCTGGAACTTTCTTCAAATTCCTGTCCGTTGATTTCAATCTTCAGCGTAGCCATCGGCTTCAGACCGTAAGCAAGGTTCACGATGTATGTCTTCAGTTTCACTTTCTCATTCATCACTCCGTGCTTCAGTACATCCGAAACGATATAAGGCAAATCTTCCTGGGTAACCAGCTCTTTCTTGTCACCCAACTCGATAATCCGTTCCGTCACCTTACGCATGGAATCCTCATCCAGCGTCAGTCCCAGATCTTCCAGATTCTTACGGATGTTCGCCTTACCACTGTTCTTGCCCAGTGCATATTCACGCTTGCGCCCGAAACGCTCGGGTAACAGGTCGTTGCAATAAAGGTTACTCTTATTGTCTCCATCGGCATGTACCCCCGCTACCTGCGTGAACACATTTTCACCTACAATCGGTTTATTGGCGGGTATGGCGATGCCCGAATAAGACTCAACCACCCGGCTGACTTCATTCAGACGCCCTTCGTCAATGTTAGTGATAGCATTGAAATGATCTTTCAGAATAGCCTGCACACTGGACAACGGCGCATTACCGGCACGTTCGCCCAGACCGTTGATCGTGGTATGAAGTCCCTTCGCACCACTCAGCACGGCAGCCAGCACATTGCTCACTGCCAGGTCGTAGTCATTATGCGGATGGAAATCGAAGTGAGCATACGGATAGCGCTTCACCATCTTCCGCATATATTCGATGACCTGCAACGGATTCAGTACACCCAGTGTATCAGGCAACATATACCGTTTGATATTCGTGTGCATCAGTGCATCCACCATCTGGAAGACATACTCCGGAGAATCTTTCATCCCGTTACTCCAGTCTTCCAGGTAAATATTCACTTCCATATCCTGCTCATTGGCATAATTCACTACGCCAATAATATCCTCGATATGTTCTTCAGGGGTCTTTCTCAACTGACATGTGCAATGCTTCAGCGAACCTTTGCACAGAAGATTAATGACGCGGCAGCCGGTAGCGTGTATCCAGTCTACCGACGTATGCCCGTCTACGAAACCCAACACCTCCACCCGGGGCAACAGATTACGCCGCGCCGCCCAGTCACATATCATCTTGACCGCGTCGAACTCACCGTCCGAAACCCGTGCCGAAGCCACTTCCACCCTGTCTACTTTCAGTTCTTCCAGTAGCAGACGGGCTATCATCAGCTTTTCATGGGGGACGAACGACACACCGCTGGTTTGCTCACCGTCGCGGAGCGTGGTGTCCATGATTTCTATTTGGGGCTGTTTATACTTCATTTTCTATTTTCCCAAGCTTCTATTTTATCTTTATTCTCTACCAGGAAATCGATGTCATCCAGGCCATTCATCAGGCAATGTTTCTTGTAAGCATTGATTTCGAAAGTCTCACTTTTGCCTGTTGCCTTGTTGGTGATTGTCTGTTCCGGCAGGTTCACCACTACCTCCGTTTTCGGATCGGCGGCAATGGAATCAAACAATTCTTTCAGGAACGGTTCGCTCACCACTACAGGCAATACGAAATTATTCAGTTCATTATTCTTGTGGATATCTGCAAAGAAACTGCTGACTACCACGCGGAAACCATAATCTGCAATGGCCCATGCCGCATGCTCGCGGCTACTGCCCGAACCGAAGTTCTTCCCGGCCACAAGCACCTGTCCGCTATAGGTCGGATCGTTCAAAACGAAAGAGTCGATTTTGTTTCCTTGCTTGTCATACCGCCAGTCGCGGAACAGATTCTCTCCGAAGCCTTCTTTCGTCGTAGCTTTCAGAAAACGTGCAGGGATGATTTGGTCTGTATCCACATTCTCCAATGGGAGGGGGACACAAGTACTGGTGATGATATTGAATTTCTGTTTCATTGTCCTATTATTTTAATATCGTTTTATTATCTTCCAGCAACGGGAAAACCGGCTGAAAATGGATTTTACCCCCGCTACAGCACATTCTGGAGGGGGTGGTGATGACATGCGCTTCTCATGGGTGATGACATGCGCTTCTCATGGGTGGTGACATGCGCTTCTCATGAGGGGTGAGATACGTATGTCATGAGAGGTGAGATACGTATGTCTCTGTGAGTCCGGATACGGATAAACTATTTTTACCTCCGGCAGAAACATCATCCAATCAGTTCTCTCGGGTCCGTAATCACTCCCGTCACCGCCGCTGCAGCTGCTACCAGCGGACTGGCAAGCAACGTGCGTGAACCCGGTCCCTGACGACCTTCAAAGTTACGGTTACTTGTAGAAACCGCATACATTCCGGCAGGCACCTTATCATCATTCATTGCCAGACAAGCCGAACATCCCGGCTGGCGGATAGCAAAACCTGCTTCCTCCAATACCTTATCCAGACCTTCTTCACGAATCTGTGCATCTACCATCCACGAACCGGGTACCAACCAGGCAACCACATGTTCTGCCTTCTTATGCCCCTTCACTAACGAGGCGAAAGCACGGAAATCTTCAATACGTCCATTCGTACAAGCACCCAAAAACACATAATCTATCTTCTTGCCCAATACTCCCTCACCGGGTTGGAAGCCCATATAATCCATTGATTTCAGGAATGAAGCTTTTGCAGCCTCTCCCATTCCGTCAGTCGTGGGAATGTGCTGCGTGATGCCCATACCCATACCCGGATTTGTTCCGTATGTAATCATCGGTTCGATATCTGCCGCATCAAAATGCACTTCTTTATCAAACGTAGCATTCTCGTCGCTCTTCAGCGTCTTCCAGTATGCCAACGCCTTCTCCCATTCCTTACCTACCGGAGCATATTCACGGCCTTTGATATATTCGAATGTCACTTCATCCGGTGCCACCATACCACCACGTGCACCCATTTCTATACTCAGGTTGCACAGTGTCAGGCGTCCTTCCATAGTCAGACTGCGCACTGCTTCTCCGGCATATTCCACAAAATAACCAGTTGCACCGCTCGTTGTCATTTTAGACATCATATAAAGAGCAATATCTTTTGCCGTCACACCTTTACCCAATTTTCCGTCCACTGTGATGCGCATTGTCTTCGGGCGTGTCTGCAAGATACATTGTGAAGCCATTACCATTTCGACCTCACTTGTACCGATACCAAAAGCCACTGCTCCCATCGCACCGTGGGTTGAAGTATGCGAGTCACCACATACAATCGTCATTCCCGGCAATGTCAAGCCTCTTTCCGGACCTACCACATGGATGATACCATTCTTCTTATGCAACATGCCGAAATGTGTCAATCCAAAATCTTCCGCATTCTTGGCCAGTGTATCCACCTGTGTTTTGGAGATCGGATCTTCAATCGGCTTGTCCTGATCGTGGGTCGGCGTATTATGGTCGGGCATACAAACAATCTTTTCCGGACGGAAACATTGGATACCGCGTGCACGCATTCCCGCAAAAGCCTGCGGACTGGTTACTTCATGGCAATAAAGCCGATCTATATATAACTGTGTGGGACCATCTTCCACTTGCTGAACCACATGGGCATCCCAGATTTTATCAAATAATGTATTCATATCTTTTAGTTGTTAGCTACAAGTTACGAGCTACAAGAGCCCTTCGGTATAGCACATAACTTGTAAACTGTTCTTTTTATTCCTAATATTAATTATTAAAACATACAACCACTACTCGTAGCTCGTAACTACTTGAACTTATTGATACAATCAATATAAGCTTCTACCGATGCGGCAATAATATCCGTATTCGCACCGAAACCATAATAGATATGATTGTCATATTCCACCTGCATGTGTACCTTACCCATATCGTCACTACCTTTGCTGATAGCCTGGATCGTAAATTCCTTCAGTGTCATATGGCGATCAATGATCTTCTTCAAAGCCTTTATCGCCGCATCTACCGGACCGTTTCCACTGGCAGCCGCTTCAAACTTCTCACCGGAGATATTCAGTCCCAGACTGGCAACCGAACGTACACCTACTCCACTGGTCACTTGCAGATATTCCAGTTTCACGCGGTGGTTCTGTGTACGGTCTGCACCGGCAAGCACCAGGATATCATCATCATTAATATCTTTCTTCTTATCCGCCAATTTCAGGAAAGCTTCATATACCTTGTCCAGTTGTTCCTGTTCAAGATCCACGCCCAATACCTGCAAACGATTTTTCAAAGCAGCACGTCCGCTACGGGCAGTCAATACGATAGAATTATCGTCGATACCCACATCGTGCGGGTCGATGATTTCATAAGTCTGCACATTCTTCAACACACCATCTTGATGAATACCCGATGAGTGTGCAAAGGCATTACGACCTACGATAGCCTTGTTAGGCTGCACCGGCATGTTCATCAAACTTGAAACCATGCGGCTTGTCGGATAAATCTTCTGGGTATTGATGTTCGTTTCAATTTCAATATCTTTATGGCATTTGATAATCATAGCCACTTCCTCAAGCGAAGTATTACCTGCGCGCTCACCGATACCATTGATCGTAACCTCTACCTGTCGGGCACCATTCAGTACACCGGCCATCGTATTTGCAGTAGCCATTCCCAAGTCATTATGACAGTGCGTAGAAAGAATCGCTTTCTCAATACCACTCACATGCTCCATTAAATACTTGATCTTCGCTCCATATTCATCCGGCAGACAGTAACCGGTCGTATCCGGAATGTTCACTACTGTAGCACCCGCTTTAATTACAGCTTCCACCACACGAGCCAGATATTCATTGTCCGTACGACCTGCATCTTCTGCATAGAACTCCACATCATCCACGTAACGGCGGGCATACTTCACAGCAGCTACTGCACGCTCGATGATTTCCTCACGATTGGAATTGAATTTATACTTGATATGCGAATCCGATGTACCAATACCTGTATGAATACGTTTGTGCTTGGCAAACTTCAGAGCATCCGCAGCTACATCTATATCTTTTTGTACCGCACGGGTCAACGCACAAATAGTAGGCCATGTCACCGCTTTGGATATTTCAATAACAGAGTTGAAATCTCCCGGACTGGAAATCGGGAATCCAGCTTCAATAACATCCACGCCCAGCAGTTCCAGTGCCTTTGCTACCTGAATCTTTTCCACTGTGTTTAATTGGCATCCCGGAACCTGCTCGCCATCGCGGAGCGTTGTGTCGAAAATAAATAACTTGTCACTCATTTCTTATAGTTTTTTATAAATTATTACCATTAAAAAAAGCCTTTCGCACTTGGAAGTGAGAAAGGCTTTCGAATATCCTAATCGTTACATATATTCACGCACAGCACTCACTTCCACTAAACCTTGCCAGTAGAATAATAATACCACACAGTAGAATATATGTAAAGTTCTGTATCATTTTTATCTTCTTGTTTTTATTATGACGGTGCAAAGGTATAGATAATTTCGTAGCACACAAACAAATTCGTTACTTTTTTCTCTAAAAAAGCATCATTCTATAAGTTTGTTATTAAATAACTCTATAAAGTATAACCAAAAAGGGGTATACAAAGTAGTATACTCCTTTTTATATGATCCTATGTGATAAGAATTACTTCTTATCACAAGCTTTATCACATTCTTTTTTCTCTTTACAGCAAGCTTTTGTACTATCACAAGCTGCAGAATCTGCCTTGCAGCAAGCTTGTACTGAATCACATGCCTGTGCTTCTTCTACAACTTCAACTTCAGTAGCTTCTACTTCAGTATTAGCTGCCTTTTTGTTACCACAAGAAGTCACGGCGAAAGAAAATGCAACTGCAACAGCTGCCAAAAATAACTTTGTCTTCATCTCTAATTTTGCTTTAAACATTAATAATAAAATAGTGCGGCGCAAATATAAGCAAAAAATTAGAATTATACAAACACAAAAAGCCTCCATATCATTTCGATATGGAGGCTTTCCTTCAAAA